>Ga0209512_1002955_pt1 | contig 16910 bp, 16 predicted proteins | sample frozenSSSSmetaG_FD_184142 | JGI IMG/M metagenome (GOLD analysis project Ga0209512, IMG submission 184142) | Glacier valley bacterial and archeal communities from Borup Fiord, Nunavut, Canada, to study Microbial Dark Matter (Phase II) -... | ecosystem: Environmental > Aquatic > Freshwater > Ice >... | reverse complement strand
CAACCAGAACATCACGGGTAGCACGTGGACGAGCAACACCGGTGTTGTAACGCCGTAGTTCGCCACACCTCGCTGCAGACCTTCGCGGGGCGTCGCTTCGGCGGCGCCCCGCATCGGCCGCAGCACCACCAGTTCGCCCACGCTGTCAGTTGGGCACGTTACAGATCTCGCGGGGGAGGAGTGATCATGAGTCTGAGCCGTTCGCTTCGCGACAGAAGCCTGGCCGGCGATGAAGGCCTCAGCTTGCTTGAGGTCGTGGTGGCCGTCGCTCTCGTGACCATCGTCATGACCGCCTCAGCTTCGCTGTGCCTCACGGGGATCGCGACCGCAGCGGCACAAGAACGTCGCCAAGTTGCGGTGACAGTTGCCAGTGGGATGATGGAGTCCATCGGAGCACAGTCTGTCGCCACGAACCCGGCCACCGGTGTGAGCGGCCTCTACACTGGCCGAACCTCGACCGCCATCTCGACCGCGTGGGCCGCAAACGCGAGCACCGTCGGCATTGCTCAAACCTATGCCGCGTCGGATCCCACCGCCACGATCGCTTCCGTGCCCGTGATACCCATCACGAGCACGACGACTCAAGCCGGCACGACCTTCACGATTCAGACTCTCGTCGGGCCGTGCTACGAACCCAAGGCGGGCGGCGACTGCGCCCTTGTCACGGGCGCGACAGGCTCAGTTACGCCGAGCGGGTACACCCCGCTGATTCGCGTTGTGATTGTCGTGAGCTGGACGGCGGGCAATTCCTGCGCAGCGTCCGGATGCACGTACACCGCGTCGTCACTCGTTGATCCAAACTCCGATCTGGGGTGGCTCACCAGTGTTTAGGCGCAATCTGAAATCGGTAGACCTCCGCTCAGACGAGTCGGGTTTCACGCTCGTGGAACTCATCGTCGCGATGACTATTTTTGCCATCTTCCTCAGCATGCTCGTCGCGTCGGTGATTGGCATCACGCGCGCCTCGAGCCGCGCACAGTTGCTCACGCAGTCCTCGAGTGCGGTGTTGGCTGTTTTCCAAAACCTCGACAGGCAAATTCGCTACGCGAACGCCATCAACTTTCCAGGCGTGGGGCCGAGCGGCGCGCGCTACATCGAATTCCGCACCGGTGCTGACAGCTCCCCCTCTGGTGTCACCACCTGCACCCAGTGGCGCATCAACCCCGCAACGAAGTCCATTCAGTCCCGCACCTGGCAGGACGTCACCGGTGCTGTGGCGTCCGGATGGTCGACAAAGATCACCACCGTCGTCGATCTCGGCGGCGCGAATTATCCATTCAAGATGATCCCCGCCGCGGTCAACGGCTCCGCGATGCAGCAGCTCGTGCTCTCTGTGTCGTCGGGAACAGATCTGATTACTCCTGGGGCCGCGATCTCGAGCACGTTTGTCGCCAGGAACAGTTCAATTCAATCGCCGAGCAACCCCAACGTGATCGTTGCCGGCACGAGTGACACTCCGGTTTGCCTGGCGTCAGGGAGTCGACCATGATTTCGCCACAGTCACGAATTCGGCGTGCACGCGCGATTATTGACGCACGCGTCACCGGCGGGGGCACCGAATCCGGGGTCGCGCTGCTCACGGCGATTCTGTTCATGATCCTCATGGCGAGTGTGTCGGTCATTCTCGTGAGCTCGGTGCTCAGCCAGACGATTCCGTCGTACATCGCCCAAAAGGGCACGAAAACCATTTACGCGGCTCAGGGCGGGATGCAGACGGCCCTCGGCATCATCCGATCGGTCGCCTTAGCGCCCGACTACACCGGCGCCGTGTACGGCGACCGCACCAAACTGCCATGCACACTCACCGGTCGAGTCAACGCGCAATCCGATGGAATCACTTATTCGGTAGCGATTAGCTATTTCACGCTCGATCCCACGGGAATGTCGTCATCATGGCTCGCCTCCAACAAGTTGACGTGCTCGGGGGCAACGGGTGTTTCTACGCAACCGAAATACGCGACGATCATCTCCCAAGGAATCGCGCCGGCCGTGCCAGGGGTAGCAGACGCTACCGTAGCAAACCGCTCCATTTCCGCGATCTATAAGTTCAAGGTCTCTAACCTCAACGTCGTCGGCGGTAGGTTCTACGACAGCAGCAACGGGTATTGCCTTGATGCCGTCACGGCCACCGCGGGATCGCTGATCCGATTCTTGCCTCTCGCACAGTGCACAAACGACCCAACCCAGTTGTGGATCTACGACACTGACTACAAGATCAAGCTCGCGACCACCACCGTCGGCGGCGCCCCTGGCCTGTGCATTACGGGTCCGGTGGCGTGGGGCGATCCCACCCAGAGTGCGCAGCTGCAGCCGTGCCTCTCGACGACCGATCCCCTTCGCTGGAACCAGCTGTGGAGCTGGACGAACTCGTTCCGGGGCCAAAACGTCACTATCGCGTCGGGGTTGAGCTCTTATTGCCTTATTACGGGCTACAACGGCGGAACGGTCCTGACGGGAAAGAATCTCCTTGTGGGGAACGGATGTTCGGGTGGAGGCCTGTCACCGTCAAACCAGATGGGCGCGGGCGCGGCAAGCTACGCCACCAAGCAGATCGTTAATTACAAGGAATTCGGCCGCTGTGCCGACGTCACGAACGAAAGCATCACATACGGCTTCATGATCTCGTACCCGTGCAAACAAGACGCAACCGGTACCGGTGCCGCACTCCTGTGGAACCACAAGTGGTACTACACCGAACCCGCCACGCCCGCGACGTCGCTGGGTCCGCAGCAGATCTACGTGTACTACCTCGACAACGTCGCCAACAAGTACTGCCTGGCGACTCCCACCACCGGCAATGGCAGCTACCCGGTGTTTGCGGCGTGCAACGGCAGTGCATCGCAGGACTGGACGCGCGTGTACAACACTGGCTCCTACGTCGCGAGCTATCTGTTCACCGACCGCTATGGCCGCTGCCTTACCGCCGATGTCACAGATAAGTACGGATCGTGGTCAAAGATCACGGCAGCGACCTGCACGGGTTCTGACTACCAAAAGTGGAACGCACCGCCCACATACACCGACTCGACCATCGCGAGCTACAAAGAGGTCGCCCCGTGATAGCAATCGCACTCGTCATTGGAGTGCTCGGTCTGCTCATCGGATCATTCTTGAACGTCGTTGTCTACCGTGTCCCGCTCGGAAAGTCCGTCGTCTCGCCGCCGAGCGCCTGCCCGGGATGCGGGACCGAGATTCGACCGTACGACAACATCCCCGTGTTGTCGTGGCTTCTCCTGCGCGGTAAGTGCAGAACGTGCCACGAACCGATCTCGATTCGCTACCCGCTGGTTGAACTGGGCACCGGCGTTCTGTTCTTCACCGTTGCGCTCTTGGCGCTGCCCGCAATCCTCGATGCTCCCGGCCCGCGGGATGCCGTCGCGGGCACGCTCGCACTCGTCGCCTACCTCTACTTGGCGGCGATCTCGGTTGCGCTGGCCCTCATCGACCTCGATGTGCACAAGCTTCCCAACGCGATCGTCCTGCCGTCGTACGTCGTCGCGCTTGTGATATTCGGCGCGGCATCCGTTATTTCCGGAGATTTCACCCCCCTCCTGCGAGCTGTCGTCGCTATGACGGCCTTGGCAATCACCTATTTCCTCATGGTCCTCGTGTATCCAGGCGGGATGGGGATGGGCGACGTCAAGCTCGCGGGCGTGCTCGGCATCTACCTCGGCTGGGTGGGATGGGGACCCGTATTTGTCGGCGCGCTCGCCGCCTTCGTCCTTGGCGGGGTGTTCGGCATCATACTTATGCTCGTGGGACGGGCGACACGCAAAACAGGCATTCCGTTCGGCCCATGGATGCTCGTCGGCGCAGGTCTCGGGATCGTCTTCGGATCGACCGCCTTCGAGGGCTATCTGTCGGTTTTTGGCCTCGCGGCCGCCTAACACGCACACACACCTGGGGGCAGTTGAAGTGGCTAAGTCAGTAGTGGGAGTTGACATCAGCGCGGCCGGGCTGCGCGCTGTCGAAATCGTTGCGAACTCTAAGTCACGCCCGGCTCTCCTTCGCTTTCACACGGTTGCGCTCCCGGCCGGGGCAGTGAGTCGCGGCGAAGTCGTCGAGAAGGAAACGGTGGCCACCGCGCTCAAGCAACTCTGGTCTGGTGGCAAGTTCTCGTCGAAAGACGCGGTCCTCGGAATCGGTAACGCACGAGTGTTTGCGAGAAACCTCAGCGTGCCCAAAATGTCTCTCGAGCAGATTCGTGAATCGCTACCGTTTCAAGTCCAAGACATGATTCCGTTTCCCGTCGAAGACGCCGTGTTGGACTTCTATCCGATTTCCGAGTCCGCCGGCGATAACGGTCAAGTCATCGACGGGCTGCTTGTGGGTGCGGTGCGTGAAGCTCTCGTCGGAAATGTCACGGCGGCGCAGCTCGCCGGACTCAACACCCTCGAAGTCGATCTGAACGCGTTCGCGCTTGCGCGCGCCTTTCAGTCGGGAGCGAGTGCCGGGGGAACCTCCGCCGTCATTGATATTGGTGCCAACACGACAACCGTGGTCGTGTCGACGGACGGGGTTCCCCAGTTCGTCCGCATCATCCCTACCGGCGGCAGCGACCTCACGACCGCGCTCGGCTCCAAACTCAATGTGACGGTCGAGCAGGCCGAGTTGATGAAGAGGACTGTCGGGCTCACCGCATCCCGTCAAGAAGACAGGGCGATCGGCACCGCGACGATGGAGTTGACGGCCGAACTCATGAACAGCCTCCGCACCACGTTGGCGTTCTTTGCTAACGCCAAGCAGACGGCGCCGATCAGTCGCATCATCCTGACGGGCGGCGGCTCGAACCTCCGCGGGTTTTCATCTGCTCTGTCGGAATACACCCGGATGCCGGTGTCAATCGGCGACCCGTTGGGTGCCGTTACCGCGAGCACCAAGGGCAAGCGCGGCGGACTCATCAACGGGGTTGGCGGAACATACTCGGTTGCGATCGGCCTTGCCTTGTGGGCGGCAGCATGAGCGCGCTCACCGCTGGCGACAACATCATCGCGCTCGGGGGACCCCCCCGCGTGCATCTGCTCCCGCCCGAGATTGAGGGCCAGCGAAAAGTTCGCGCGTTCAGGCGCTCAGCGCTCGCGGTACTCGCGGCATCCGTACTGCTCGTCATTGTCGCGATCGGCGCAGCATCACTCCTCTTGGCGGCCTCGCTCGCTCAACAAGCCAGTGAACAGTCGCAAGGGCTTCAGCTTGCGACACAAATCAAGAAGTACAGCTCCGTCACAGGGGTCCAGACCCAGGTGGACAACATCAAGGCCGCCCGGCCGGTCGCGGTCAAGGGCGAAACGCTGTGGGAGCCGTATATCGCCAGTGTTCAGGCGACTCTGCCAGCGGGCGTCGTGATCACGAGCATTGTCGCCAAGCTTGATTCCGCGTCCGTGGCGGGTGACTCCTCCAATTCAAACCCCCTCAACGGTGATCATGTCGCAACCGTCAGCGTCACCGCGATCGGTCCGCAAGCCGAGGTCACGACGTGGCTCGCTCAACTTGTGACGCTCAAGGGAGTGGTTACCGCGACACCCGGTGCGGTGGCAGTCAGCCCCGACCCTGCGCTGTACGTAGCAAATGTCGACTTGCTGTTGAGTGCAAGCGTGGTCGCGGAGAGATTCCCGGTGGCGAAGTAGACCATGTCAAACAATCGAATTATCAACCTGCTAATCGGTCTCGGGATCGCTGTTGTGCTCCTGCTCGGGTGGCTCTTCGGGGTGTCGCCCATCCTGGAGCAGGTCAATGCTGCGAATGTCCAGACCGACAACCTTCGCTCCGGCAATTCCGCCAGTGGAGCGCGACTGGCCAACCTGAAGAAGCAATACGCGAACATTGGCCCGCTGCAGGCCGAACTCCAGAAACTTCAAGAGTCCATTCCGGTGGATGCCGACATTTCGGGATTTCTTGGCGAGATTAATAGGCGCAGCGCGGCAGCAGGCGTGACACTCACGAACCTCACCGTGAGTGGCGCTTCGGAGTACTCCGCACCGGGTGCGGTTGTCGCGCCGGTGGCTCCCGATCCGGGCGCGACGCCGGCAGCGCCCGGTGCGGGTGCAACTCCGGCGCCGGTTACGCCCAACCCGTCGACCGGTCTAGTGGCAATTCCCATCAAGGTGATCGTGTCAGGGCCTTACCCGAATGTGATGGCATTCGTGGGAGCACTCCAAACCGGCACCCGTCTGCTCTACGCAACAAAGCTGACGGTCCTCGCTTCAACGACCGATTCGAGTTTCGTCGGCCAAATCGAGGGCAACATCTATGCGCTTCCCTTGCCGCCAGGGGTTACGCCGCTGCCGAAAGCGACCCCGACGCCGACTCCGACACCGACTCCGACTCCGAGTGGGTCTGCGACAGCGGATGCCGCAACGCCGTCTCCGACGCCCACGCCCTAGATCCGCCGCTTGCACATTCGCCTTCACGTGTTTCCCCGCCGACGGTAGAGTGAACCGCACCCGACAACGGGGCACGGTAGCGAGGGAGCCTGACCATGACGGATGAAACACCCATACCAGCCACCCGGTCGAGCCGCAGAACCAAGGGCGAAGTGGTCGATGCCGAGCTCGTTGACGAGCCGACTACACCGGTGGCGGCATCCACCGAGGTTGCTACGAGCGAACCGACGGCCGGGGTTGCCCAGGGGACATCCGCTTCGGAACAACAGGTCGTCTACGTCCACCTTCCTGCAGCGCCCCGCAAGAAGGGCAATCGGGGCGTGGGTTCGCTCATCGCGCTACTCTCGGGCATCCTTTTCGCGGCGCTGCTCGCGCTCGCTACCGGGATCATCGGCGTCGTCGCGGGCGGCCGGTTCACTCTCTTCTTTGTCACAGATGCCAGGTTCTATATTCCCGTCCTGTTCTTCGTGATCGGGTTCATCCTGCTTGTGCTCATCGTCAATCGTGCCTCGTGGTGGGTGTACATCATTGGCAGTCTTTTCGTGGCCGTTTTCGTCTATTTCGGTACGGTCGGAGCGGGCCTCCTCGCCCAGGGCATCGTCTCGCGCACGCCCGAAGAGGCGGCGGTGATGTTTCAGGTTGCGCTGCGCAACCCCTTCGTCATCGTCTCGGCGGTGCTCGCCCGAGAAGTCTCGATCTGGATGGGCGCAGCAATTGCGTCGCGCGGTCGACGGGTGAAAGCTCGCAACGTCGACGCGATGGCGCAGCACCAGGCGGATGTCACGGCGCAACGCGACGCTCAGGTGAGTGCGGCCGTGTCCTCCAGCCCAGCTGCCTGAGGCGAAGGGCGCAAGCTCGGCGCCCTTGATCACGCTGCTCGCAGCGATTTCCTATCCCGTTCTCATCATTGGCCTGTGGGGCGTAATGAGCCTCGTGCTTGACCGAGAGGTCATCGACTACCCCGATGCAGGGCCGTTACTTGGACCGGCGGTAGCGTTCGCGGGCACTCTCGTGACGGCCGGCGGGCTGGCGAGAGTTCACGCGGCTGGTCGGTCGGTGCTGTTAGCCCCGGCCATGACCCTGCTTTCTTTCGTCACCATGGCGGCAGTCGGAGGGTTGGGGTACTTCCTCACGGGCAAACGCGACATTCAGCTAGCTACGGTCGTTGGGCACTTCCTGCTGAGCCCTTTCATCGTTGGCGCGGCCGTGACGGCGGGGCTACTCGTGCTGGTCGCGCAGCTCGCCGGGCCATTTGACCGTCGGGGCCGATGAGACTACTCTTAGAGAGGTGTGCGCTCTGTCGTGCGCCCGGTGCATTCCTGCATTCTTAGCGGGTCGTTTCGGGTAGTCGGCACTTCACACATTTGGGCCCGTCCATCGGGCGGCCCCCACGGCATACCTGACACCTCCGAAGAAGAGATTCTTCTGGTGAGTCGGGTCCAGATGAACTCGGGCGGCTCAGGTCTCACGAATGCTAACCATCATGACGCTGTCACCGTGCAGCACAATCAAGGAGTAACTCAGTGCCCACCATTCAGCAGTTGGTGCGGAAGGGCCGTTCGCCGAAGGTCGTCAAGACCAAGGCGCCCGCCCTGAAGTCCAACCCGCAACAGCGCGGCGTTTGCACGCGCGTCTACACGACCACTCCGAAGAAGCCGAACTCGGCTCTGCGCAAGGTGGCTCGCGTCAAGCTCTCCAACGGCACCGAGGTGACCGCGTACATTCCGGGCGAAGGCCACAACCTGCAGGAGCACTCGATGGTGCTCGTTCGTGGCGGTCGCGTGAAGGACCTCCCCGGCGTGCGCTACAAGATCATTCGTGGCGCACTCGACACCCAAGCGGTCAAGAACCGTAAGCAGGCTCGCAGCCGCTACGGCGCGAAGATGGACAAGAAGTAATGCCTCGTAAAGGACCAGCACCGAAGCGTCCCGTAGTTGCGGACCCGGTCTACGGAGCGCCCATTGTGAGCCAACTTGTCAACAAGATCCTGCTCGACGGCAAGAAGGGGCTTGCCGAGCGCATCGTCTACGGAGCCCTCGAGGGCGTCTCAGCCAAAAATGGTCAGGATGCCGTCGTCACGCTCAAGAAGGCGCTTGACAACGTTCGCCCCACCATCGAGGTCAAGTCGCGCCGCGTCGGTGGCTCGACGTACCAGGTGCCGGTTGAGGTCAAGTCGCACCGCGCAAACACGCTCGCTCTTCGCTGGCTCACGAGCTACGCCAAGGGCCGTCGTGAGAAGACGATGACCGAGCGCCTCACCAACGAAATCTTGGACGCGTCGAACGGCCTTGGTGCCGCGGTGAAGCGTCGTGAAGACACCCACAAAATGGCAGACGCCAACAAGGCGTTTGCGCACTACCGCTGGTAACACCGGTAGTCCTGCGCGCTGGAGCCGTGAGCGGGGGCCATTTCTGGCCCTCGCCGCTACGCGAGCGCTGAGCCCCGTGTCGGGGTTCGATCACAAACCTGAACCAATAACTTCCCAGAAGTAAGGAACCCTCGTGGCACAAGACGTGCTCACCGACCTGAACAAGGTCCGCAACATCGGCATCATGGCCCACATCGATGCTGGCAAGACGACGACTACCGAGCGGATCTTGTTCTACACGGGAATCACCCACAAGATCGGTGAGGTGCACGACGGTGCAGCGACGATGGACTGGATGGCGCAGGAGCAAGAGCGCGGCATCACGATCACGTCCGCAGCAACCACCTGTTTCTGGAACAAGCACCAGATCAACATCATCGACACCCCGGGTCACGTCGACTTCACCGTTGAGGTAGAGCGTTCGCTTCGCGTACTTGATGGTGCCGTTGCGGTCTTCGATGGCAAGGAGGGCGTTGAGCCCCAGTCCGAGACCGTCTGGCGCCAGGCGGACAAGTACGACGTTCCGCGCATTTGCTTCGTCAACAAGATGGACAAGCTCGGCGCAGATTTCTACTTCACGGTTGACACGATCATCAAGCGTCTCGGCGCTCGTCCCCTCGTGATCCAGCTGCCCATCGGTTTCGAGAACACCTTCGAGGGTGTTGTCGACCTCGTCGAGATGCACGCGCTCACTTGGCGCGGCGACTCGAAGGGTGACGTCGAAATGGGTGCCAAGTACGAGATCGAGCCGATCCCGGCCGACCTCGTAGAGAAGGCCACCGAGTACCGTGCGGCGCTGCTTGAAGTTGTGGCTGAGACCGATGACGAGCTCCTCGAGCGCTTCCTCAACGGTGACACCGACTTCACGGTTGCCGAGATCAAGAAGGCGATTCGCAAGCTCACGGTCAACAGCGAGATCTACCCGGTGCTGTGTGGTTCGGCATTCAAGAATCGCGGCGTGCAGCCCATGCTCGACGCCGTAGTCGACTATCTTCCGAGCCCGCTTGACGTGCCTGCAACCGCCGGCCACGACGTTCGTGACGACGAGAAGATCGTCGAGCGTCACCCCGACGCGAGCGAGCCATTCGCTGCTCTCGCATTCAAGGTTGCCGTCCACCCGTTCTTCGGCCGCTTGACCTACGTGCGGGTGTACTCCGGTCGGGCCGAGTCGGGCGCGCAACTCGTGAACTCGACCAAGGGCAAGAAGGAGCGCATCGGGAAGATCTTCCAGATGCACGCCAACAAGGAGAACCCCGTCGACAGCGTCACCGCTGGACACATCTACGCGGTCATCGGCCTCAAAGACACGACAACCGGCGACACTCTGTGTGACCCTAACAACCAGGTTGTCCTCGAGTCGATGACGTTCCCGGAGCCCGTAATCGAGGTCGCAATAGAGCCGAAGACCAAGGCCGACCAAGAGAAGCTCGGTATCGCGATCCAGAAGCTCGCTGAGGAAGACCCGACCTTTCGCACCGAGCAGAACCAAGACACGGGTCAGACGGTCATCAAGGGAATGGGTGAGCTTCACCTCGACATCCTGGTTGACCGGATGAAGCGCGAATTCAACGTCGAGGCAAACGTCGGTAAGCCGCAGGTTGCCTACCGCGAGACCATTCGTCGCGTCGTTGAGAAGCACGACTACACGCACAAGAAGCAGACCGGTGGATCCGGTCAGTTCGCGAAGGTGCAGATCTCGCTTGAGCCGATGGAAGTCACGCCGGAGAAGATCTACGAGTTCGAGAACAAGGTCACCGGTGGTCGCATTCCGCGTGAGTACATCGGATCGATCGATGCGGGTTTCCAGGCCTCGATGGCGGTCGGCGTGCTCGCCGGCTACCCCATGGTTGGTGTTCGCGGAATCATCCTCGATGGCGCCGCGCACGACGTCGACTCGTCGGAAATGGCGTTCAAGATCGCCGGTTCCATGGCATTCAAGGAAGCCGCCCGCAAGGCGGATCCCGTGCTGCTTGAGCCGCTCATGTCGGTAGAAGTTCGTACCCCCGAGGAATACATGGGCGATGTGATCGGCGACTTGAACTCTCGTCGCGGTCAGATCCAGTCCATGGAGGATGCCACGGGCGTCAAGGTTGTCACCGCGAAGGTGCCATTATCGGAAATGTTCGGATACGTGGGTGACTTGAGGTCAAAGACCTCAGGCCGTGCCGTGTATTCGATGAGCTTCGACAGCTACTCTGAGGTTCCCCGCGCGGTAGCTGACGAGATCATCCAGAAGAACAAGGGCGAGTAGCGACGCTACTCGCCGGAGGAGCACCGGTGCTTGCACCGGCGCCCCGACGGATACAAGCCCAAAACAACTAAAGTAATCACACACCAATCGCCCATGCATCCGGAAACCATTCGGATGCTAAGCATCGAGTCCTGAGGAGGACCCAGTGGCTAAGGCCAAGTTCGAGCGGAACAAGCCGCACGTAAACATCGGAACCATCGGTCACGTTGACCACGGAAAGACGACCCTCACGGCCGCCATTTCCAAGGTGCTTGCCGACAAGTTCCCGTCGCCGACGAACGTGCAGCGCGACTTCGCGTCGATCGACTCGGCGCCGGAAGAGCGCCAGCGTGGTATCACGATCAACATCTCGCACGTCGAGTACGAGACGCCCAAGCGTCACTACGCTCACGTCGACGCCCCCGGCCACGCCGACTACATCAAGAACATGATTACCGGTGCGGCTCAGATGGACGGCGCGATCCTCGTGGTTGCAGCGACCGACGGCCCCATGGCCCAGACCCGTGAGCACGTTCTGCTCGCAAAGCAGGTCGGCGTGCCGTACTTGCTCGTCGCGCTCAACAAGTCAGACATGGTTGACGACGAAGAGATCCTTGAGCTCGTTGAGCTCGAGGTTCGCGAGCTCCTCTCGAGCCAGGGCTTCGACGGCGACAACGCTCCCGTTGTGCGCGTCTCGGGCCTCAAGGCTCTCGAGGGCGACGAGAAGTGGACGCAGTCCATCCTCGACCTCATGGCAGCGGTTGACGAGTCTGTGCCCGACCCGGTGCGCGACAAGGACAAGCCGTTCCTCATGCCGATCGAAGACGTGTTCACGATCACGGGTCGTGGAACCGTCGTGACGGGCCGCGCCGAGCGTGGCACGCTCGCGATCAACTCCGACGTCGAGATCGTGGGAATTCGTCCGATCCAGAAGACCACGGTCACGGGTATCGAGATGTTCCACAAGCAGCTCGATGAGGCGTGGGCCGGCGAGAACTGTGGTCTCCTCCTTCGTGGCACCAAGCGTGAGGATGTTGAGCGCGGCCAGGTTGTCGTCAAGCCGGGTTCGGTCACACCGCACACCGACTTCGAGGGCACCGCGTACATCCTGTCAAAGGATGAGGGTGGGCGTCACAACCCGTTCTACGCGAACTACCGCCCGCAGTTCTACTTCCGCACCACGGATGTCACTGGCGTGATCACGCTGCCCGAGGGCACCGAGATGGTCATGCCCGGCGACACGACGGACATGACGGTCGCGCTCATCCAGCCGATCGCCATGGAAGACGGCCTCCGCTTCGCCATCCGTGAGGGTGGACGCACGGTTGGTGCCGGAACCGTAACCAAGATCCTCAAGTAATTGGATCGTTGATCGAGTAGGCCGCTTGCGGCCGTATCGAGATCTCAGCAGGGTCGGATCTTCGGGTCCGGCCCTGCTGTGGTTAACTCGACGTCAGGTGCGATTACTTCCCAGACAGTCGCGCGCTCAGTGCACGAGCCGTTTCGGCCGTCGCACCTCCGAGATCCGCCCATGCGTCGCCGACGGCATCTGCTCGGAAAGTGAGGCCAATCGCGGCAGACGGATAGTCATTTCGATCGACGGCGGCGGCGCCCACCGAGGCGTACTCGCTAGTAATTTCGCCTATCTCGGTCGCCCAGCCGCGATCGCGAGTCGCGAGAAGGATGCCGTCGAGGTCGCCTAGGCCCGACGGCCCGACAGCCGTGCGCAGGGTCAGCTGCCGCTTGTTGGGGTAAAGCGCCCGTACTTGGGTTTTCGGCAGCAGGGCGAGCAATGCTCGTCCGGTCGCCGTGAGATGAGCTGGCAGGTGGACGCCGATCGCCGAGATGGTCATCGGGGCTCGGAGGCCCTGGACTCTGGCGGCATAGACGACATCCGTCCCGCTCAGCACCGCGAGGTGGGCCACGACGGGAATCGACACCCGACCCACCAGCTTCTCCATTAGCGGTGTGGCCAGCCGGGCGAGGCGGGTAGTGCGCAGTGATGCCGTCCCCAGCTCGGCTACCAGCGAGCTGAGTCCGTACGTGTGGTCCTCCGGATAGTGCACCACGAATCCCTCGTCCATCAGCACTGCGATTAATTGATAGGTGGATGACCGGGGCAATTGGAGCGCCCGTGCGAGTGTGGCGGCCGGGACCGGCCCGCTCCGGGAGGCGAGGAAGCGCACGATTGCGAGGGTGTTGCGCGCTGCTGGGATCTGCGACATCGTCACCTCTGTCTGGTATTTCAGACACCTTATCGCCGCGACCCCGAATCGGAAACAGCCCGCATAGTTCACTGGGCAGATGAATACCGTGACCGTCGGCAGTGGACCACTCACAGTGAACGAGGTCGTCGCAGTCGCTCGTCACGGCGCGCGAGTGGAATTGGCGCTTGATGCGCTCGAGGCGATGGCCGGCTCGCGTGCCGTGATCGAGGCGCTCAGCGAAGATCCGATGCCGCACTACGGCATATCGACAGGATTCGGCGCGCTCGCGACCAAACACATCCCGCTAGAGCAGCGGCTGCAACTGCAGCGTTCGCTCGTGCGCAGTCACGCGGCGAGCTCGGGGCCGGAGGTCGAGCGCGAGGTGGCCCGCGGCACGGTGCTGTTGCGCCTGTCGACACTCGCCACGGGCCGAACGGGCGCACGCCCCGTCGTCGCAGAAACCTATGCGGCGCTGCTCAATGCCGACATCACCCCGATCATCGGCGAGTACGGCAGCCTCGGCTGTTCCGGGGACCTCGCGCCGCTGGCTCACTGCGCGCTCGCGATCATAGGCGAAGGCGAGGTGACCGTGGCGGGACGGCGGCTCGCGGCATCCGACGCTCTTGCCGCCGCGGGAATCGAGCCGGTGGTTCTCCGCGAGAAGGAAGGGCTCGCGCTCATCAATGGCACAGACGGGATGCTCGGGATGCTGTGTTTGGCGATCGCCGACCTCGCCGACCTGCTCGACACCGCCGATCTCGCGGCAGCGATGAGCGTCGAGGGGCTTGCCGGCACCGACCGTGTGTTCGCAGAAGACCTCCAGGCACTGCGGCCGCATCCCGGCCAAGCCGAGTCTGCGGCCAATATGCGCGCAGTACTCAAGGACTCGGGCGCAATCGCATCCCATCGCGCTGCTGGATTCACACGGGTTCAGGATGCGTATTCGCTCCGCTGCGCACCGCAGGTGCATGGCGCGGCGAGAGACACGCTCACTCATGCTCGACTCGTCGCGGGTCGGGAGCTCGCAAGCGCAATCGACAACCCGGTCGTGCTGCCGGACGGTCGCGTCGAGTCGAACGGCAACTTCCACGGCGCACCGGTCGGCTATGTGCTCGACTTCCTCGCGATCGTCGTAGCCGATGTCGCGAGCATGAGCGAGCGACGTACGGACCGCTTCTTAGACAAGAATCGTAACGGGGGCCTCACCCCGTTTCTCGCTCACGATCCGGGTGTCGACTCCGGCCACATGATCGCCCAGTACACCCAGGCCGGAATCGTGAGCGAACTCAAGCGGCTCGCGGCCCCCGCCTCCGTCGACTCGATTCCGACCAGTGCGATGCAGGAAGACCACGTCTCGATGGGGTGGAGTGCGGCGCGCAAGTTGCGTCGCAGCATCGACGGGCTCACGCGAGTTCTCGCGATCGAACTGATGACCTCGACCCGCGGAATCCAGATGCGCGGTGAGACCCCGGCACCGGTTTCTGCCGCCGTCATTGACCGACTACGTCAGGTCGTTCCGGGTCCCGGCCCCGACCGCTATCTCGCTCCGGATATTGCCGAAGCCGTGGCCCTCGTGGCGAACGGCGAACTCCTGCTCGCTAGTGGACTGAAGAAACGGAACTCTCGATGATCACGGCACACCGCGGCACCACACTGCACACTCTTGGCTGGGGGCAGGAGGCCGCCCTGAGGATGCTCCAGAACAACCTCGACCCTGAGGTCGCCGAGCACCCCGAAGACCTTGTTGTCTATGGCGGAACCGGAAAGGCGGCTCGTGACTGGCCAAGTTTTCACGCGATTGTGCGCACGCTCGAGACCCTTCGCGGGGACGAGACGTTGCTCGTACAGTCCGGTAAGCCGGTCGGCGTCATGCAGACCCACGAGTGGGCGCCGCGCGTGCTGCTTGCAAACTCCAACCTGGTCGGCGACTGGGCCAACTGGGACGAATTCCGCCGCCTAGAGCAATTGGGCCTGACCATGTACGGCCAGATGACGGCAGGCTCCTGGATCTACATCGGAACCCAGGGGATTCTGCAGGGAACATACGAAACGTTCTCGGCTGTCGCGGCCAAACGCTTCGCCGGCACGCTGGCCGGCACCATCACCCTGACTGCCGGCCTCGGCGGCATGGGTGGGGCACAACCGCTTGCCGTGACCATGAACGACGGGGTCGCGATCTGCATCGACGTTGACCCTAGCCGCATCGCGCGCCGGGTCGAACAGGGCTACCTCGACGTCACCGCGACGTCGCTCGATCACGCACTCGACCTGGCCTACGCTGCACGGGATGCCAAGAAGCCGCTGTCTATCGGCGTGCTCGGCAACGCGGCATCAGTGGTTCCCGAGTTGCTGGCGATGGGCGCCGCGATCGACATCGTGACCGATCAGACCAGCGCACATGACCCGCTCGCGTACCTCCCGCTCGGAGTCGACTTCGACGATTGGGCGACGGCCAAGCTCGATCCGGGGTTCGCGCAGCGCTCCCGTGAGTCGATGGCGGTGCACGTCGCGGCGATGGTCGGATTCCAGAGAGCCGGGGCCGAGGTGTTCGACTACGGCAACAACATCCGCACCGAGGCTTTGGCGGCGGGCTTCGCTGACGCGTTCGCGTTCCCCGGGTTCGTCCCCGCTTACATTCGCCCACTGTTTGCCGAAGGCAAGGGACCGTTCCGCTGGGCGGCGCTCAGCGGCGAAGCCAGCGATATTGCCAAGACCGATCACGCCGTGCTCGAGCTATTCCCTGAGAACGAGTCGCTCGCGCGCTGGATCCGGCTCGCACGGCAGCGGGTGCACTTCCAAGGACTACCAGCCCGCATTTGCTGGCTCGGCTACGGGGAGCGCGATCTCGCCGGTCTCAAGTTCAACGACATGGTCGCCTCCGGTGAACTCGCGGCCCCACTCGTGATTGGTCGCGACCACCTCGACTCTGGCTCGGTCGCGAGCCCGTATCGCGAGACCGAGGCGATGAAGGACGGATCGGACGCGATCGCCGATTGGCCGCTGCTCAATGCACTCGTCAACACGGCCTCCGGTGCGACCTGGGTGTCTATCCACCATGGCGGTGGAGTCGGCATCGGCCGATCGATCCACGCCGGTCAGGTCACGGTCGCCGACGGCACTGCGCTCGCGGGGGAGAAGCTCGCGCGGGTGTTGAGCAATGATCCCGGTATGGGCGTGATCCGGCACGTCGACGCTGGCTACGATGAGGCCATCGACACCGCGGCTCGACTCGGGGTGCGCATTCCGATGCAGGAGGGCTGATGCTGCCGCACGATCCGCTCTGGCCGCGCGCGGGAGACTGGCCGCTGCCGGCCGGCAGATCGGATGCGACTCTGGTCGGGATCCCTACGCACTCCACGTCCATCTCACCGACGCGGGCGCACCTGACGCCCGCTGCCGTGCGTGAAGCCTTGCGGCGCTACAGCTTTGAAAGCTCACTCGCGATCACCGACGCCGGTGACGCGATCGATCCGGACACCGTGGATGCCACCGCCTTCGTGGCCGCGATCGACGCAACACTCGTCATTGCGCTCGGCGGCGACAACAGCGCTACGGTGCCCGCGGCTCGCGGTCGCAGCGCACTCGGACTCGTCACCGTCGACGCGCATCACGACCTCCGCGACGGTGTCAGCAACGGCTCTCCAGTGCGACAACTGATCGAGGCAGGACTCGCGGGGACGCGGGTCGTGCAGGTCGGCATCGAGCCGTTCGCCAATTCCCGGGCA
>Ga0209512_1002952_pt1 | contig 16927 bp, 13 predicted proteins | sample frozenSSSSmetaG_FD_184142 | JGI IMG/M metagenome (GOLD analysis project Ga0209512, IMG submission 184142) | Glacier valley bacterial and archeal communities from Borup Fiord, Nunavut, Canada, to study Microbial Dark Matter (Phase II) -... | ecosystem: Environmental > Aquatic > Freshwater > Ice >... | reverse complement strand
AGCCGCTCATCGACGGCCTCGTACAGCGTCAGCGCCCGCTCGTAATAGGTCAGCGCCTCGCTGAGCGCATCCCGCCGCATACTCAAGTCGCCTAACGCCCGCAGCGTGTTGGCCTGGCCTCTCGTATATCCATTATGCTCTGCCGCTTCATAGGCGTCTGTAAATAGTTTGTGGCGCATTGAATGGCTTGCTTGACTATTGAGATAATTTTCGAGCGCCATCGTCCATTCTACGGCTGCTTGGGTTGTATTCTCTAACCCCCATCGAAGGGCGTGCTGAATATTCTCGAAATTCCGGGTTATCGCTGGATGGTTGCGTGCATCTATATTTTTGTTTTCGTCATCATATACTGCCGAATACACCGCGAAATGCAGCGCGTGCAATGTTTCCGCTTCGCCCTCGCGCTGTGCTAATGCCAGGGCATAACCGCGCAGTAAGTTGTGCTGGGCGTAGCGCCCGTTGCCCTCGTCGCTCAGCAGCGCCGCGCCCACCAATTCGTCGAGCGCGTCTTCAGCGTCGTCGGGATCAGCGTCGTTCCACACACCCGCTGCCATCGCGATGCCGAACGTACCATCTGCCGCAAATGCGCCCAACGCCCGGTAGCGCCGTTTGAGGTCGTCGGACAGCGCTTCGTAGCTCAGTTCCAACGACTTTTCCAGATCGAATTGACGGTCGTTCATGGCCAAATCCTTGAAGGGGGTATCACCGTCGCGCTGCTTTTCAAGCCGCACCAGCAGGTTCGGCGCATAGTCGGCGCCCTTTTGGTACAAACGCGCCGCCGCAATGCTCAGCGCCAGGGTGTGACCCCCCAATGCCTCAACGATCTGGCGGTGGATGGCTTTGTGGGGATAATCAGCGTCGGCATCCACTTCGAGGCCGAGTCGCTTACGGATCAAGGCTGCGCCCTCATCGGCATCCAGCACGTCGAGCGCGCAGTTGGTTACGCCGGTCAGTGCCGCGATTTGGCTGCTGCGGGTGGTGATCAGCAGTCGGCAGCGCGCCCCGGCCACCCGGAACGGCTCGGCGTGCTGGCGTTCCCACACATCGTCCAAGATCAGCAGCGCGCGGCGATGTTGCAGCAGTTGGCCAAGCCGTACCTGACCGCTTTTTTCGTCGGGGTAGTTGTCGCGGCTGTCGCCGAAAATCACACCGATGTCGGCCATGCGCGTCACCACACTGGGCGTCTGTCCAAGTTCTAGCCAGACCACACCGTCCGGGAATGTGCGCTGAATGTCACATTCTCGCGCCAAAGCGTTCGCCAGAGTCGTCTTACCTATGCCGGGCATGCCTCGCAGCGTGACGGTATGCCGTTTCGACGAGATCACGACGGGCGCGGCGCTGTCGGCGCACACACTGTCGGCCAATCCCTTCAAGTCGGCGGCGCGAATAATGTACCACTCCGGCAGTGCCGGGACGCCGTGCAACGCTCCAAGCAGCGCGGCAGGTTCGCGCAGCACACGGACAATCTCGGCAAAGGCGTCGGTTTCAGGGCGCGTCTCTCGGCAGTCCGGGCAGTGCAGGCTACTAAGCATGGCCGGGATGATCGCGTAGAGCTTTTCCGAGCCGTCGGTCAAGCGCAGCAGTGGCGTCACCGGAATGCAGGCGCTCAGTGCGTACTCCCATTCGGCGCGTACATAGTCCGACTTGATCGCACCCGGCCCGATCACTAACGCGAGCCGATCCGAAGCAGCAATTGCGTCGCGGATTTCCGGCAAGAAACTCAAGCCGCGACTGGGCATCTTTTCGCGATCCCACCAGACCTCGAAGCCGTCGGCTGTGAGGTACTCGTACAACCGCTTGACAAACGGTTCGTCATCCGCACGAGCGTAAGATAGAAACACGCGGATCGGTTTAGATATGGGCGGCTGCGCAGGCGTGCGGCCATGATGAATGTTGAGATCGCCGTGAAAGATCTGCGTTCCGCCGACGTTGACGTTAGCGCCGGTCACATCGCCGGTGTCGATGCTGCGCTCATGGTTATGAGAGTCGTCCATTGTGCCCGCCTGTGGTGGTTGGATGCGTGTGTACCAAGCGTACCGCACATCGGGATGTATCACACATGTTTGCTTAAACAGAACTGATGTGCTGTACAATACAGGTACTTATTAGTAGGGTAATCATGAACAGTGCTACCGAACTTTGAAAATCTTTTCTGCGCATTTGTTATAATTCGCGGCTTTTTTCGTTTCTGGTACGAGTTTCTTATCCTCATTGAGGATGACCAGCCCATCAAGTGACCGAGTCAAGGATTAAAAACGCTCTAAAAGCAATCAAACACGTACCGGAACTATAGATCTGGTACGTGATTTCTGGTACGAGTTCGCCCATAGCTCCTGACCCACTTTCCTCGTCTATAGCCGCCTTATCTACCTCTTCAAACAAAGTGAGGCGTGGTCATGAACCATGCCTCATCGTTGTAAAATGCAAAAACTTTCCTGAAACCTCTTGAGCGAACACGCAATCTGATACCTATTTAGGGCTAGCATATCGTTAAGAAAAACCCGTAGACGCGATCTACGGGTTACGGGTATACGGGATTTTGAAACTCGCAGATTTGGTCTGCAGGTTTCGTATCTCGCTAACCTACCGCCAACATCAGGTAGTGTAAGATTACACCTACGGCAAGCAATCTGGTTGAAAAACCCACCGGAAAGCGACGAACGGTACTTCCCACAGGAACTGTGGATAAATATTCAGCGCGGATTGTAATACGCTTTCTATGAGGTGGTCGCCCGATTTTTGATGACTTTGCACGTGCCCTGAGCTATGGGTGCAGGCAAAGGTTGATACTCTGCTGGCGAAATCATTTTCAATGCTTTCAACCGGGTTGAATGAGCGCGCTTTCCGCTAAGTCGCAGCTCACTCACCCGGATTTAAGTATATTTTGTGCACTCGCCAGCAGTATCAACCTTTGCCTGCGCCCAAGGAATCGGCCTGAGATCAGGCCAGAGTGATCATTGAAACTCGCTCGTTGGTATCCGCATTTTACCTTTCGCATATAATGGTTCTTGTTTGTTACGACGATATTTACCTGGTTCGCCGACACGATGCCGATTCGGTGCGCATCAGTGACATTGCATCCATTTTGTCATGTGTGTATCCAAAGCAGTCTGAAGTCGGTTAAAATCAACGCCATAAAATGAAATCAAAAAAGTGAGCATAATGAAAATTCAGACCCGCATAAGCTCTCTCGTGTTGGGGACACTGGCGTTTATCGCGACGCTTTCCGTCCATAATGCCGCCTTATCCGCCGCACAAGCCGCAACCCCAGCACCTACTGCTAGCGCAAGTTTCGATATCGGGCAGTTGCCAGTGATCAGCGCAAGTAATGTGGCACAACTTAAAACTGTCGGCCAGTATGCGATCCGGGGCGAAATCAAAAATATTTCAACGTCCCTCGGCAACGGCCAATTTGTGGTGAGCGGTACCCTTGGGGCTTGGGTTGCTACAACATCTAACGGGTATTTTAATCTTATTCTGAGTACTGACTCGTTAACTACCAGTGCGGCCATTAGCAGTCCGTTCGGAGTCGCTGCGGTTGGCAGTGCCAATGGGTCGATTCAAGTAGTTTACCTGACGAACAGCAGACGAACCGTCACGCAGGGTAAACTGCTGACCGGGCACATTGGCGCGGTCAACACGCTGGCTATCAGTCCGGACGGCCAAACGGTGGCCTCGGGCGGAGCGGACAGCACGGTGCGCTTGTGGTCAGTGTCGCCCAATATCAGCGTCAATATATCGTTGACCAGCCATACCAGCGCGGTAACGAGCATCGCCTTCAGTCCCGATGGCAAAACGTTAGCTTCGGCCAGTGTCGACAAAACGGTCAAGCTGTGGTCTTTGAGCACCGGTCAGGTGGCGTTTACCCTAACCGGCCATACCGATACCGTAACTAGCGTGGCCTTCAGTCGCGATGGAAAAACGGTGGCCTCGGCCAGTGCCGACAGAACGGTTCGACTGTGGGATGCGACTAGCGGGCAATTATTGTTGACCCTGGCCGGATCGCCCGCCGGACTGACTACGGTCGCCTTTAGCCTTGATGGCAAAACCGTGTTGGCGCCGGCCCAGGATGGCACGGTGCAGCGCTGGCAAGTCAGCGACAGAACGGCATTGCCACCACTGGTCGGGCAGGGTCAGCCGCTGTTGGGCATTGTACTTGAGAACGATGGCTCGCTGTTGTCTGCCAACCAAACCGGCCAGCTTTATTATTGGAAGGCCGCCAGTAACCCCGCCGTCCCTGCCACTTTTTACGGCCAATCACTCGGCGGCAGATTTGTCCAGGATAGCAAATCCATGGCTATTTCTAATGGCTCAACAACAATCATTTGGTCGCTGGCGACCGGGAAGCCCACGACTACCTACCAAAGCAGCGGTCTCGTTTTTAGCCCGGATTTGAAATTCACTGCGGCCAGGGATAACAACAACCATATTCACCTTACCAACCTGACTAATGGTCAAGAGACCGATCTTGGCTCTACTTCGACGTTGGGCGTCAATTTGGCCTTCAGCCCTGACAGTAAAATATTGGCGTACGAACTGACCCAGGGCGTTGGCGTGCTGTGGGATACCAGCACCGGCAAGGTGCTTGCCCAGCTGAGCGGCCATACCAATTACTTGACCTACCTGGCTTTCAGCCCGGATGGCAAACAATTGGCTGCCGGTGACCAAAACGGCACGATCCTGCTAACCGATGTGGCCACACAGCAAATAATCGCCACGATAGCCAGCAAAGGCCCCTTCCCGGGCTTTATGTCGTTCAGCACGGACGGCAAAACGGTTGGATATATTACCCGGACGAATATAGTTGACAGCAAGGGGATCTATACCGGCTATAAGAGCGTCTTAAACCTCTGGAACGTAGCCAGCCAGCAGCCGGTCGGAACCATCGACCAGGTGAATAACTTTGCCTACAGCCCGGATGGACAGCTGATCGCAGCCATTCCAGGTAATGGCACTCTTGCGTTGTTCCGGGCTTCGGATCGCAGCCTGATCCAGACCGTGCCCGATCCATCCAGCAAAGACTACGCCATATTCTTCAGCCCCGATGGAAAAATGATCGAAACCGAAGACGGTTATTCGATAAGTCTGTGGGCCGTTTCGACTGGCACGCTTGCGAAGATAAACCCAGCACCGACAGCCACCCTGACGCCTGTGGCGACGGCAGCAGTGGCAACCAGCATTCCAACCGCAGCCCCAACCGCCGCGAATAGCACACCGCAACCGGTCTCGTATGAAACCCCGGCGCATGGCGAACTCACCACCAGTACAGAGCAGCAGTCGTTTATCCTTATCGGTGCGAAGGATGACGTAGTCGAAGCATTGCTTACTGCCGTATCGCCGAAAGGAAGTACAAGGGCATTTATTCCCGAAATGAAGGTTACTAACTTGGCGGGCGATGCCATCATGGACTCTAGCCAGGGCGCCGGCGGTAGCCATGGCGTTCAGGATCAGGCGGGGAATACTACCTACTACAGTACTTATTTTTTCGCGCTGCAGCAGAATGGACCAGATACGATTTCCGTCATCGCGCCAGCCCAATCAAGCGGCACATTTACCGTACTACTGCACCATATCCCGCTGTTGACGCTGGATACACCGGTGAGCGGGCAGATCGATTACAAGATGCTTGCCGCTGGTACACCGACAGTGCTCTATGCCTTAAAACACAACGGCCCGATCAGCCTGGACTACCAGACGATTGGCCTGCTTAACGTCACGGTCGAGATCAGCCAGATCCAGGTCGGCGGGAATATGATGTCCATTGGGTTGCTTGGCAACCCCAGCCCTGATTCGTTTGCGCCCAAGACGAACGCAGGCTTCAATGGCGGAACTCTGCACGTCACCGGAGCTGGCTCGCTGTATATTGTGAGCCTGGGAAACGGCATCAAAGGGTTTGACGATCCGCAGTCATTCTTTAACGATCGAAAAGATACCGACACGGCCCACTACCAACTGGCGGTTCACGCCTTTTCGCCTGAGACGCCATCGACCGCAGCGACAACCGCTGCGTCGGTGCCGAGCGCAACGCTTACACCGGCGCCGAGCATGACGCCCACGCCAACCACCAAACCAACCAGCACGGTGGCGGCAACCAGCGCCCCCACAATAGCCGCAACGCTCGCCGCGCCAGCCAGCGCTCTCGTCTTGCCAACGCTGCCCGCCGCCACTGCAGGCGCAACGATTCAAATATGGCTGGTGGGTGATCCGAGCGGCAGCACGCCGACCAAAAAGTTGTCTAGCACCTTTACCAGTCGGTTAGCCAAGTTAGGGCTGAAGGCCAATATCAGCATTTATACGGCGGCCCAATTTCCGCAGTCATTCATGACGGCGATCCAAAACAACACGCTGCCAGACATCGTCGCTGGTGGGAACTACCTGCCATTTCAAACGGTGCTCCAGAATCCAGCCGCCGGAGCGCGCCTTCTCGTCTTAGACCGTTCGCTGCAACCGCTTGACAACGGGTTTAGCTGGGCGGTCAAAGATTCTCCCAATTACAGGGACGTTTTAGCCCTTTTACTACAGCTCCCCGATTGTACCCCCGACTGGTTGACTCGCCCGTCGTTGTCGACTGATGACCTAACCGCCTCCAGCGACTTGGCCGAGCAAAGCCTGATCGCCTTTATGAACACCGACAGCAAGACGTTGGCGTCGCTGGCCGAACCTAACTGGTTAGCGCCTGGCTTGCCGTCGGTCACGAAGGCGCAATTCTATACGATCCGGGCCTGCGCCTTCTGGGGGAACAACCAGCTGCTGTTTATACCGGTTGTTGGCTCGTACCTGGGCACAAACGGCGTCGGGCCGATCACAGCGCTGGTCGTCCTGCACAAAGTCAACGGTACCTGGCGCTTGTTAACCGTTACCAACGACACGCTCTTGCTGCGGCCGCCGACTCTGGCGAACCTGGAGACACTGGGCCGATCTCTCAAAGCAGTACCCACTGGCGCACCAATCGCACCAGCCCCCGCGCAGTTGATAAGCCCCGCCGATGGGCAAACATCGGTGCCGCTCAGTGGTCAGCGCTTTGGTAGCTATGCCTGGACAGCCAGTTTATCCAGTACGCTAGCGGGCGAAATCGCCGAATTTGATTATGGTTATGCCACGCGCCTGTTTGTCATTATGCCCGGCCAGCCAACAACCGTATCGGATGGTCAACTATTCACCACGCAATTAGCCTGGCACTGGCGGGTTTGGTCAATTGACAGCGATGGCGGGATCGCCTTCTCTGAGACAAGAAGCATGACGCACTAACCGTGGTCAAATAGACCTGCGGAGTGCGACTCCGTATTCGCCGTGAAATATAGGGCCAGCGGGTTAAGTAATCTGCCGATCTGACTCGATGCTGGCCCTACTTGGTAATTGCTCAGCTATTTTCGGTTGATACAACGCCAGGCGGCACAAAGGTGCAACCCAAACAAATTGATATCATCGTAGCCGTGCTGGCCTCGTGTCCGAGAGCGTGCAGGAACAGCGAGCGTGTAACATGCCAACCTTGAGTCGTTATTTCATTCGGTCAGCATTGGTCTATCTGGGAATCGGTTTTACATTTGGCGGTTTGATCTTGTCGGCAAAGGCCGGATTTGTCGATCTGCGGGTGTGGACCTGGCTCCCTATGCATATCGTCTTGCTAATCGATGGTTGGCTTATCCAATTAACACTTGGAGTGGCATATTGGATTCTGCCCCGAATTCATCTCCATGAGCGAGGACGGCAATCCTGGGCGTGGGCCTCATTTATTGCGCTACAAACCGGCTTGATGTTGACTCTTATCACAGCATTAAGCGTGTGGCTGCCAGCAATCCAAGCGTTATTCGCGCCTGCTGTGATCCTGCAAGCCGTTGGCGTGATACTCTTCGCCGTCCACGCTTGGCCGCGTATCCGTCCAGCTATGGTACGGGCTGCCATATCTTCCAGGTAAGCTTACCTAAATTGCAGTAATATCCAACACTTCTGCACATTCGATTCGCTATATTGCCCTCTGTCTTGAATATAGCGGACGGGCATTTCGCCTTGGATCGTTGCCGTCTCCCTCGATCATGAGTTTCCTTTTAGTGTTTCTGGTTTTGGAATATCTGCTCGGATGAATTGGGGTCTTGAGAAAGCACAATTTTGCCTTGGGCTATCATTCGTGTTGGCTTTTCCGTTTTGCTGCGTTCTTCCTTACGCGCATCTTTGCCAGAGTAACTTGTAAGTACCTGTTATATCCTTCCGGACTCATCCATCCTTTCGGACAATTAACTACCGTTAATTCCTCTTTTGTAAAAACAAGAAATTGATGTGATTTACTCGTTGTTCTCCTGACTCGTACTTTATATCTGCCTTCTTCTATCTCTCTTACTCTTGCTATTCTGCCATCAGGTATTTTGACACAATCCCCTTTCTGGATAGTCATACGCTCAGTCTGCTCCTTAGCCCAATCGGCTTTCTTTTCCTTTTCAACTTTTGAATAGATGATCGTATTGCCGACTACATGTGCAAACGATGTTAATTTGTGAGGTTTACAGCTTTTCTCGCTGATTATGTCTTCAACCGCTATATTTCGAATTACTAATGCGTCACCAATGAGCGAACGATGACACCTCCAAGGAACCGCCTCAGCACACATGATGACCGTTTGTTTTGCTCCAGCAATGTTAATAAGCTGGGTTAGGCTGCTAACAAATTCTGGTGATTGCATGTAGTCAGCATACCCACGAAACGATAAATTCTCCCATGCCGTATTAATGGATTCCTTTGTCGTGTGTCTCAGTCCTCCAAGCCCCTCCAAACGCACATAAGAAATATGGTATTCACCCAAACTTTTGCTCAAGGCATCTTGGCTAAATTGCGGGTTGTGACGTGATTTGGCAATCTTTCTCACATCGACAACGGTTTCAATCTTGTATATTTTCATAAGATTAATGAAGTCTTCTATGGATCGGGTCGAATGCCCAATCGTGTAAACCGCATTCTTCATATATCTCCCTACACGAGTAATTTCTCAAGCGCGAGGTGAGAATAAATGGGTTTGCAAGGGGTGGATAATGTGAAGAGAGAAGGTGAACTTGTCATCACATCTCCTTTCACTGCCTTACTCAAATATCCCTGCTGTCTCAGATTTCTGCCCCTCTGCCATAGAACATCGTATCCTCGCGTGACCCGCCTTGCCCTTCCCCAATCGCATGGTAATCGATGATCAGTTCAATTGAGCGGATATATTTCACCATTTTATAGCCAAGTTGCGTTTCCACCCGCAGCCGCAATGGAGACCCATGCGCGAGCGGCAAGGGTTCGCCATTCAGTTCATAGGCCAAAATAGTCTGTGGATGGTGTGCCAGTTCAAGGTCGATCACTTCATAAAATGGCTGTTGTGGTTTGTTGCCATAGGTAAACTGATCTAATCCATAAGAATTAATCAGCACATAACGGGCTTCGGGCAGGGGCTGACAGCGCTTGAGAACTTCCAGTAGAGGCACACCACCCCATTGGGCGATGCCAGACCATCCCTGCACACAGTTATGGAGGGTAATCTGCTCCTGTTTGGGAAGCGCACGAAGATCATCCAAGGAAAGATTCAGCGGGTGCTGTACCAACCCTTCTACAGACAAACGCCATTCGTGGAAGTGATTGTCTGCAAGGCGGATGAATATGGGGCTATCTTCCTGTGAGGGTGGAGCGCCATTCACCCATAAGTAAGGAGAAATAGCGGTCTCGTTATAGTGCTGAACAGACGAGAGGCGGTGAAAAAGAATCTTTCGAATCGGGCTTTCAATAGTATCTAGGGCCAACTGCACTTGACGCTTATGGCGAAGCGAATACCAGGTCGTCCAGATATAGATAGCGACCGCAATCAGGACGGCGATCACCGCGATGGTTACAGCCAAGCCAACGTTTCCCCCTGCTTGGCCCAACACTATATTCGTGATATTGTCCTGAAAATGAACCGAAAGCACCAGGATCGTATGCCCGATAGTGAACAGGACAAACGCTGCCAGACCCAGGAAATGGAGACTCCGCGCTCGTTGTCGCCCGCCAAATAGTCTGATATACCAGGGGAGACGAGCGGCAATGGCAGGCGACATGGCAGCGCCCGTCAATATTAAAAAGGGTCCTAATAGGAATACCACGGCGGCATACGTCAATTGCTGCAAGGGATCGTAGGGATGAAATTCGCTGGCGGGTGGAATATTCAAAGTGAGATATTCTGTCAACGAATGCAATGCCTGTGGGAAAATATTCCAAGATGTAGGAATCAAGCGAGTCCACGCACCCGTCGCAAACAGCAGCGTGACGTAAACAACGCCGTTGAGAATCCAGAAGGCGGTTGAGACACCATGCCAATGTCGTCCTAAGCCGAGGTTCTTCCTTCCGGGGAGCGCGAGCCACGAAGGTGCACTCACTTCATCATCATGAGCGGTATACACCGCTTCACCACCCGTGGGTACCTTCTTTTTTGTAAACTTCAGCCATTCACTTTCAGGTGTACAGCCTTCGTTCCAATAGAGTCGTGGATGCGCTGCCAGAATTTCAATGCCACTGCGAATCAATAGGCCAAGAAAGAGGAGATTGATGTAATGGCTGACCCGCAGCCAAAGGGGAAATTCAATCGGATTCATCATTAATTCTCCTGCCAGGTAGATCGTCTCGACAAAACCTATCCTTTTGACTTAATCGATGTTTCAGGGAAGTGTCTTTCATGGAACGTAGCACTAAAGGGAAAATCGCCCTGATCTTATGCTATCCTTCCTAAAATCCCTGGCGAGCACTGCCGCCTTGGCCGTAAACAGATCATAGGCGACAATGAAGCTACCCTAGATCGCCAAAGCATCTATGATATCTCCACCCGCTACATCGGCATCGGCTCGGAATAGTACCGCCGGGTGAGACGACAGATCGCCTCAATTGCTTCACTGCTTCAACAGGTTACGGGTTATGCGCTTCCTTATCTCAAGCACTTTGAGCGTAAGCAACCAGATCGAACGACATATCACGCATCTGCTCTTTGGTCAGCGACTTGTTATCCTGCATGATAAATTCGATAGCATCCATATCGAGATCATGCTTCATCCCCGCTGCGGCAAGCAACTTGCTGCCCGATAGGTAAAAGGCAATGAAATCTTTTTCCTCTGGTTTACCGTACCGATAGATGATTTCGTCCCATTTGGACGCCTGACCCACATAGCTCAACCCGATTTTCCACTGTTCTGTCCAGAAAAAGGGGATATGCTGGTTCATCGTTACATCCTGATCGAGCATGTTTCGTGCCGCCACAATACCCTGTTGCTCAGCAACCCGCCAGTGTTCAATGCGCTGACCACTTTCGCTGCCATCGTCCCAACGAGCGATGTCACCCGCCGCATACACATCTGGATCACTACTTTGCAGCTTGGCATTCACGCGCACCGCCTGATCTTTTTCATTGAGCGCTAACCCAGCTTCTCGTAAAAAACCTGTAGCAGGCCGCACGCCAACCCCAACTACGACGAAATCCGCTGGTAACGCTTCGCCGTTCGTGAGTTCGACACCAGTCACGTGTCCGCCGTTGCCGACAAATCGCTTAACTTGCATCCCAAGCCGGAATTGCACACCGTTTGCTTCATGTTCGCGCTGGAACATTCGCCCAATATCCTCACCGAGAGTGCGCTCAAACGGCACACGGCTGGGGCCAACAACTGTCACCATGATTTCCCGTCCACCTGCGAGTGAAGCGGCCGCTTCCATACCTATAAAACTCGAGCCGATGATCACCGCGCGCTTTCCTGTTTGCGCCGCTTTGATGATCTCATCCGCGTCGGCAAGCGTCCGTAGCGTGTAGATACCTTTCAGGTCAGTACCAGGCGTGTCCGAAAGTTGACGTGGGGTACTCCCTGTTGCCAGTAGTAACTTGTCGTAATGAAGGCTATTCCCCCCGTCAAATTCGAGAATATGGGCTTTCATATCCATCCGAGTAACGCGAGTACCCAATCGTAATTCAATGCCGCGCTCCACGTACCACTGCTTATCGCCACGCAATGGTATCGAACTCGGATCAGCTTTTCCAGCCAGGTAGCCTTTGGAGAGATTAGGTCGGTCAATCGGAACATTAGAAACTTGACTGATAAGCGTAATTTTCCCCACGTAACCTGAGCGCCGCAGTTCTTCGGCGGCTGCATTCCCCGCTGAGCCACCGCCGAGGATGATAAAATGCCGCTTGTCGGAAGCATCGGCAGCACCTTGCGGCGCTGGGTTATTATCCTGGGGTAAGGTTACAATAACCTGGCCTTGTTCGATCCGTACCAAGAAATGTGGAAGATCGTTGAGGGCGGGTGGTTCAAGCAACATTCCCTGGCGAATATCGAAGCAGGCGTGGTGCCAAGGACACATGAGCGTATAGTCCTTGAGTAGTCCCTTTTCCAGCGGTGCACCATAATGGGGACACACCGCCCCGACTGCATAATAGTTCGCGTCTCGCCTTATCAAAAGAACGGCTGTTCCGCCCAAGTCAAAGCGTTTTAATTCTCCATCTCGCAATAACGAATTTGCCAAACCTATCTTATGCTCAAACATGTTCATCTCCATTTCTACTCGTTGACCAGAAGCTATCAGGTGCGTTTTGAAGGCACTACGCTGACGGTCCACTATTAGGGCTTAGAAAATCCCGCCATGTCTCTATCGACAAACAACGGTTGGGCGTAAGGATCGTCATCATGGAATTCCAGATGTTCCAACAAGTGTTCTATTCTCAACTTTGCTCCTTTTCATAAATTGCCGAGGTTTAAACTACAATTTTACCGTCGCTTTTTGAGATCTCAAAATCTTGCATCCTCCTTGCGGCAGGTAATACATGAAAACACACCTGCCTTCATAGACCACCACGGTATGTTGATCGCCCAAGACATAAGCCAGAAGGCTCTCGCAGGTTACGATCAGCAGTGCCGGCCATTTGAGTTTTAGTCGGAATTTTCAACCCCGCCCTTATAGGGCGGGTGCCAATAATCGGGTTCTACCCATCTATTCACGAACACTGAAACAGGGGTCGACCACAGCCCGTATGGGTATTGGGCAGAAGCCGTCCCTTCTAGGGGTGGCAGTTCACTGCCCCAGTTGTTTCTTAGCTTCTGCTGCCGCGGCTTCCATCGCGTCGAACATCTGGTGTGCCTCTTCCGACGTCAATTTCGCATCCAGGATTGGCAAGTAAATCTCTTCCTCCTTGAGAAAATGCGTCCTGACCAGGGCGTAAAGCCCGTAAAGTACCTCGCGCATTTCTTTTATCTGAGCGTCCTTAAGCGCTGTTCCTGAGAACTGCGTACGAAGCGTTCCCAACCTTTGGGTCATGCGCCCGATTTCGACGTGATCGAACTGCATGGGTGCCATGGCTTCGGACGTGCCGATTAACTTTCCAACAATCGGATAAAGCGCCTTATCTTCTGCCTTTGCGTGCGGAATCAGGTGCCGTGCGAGGAAATCATACGTCTCATCTATTTGCTGGCGGAGCGACGAGACTGGCGCATCACCGACCAAGTTCGCGACCGATCGGATCTCCTCAACGTGAGGTAGCAGTTCCTTATGCTCGTCACGTAAGGGTTGAGTAAGCAATGTCATTTCGCTCCTCCTAGTACCTCAACTTGGTGAGAATTCAGGGTAGTGTTTAGCAAAGACGCGACGGGCATCTTTAAGCGAGAATGACCAGTGAATCTTGGCACACTGGCGATTGCGAAAGAGCTGCCAAGCGGACAATTCCGTTTGGAGTATTTGTTCGGAAGGGATATGGCGGCGTAAACATTGACGGGAAAGGATGCCAATTTCAATCTCGGCCATATTGAGCCACGAAGCGTGAATGGGCGTGTAGTGGAAACAGACACGCCGTAGAATGCGATTGGCTTCAAGAATACCAAAAGTTTCGACGATGGCTTGATAGGTATGGGTATTGAGGTTGTCCAAGACCAATTCGATGCACTTGGCATCAGGATAGAGGACATCGGTCAAATAGCGGACGGCATGGGCGAAATCGGCTTTAGTACGGCGTTTGGTGAGTACCACATGGCGTTGTCCAGCGAGTGGTTGGACCATGACGAATAGATTGCGGGTTCCACAGCGACGATACTCATGATCTGGTTGACGTGGATGGCCTGGACGGAGTGGGTGTGTCGGGCGCGTATCGGCCAGGAGTTGGTAGCTTTTCTCATCGAAGCAGGCGACTGGATACAGAGGGTCATAGGGTCGTGCATAGAGCGTCAAAAGGTGTTCCATTCGAGCCAAGAATTGGGGCGTAATGCTTGGGATACACCAACTTTTGACCTGCCACGGCTTCAAATTGTTTTTTTGAGCGCAAGGCGCACCGTTTCGGGCGAAATCCCATCGACCACGCCATCTTTCACTAATTGCGCCACTAACAATTCTAAGGTCCAGCGGGCTTGTCCGGTAGGAGGTTCGCTACACGCTAGCGCCACCAAATGTGCTTGCTGTTGCGCGTTCAGTTTGGGTTCGACGGGTGGTGCAGCTTTGTCCTCCAATGCGGCTTGCAGACCCGCTTCAACAAAGCATTTGCGCGTATTGCGCACCGTATCTTCATGGATATACAACAGTTCACTGATGGTACGGTCTGTTTTACCCTCATCGCTCTTGAGCAGGATGTGCGCCCGTCGAATAACTGCCGCTTTGTTTCGGCCTTTATTCACGATAGCCAATAGTTTTTGGCGTTCTTTGGGTGTTAGTTTGACCTTGTATTCTTTTTCCATTCCCAAAGTTTAACTCACCCTGAATTCTCAGCAAGTTGTCGTACTAGTGTCAAATTTCCCGTGCCTACTGTTGATGATGTGCGGTTCAACTGTGTGAGGCCCGTCCAACGTTTTTCAAAGAAGGCTTGGGCGGCTTCGGCGTCGCGCTGAGCCGGAATTCTAGCGTGTTGCCGTCGCTGTCCACAGCGCGGTACAGATACACTCACTCGCCTTTGACCTTGATATAGGTCTCATCGACCTTCCACGAGTCGTTGGTCGGCTTCAACTGCGGCTTGGCCCGCTTCTCTAGCGCTCCTGCATACGCCAACACCCAGCGTGCGTTGGTGCTATGGTCAACCTTCAGCCCCCGCTCCGCTATCATCTCTTCCAAACCCCAGCAGCTCAAGGCGTGTCGCAGGTACCAGCGCACACATAACACGATGTCCTTGGCCTCATAATGTCGTAATTTGAATTGGTTGGGCTGGCCCTCCGTAGTATCCTTGATTTTGCCCATCTCATCCGCCCTCAATGATTTTTACGACAGAACCCGATTTCTTTTCCTAAGAGGCGGTAGGTCCCTTGTCGCCCTTCTTTAGCTTTTTTAGCGCAGAACCTTTGTGCATTGCTTCATGGTCTGTCTTATCACTCTTGATCTGGTATTGCGGCTCATCTTCTGAAGCATGCACCGTATAGCCCTTAAAAGTGATTTCTGAGGTAACCTTCTTGATTATTGTACCGGTTACTCTGCCGGCTTCCGAATTCCATTCTACATGATCCCCAACCTTGAAGTCGTCTTTCATATCTTCCTCCTGTATACGCACATCTTCAGTCTTTCCGCCCGACCATCAAGCGTCACGGTCCATTCGCTGCCAGGCTGACCAGGCCTCGTCTCGACAGCCGCCAAAGCAACAGGTGATAATACAACATCCCTCGCCAGGGGCTCAGCGCGTTAAGGATCGCCGTGTCGTCGACGTCCTCGCCTGCGCCTGTATCCAGCAGTCCGCGCAGATTACGCCGCTATCCCCGGCCGGGAAGACGTCACGCCGCCCGAATCCTCGTAGCATGACCACGGCGGCTGTCCAGGGACCTATCCCACGCAGCAGCAACAGTTGGGCCATCGCATCTGGCGTTGGCAGCATCTCTAAATCCGCCGCCATCAGCTGCCCTCCTAACAGCAAATCTGCGACCTGCCGCAATGTTCGCACCTTCGTAGTGCTCAACTCAAGTGAGCATAGCACCGTGGATCGGTTTTTATGACCTCCGCAGGCGTGGGGAACGGTAGAGCTGGTATGTCCGAACGCGAGCGGAGCGCTGCAATGGGTGATCACCCGTCGCATTGTTGCCATGTCCGATAAGAAAACAAGGTAGTAATATTGACGTTGATAGCTAGACTGCTATTTCAGTTCCTTCGATTTGTGCCCAGCACGTTTATCTTCACATTTGGGCGGTTGTCAGCTTTCCGAAGCTGTCGGCGTTCTACGATGTTGCACTCGGTGCTGTGTGCTTGGTAGCGTTACAATAAAACTTAACGCTCCCAGTGACATCCATCTTTGGTCGGATGCTTTATCATTCTTTAGGATGATTTTGTTGCATATTCAACGATCTAGGTCTACAACTAGGTAGTAGAATCCCACCCAAATTATGGAAGAGAGCTAAATGCGAATAGAACACTTGCTGGAACAACTTGAGTTCCATGATGACAATCCTTACGCACAACCGCTGTTTGTCGATCTACAAGGGCGAATCCTTCGTTTCATGCTTAAACCGGGCCAAAGCGTTACTAAGCATAACGCCCCGCATTCTCCATTGTATATTGTTGTGTTGCAAGGGCGGGGGATATTCAGGGACGGGGACGGTCAAGAACAACATTTCGGCCCAGACACATTATTGGTTTTCGACGCCGCAGAAAATCATTCTGTGCATGCGCTGGATGAAAATTTGATATTCGTCAGTTTTCTGCATGGCATCCCAACTACCAGACCGGGAAAAGTAGGTGGGGAACTTGGACGAGAAGAGGAGCGGCAAACTGGACCCTAGTACTACAACCGCACATTCACAAAATCAGCTAGCGACCTGACACTGAACAAAAGTTCAAAAAAGGGATGGAAGGGATAGGCTGAGCTAAGCATAAACAGTCTTCAAGGAAATCCCAACCGAGGCGAAAAATACTGAGGTCACGGCGGTCAGTGCGGTCAATCTGGGCGGACAAGCCGTGTTGAAGGACGTGTTCGCCAAGTGCCAGCAACCAGAGATAC
>Ga0209512_1002950_pt1 | contig 16955 bp, 9 predicted proteins | sample frozenSSSSmetaG_FD_184142 | JGI IMG/M metagenome (GOLD analysis project Ga0209512, IMG submission 184142) | Glacier valley bacterial and archeal communities from Borup Fiord, Nunavut, Canada, to study Microbial Dark Matter (Phase II) -... | ecosystem: Environmental > Aquatic > Freshwater > Ice >... | reverse complement strand
GAACCGGTATGAATTCTTTGCCGAAAAAGCAAAAGCAGAGGGATATGAGCAGATTGCCGCTATTTTCGAGAAAACAGCTTTGCAGGAACAATCGCACGCGAAACAGTTTATAAAATTTCTGGAAGGTGGTACTGTTGAGATCAAAACAACCATTATGACCGGCTTAGCAGATCGAACTATTGACAATCTGAAGGTGGCGATTGAAGAGGAGAAGAATGGATGGTCGTCAATCTATCCTCATTTCTCGGAGATTGCCAAAGAGGAAGGATTTCCGGCAATTGCCGCGATCTTTAAAATGATTGCCAAAGTGGAGGCCGCGCATGAAAAGAGGTTTCAAAAACTTCTGAAAAGACTTGAGGATGGAACCCTCTTTCGTCGTGATCAGCCAATTAAATGGGAATGCCGCAAGTGCGGATATATTCACGAAGGAACAGAACCGCCGCAGGTTTGTCCGGCCTGTCAGCATCCCATCGGATATTTTGAAGAGTTGGCAGAAAACTATTAATTTACAATTAAAAATCAAGTTGAGAAACAGATACTTAATACATAAATGTTTTCCAGGCAAATTTCACTTTCTGATTTCAGATTAATGTGTATGTTTGCCATTGCCCTTCATCGAACGATACTGCAATGCAGTTGATATAAGTGGTTATATCTGATATGACAAAAAAAATTCTCTTTGCATTATTATTTTTCCAACTGTTTTTCAATTTAGGATATTCCCAGATCAAAAACATCGGAATTCCGTTTATAAGGAATTTTCCCAAAAGAGAGTACAAAGCCGGTACCCAAAACTGGTCGATTGCACAGGATCAACGGGGATTTATGTATTTTGCAAATAATGAAGGACTTGTTGTTTTTGATGGAATAGTATGGCACTTGTACAAAATGCCAAATTCATCCATCACACGATCCGTTTATATCGGTGAAAACGAAAGCATTTATATCGGCGCCTACAATGAGTTGGGTAAGATGGTCTTTGGAAGCAATGGCAAATTAGAATTTAAATCCCTCAAAAAATACATACCTTCCGAATATCAAAATTTTGATGACATCTGGAACATCACATCATTTGAAGGAAAAATTATTTTTCAATCCTATTCCAATGCTTTTGTGTATGACAACGACACCTCATTTACCATCATAAAAGCTCCAGTCAGGTTTCAAAACTCGTACAAAGTCAATGAGAAACTGTACTTTAATGATATAGAGAAGGGCCTTTTTGAATTGGTAAGGGGTAAACTTGTGCCATTAAACGGATGCCAGTCTTTAAATGGGGAGGAGATTTGGTCAATCCTTCCCTATGGTAGCGCTGACGAATTGCTTATTTCCACCTTAACCAAAGGTGTTTTCATTTACAAGGAAGGGAAACTCGAAGAGTGGAAAGTTCCTGTTAATGAATACCTGAAGAAGAACCAGATATTCAGTGCAATACTACTTCAGGATCATTTTTTTGCCTTTGGCACGATCCAGGACGGTATCCTCATAACGAATGCCCGCGGTGAGATTATTCAGCAAATCAATCGTAAAAAGGGGCTGCAAAACAATACAGTTTTAAAGGTTTTCGCCGACCGGTCCGGCGATTTATGGCTCGGACTTGATAATGGGATTGATTACGTCAACATTAATTCGCCAATCACCTTTTTAAAGCAATCGGAAGGAATCGGTGCCGGCTATACCTCAATTATTCATCAGGGGAAGTTGTATCTTGGAACAAATCAGGGTCTGTTCGTGAAGGACTGGGACGAAAGTGATCAAAACGGTCCGTTGAAGATGATTCCAAATACATCAGGCCAGGTATGGTACCTTGGCGTTCATGATGGAGTCTTGATTTGCGGGCACAATAATGGAACCTTTGTGATTGAAGCTGAATCAGCCCGGCAGATCAGCAAAATTCCCGGCGGATGGAAATATCACATTCTGAAACGGTTCCCTAATTACTTAATTTGCGGAACATACAGCGGTATGATACTCTTTAAGAAGGAAAACGGCACCTGGAATTTTGTGGATAAGGTGAAGGGATTTAATGAATCATTCAGAGTATTTGAAGAAGACAGTGAAGGTAATATCTGGATGAGTCACGGGTTTAAAGGGATTTATAAAATTACTTTCGGTAGTAATCTTGAAAGCATAAAGTCATTTAGGTATTATACCACCAATGATGGATTACCCACCAATTACAACCTGAATGTTTTTAAAATTAAAGAGCAAGTAATTTTTACCACTAACGTTGGGACCTATCAGTATAATCAACAGAATGAGAGGTTTGAAAAATCGGTATATTTTAATCAGTTGTTGAGTCCCATACTTGACTTCTCATACCTCAAAGAGGATAAAAATGGCAATGTCTGGTATGTAGCGTGGTACCAGTCAAATAACAAAGCTGGTGTTTTTCGCATGGAGGAAGGTGGTAGTTTAAAACATATTACTTCACCCTTTATTTTGCTGAATAGTAAATTCATTAGTGGGTTCGAATCAGTTTATCCTTTTTCCGACGATCACTTGTTTTTTGGTACAGAAGATGGTTTCGCTCATTATTCTCCGACTGCCCGTTTTCGATTTAATCCCGAATTTTCTGCTTTCATAACCAAAGCAGTAGCTACGAATATCGACAGTACCTTTTTTTACGGGAATAATCATCGTGCAAATGATCCGTTGGTTCACCAGCAATATTCTTTTCGATATCCTAAAAACGCATTCAAGTTTTACTTTTCTTCGCCCATCTACGATACCCCTGAAAGTGTTGAATACAGTTTTAAATTAGCCGGTTTGAATAACGATTGGTCAGCCTGGAGCAGTTCTTCATCGGTTGAATTTGCACTTTTACCGGAGGGGGCTTATGTTTTTAGTATCAAAGCCCGCAATTCGCTTGGTGTTGAGAGTAAAATTGATGAATTACCATTTTCAGTCCGACCGCCATGGTACAGATCGATCGTTGCAATTATTGGTTATATCATCCTTTTTGTAATTTTTACTCTTTTGGGTATACAATTGTTCATTAAAAGGATAGAAATATCAAAGCGCAAGGAACGATTAAAACATCTGAAGGCTTACAGACAGAAAGAACGCGATTACATTCAGCAAGTTTCTATATCTGAAGAGAAAATCATCCGGCTTAAAAATGAAAAACTTAAAAGTGAGGTGATTCACCGCGATAAAGAGCTTGCCAATCAGACCATGGACCTGATCCGGAAAAATAAGTTCCTGGCTAAGATTAAGGAGGAACTAGAAAAGATAAAGATGTCATCAAGCGACGAATTATTGAAAGAAAAGATCTCATCACTGGTTGGAAAGATCGATAAGTACATTGATCACAACAAACAGTGGGAAGTATTCGAGACCGCCTTTGATGATGTACACGAAGACTTTTTAAACCGGCTTAAGGCACGATTCCCCACATTGACGCCGAAGGAACTCCGGTTATGTGCTTACCTCCGGATGAATATTTCAACAAAAGAGATTGCTCCATTAATGAATATTTCAATCAGAGGCGTAGAGATTTGCCGCTACAGAGTGCGAAAAAAACTTAACATTGACCGCGACACCAACCTCACAAGCTTAATAATCGACCTTTGATGTCATTTTTTCTGTTGTAGTACCACTAATTCTCAATTAGTGTATTAATTATATCACATGAATTACTCTATTGATCTCACAAAGAATAATATAATCATTTATTGATGTATTTTTGATGTAATTCATTTTCCCGCTTGACGTAATAATGTTGTACTAAAATTTGTTTTTTATCGAATTCTTATATCTTAATTTGCGACTTAAAATCAGATTCAGGATTAATTATTCGTAAATCATTGTTAATAAATCTTAAAGTCTTTTTTCATCAATTGTAAATCATCATTAACAATTCTTAAATTTAATTTGAAATTTATGAAAAAAACAATTTTAGTTCTCCTAGTCATTGTATGTTCATTGTCTGGATTTGGACAAGGCATACAAGTAAAGGGTGTTGTTACTTCGGCCGACGACAAACAGCCAATTCCGGGGGTTGCTGTCCTCGTGAAAGGCACCTCAACTGGTATCACTACCAATATTGATGGGGTTTACACCCTAAACGTTCCCGGAAATGCAACACTTGTATTCTCTTTTGTTGGGTTAAAGTCACAGGAAATAGCTGTTAATAACCGGACATCAATTAATGTAGTATTAGCTTCGTCTACAGAAAGTCTTGATGAAGTTGTGGTTGTTGGTTATGGAACACAAAAGAAGAGCGTTGTAACCGGTGCAATTTCAAGCATCAAATCTAAAGACCTCGAAAAGGTTTCACCAGGTCGGGTTGAACAGGCACTTCAGGGTCGTGTATCCGGTGTTACTGTGGCTGCGACATCAGGTCAGCCTGGTTCTGCAGCGACAATTCGTGTACGGGGTGTAACGACCTTTGGCGACGGAGGCAACAACCCTCTTTGGGTCGTTGATGGAGTTGTTGTAGATGCCGGTGGAATGGGATTCCTTAATCAATCAGATATTGAATCAATCGAAGTTCTAAAAGACGCTGCATCAGCTGCAATTTATGGTACCCGTGCTGCAACCGGCGTTATAATGGTAACGACCAAAAAAGGTGTCGCAGGGAAATTAAACGTAAGTTACAATGGATTTTATGGAACTTCCTCACCTGCCAAAATGCTTAACCTTCTCAATGCTACTCAATATGGTGCGTTATTAAACGAGCGCTCTGTTGCCGGTGGCGGTAATGTAGTGTTTTCTAACCTTGGTGCATTGGGTACCGGAACTGATTGGCAGAAAGCCATCTTTAATAACAGTGCAAACCGTTATTCGCACGAATTAAGTATGAGTGGCGGTAATGACAAATCAACTTTTTACTTGTCATTTGGTATTCAGGATCAACAGGGAATTGTTGCTTCAGAGATTTCAAATTTCACGCAAAAGAATATGCGTTTGAACTCCACCCACAAAATATCCAAAATATTCACTTTCGGACAAACGGTAGGGTATACGCATCAAAAACAATTGGGTATTGGAAACACGAACAGTGAATATGGTGGACCTTTAAGTTCTGCAATAAATCTTGATCCAACAACGCCACTGGTTGTTACGGACCCGGCAATTGCTGGTGCAGCACCCTATAGCGTGAATCCTGTTTTGAGAGATCCAAGTGGAAATCCTTATGGTATCTCATCAATTGTTGGTCAGGAGATGACAAATCCGCTGGCTTATCTTCAAACAAGACTGGGAGCTTATGGCTGGTCGGATAATTTTGTTGGAAATGCTTATTTACAAGCGCAGATCACCAAAGATATCGTCGTAAAAACTTCAGTCGGAGCAAAATTAGCTTATTGGGGTAACCAGGCGTTTAATCCTGTATACTATTTAAATGCCACCAACCAGGTACTTAAAAATAACTATTACAAGCAAGATCAAAATAGTTTTAACTGGAATGTGGAAAATACAATCACCTATTCTAAAACGGTAGGCGACCATAGCTTCAATTTATTAGCTGGTCAGGCTGCATATGTTGACAATATTGGAGGAGGCTCAAATGTAACACTCTATGATTTACCAATTACGAATTACAAAGATGCTTCGTTTAGCTTTAATATTCCCGATGCTACCAACCGCGTTGGTGGTGCATGGGATAATACGGAACATAAATTAACTTCTTTATTTTCAAGGTTAAACTATAATTACAAGGAAAAATATTTATTCACAGGTATTTACCGTCGTGATGGTTCATCAAGATTCGGAGCGAATCATAAATATGGTGACTTTCCATCTTTCTCGTTAGGTTGGGTGGTTTCAAAAGAAGATTTCTGGAATGCCAATGATATCATAAATACATTGAAAATCAGAGGTGGTTATGGTGTTGTAGGAAATGATGCGATCCGTGACTTTGGATATCTTGCAACCGTAGGAGGTGGATTCAATTACACAGTTGGCAATACCGGAAGTATTACAACCGGATATGCCCCTGCTTCACTTGATAATCCTGATTTACGCTGGGAACAGACCTCACAAGCCAACATTGGTTTTGAATCTTTGTTTTTCAATACTTTAAGCTTAACTGTTGACTATTATCAGAAAAAAACCTCTGGTATTCTAAGACCAGTAACAATTCCAGGATATGTTGGTGTCTCTTCATCGCCGGTAGGAAATATTGCAGATATGTCGAATACCGGATTGGAAGTTGAAATCGGTTACCGGAAAAAATTAGGTCAGCTAAATTTCTCAACCAATGGTAATATTGCTTACCTGAAAAACGAAGTTACCTACGTAGCATCTGATGCAAATTATATTACTGGTGATGCTTCTTTTCAATCAATGGGAGCAGTAACTAGAACGCAGGTTGGACAATCTTATAACTCTTTCTACGGATATAAAACTGCAGGAATTTTTCAAAATGTTGCAGAGGTTAACGCCTATACCAATTCAACGGGAGGTCTTATTCAGCCACTTGCAAAACCGGGTGATTTCCGTTGGGAAGATACAGACGGAGATGGAAAGATTACAGATTTAGACAAAACCTTTTTGGGTAGCAGCATTCCAAAGTTTACATTTGGTTTAACCGTAAATCTTGATTATAAAGGCTTCGACCTGATGGTATTTGCTCAGGGTGCAGCCGGGAACAAAATCTTCCAGGGATTACGTCGTCTGGATATCAGCAATTCAAACTGGCAAACCGTAGCCTTAAGCCGTTGGACAGGTGACGGAACTTCAAATACTTATCCCCGCCTTACAAGTAACGATGCCAACGAAAACTTTGGCAAGATGTCGGATTTTTACTTAGAAAAAGGTGATTACGTTCGTCTTAAAGTTGTGCAATTAGGTTATTCATTGCCAACCAATTTAGTAAGTAAAATCGGAGCAAATAAACTGCGTTTTTATGTATCAGCTGAAAATTTGTTAACCCTCACCAAGTATACCGGCTATGATCCTGAAATTGGAGGTGGTGTATTTGGGATAGATAAGGGAGTATATCCTCAGGCACGTTCATTTATGCTTGGCGTTCAATTACAATTTTAAAAAATAGACAGACATGAAAGGAAAAGTAAGTAGTTACTTATTTATAGCAGTTGCCTTGATGATTTCATTGGTATCCTGCGAAAAGGGGTTTATTGAGGTTCAACCCAAAGGGCAGTTCCTCTCGGCCAACTATTACTCGAACAAAGACCAGGCCTTTGCTGCTTTGGTTGGCGTTTATGATGTAATGAAGAAAAATTCAGGAGGTTTTGAAAACATGATAACGATGATGAACGCCGGATCTGATGACCAGGTTGCTGGTGGTGGCGGTTCAACTGATGGCGCAGGTATACAAGGGTTTAATACATTCACATTAAACGCAATAATAATGCCTGGAAGTTTCTGGAGCGACTATTATCAAGGTATTTTCAGGGCAAATACATTGTTGTCAAAACTGGAGAGTGTTCCGATGGATGCTACCTTAAAAGCAAGATTTGGAGCTGAAGCAAAGGCCCTGCGCGCTTATTATTACTTCAACTTAGTAATAATGTTTAAAAACATTCCTTTGTTGCTGGAACCTTTGACCGCCACAAATATGTATGATGTCGTACAGGCAGCTCCAGCAGATGTTTACGCACAAATAGAAAAGGATCTTACGGAAGCTATAGTAGATTTACCAGCAACTGTACCTGTTGCATCCGAAGGTGGACGTTTAACAAAAGGAGCTGCACAGGCTTTGCTTGGTAAAGTATACCTGTATGATGGTAAAAATTCGCTCGCAGCAGCTCAACTAGCAGAAGTAAATGGAACTCCGGGCGGCACCAGTCAATATGGATACCGCTTATTATCCAATTTCAGTGATCTTTGGGTGGTTAGCAATAAATTCAATACAGAAGCAATTATTGAAGTTAATCACAGCAGTATCGGAAGTTCAGGCTGGGGAAACTGGGGTAGTGGCAGTGACGAAGGAAATTCAGTAAATGTGATGGTAGGACCAAGGAGTTATTCAAGACCTTCAGGTTCAACTGCCGCAGATTTACCATCGGGATGGAGTTTCAACACCTTTACACAGGATTTCTATGATGTCATTAAAACTGACCCTCGATTCACAGCAACTGTATTTGACCTAAATGCGTTAAAAGCAGCAGGTAAAGCTGATTATATTGCCGGATATCAGGATTTGGGATATTACTTAAATAAATTCCTGCCAAGAACATCTGATGTATCAACAGGCGCAGGAGATCAGGTTTTAAATTACAAACAAGACACTTACGCCATTCGTTTAGCGGACACTTATTTACTGGAAGCTGAAGCATTGGGAGCAACAGGCGCAAGAGCCCAGGCATTACTTGATGCAGTAAGAAAACGCGTTGGACTACCTTCAGTAACTGTTAGTATGGCCGCCATTAAAGCTGAAAGAAGAATTGAATTAGCCGGCGAAGGTTATCGCTTTTTCGATTTGGTAAGATGGGGTGATGCAGCTACGAAGTTGGCCGGCAATGGTTTTGTTGCTGGTAAGAATGAAGTCTTCCCTATTCCTTACAGGGAATTACAAGGGACTAAATTGGTACAAAATCCGAACTATAATTAATAAGACTTAGAAATATGAAGAAATTAACATTTATCTACGGCTTTGCATTGCTGCTGATTGTTGCAATAAGTTGTACACAAAAAGATGGTATTGATAAAGACCTGACGTTTTTGGACACTGCTGTCTCGGGGAATATCAATAAAATCATTGATATCAGCAACGATAACTCAGGAAAGGTAAAAATAACTCCAACCGGCGACGGTGTAACTTCATTTGTAATTAGTTTTGGACATGGTACAGGAACAGCAGCTTCTGCTACAGTCTTAGCTGGTGCCAGTGCCACACACATCTATCCGGAAGGTGATTATACGGTTTCAATTGTAACCTCCGATCTGGCAGGTCATCAGTCGACTGCGACCTATCCGTTGAAGGTTACTTATCGTGCGCCCGAAAATATCGCTGTAACATTAACGCAAACGGTACATAATTTAAAGGTCAAGGCTAAAGCTGACTATGCCGCTTCATATCTGGTTTATTTTGGTGATGTTACGAGTGAAGTAGGAACTCCCCTGGCAAGTGGTGCAGAGATTTCACACGATTATGCGACTTCAGGGAACTACAATTTAAAAGTAGTTGCGTTAAGTGGTGGCGCTGCTAAAACGGAAAAAGTTACAGCTATTGTAGTAACCGATCCTTTTGGTTTGCCAATCGATTTTGACAATGCCTTTGTAAGTTACTTCTTTGGCACTTTTGGTGATGGACAATTGTTTGTAACAGCAGCCAATCCAAGCGCGACAGGTCTTAATACCAGTGCGAAGGTTGGAAAATTCACAAGAGGGAACCAAGGTTGGAGCGGAACATACAGTCCTTTAAATAACCCCATTGATTTTGCAACAGGCAAAAAAATCAAAGTATTGGTTTACAATCCGGATCCTGCGCTCGTTGGTAAAAAACTGAATGTAGAGTTGGAAGCGGCTGTTGGTGGTAGTCCGTCAAATGGTGTTGCGGTATTAAAAGTGGCATTTACCAAATCAGGGGCTTGGGAAGAGTTAGTATTCGATTTCAGCACGATTTCTGCAATTCCTGCTACTGCGAAATTCGCACAGCTTGTTTTGCGCTTTAATGATACATCTGATGGAGCCGGCGCTGTTATCTATGTTGATAATTTTAGATTAACCAATTAATAAACGAAATATGAAAAAAACTTTGAAATATCTGTTAGGTATATTTGTAATCATCATTACACTTTACCGTTGTGCAGACTCCACCTATACAATGGGAGATTTAACAGCTCCTTCAGATTTGGCGATTACTACTGAAATTTTAGGTGCAACAACTGCAAAACCGAATGGAGACGGATCCGGTGATGTGAAAATTACGATTTCTGCGAATAATGCTCTTGCCTATAAAGTTGACTATGATGCAAATAATGCAGTTGATTTAGTTTATTTATCATCAGGCACCGTAACAAGGAAATATGCAACGTTGGGTTTAAATACATACAGAATCACTGCCGTAGCTTATGGGAAAGGTGGTACCACCTCTACAATTACCAAGGATGTAACTGTCCAAAGCAATTTCAATGTGGCTCCTGCAATTCCTGACAACTTAACAGGCGGAACTTCCAAAACCTGGGTTGTTGATAAAAGCGTTGCAGGCCATTTAGGTGTTGGACCATGGTCTGGTTCCGTAGTTCCCGAATGGTGGTCAGCTTCTGTAAATGAAAAAGTTGCCAGTGCCAATTGTTTCTATACAGCTACTTTTAAATTCACCAAAGACGCAACAGGATCCTACTCATTGCAGGTTACAAATCCTGACGGTGCATTTACAAAAACGGGATCTCTAACATCGCTCCCTGGTATTCCCGCATCTGGTGATGAAGGTTGCTATAGTTATAGTGGCGGAACATCTGCTTTCTCATTTATTCCTGCAAGTACAGCTATTGCCGCTTCTACACCATCAACACAGACCAGCATTCTGTTAGCAGGCAATTCTACCTATATTGGGTATGGTGCCGTACAGAAGGAATATGAAATCATGGTTCTAACAGCTACCTATATGTATCTTAGGGTACAGGGAACTGAAACCGGAAATGCATGGTATCTTAAATTAAAAGCGCTTTAATAATCATTTAAATGCCGGTATAGTCACAAGATCCTATCGGCTAAATTGGCATACACAAAAAATGGAGGAGGTATTTCTCCTCCATTTTTATTCTTCAATTGAACACAGTTAAATTGTTTCTTATGCATCAAAGAAAAATATCTTCGGTCGTTTTGGCTTTCGCCATTTGTCTGTTTCTTTCTTCATGTGGAAAAGACGGAGATGCGCCTGTTATTCTACCACCGGCACAAGTCCCGGAGATAAGTATTTTGGATGTAAGCCAACCAATCGCTGCAACAAACACAACGATGCAGTTTTATATAAATAGCAATAAAACAACGGCTAATGCGGTTTCAGTCGACTATTCCATCGTTGATGGAACAGCACTTTCACCCAAAGATTTTGTGGCAACCTCGGGAACATTAACGATTCCTGCCGGGAAAACACAGGCTATGATTGATGTTCAGATTAAAGGCGATCCAACAAATCTGCGCCAAAACAATTTGCAGTTTACGGTCCAGTTAAGTAATCCAAAGTCTTGTACGATTAAAACAACCTCTGCAAAAGGTACCCTTATAACCGAAGACGGTACTTACCTTCCGACAGATAATACAGGTTATTCGACCCCATTAACTTACCCGGGATATACACTTGCCTGGAGTGATGAATTTTCTGCAACAAATTTAGATATGAGTGTATGGAACCAGGAAATTGGAAATGGCGGAAACGGATGGGGCAATAATGAACTGGAATATTATACCAATAGTCCGAAAAATACATTACTGTCGAATGGCAACTTAATCATCGAAGCCCGCAGAGAGGCAATGAGTGGTTTTAACTATTCTTCGGCAAGATTGACAACACAAAATAAAAAGACATTCAAGTTTGGGCGCATCGATATCAGGGCTAAATTGCCGGTTGGCAAAGGGATCTGGCCTGCATTATGGATGCTTGGCGCAAACATCACCACAGTGAGCTGGCCTGCCTGCGGCGAAATAGATATTATGGAATTAGTTGGCACCTATCCTGGCCGGGTTTCAGGAACCATGCACTGGAAAAAAGGTGACGGATCCCATGGCTCAAAAGGATCCAGTTATAACCTGCCCTCAGGCGATTTTTCGCAACAGTTTCATGTGTATAGTGTTGTATGGGCACAGGATATCATTAAATGGTATGTCGATGACATTTTGTGTCTTACCGTTACAAGTGATGATGCAGGCGCGACGAACTATCCATTTAATGCGAATCAGTTTTTCATCTTTAATGTCGCCACAGGTGGTGACTGGCCCGGTCCGCCCGATGCGACCACCCCATTTCCACAACGGATGTTTGTTGATTACGTAAGGGTATTTCAATAGGCAGCAGTAAAATAATTCATTCAGAAGGAAAATACCAATAAAAATATGTCATTTAAGCAAAAAGTAATCTGTATTTCTTTAACACTTGCGATTCCCGGCTTTGGTTTCATCTCAAAGGCGCAAAATGCAGGTGCAAATCAAAACAAGGCGATTGCCGGTCAGGGTGAATCAATAAAAACGGGCTCTTCCGAAAAGGCTGATAGTAAGTTAAAACTCGTTTGGAGCGATGAATTTAATTACAATGGTCTGCCAGATAGCTTAAAATGGAGCTACGACACCCAGGGCAATGCATCAGGCTGGGGAAACAACGAAAAACAGTACTACACCAAAGGCCGGTTAAAAAATGCGGAAGTAAAAGATGGATTTCTGAATATCAATGCGATTAAAGAAGATTACAAGGATTTTAAATATACTTCAGCGCGCCTGATCACAAAATCGAAAGGTGACTGGTTATACGGACGAATTGAGGTAAAAGCAAAACTTCCCGATGGCCGCGGCATGTGGCCTGCGATCTGGATGTTACCAACCGACTGGAAATATGGCGGATGGCCGGCCAGTGGAGAAATCGACATCATGGAAAATGTCGGATACGATCCATACGTAATAGTTGCTTCAGCACATACTGCTTCTTACAATCATGTAATTGGAACACACAAGAATAATAAAATGACAGTGAAGGACTGTTATTCAAATTTTCATGTCTATGCACTTGAATGGGAAGCCAATGAGTACCGCGTTTACATTGACGACAAGCTCTGTTTTACATTTAAAAATGAAGGTACCGGATTTAAAGTCTGGCCATTCGATCAACGTTTTCACCTGTTGTTAAATGTTGCCGTTGGTGGTAACTGGGGCGGACAGAAAGGTATTGATGAAACAATTTTTCCGCGTTCAATGGTTGTAGATTATGTGAGGGTGTATCAGACAAAATAATAGATTTGGCCGGATCGTCTTTATGGGTGTGTTTGGTTTCCATGTTTTAAAGACGTACCCGGCCATTTTTTTACTTATAAATTTAAAATACAGTCTAATATGACAGATATAATTGGGTCCGTGTATTTCAGTAAAGTGGTTTTTCACCGGCTAAAGAGCTTTAGTTTTGCCCTCTTTCTATTTGGTTTGTTCTCTGCAACTTCCTGCAAGCAGACCCAGTTAAAGGGCGATGACATTGATAGTCGGGTAAAGCGCTTACTCTCAGAAATGACACTTGAAGAGAAAATAGGACAAATGTCGCAGATTGATCCTATTTCTATGCCTGCTGAGCAAATCGATCAGGCTGTTCGTGAAGGTAAATTCGGCTCTTTTTTAAATGTCTTTGGTGTTGAAAAAATAAATAAACTGCAAAAGATAGCGATGGAGGAGAGTCGTTTGAAGATTCCCCTTATTATCGGGCGTGATGTTATTCATGGTTACCGCACCATCTTTCCCATTCCACTGGCAATGGCAGCTACCTGGAATCCTGAAATTGTAAAAAAAGCATTCCGCATCTCTTCGATCGAAGCTTCATCGCAGGGAATTAAATGGACTTTTGCCCCAATGATCGACATCTCCTGGGATCCGCGCTGGGGAAGAATTGCAGAAGGTTGCGGCGAAGATCCTTATCTTGCTTCTGCCTTTGCAAAGGCAATGGTCGAAGGTATCCAGGGCGAACAACTGACCGATCCAACTGCTGTTGCTGCCTGTGCCAAACACTTTGTTGGGTACGGATTTGCCGAAGGGGGACGCGATTACAATACGACTTATATCTCCGAGCCTATTCTCCGGAATGTGGTGCTGAAACCTTTCAAAGCAGCACAAGAGGCCGGTGCATTGACATTTATGTCGGCCTTTAACGACTTAAACGGGGTACCCACCTCGGGAAATGAATTCACGTTGCGCCAAATACTTCGCAAGGAATGGAAATATGATGGTATGGTGGTAAGTGACTGGGGTTCTGTTTCGGAAATGATCTCTCATGGTTATTGTGCGGACGAGAAAGAAGCTGCATTAAAAGCAATCACAGCCGGTGTCGACATGGAAATGTCGAGTATAACTTATGCCCAACATCTTAAAAGCCTTATTGACGAAGGAAAAGTGAGTCTTACACTGGTCGATGAGGCGGTCAAAAATATTTTAAAGCTGAAGTTTAAACTTGGTTTATTCGAGAACCCCTACGTGAATCCGGAAGCTGAGAAGCAGATGCTCGCACCGGAGTTTTTGGATCATGCAAGAACGGTAGCGAGACAAAGTACGGTTCTATTAAAAAATGAAATGAATACGCTTCCCCTCTCATCAGATATCACTTCTGTAGCAGTGATCGGTCCATTGGCGGATGCGCCACGCGATCAGCTGGGAACATGGGTTTTCGATGGGAAAGCTGAAAATTCGGTCACACCATTGACCGCGATTAAAGAGGTGTTGGGAAATGCGAAAGTTAATTATGCTACGGGATTAAAATACAGCCGCGATAAAAGTAAAACCGGTTTTGCAGAAGCAATAGCTGCAGCAAAAAAATCACAGGCCATATTATTCTTTGCCGGCGAAGAGTGGATTCTTTCGGGTGAGGGTCAAAGCCGTGGCGAAATAAACCTTCCGGGAGTTCAGGAAGAGTTAATCGAAGAATTATCCAAAACCGGAAAACCAATGATGGTGATTGTAATGGCTGGCCGTCCGTTGGCGATTGGAAAGGTTGTCGAAAAGTCGAATGCCCTCCTTTATGCATGGCATGGCGGATCGATGGCAGGTCCTGCATTGGCCGATCTGATTTTTGGCAAGGAATCACCATCCGGGAAACTCCCTGTTACCTTTGTAAAAGGTTCCGGTCAGATACCGTTCTACTATTACCACAACAATACAGGCCGTCCTGCAAATGCAAAATCATGGACACCGATGGATAGTATTCCGGTCAAGAATAGCCAGGCATCTTTGGGTTACAAATCATTTCACCTCGATTATGGATTTACGCCACTCTTCCCGTTTGGATATGGTTTGAGTTATACCACCTTTAAGTACAGCGACCTGGTGCTTTCGTCAACCGAAATGACAAATAAAGGGAGCCTTACAATAAAAGCCTCCTTGCTGAATGTTGGAAATGTCGATGCTGATGAAATTGTTCAGCTTTATATCCGCGACAGGGTCGGAAGTATTACGCGCCCGGTCAAAGAGCTTAAAGGATTTAAAAGGATTCACCTGAAAAGCCGCGAAACAGTCAGCGTGACATTTGAACTTCCTGCATCGGCACTTGAATTCTTTAACGGGAAAGAAAATGTAATCGAACCGGGCGCTTTTGATATCTGGGTCGGACCAAATTCTGATGAAGGTTTGCACAGTGAGTTTTCAATTAAATAAAACAAGGATGGTGCAATAACGTTTAAAAAGGGTTCAATTTGAATTTAATCATGAGGGGAAATCATAAATGAAAAATGATTTTAATAGGAAAACCTTATTCTCATCTTTTCAACCTTAGTCGCAAACAAAATTCCCCCTTGTTTCAACCTTATTAATTTGTCTTGTATCTTTAAACGTTTTCAAATAAATTTCAAATAAAAAAATGATCGTGAAATTAAATATGAAGTTTGTATTGCTGATAGCCCTGGCACTCATTCAGGTGAAATGTGGTAAATCGGACGTTGATCCAACGCCTGTTATCCCACCGGTTACCGTTACAAATGACGTGGATTTTTGGCTGACCAAAGGAGATCAGACGATCAATCTTCAAAAACAAACCACGGTACTGGGTTTTGGGACAACGTATAATATGTACGCGAATATTGAGATTGACGACACGCAGACATTTCAGACTGTTGATGGCTTTGGTTACACGCTTACCGGGGGAAGTGCGCAGGTAATTAATCTGTTAAGTGCAGCAAAGAAACAGGAATTGTTACAGGAGCTGTTTGGTAAAAGTGCCACTTCTATCTCAATAAGCTATTTAAGAGTCAGCATTGGTGCATCCGATCTCGACAGTATGCCCTATACATATGATGACATACCATTCGGACAAACCGATGTCAACTTAACAAACTTTAAGCTGTCTGCAGATGTGAGCGGATTAATTCCGCTTTTAAAGGAGATTTTACTGATAAATCCTTCCATCCAGGTTCTTGCAACACCCTGGTCTGCTCCGGTCTGGATGAAAGACAATAACAACTTCATCGGAGGAAGCCTGCAGCCGCAGTATTATGGCGTTTATGCGCAATACTTTGTGAAGTATATTCAAAAAATGAAGGCAGAAGGAATTACAATTAATGCGATAACTCCTCAGAATGAACCTTTACATCCGGGGAATAACCCGAGCATGTTAATGACGGCATTGCAACAGGCAGTTTTCATAAAAGAGAACCTGGGACCCGCTTTTCAGGCTGCAGGTATTACTTCGAAGATTATCATTTACGATCACAACTGCGACAAGCCCGAATATCCCATTGCAATATTAAATGACGCGGCTGCAAAACCTTTTATTGATGGTTCTGCATTTCATTTATATGGCGGCGATATAAGTGCGTTGTCTGCGGTCCACAATGCATTTCCTGACAAGAATGTTTATTTTACCGAGCAGTATACCGCATCAAACGGAAGTTTTGCCGGCGATTTAAAATGGCACTTAAAGAATGTTGTAATTGGTTCAATGCGTAACTGGAGCAAAGTGGCGCTTGAATGGAACCTTGCGAATAACGGCGCTTTCGAACCGCATACTGCCGGTGGTTGTTCTACCTGTAAAGGTGCAATTACAGTGAACTCAGGCGATAGTTTTACAAGAAATGTGGGATATTACATCATCGCTCATGCTTCTAAATTTGTTCCGGCCGGTTCTGTCCGGATCGCAAGTAATATCAGCGGCAATCTGAATACGGTCGCCTTTAAAATTCCGGGTGATAAAAAAGTGCTGATCGTTGAAAATGACGGAACCACCACTGAGTTGTTTAATATCAAATTCAACGGAAAGTGGATCACCACCTCTTTGGAAGGCGGATCTGTTGGAACGTATACCTGGCAATAAGAATAATCAATTTGAAATTATGGAAAAGATAAAGACATCCCTTATTTTAATAGCC
>Ga0209512_1002945_pt1 | contig 16974 bp, 13 predicted proteins | sample frozenSSSSmetaG_FD_184142 | JGI IMG/M metagenome (GOLD analysis project Ga0209512, IMG submission 184142) | Glacier valley bacterial and archeal communities from Borup Fiord, Nunavut, Canada, to study Microbial Dark Matter (Phase II) -... | ecosystem: Environmental > Aquatic > Freshwater > Ice >... | reverse complement strand
AGGGCCTCCGTATGTTCGATGATGAGGTAAGCGCCACTGTGCAGGTTGACGGTTTTCCCAAATGTAGCCTTGACCTGCTTGGTAATGCCAAACTGGTCAAAAATCGGAAGGCCGTTGTTGTAATAGGATACAATATCAGCTTTTTCAGGAGCGATACGCTGAATGTAATTTCTGGTGTCGTTGAAAATATTCCTGTCGTTGACCACGATCTTGTTAAAATCCTCATTCAGGAGGTCACGGAGCATGCTGGTGGTTTTGGTCTGCTCACTCAGCACTTTTGCCGGGGGAACAGCGCCTTTGAGATTTTTCTGGATCAGTTTCCAGGTTTCAACCAGCATGGTGAGGTCTTCGTGCAGTTCAGCGGTATTTTTTCCTTCTGCGGCAGTACGCACGATTACGCCAAAATTCTTGGACTTAATCGCTTCAACGATCTTCTGAAGGCGCTTTCTTTCTTCTGCAGAGTGAATTTTCCGGGAAACGGCAACGATATCATTAAAAGGCGTGATGACCACAAACCTTCCGGGCAAAGAAATTTCGCAGCTTAGCCGGGGGCCTTTCGCTGCAATAGGTTCTTTTAATATCTGTACGAGAATATTGGGCTTTCCGCTCAGTACCTCATTGATTTTGCCCGTTTTAATAATTTCGGGTTCAACATGAAAGGTGCCGAAGTCAAACCCTTCCGGACTATTGTCATTCACAGCCTGCTGGGTATACTTAAGTAATGACCGGGCATATGGACTGAGGTCGGTATAATGAAGAAAGGCGTCTTTCTCAAAACCAACATCCACGAAGGCGGCATTCAGTCCGGGGATAAGCTTTTTAACTTTTCCCAGGTAAAGGTCTCCTACGGCGAAACTGGCATCTGTTTTTTCATGATGCAGTTCTACGAGCTTTTTATCTTCCAGCAGGGCGATTTCTACGCCAAGGGGGGCAGCATTTATGATTAATTCCTTATTCAAGTGTAATCACTTTTGCGTCTAACCATCATCACTAATGGGATATGCTGAAGAAGAATTATTTGCCAGCTATCAGGCATTCGTTTACGTAAGCAATCTGCGATAAATGACAAATAATTGATTCAGCGACAAGAAGAATGGCCCCGTTTAAGGGCCCCATACATTATTAAGAAGGACTAACGGCTCTTCTTCTTATGACGATTTTTTCTTAGTCTTTTTTTACGCTTGTGCGTCGCTATTTTATGACGCTTTCTTTTTTTACCACAAGGCATAATTCACCAATGATTTAGTTAAACAATTATTTTAAAATTCAATTCTAATGGGTTGATAGCAGTTGCAAATACAACTTGTTATTTTTTAAGCGACTCAATACGCGCGTTTATATCCTTTATAACTTCAGGGTTACTGACATAATTTTTCACTGATTCATACCATTTCACCGCACTAACCTTGTCTCCTTTTTTTTCATACGCATCAGCGAGCATGAATTTAACCTCCGCATTATCCGGTTGTTTTGAAGCAACCAGACTAAGCCTTTCTATTGCTTTATCCATCTGCCCGGATATCAGTCCGCCTACACCCAGCATGTATTGTGCATACATATTGGATGGATCTCTCTGGGCCACTTCCCTGACCATCATAATGCCTTCCATAGGATTATCTGCGATGTTACCAAAAATGTAACAACTTCCCAGGCCGACTTTAGACGAATCATTGGCAGGATTCAGGATCAAAGCTTTTTCAAATAACTCTTTTGACTGGTTGGCCATCCACCTTTTGAGGCCCTCTTCATGCTGTCCCCGTGCGCTCTCTAAAAAGAAACGGGCAGCGAAGGTGAGACTTTTTTCAGAATTTTCCAACTTAGCTGCTTCTCCGGTATAAAATGCGAATGGAAGTAGGAGATGCGCACTGTCTTTATACAGCGCCGCGAGTTGTTTATAAACCTTCGCCTGCTGCTCTTTTACATTGCCACGGACCACTGCGCTTTCCAGCTCGGCAACGTGAGCCTGTTGGGAAGGAGTAAGCTGTGCTTTCGATGCCTGCAAAACTTTTTCGATGTCAAAGTCGCTTTTCTTCATTTCACCGGCAACGGTAGACGCGGCTTCTTTGGGAGGAACGGTTCTTCCAAAAAAATAGATCACGCACAGAAGCAGTGTTGCTCCTGCTATTAAAATAAGTTGTTGCTTTTTCAATCCTTCCTTTTAAAATGCGAATTTACGCTTCATCATCGGAGTTTAACTGATCTTCTTTTACGGATTGTAATTTTTTTACCTCTGCAACAAATTCTTTTGCAGGTTTAAAAGCGGGGATATAATGCTCGGGAATGTGAACGGCAACATTCTTTTTAATGTTCCTGCCTATTTTAGCGGCTCTTTTCTTGGTAATAAAACTGCCAAAGCCGCGGATATATATATTTTCACCCTTAGAAAGAGTATCCTTTACCTCTTTAAACATGGTTTCAAGGGTAACCAGTACATCAACCTTTGGGATACCTGTTTTTTCAGATATTTGGTTAACGAGGTCAGCTTTTCTCATAATTTGAATTTTAATCAGGGGGTTAACTCAGGCAAACGCCACACAATCAATTCATTAATGAAATTAAAAGTTAATTTTCATAATAGCAAGAAAACTATAAATATTTGATAATGAATTTTATTACTTTTTGACCGCATGGAAACCGATTTCACCCTAAATCTATTAAAATGGAATGAAAATGCCAACCGGCGGCCAATGCCGTGGAAGGGAGAAACCGATCCTTACCGGGTATGGCTCAGCGAAGTTATGCTGCAGCAAACCAGGGTGGAACAAGGGTGGGCGTACTATGAAAAATTTATAAAAACCTTTCCTACGGTTCACGATCTGGCAGCTGCTCCTGAGAAGCAGGTGTTTAAAATGTGGGAAGGACTGGGGTATTATTCCAGGTGCAGGAATCTGTTGGTCACGGCTAAGTATATTTCTTTTGAGCTTGATGGGAAATTTCCGGGAACCTACGTCGATATATTAAAATTGAAAGGAATAGGTCCATATACTGCAGCGGCTATAGCTTCATTTGCTTTTAATGAGGCCAAGGCCGTGGTGGATGGTAACGTGCAGCGTGTTCTCGCCCGGTATTTTGGGTTGTCTACGCCAATAAATTCTCCCCAGGGGAAAAAAATGTTTGCCTTGCTGGCCCAGTCGCTTATCGATGAAAAAGCGCCAGCTGTCTACAACCAGGCGATCATGGATTTTGGAGCTACCGTGTGCAAACCTAAAAATCCTCTGTGCACCATTTGTGCGGAGGCTGCTGATTGCGAAGCGTTCAGGCATGGGTTCGTGCGTTCCCTGCCTGTAAAAAATAAACTGCCCGGAAAGCGCACAAGGTGGTTTTATTATTTCCTCATTGAAGTTGGTGACAAGGTATACCTGCGCAAAAGAGAAGCAAAAGACATCTGGCAAAACCTGCATGAATTTGTTTTGCTGGAAAAAGATGAGCCGGACGAAGATCCTGCGAAAGATTTTTTGCCTGGTCTCCTTCAGCAATCCTATACTATTGCCCATGTCAGTGATCCACAGTCGCAACAGCTGACCCACCAGCGCATTAACGGCAGATTTCTTGTTGTTAAAATAGTTGCAGAGGCAGTAATTCCGGGTAATTATGCGCTTGTAGAAAAATCGGCGCTGAGTAAGTTTGCCTTTCCGAAATTCATCACTTCCTACCTGGATAAACAACACTGAAGACGTTGGAATCACTACGGTTTACCTGTTAAAACACTTTTACAAAAAGGTGCAAATATTTGTATGCATATCTCCGAAAAAAATTAACTTTAAGAGGGCATAAGGAGACGATTATTCACAATCAAACATAGCAATATGAGAGGAGTAAACAGGGTGATGCTGATAGGTAATCTGGGCAGGGATCCCGATGTGCAGCATCTGGAAGGAAACATTGCAGTGGCTAAATTCCCTCTTGCAACTACAGAAACGTTCAAGGACAGGGCCGGAAAACTGATCTCTCAAACAGAGTGGCACACGGTGGTGCTGTGGCGCGGCCTGGCAGAACTGGCACAAAAATATTTACATAAAGGAAGCCTGGTTTATATAGAAGGAAGATTACGTACAAGAAGCTGGGAAGATAAGGATAGGAATAAAAAGTTTGCAACAGAAGTAGTAGGAGACAACCTGATCATGCTTGATAAAAGAACTGACGGCCAGCAGGCGCACCCGGGTAGCGCCTCGCATCCGGAGGGCCTGGAAGGGTTTAATCCCGATGTTCCCCCAATTGGGGATGCCGCGCAGGATCTTCCATTCTGAGTGTTTTAAGCCAGTTGTTTCCTGATTCATATATTTGTGCAACAGGACAGGCTTAGCCTGTCTTTCTGATTAACAGAAACAATTTGTCTTGAAGAACCCGCTGACGTTTAACTTTTTTTGCGATATTTTTCACCCGCTGCTTCTTGTGGCCAATACACAGGCCACGGTATTGCTCGCTTTGTCGGTGATTGTGTTTTTAATCCTTTCCTTTTTTATATCAGGAGCAGAAGTGGCTTTTTTTTCACTTACCTATCGTGATGTAAATCTTCTCAAAACTAAACAGGATACAGGATGGAAACGCATTGCCAATCTTCTTGAGGAACCTAAAACGCTGCTGGCCTCTTTAGTGATCGCTAACAGCCTGATCAATATTGCCGTAATTATTTTATTGAATGTACTGATAGACCAGGTGCATATTCTCGAAGAGGTGATCTGGTGGCAAAAGCTTGTCGTGCTGGGCATTAAAATAGTATTCATCACATCTGTCCTGGTGCTGTTTGGAGAAATACTTCCCAAAGTCAGGGCCACACAGAATAATCTCCGGTTTGCTTACGAAGCTTCTTACCTGGTAGAAATATTGTATTATCTATTTAACAGGATCGCTACCAGGCTGATGAACATGTCCGACACAATCGAAAGGTTCCTGGGCGGAAGAGCGTCCCGCGCTTATTCACAACAACAACTCGAAGCGGCTATCAAATCCACTGTTGCCGAAGAGGAGGAGCGCCGCATACTTACAGGCATTTATAAATTCGGTGATATTACAGTCAAACAGATTATGCGGACCAGGCTTGATGTGAGCGGGCTGGATTTTAATATTTCATTCACCCAGTTAAAGGCAAGGGTAGAAGAATTGCATTATTCCAGATTGCCCGTATACAAAGGAAGCCTTGACGATATTATCGGTATGATCAATACAAAGGATCTTATTCTTTACCTGAATGAACCGGAAGATTTTGCCTGGCATACCCTGATGCGGGCACCTTATTTTGTACACGAGCAGAAATACATAGAAGACCTGCTAAAAGAATTTCAGAGCAAAAGGGTACATTTTGCCGTAGTAGTGGATGAATTCGGCGGCACCAGTGGAATTGTAACGCTGGAGGATATCCTGGAAGAAATAATCGGAGAGATCAAGGATGAATTTGATGACGAAGAATCAGGTACCAGGAAGATAGATGACAAGACTTTTATTTTTGAAGGTGGCACAATGATAAATGACGTTTGCTCACTGATGAATTTACCCAATGATACCTTTAATGGTGTAAAAGGGGAAAGCGATTCTCTTGCCGGGCTCATTCTTGAAGTTGCCGGTGAAATTCCGAAAGCGAACGACAGTGTGAAGGTTGGCGACTTTGAGTTCCTGATCCTTGAAGTAGAGAAGAACAGGATAAGAAAAGTAAAAGTAACAATTAACCGGTAAGATTTTATGAAGCTATCAGTTAAGCCGCCGGTTTTACTGCTTGGATTTTTTCTCCTGGCATGTGTTGGCTGTAACAGCGATTACACCATCAGGCAGAAAGGATATTTTAAGATAGATCTTCCTCCGCACCAGTACCAAGTCTTTGATAAAGCGGGTTACCCTTATTCTTTCGAATACCCGGTATATGCGAATGTGATCCAGGACAGTACCTTCTTCGAAGACAAGCCTGAAAATCCTTACTGGATCAATATTGATTTTCCATCACTGAACGCAAAAATATACGTAAGCTATAAAAATATCCAGAATAACAATTTCGGTAAACTGGTAGATGATGCATTTAAACTTACCTATAAACATAGTTCAAAAGCCACGGCAATAAAAGATTCTCTTATGCGGACACCTGCCGGGATCAGTGGTATTTTTTTTAAGGTTGGGGGGAATGCGGCAACCGCGCGGCAGTTTTTTGTCACGGATTCTGTCAGTCATTTTTTAAGAGGAGCATTGTATTTTGATGCTACTCCTAATGCTGATTCTTTAACCATTGTCAATGATTTTCTCGAAGAAGACATGAAACATCTCATCAACTCTTTAAAGTGGAAATGATCGCGCTATGAAATTAAGTTGCTGTGGATTGCACTGGGTTCGAACCAGTGACCCCTACTCTGTCAAAGTAGTGCTCTGAACCAACTGAGCTAGCAATCCCGAATCGTTGTCATTGTCAACTCTTCAAAAATATAATTTATTTAATTAATCCAACAGTCCGTTTTCTGCGCAATACTCTGCTATCTGTACCGCATTTGTCGCGGCTCCTTTTCTTAGATTATCACTTACTATCCACATATTTAATGTTTTAGCCTGTGACTCGTCCCGCCGGAGCCTTCCTACAAATACATCATCTTTATCAAAGGCATCCATGGGCATCGGGTATTTCTGGGACTGTGGTTCATCTACCACCACCACGCCCGGTGCCTCCTGTAAAAGTTTTTTGATATCTGCCAGGTCAAAATCATTTTCAAATTCCACATTTACGCTTTCGCTGTGGCCGCCCATTACGGGAATGCGCACGGTCGTGGCGGTAATACGAATGGTATCGTCACGCATGATCTTGTTGGTTTCTTTAACCATTTTCATTTCTTCCTTTGTATAACCATTGTCCAGGAACACATCTATCTGTGGGATCGCATTCATATCTATAGGATATTTATATGCCATCGGATATTCACCGGTGCTGCCGCTGAGCGCTTTATTTCTTTCTCCCATGAGCTGGTCGACAGCTTTTTTCCCTGTGCCGGTAACGCTCTGGTAGGTAGATACCACAATTCTTTTGATCCTGTATTTTTTGTGCAGTGGGTTTAATGCAACGACCATTTGAATGGTTGAACAATTCGGATTGGCTATGATTTTGTCTTCACTGGTAAGGGCGTCAGCATTTATTTCAGGCACGACCAGTTTCTTTGCAGGGTCCATGCGCCACGCGGAAGAATTATCAATAACAGTTATTCCTGCTTCTGCAAACCTTGGCGCCCATTCGAGAGACGTGCCTCCGCCAGCTGAAAACAAAGCTACAGCTGGTTTTGCGGCAATTGCATCTTCCATACTAACAACTTTGTAACGCCTGCCCTTAAATTCAACTTCCTTTCCCACAGATCTTTTAGAAGCAACCGGTATAAGTTCGGATACCGGGAAGTTTCTTTCTGCTAATACCTGTAACATTTTGGTGCCAACAAGACCTGTAGCGCCTACAACTGCAACTTTCATAGATTTTCCTTTGTCCTTCCTGGAAGGGATTTTAATGAATAAATAAAAAAAGCCTTCCGGTTAAGGAAGGCCTGTTATATTAAAGCATACAAATAATACTTTAGCCTTCCTGCAGGAAATGCATCTTAGTACGCTTGGTGTTTTTTTTTGTTTGCATGATCAGGGTCAAAACTAACTGACAAATTTAATTAAACCAAATAATATTGTTTTTTTCTCACCCCGGGAAGTTGTTTTTCTCATTGTCAGCTTTTTGATTTATGCCAGTTTTGGATCATGAAATTAATATTTATATTAATGGTGGCGACCTGCGGCTCATTGTCCAGCGCATATTCGCAGGAAATTATTTACGGTGATATGGTGATCAACGAGATCCTGTTTAATCCGCCCGGCGATGGATACGATTATATTGAGGGATATAACAGAAGTAACAAGACAATTGATCTCCGGGAACTGTATATTTCAAAAAGAAATCCGTCAGGGGAGATATCCGGGCAAAAGCAAATTTCGCGCGATTCTTTCTTTCTGCCACCAGGATCATACTTTGTGATCACTTCAAATGAAAAATGGCTCCGGCAGCATTTCGGCATTCCCGTACAGGCGGTTGTTTGCCAGGTTTCTTCCCTGCCTTCCTTTCCGGATACCGATGGGACCGTTATCTTTTTGACTGCACAGGACAGTATTATTGATGAACTTTCCTATAGTGACAAGTGGCATTTTTCGTTAATTACCGATCCGTCTGGAGTGTCACTGGAAAGAATTAATTATGATCTTCCTACCCAGGACAGCAACAACTGGACGTCAGCAGCAGCTTCTTCGCGTTATGGCACACCTGGGTATCAAAATTCTCAATACCAGGATGGTTCGCACAACGATAACGAGATAGTGGTACCGCACCTGTTTTCTCCTGATAATGATGGAATAAATGATATTGAGCTGATACAATTTAAAATGAAAGAGCAGGGATTTATTGCCAATTCAATTATCTATGATATATCAGGAAGAAAAGTAAAATACCTTCTTAAAAATGAATCTGTCGGATCATCGGCGATGTACAAGTGGGACGGTCTTGATGAAAAATTTCAGACCCTGCCGCAGGGCATTTATATTATCGTTACCGAAATGTTTAATCTGAAGGGTAAAACAAAAAAGTTTAAAAATTCGATAGTACTGGCGAAAAGGTAAATGGGTGTCATTTATACCCTTCCCCAGTTCTCGCCGCTTTTGATTCTGTACATTGTCATTTCACTTACTCCAAATTTTTCCGCAAGCTTTTTAATGGTGAGTTTGCGTTTGGTGTCGTCAAGCATTTTTTTTATGCTCTTTACCTGTGCGATATTTAGTTTTAAACCTTCGCTTCTGTTGGCCTGAACTTTTTTATAAGCGATCTTTGCAGGACTTTTTTGCTGGTGCTCTATCATCTCCTGCAGTGTAGACCACCTGAGATTTTTAAGGGAATTATCCAGCTTGCTATGGTTATTATGAATTACGTAAATATATTTAGAAGCAGGTTTTGGTAAAAATAAACGCGCTATTTCCCTGTGTATATATAAAGTTCCGTTATCACCGGGACGATGAAGGTTTAATGTGCGGTAACCTGTGGTCAGCGAACCTTGTAGCAATTTCCCATCGTCTTCCACGTTTTCAGAATAGCTCGCTATGCGGCCACTGGAGGAGAGCGCATATTTTTTTCTGAGATTTCTCCATCCTGAAAACTGCAAAGGTTTCCATGTTTCTCCATTTAATTTTTTCATGCTGTCCTTTTCTTAAAGTTACAAAAAGAAAAATAACACAAGGTGCGCTACCTGGCTATCATTTTCAAAAACTCTTCTTCACTGATCACTCTTATTGAACTGATCTTTTTCGCCTTTTCCAGTTTTGAGCCGGCTTCCTCTCCGGCAACAAGATAACTCAGGTTACTGCTCACGCTGCCTAACAGCTTCCCGCCGTTGGATTCAACCATTTCCTCGGCCTCACTTCGTTTTAGTGTTGGGAGCGTGCCGGTAAACAAAAATGTTTTGCCCGATAAATTACCTGATTCGCCATGCTGCTTTTTTTTGTTTTCCAGTGAAATACCAAGTTCTTCAAGCTCTTTCAGCATAAGCACATTATCATTATTGTGAAAGAACTGCTGAATACTACTTGCAACTTTCGGACCCACGTCATTCATCCCTATTAAATCTTCTGTCGAGAAATGTTTAAAATCAGAAACGTGGTGTACGGCGTTGGCCAGGACTTTAGCGGTTGTTTCACCCACATACCTGATTCCAAGCGCAAAGATCAACCGGTGTAAAGGCTGTCCTTTGGATTTTTCTATGGCAGCTGACAGATTGGTAATGCTCTTCTCTCCAAAGCCCTCCATTTCCCTGATCCTATCGAATGGCAGCCTGTAAATGCCAGGAACATCTTTTATAAAACCCAGGTCATAGAATTTTTTTACAATTGCATCACCGAACCCACGAATGTCCATTGCGTCCTTGCTGGCGAAATGGATAATTCGCTCCACAACCTGCGCCGGGCAGTTAATATTAACGCATCTCCAGACGGCTTCTTCTCCAGGCTTTACTAACGGATCACTACATACGGGGCAATTTGTGGGAAAAACAATCTTCTTTTCATTGCCGGTCCTGGTATCGGCGAAAGACTTCACTATATATGGGATCACATCGCCGGCTCTTTCTACCAGCACCGAATCACCGATCATCAGATCTTTTTCCCTGATCACATCTTCATTAAATAAAGAAACGGATCCAACGGTCACGCCGCCTATCGGCACCGGCCCGATCTTCGCGACAGGGGTTACTGAACCGGTTCTGCCTACCTGGAACTCAACATTAAGCAGTGTGCTCGTGGCCTGTCGGGCTTTGAATTTAAAGGCCATGGCCCAGCGTGGGTGATGGGTTGTCATTCCTAGTTTTTCCTGTAATTCCAGATCATTTACTTTTATCACCATTCCATCTATTTCATAAGGAAGTTCGTCCCGCCTGGCCTCGAATTCCTGGCAGTATCTGATCACCTCTTCAATTCCTTTTATAATTTTTTTTTCTTTGACAGGTATTCTAAATCCCAGGTTCCACAGGAATTCCAGCGAGCCTGCATGTGTGGTAAGTTGCTCCGGAAGATTTTTTTTATTTTGTAAAACATAACTGATATGGTACAGGAATGCTTCCAGGTTGCGGCGTTTTACTTCCCGGGGGTCCTTCATACGTAAAGACCCGGCTGCAGCATTGCGTGGGTTTGCCAAAGGTGGAATGCTTTGTTCGGCGAGCCAATCGTTGTATTTTTTAAAATTCTGTTTAGTCATTAATACTTCACCCCGGATCTCTATCTGCTGAATTCCATATTCAGCAAAACCTGCGGATAATGGCACGGATCGCACCTGTCTGATATTTGAGGTGATATCATCTCCTTCCACTCCATCACCACGGGTTACGCCTCTCAGCAGCTGATCGTTATCATATACCAGGGAAATACTGGCGCCGTCAAATTTTGGTTCCACACAATATTCGATAACATCGAGGCCGGCACTTCCCCTGGCCTTGATGTCCCATTCCCTTAGGTCGTTTTCATTGTAAGAATTCTCGAGTGAAAGCATTGGCACGAGGTGCGGTACGGTATAAAATTCCTTTGTAAATGCAGTCGCTACGCGTTGCGTGGGTGAATCCGGGGCAATGACTGATGGGTTGTCTGCTTCCATTATTTCAAGCGCTTTATATAATTTATCATATTCAGCATCGGCCAGCAGCGGATCATTCTCAATGTAATACCGATATTCATGAAAACGCAGCACATTGCGCAGATCATCTATCCGGGCAATTTTAATTGTTGCAACATTATTTAACAATTGCCTCGTTAACTTTTCTAGCCTGATATTGTCTGCTTTCTGGTACATACGGTAGATTTCCCTCTGCAAATTAATTAATGTCTATTGCGGTTTGCACAGGATTTTTTTAAATTATTATTTCAGTATAATTTTACCAAATGGCAACACATAGTCGGCTGAGCATGCTTTCACCTTCATCTCCCCACCTCAATTTTCTCAAAGCGCTGGTATCAGTTGACTGTGTGATATTCGGATTTGCGGATAATCAACTGAAAGTATTATTAATCAAATCGGATCTTGAAATATACAAAGATAAATGGTCGTTGCTCGGAGACCTGGTAAGGCCTTCGGAAGATCTGGAAACCTCTTCTTACAGGGTGCTCAAAGAGCGGACAGGATTAAGTGATGTGTTTCTGGAGCAGGTGAATACTTTCAGTTCTATCGACAGGCACCCGGGCGGACGGGTGATCACCACCGCTTTCTATTCTCTTGTCAATATAAAGAATCACCAGCTGAGGCTGGCTCATAACGAACTGCACTGGCATCCTGTAAATGAAATTTCCGGACTGGCATTCGATCACGACATTATTCTCCATACCTGCATTAAAAAACTGCGGGATCAGATAGTCGAGCACCCAATAGTTTTTAATCTTTTACCGGAGAAATTTTCCCTTCGGGAATTACAGGTATTGTATGAGTCAATCTTACAGACGAAGCTCGACAGGCGAAATTTTCGTAAGAAATTCTTTCTGATGAACTGGCTTATAGACTTGGGAGAACTGGAAAATGATGTATCTCACCGGCCTGGGAAGTTATATAAATTTAACATTTCATACCTCAATACTCTAAAAGTGGAAGAAAAGATTTCCTCTCCGGAAATTATAACTACTTAGTTATCATTGTGTTATGGAAAATATAAAAGTCAACGTGTGATTTTTACATATTTATTTTCGCCACAGTGCAGCACAGGACAGATTTAACATGTCTATATAAATGTTAAATAAAAATTAATTTTTTGCGGGTAAAAAAATTAATTTGCCATTGTGTATTATCTACACATTTAAGCCAGATGTGAAACTTTTAATTAATCATCTAATAACGATTTCGCTATGAGCCTTAAACAATCCCTCTTTCGGACAGCCTTCTTGGGTCTGTTCCTGATCTTATCTTCAGTTATTTTCGCACAGTCTAAAGTAGTTTCGGGAACCGTCCTTGATAAAGATGGAGTAGGAGTCGCCGGTGCATCTGTAACAGTCAAGGGTTCTACCACGGGAACCAACACTTCATCAACTGGTGCATTTTCATTGAACGTTCCTGCTACAGCAAGAACGCTGATAGTCTCTTATGTTGGATATGCAAGCCAGGATATTCCAGTTGGAAATGGCACTGTAAACGTGGTTCTTGTTCCATCCGCAGGAAATGATCTTAACGAAGTGGTTGTTGTGGGATATGGTTCGGTGCGTAAAAAAGATCTTACTGGTTCAGTAGGGTCCGTTACCGCAAAAGATTTTAACAAAGGGCAGATAAATTCTCCCGAGCAGCTATTGCAGGGAAAAATTCCAGGTCTGCAAATAACTAATAGCAGCGGCCAGCCTGGTGGTTTGACTATCGTCAGAATCCGTGGCAACAACTCGATCAGGTCGGGAAACAATCCGTTGTATGTTGTGGATGGCGTTCCATTAGACGGAAGGTCTGCAAGGCCGGGATTCAGTAATAATTCAGTAGGAACAAGTCCCCCCTCAGATCCGTTAACCTTTATTAATCCTAATGAAATAGCACAGGTTGACATTTTAAAAGATGCCTCTGCCTCTGCAATTTATGGTTCAAGAGGTGCAAACGGCGTTGTGTTGATCACAACTAAGAAAGGAACCGCAGGACCTGCAAAAATTGATGCAAATGCATCTGTGGGATGGGGAAGTGTTATGCGCAAAGTAAATGTACTTAGCCCAGCAGGGTATAGAGCCGCGATTCAGAAATTTGGTGTTGCCAATACAGATTCAGGTGGAAACGTTGATGCTTTTGATGCTATACTGCGCAAGCCTGCTATAACACAAAATTACTCTGTGGCCGTAAGTGGCGGTTCTGACAACGGAAAATACCGTGCTTCATTTTTTGTAGCAAATCAGCAGGGTATAATTAAAAAAACTGATCTGAAAAAAGTAGTTGGAAATATTAATGGGCAATATAAATTCTTTGATAAAAGACTAAGCATTGACTTCAATGCGATGGTCGCAAATACCATTGAAAATATTGCTCCTATTTCGCAGGATGCAGGTAGCCAGGGTAACCTTATTTCTCTGGGACTTATCTGGAATCCGACATTGGGTCTTAAAAGAAATGGTTTGTATTTCCAGGATAATAATAGTGGGCAGGTAAACCCTCTCGCGTATTCTGAAGCTTATAACGATGTCGCTACTATTACTACATTACTGGGTAATTTTTCGGCAGGGTATAAAATCACAGACTGGCTGGAATATAGAATGCTGGTTGGTGTGAACTATAGTGCTGGCGACAGAAATGTTGAACTCCAAGGTTGGTTGAAGAAAATTGGTGGAGATGCTGAAGCAAAAGGTGCTGCAGGTATTTTTGGGAATACCCTTCAGTCAAGGATTATTACACACACATTGAACTTTAACAAGAATATTACTGAAAACCTGACATTGAATGCGCTGGCCGGGTATGAATACTGGAGAACTGATTTCGCTGGCCGGGCAAACTATGGCTACCAGTTCAACTATAACTTGGACGAAGCCAGCCGGGTTCCCTTACATTATTATGATAACATTGCTGATGCCAAACAGGGTAATGTAGTCGTTGGGTCAGGTAAAGATCCAAGAGTAGAAATTCAGAGCTATTTTGCAAGAGCCGTTCTTAATTATAAAGATAAATATTTGTTAACCGCTACCATGCGCGCCGATGGATCAAACAAATTCGGTAAAAACAATAAATACGCTTACTTCCCTTCTGTTGCTGCCGCATGGAATATTGATAAAGAAGATTTCATGAAGAATGGCAATATATTCGAATCTCTTAAGCTGAGAGTCGGATATGGCGAAACAGGAAACCAGGAATTTGCTGCGGATGCGCCTTTGAATGTTTTCAGGTGGACATCCTATAACAATTTTGCACATATTCATTCACCGAACAGTGATCTTAGGTGGGAATCTGTGAAATCCTATGACGCAGGAATCGACTTCGCGATATTTAGAGGGAGGATATATGGATCGGTTGATTATTTTGATAAAAAGACATCTAACACTGTAATTCTTAAACCTGCCGCCCAGCCCCAGCCAACCGGCGGAGCTGCTATATTCTATAACATTCCCGATGCCTTTGTTATTAATAAGGGTGTGGAAGTCAGTGTAGGCGCGGATATCATCCGTGGAAAAAACATTCAGTGGAGTGCAAATATCAATATGACTTTCCTGAAGAACAGATTGGATTATCCAGCCCTGGGAACGTCTCCTTTGATCCTTACCGGTGCCTTGGACGGACAGGGTGCATCCGGTGCTTACGCACAAGTAATTGCTAACAACAAGCCGATCAATGCCTATTTTGTTCCAATTTTTAAAGGATTTGATAAAGATGGCATTGCCATTTATTCACCAGCACCACAATATGCAGGAGATCCTAATCCATCTTCTTATCTTGGGTTTAACTCAGATCTTACCTACAAGAAATGGAATCTGACACTTGGAGCACACGGTTCATTTGGCAACTATTTATATAATAATACGTTGATGACAGTACTGAATATTTCAAATCTGGCTGGAGGAAGAAATATCAGCGGAACACTTGTTAATTCCGGTGAAAATGTATCTAACCCAATAAGCACTTCTTCCAGATTCATGGAAAAAGGAAATTATATAAAGCTGCACAATGCAACATTGCGGTACACAGTAGGAAACGTTGGCAAAGCGCTTAAGAGTCTTAACGTATATATAGCGGCAAATAATTTATTCGTGATCACCAAGTATCATGGTTTTGATCCTGAAGTTAATGTGGACAAGGCACTTAATGGCGTTCCATCACTGGGCATAGATTATATCGGTTTCCCAACTCAGCGGACAGTATTGCTGGGTGTTAACTTTTCACTATAATACTATAATTATTAAAACACAATTATGAAAATTAAATATATTTCTGTCATAGTACTGGGCCTGACATTGGGATGTACAAAGCTTAACCAGAAACTTAACGATTCATTTGCCATAGATGCAAGCACTGGCGGAAGTGCTGATGTTAATTCGCTTTTGAGCGCTGCATATAATACCATGACAGGTCTGCTGCATAGCCAGGATCAATTGTTTTCTTTGCAGGAAACCAGTACTGATGAAGCACTTATCCCGACAAGAGGAGGAGATTGGGATGATAACGGTGTCTGGAGAGTATTGCATGCACATACCTGGACTTCTATCCATACACAATTCAAAAGTGTATTCAATGGATTAGGTGGTGTTCAGAGCGGTGCCATTACCGTACTTGCATTCAATCCTAATTCGACTCAGAGAGCTGAAGCATTGTTTCTTCGTTCTTTCGCTCAGTTTTATACTTTGGACATGTGGGGACAAGTGCCTTATAGAAACATAGCAGAGTATAATTCAATAGGGCCCGCCCCAGTAATGCAACCAGCGGAAGCTGTCGATACCCTTGTTAATAGCCTGGAGGCAATTATTCCATTGCTTCCCCAATCCAATGCTCCTTATAAGGCGAGCCCTGATGCTGCGAAGTTTCTTTTAATGAAGGTGTTGTTAAACAAAGGCGCTTTTTTAAATAAGCAGGCTCCTACATTTGATCCCGCAGATATGGCAAAGGTCATTTCTCTTGGTAATGAAATTATTGCTTCAGGAAAGTACAGTCTCACTCCTGTTTATTTTGATAATTTCGGACCAACAAATTCAACTACAGGAAGGGAATCAATTTTTTCGTGGCCCAATACGGGTGCCTCAGCAGATGCGACAGGCAGAAACAGTGGTGGTGTAAATGCCCGTTGGATGATGACCCTTCATTATAATTCATGGGACAAGAAAAGCGGAAGCGCAGGCTGGAATGGTTTCTCCACTATGGCTGATTTTTATAACACATTCGGAGCCAATGATACGCGTGTAGGTGGAACGTCATATCCCGGTGTTACAGATGTTTCGGGATTGAAACCCGGATTTGTAGTTGGTGCACAGTATGATTCTGCAGGTAATGCATTGAAAGACCGCCAGGGCAATCCACTTGCTTTCACGCCTGACGTGAAACTAATTGAAATAGACAAGAACCGGCTGGAAGTAGCGGGTATCCGTGTTATTAAATATCCTCCTGATTATACCGCTTATGATGGTGGAAACCAAAAGAACCAGCTGCAGATCTTCCGGTATGCAGATGTGTTGCTAATGATTGCAGAAGCCAAAATGAGAACCGGTGATATTCCAGGCGGACTGGTCATTGTTAACCAGCTTAGAGCAGCCAGGGGTGCAGATATTTTAACGGCTATTACTTTGGTTAACGAATCAAATGTAAATGATCCAAATACCATGCTTTCTGAAAGAGGCCGGGAAATGTACTGGGAAAGCTGGAGAAGACAGGATCTTATCAGGTTCGGAGTGTTTTTAAAACCATGGTCCCTCAAGGCTGCAGATGCAGATCCGACAAAAAATCTGCTTTTCCCGATTGCTCCTGATGAACTTCTTGCAAATCCAAACCTAAAGCAGAATCCTGGTTATTAATAAACATCACAA
>Ga0209512_1002939_pt1 | contig 16996 bp, 17 predicted proteins | sample frozenSSSSmetaG_FD_184142 | JGI IMG/M metagenome (GOLD analysis project Ga0209512, IMG submission 184142) | Glacier valley bacterial and archeal communities from Borup Fiord, Nunavut, Canada, to study Microbial Dark Matter (Phase II) -... | ecosystem: Environmental > Aquatic > Freshwater > Ice >... | reverse complement strand
AGGCGTCACATAACATTGTGTATACGAAACTTGGCTCATCAGGGTCAAATTATTCACAAGTTAACTTTGACTGTACTACGAGCCAAGCACAGCATCGGATGCCAAGTTATCGCATACACGGCACGTTATGGCACATAAAAAAGAGATTCATTATGAGAACAATTTTTCACTTATTGACTTTTGCTTTGACAAACTCGGTGTTTGCTCAAACTTATTTTTCATTTCCAACAGACAATGCTACTTGGACATTTGTTGAATATGGAAATAACTTCCCAACAAACTCAACTGGCACTTCGCATTATGGGATAAATGGAGATACGCTAATTAATAGTACTACTTATCATAAACTTTATGTTAATCAAGGTGGTCTTGGTGCTATAAATCCTGAATCACAATTTATTGCTGCTACGGCGACATATTATGCTGCTTATAGAGAAGATGCCAATAAAAAGATTTGGCTTATTAGAGATGAGAGTAGCACGGAAATTCTATACTATGACTTTGCTCTAAACCAAGGTGACAATTTCTGTTTTGAGAGCCAACCTTCTGGACTGACATGTTTAGTTGTGGACTTTGTTGATGATATACTAATTAATGGAGCAAATCGAAGACAAATCCATTTCTCTTACGGGGGACAAAATGATGTTTGGATTGAGGGTATAGGCAGTATTTCTAAAGACTGGTCAGGAATATGGAGCTTCGTTGGTAATTTATCCTATGACTTAAACTGCTACAAAGAAAATCTAACGACACTTTATGGACAATGTGATTATCCTACCAGCATCATAAACTCCGTATCAGAAAACGACAATATTTCTATTTATCCTAATCCTGCTTTATCAAAAATAAATATTGATTTACAACTTAATAGCTCAGACAATCTGAGCCTTGATATATATTCAACAATGGGCATTAAAGTTTTATCTGTGATTGATTTTAATAGCAAAACCTCTGTTGATATTAGTAGTTTGACAAGTGGACAATATGTTGCTGTGATTTCAAACTCAATGGGAAATATTTGGACAAAAAAAATAATTAAATACGCGCCATAACATTGTGTATACGATATTTGGCTCATCAGGGTCAAATTATACACGGGTTGACTTTGACTTCACCACCAGCGAAGCACAGCACCGTATGCCAAACTATCGCATACACGGCACGTTAGGTGCAACCCTAGCGAAACACCAGCAGAAGTGTTTTAATTGACTATTCTATAATGAATTCCTCTTTACAGTAGAATCTTAGATGAGCGAATAAATACCACCTCAAGATTTTTAGAATGTGGCCATCTGAACTATATTATTGACAAACAATGCCTTACGTCATGATTCGACTTAAGCTATGGCACAAAGTTTTAACCTTTTGTGTTAAATAGATACATAAAAAATCACGAACTTACGTTGTGATAATTTTGAACACAGTAAATGAAACTGAGAGAGAAAATAAGTATAGACGAATTTGATGGCAAACGCTTTCAAATTAAGTTAGTTGAACCTGTTCCAACTAACCATAAAAAAGCCGTCATAACTCATTATCTCCATAATGCGGATAACGGAGTTGCAAAGCATTACAAAAAAGATGCGTTGAAATACATAAATGAATACGTTCAATATCAAGTAAAGGAAAACAACCTTTCAATTGTTGCCGAAGATGCTTTACAACAATTACTTTTTGAAGTAAATGATGTTCCTTTTCCTACACCAGAAAATTACAAGTTTAAATTCATTGATTTGTTTGCTGGCATAGGAGGATTTAGAATTGCAATGCAAAAACTTGGTGGTAAATGTGTCTTTACAAGCGAGTGGGATAAAGAAGCACAAAGAACATACCGTGCGAATTTTGGAGAAGTTCCATTTGGAGACATTACTAAAGAAGAAACCAAAAAATTTATTCCAGATGGATTTGATGTCTTATGTGCAGGATTTCCTTGCCAAGCATTTTCAATAGCTGGTAAGCGAGGAGGGTTTGATGACACACGAGGAACACTGTTCTTTGATGTTGCAGAGATTATAAAACGCAAAAAGCCTAAAGCCATTTTTTTAGAAAACGTAAAAGGTTTGCGGAGCCACGACAAAGGAAAAACACTTGAAACAATTTTAAATGTTCTACGAAATGATCTTGGATATTACGTTCCAGAACCGCAGGTAATAAATGCTAGACATTTCGGCGTGCCGCAAAATAGAGAGAGAATTTATATCGTTGGTTTTAGAAAAGATCAAAAAATAGATTCCTTTGAGTACCCAAAGCCTACAAAGAAGAAAGTAAAGTTTGCCGATATCAAAGAAAAAAAAGTTGTCCCTACAAAATATTATCTATCTAAACAGTATCTCGATACATTGCATAAACATAAAGCGAGGCACGAAAGCAAAGGTAATGGCTTCGGTTTTGAAATAATTCCAGACGATGGAATTGCCAATGCAATTGTTGTGGGAGGAATGGGTAGAGAAAGGAATTTAGTAATTGATAATAGGATTACAGACTTTACTCCAACTACCCATATTAAAGGGCCTGTAAATAGACAAGGCATTCGTAAAATGACACCAAGAGAATGGGCAAGGCTTCAAGGGTTTCCTGACAAATATGTAATTCCTGTAGCTGACGCATCTGCCTATAAGCAATTTGGCAACTCCGTTGCCGTGCCCGCAATTCAAGCGACGGCAAATAAAATTTTAGAATTAATAGGCATTATAATCAATGATAACAGGAAATAAAGGCGAATGGAGTGAAGTGTATGCTTTGTTTAAACTTCTTGGCGACAAGCAATTATTCACGGGAGATGCTGACTTGAATAAAGTCGAAGAACTTTTTTATCCAATAATAAAAATCATTCGTGATGAGAGTGGAGGAAATTTCGAATACGAAATCTCAGGAGATTTGGTAATAATTTCTGGATCTACAGAACAACTAAGAATTCCCGTCAAAACATTTTCGGAACAAGCATCTAAACTACTTTTACAAATTAAAGATCTAAATGGCTCTTTCAGTATTCCAGAGATTGAGTCATTTATGAATTCCGTAAACTGTCATACATTAAAAGCAAAGGCTACTTCAAAGACAGACATTCGAATTGTTATTTATGATCAGGTAATAAATCAAACCTCTGAATTAGGATTCAGCATAAAATCTCAATTAGGTGGAGATGCTACTCTTTTAAATGCTGGCAAAACAACCAACTTTATTTATGAAGTAATTGGATATAAGCCATCATCAAAGGAAATTGAATCGATAAATGAGATTGCAACTAAAAGTAAAATTAAAGACAGAATAGAATTTATTAAAAGCAAAGGCGGAGAATTAAAATTCACCACACTAGAACAAGCTGTTTTCAGAAACAACTTAGTGCTAATTGATAGTTTATTGCCCGATATTACCGCTGAAATATTGAAGACATTTTTTACATCGCCAATGAGTTCTATAAAAGATCTCACTGAATCGATAAACAAAAACAATCCACTTAATTACGACACACAATTCGCTCATACATTTTACGACTATAAAGTAAAACGATTTTTAACAGATGTTGCGCTTGGTATGATGCCTTCAAAAGTATGGACAGGCATTTATGATGCAACAGGCGGATATCTAATTGTCAAGGAGAATGGAGATGTTCTATGTTATCACATTTATAATCGTAATCAATTTGAAGACTATTTGTTTGTTAACACAAAACTTGAAACAGCAAGTAGTACAAGACACGACTTCGGTACACTATATGAAGACAATGGGCATTTTTATTTCAAACTGAATTTACAAATTCGCTTCAAGTAAACAGCGAACGAAGATAATAACAAAAAGTAATTGGAGATAACAAAAGGGCAGCACCTAACATTGTGTATACGAAACTTGGCTCATCAGGGTCAAATTATTCACGAGTTACCTTTGACCTCGCCACCAGCGAAGCACAGCATCGGATGCCAAGTGTTCGCATACACGGCACGTTAGGGGCAACTTAGAGCGATGCCAACAATATATAAATTGAAGAACCGATGAAAAAGATTTTAGCATTCAGTATAATTAGCCTTTTGATTTTTTCTTGCACAAAGAAACACACTGATGATGACATTCGTTTTTACAACAAAATTATTGCTCAAAATATCGATCATACTCTTCTCATATTTAACAGTACTTCAAAAGAAGTACGAGACAATGGGAATAAACCAGACGATATCGTGATTTTAAATAAAATGACTCTCGCTTTAAATAACTTTCAAAAAGACTTAAAAAATGAGAACTTTTCAAGCATAAAAAAAGAGCTCGCACAAAAACTTGACACTTCAATATCAGAATACCGTTTAGCTATTAATGAATTAGAATACTTCGATAAGACTTATAATAAAAATGATACAATTGACAAATTGAAATACACTATTAGTTTGTACTCATCTTTGAATTTATTCCTACTAGAAAAAAGTAATATGATAGGTGCGGCTTGTTTACGGTTCGACAAAAAAGCTCTAATCACATACAATAAGAAGATTAAAAATGACACTTTAGAAATATGCCTACTGCCAAATATTCTTTCTATGAAATTCAACAATTACAATATACAAACAATTAAAAAGACAATCAGTATAACCGATCTTGAAACAGGAGATAAAATAAGTTTTTCCGACAAAGAAATCGGGTTTTCAACTATAATTTCAGCGGCAGTTAAACATAACAGAAATTATTTATTTGAAGCAAGTCTTATTATTAAAAATGATCGTATGTATAATTATGTAAACCATTTATACGTAAAAGACACACTGAAAATAAACTAAGCTGCCCCTAACATTGTGTATGCCCTGCTGGGGTCTTTTGAGCGGGGGATAGTTGCCGTACTTAATTTTAACTTTAAACTCTAGCGAAGGTCGAGCAAACCCCAGCATTACATACACGGCACGTTATGGGCAATGCTAGCGCCGACAACAACAATTTTTAATAGATAAAAATGATTGCGAAAATAAACAGGATAAAAGATTTCGGTATCTTCAAAAATTTCAACTGGGATGTCTCAATCAATACATTTAAGAAGCGTAATTTAATCTATGGTTGGAATTATTCAGGGAAAACAACTTTCTCAAAGCTGTTCAATAATCTTGAAAAGAAAAGTAAAATTCACTTCCCCACTTCTGAGTATACATTCGAAATTGAGCGAAATAATGAGACATACACACAAGAACAGTTAACGACATTCCCTTATTGGGCGAAGGTTTTCAATTCATTCTACGTAAATGGTATTTTTTTGTGGGACAAGGAAAACAACGAAGGATTTGAACCAATATACTTTTACTTAGGTGACGAAGCAGGGGACATTCAGCCAAAGATTGATTCATTGCGAAACATCTGGAATCCAAAAATAGAAGCAATCAAGAAAAAAAACGAAGCAATTGTGCTGGCTTTTACTGACTATTCGAAGGAGAATGGAAAATTTTCAAAACAAGCGACTGAAATTCGGAGATACTTAAACGACCAAATTAAAAGCAATGAGTTTAATAAAAGTCATTTTATCGCCCTGGTGTTAGAAGTAAAATCAAATTTAACAACACACACCTTGACTCTAGACAAGGTCATCGAAGTCAAACAACAGGCGCTTGCTACAAATGATTTTCTTGAGCAAGATGATAGCTTTGTTTTGATTGAAGCGTTAACAACAATTGGGATAAGAGTAAAAGAAATTTTAGAAGATCTAGCACCAAAGGCAGTTCCTTTCCCTGAGTTAGATGAAAATGGAGACCTTTTCAACTGGGTACAGACAGGACTTCATTTGCACAAAGACTCAACTAATTGTAAATTTTGTGATGCCGAGTTAAAACCCGAAAGAATAAAATCCCTGAATCAGTATTATTCTGAAAAGCTAAAAGCAATTCAAGAAGCGATTCAAAAAATACGAGAGGTGATTACCTTTAACTTATCTGGGCTTAATTTTGAATTCCCGCACGAAAGTAAAATAGCGCAACACCTTAGAGATAAATATAAACAAGCTATTAAGAATTACGAAGAACAGAAAAAGAAATACAAAGCCGAACTTGATGTTTTCACGTCCGACTTAAAGAGAAAGGAAGGAAATTATTTTAGTTCAATTCCAGCTTCAGAATACAAAATTGTTTCCATTAAATCGGAACTTCAAGGTGTTAATGATGTAATTGGAGAACACAATTTATTCGTTTCGAAATTTGAAGAAAAAAAGAGAGAGGCTCTCGCCTTAATACTTCGTCACTACGTTGCCGAATATTTAACTACGGAGGATTATTTAACAAAAGGAAAAGAAAACGAGATAGCTTTTGACTTAGTAAAGCGATGTCAAACGAAACTTAATGAGAACAATGCCGAAAAATTGAGGTTGGAAGGTTTATTGAAGAATACAGTTAAAGGTCAAGAAGAACTAAATACTTATTTAAAAATATTCTTGAATAGAGAAGATATTCAAATAACAATTGAAAAAGACAGATTTGTTTTGAAAAGGGGGGAACATCCAGCCTCCAACTTAAGCGAGGGAGAGAAAACTGCTATTGCCTTTGCTTACTTCTTGACAGAGTTGAAATCTATGAAAAAAGAAGGAAAACTAAAGGACACTATTATTTTCTTTGACGACCCGATTTCAAGTTTGGATAGCAACCACATTTTTCAGGTACGTTCACTCATTCAGTATTTCTTTAAAGACAAAGATGATTATCTACAACTCTTTATCTCAACTCACAACTTTGAGTTTTTCTCCGTTTTACTCGATAGTAGTTTGTTCAAAAATGAAAACCGAGCAGATACAAAACCAGAAAAATGCCCTTATTATCTCATAAACCGAACCACGGCAGACGCATCTGCTATTAAAAACTTGCCGAAAACATTAAGAAGCCACAAATCCGAATATGCTCATATTTTTACAATCCTGAGAGAATATAATGATTCTGCAACCAAGGACACATTTGAATTTAAAATTCTCTTACCGAATGCACTGAGAAGATTCTTGGAACTATATACTTTGTTTAAGTACCCAAAAGGTTTCTGTGAAGTGGATGATAGAATTAAAGTCATTTTCTCTCCTGACGATGGAGTATTTCATAACACGAAGTTGTATCATTGGTTTTCACACCAAAATCAATTTGAGAAAGTAGCACATCATGACGGTAAAATAATTCTTATTGACGATGCAATAAATGAGGTGATGAAACATATAAAAGAGAAGGATAAATTGCATTGGGAAGGTTTAACAAAGGTAATATAAAAGTAAAAGCACATGCCCATAACATTGTGTATAGGAAACTTGGCGCATCAGGGTCAAATTATTCACGTGTAACCTTTGACTGCGCAACAAGCGAAGCACAGCATCGTATGCCAAGTTATCGCATACACACAACGTTAGCAGCAACCATGGCAAACCGAAACTATAAAATATAAAACAAAAGAAATGGACATACAATCAAAATACCTCGCATTCAATGGGGCAATTGTTTTACTAATAGGATTGCTTTGTGGTTACCCTTATGGAGTAGCAATCAATAAAAAAGATGAAGAACTTATAAGAGCGTGGAAACTTGCACATGGCTCTCTAGTGCTAGGCGGAACTTTATCTTTAGCAATTGCAGGATGTATGAACTTTTTAGCATTTGACGATATTTATAAATTGATAGTTTCTGTTTCGTTTATTACTTCTGGATACTTTTTTTCTATTTCATTACTATTGGAGCCAATCTGGAGAGTCAGAGGTTTAAAATGGTCAAAAAGGTCTGGAGCTAAGGAGAAAAATAATTTCGTTTTCGTTTTCAACACTCTAGGTGCGGTAACTTCTTTAACTGGGACAATTGGGTTGATAATTGGAATTTGGACAACATTCTAAAATGAAATCTGCTGCTAACAACTGCGCAGTTTTATTTTTGCTCAATACGAGAATTTCTAGATTTATATTTTTCAACGGTTGGATAGTTTGCTCGTCGTTGATGTTTTTTTAATTTGTTGCAGCTGGATAGTTAGTGCTCCGTAGATTACTCCTGAGATTTAGTTTACTGTTAGGTGGACATTTTTCAGTTTCATAGAGTGATTAAATCGGTCGACTAGTCGACTCCTACGAAATAATAAGTTTTGTGATTCTAAAATGACTGAAAAATTGATTTCAAATTTGACGTAAACAGATTGTGGTGTGCTGCTAACAGCACCTTGCCGTCATTGCGGGTTTGCTTTGTAGTAATATTCGGTTCTTTTATTATCTTCGTAACGGCTTGATAGTTGCGCTGTTATTAATCCGCACTGTCGTCAAGCCGCGGAACGTTAGTGGCAACCGTAAGTAAATAATATTTAATCTTATACAAATATGTTAGGTTCAAAATGGAGAAAATGGGATTTGCATTTCATTCTCCGACTTCTTATGACTATCAAGATAGGCCCGTATCAAATCAGGATTCAGCAAAACTTTTCTAGATAATTATAAAGTCATAAACTCTGTGGTTAAGGAATAAATATTATGTCTAAAGATAAAAAAGATACTTTTTTAAGTCATCTCTGGTTGTTTATTCCAGGTGCGATTCTACTTATATATGGAATACTAATGGGCATCACATATCAAAAGCTATGGCAATTCAATGCTTGGAATGACACAGGGCAAATTGGAGATACTATTGGGGGAATGAGTTCTCCCGTCATGGGTTTAATTGGAGCTATACTTGTATACAAAAGCTTCGAGGCACAAAGAGACGCAAATAAAATACAGTCAGATGCTCTAGAAGAAGAGCGGTCAAGAAATAATGATTTGAATAAATTCAATCAGATTGTAGCGTTAATTGAAGACATCAAAGTTCAGTATGAGTCTTTTGAAATAAAAGGCAAAATGATGATTACTGGAGAAGAAAAAATACATATTGGCATCGAAGCATTGAAAGCTATAAGAGCTCACTTTTCACAATTAAAACAGTTTGGTCATATAAAAGGATTAATAATTCAAGATGATTATCAAGTGCAAGATAAATTCTCGAATTTCACTAACCTTATAATATATACCTCAGAAAATATCATTCAGTATCCATACGATCCAAACTCAAGAGTAATCTTGACTATCAAATATAAAAATTGCGTATCCGATTTCGAGTCTATGTTAGATGAAATTGCTACGGCTTGTAATGGAACAGAACGTAATTTATCCATGGGCGCAATTCTTCAGCAAAGTTCTATAGCCTACGCTAAAGTTAAGGAGATAAAGTCTATTGAAACTATGCTCTATTATGAATTAAAGAATACTTAATATTAAATAGACATCTAAAATATGCCGATTATACCTTTATCAAAAGAAGAAAAAGAGCTTTACGCAAAATTAGACTTTCATTTTTTCCTCGTAACTAATTTCTATGAGCCATTAAATACCGCTCAACAGAATAAAGACCTTGTTACAAAAGGATATGCTGAGACTTTAGTCCAAATCAATAAGGGTAAAAAATCAAATAGATATCAGTATCATTTATTCCTTGAAGGTTACATCAGAAAAATGCATGATGGAGGGTTGCTGCCGCTCCACTTTAATTTGAGCGGTCAAAATAATCCAACCATCTTAAATTATGAAGAGTATGGAAGGAATTGGGCATACTTCGATGCTTGGGCAAAAAGAGAAAGGTGGATAAACTGGAAAGCAAAAGCATCAAAACGAATCATTGAGATAGGTGCTTTGATAGGATATGTTTTAGGGGCAATTCAACTTTACAACTTTATAGCCCAGTACTAGACTTCTAATTATTTACTTTAAACCTCAAAATCCTTAAATTATTGAAAATTGAACTATTCCAACCCTCTCAATTCCTAAGGGTGTCACTTTGAAAAGAAACGGCAGCCACTAACAGCGTGTTGTAGCCAGTGCAGGTTTTCTGATAGAGTAAACAGCATAGTTATCAATCGCCATGGGCTTGGCTACGCAAAGATAAGCCCATGGCTTACTGCGTTACAAAAGTGAAGCGATGAGCTTTAACTCCTGCACCGTCTACAACACGCTATCCGTTAGGCGATATTGCTATGGCGAAGAACATACTACCTTCAGTAAAAAATGGTATGATTGATGATAAATTGACAATAAATGAAACCGTTTAAAACAACCTTTAATCCTTTAATCCCTTTAGGTAGATTAATTTTTAGTCTATTTTTTTTTGACTATTCCTATACTTTTTGGATACCGATTTGTGATTAATGATTTGCCTGAATCATTAGGGCTGTATTTATTGTTATTATTTATTTCAATGCTTTTTTCTTTAATCAGCTTTCTATTTATAAGACGACTTATATATGAGACTAAAACATATTTAATAGAAAATGACTTCATTGAAGTGCTAAATTATCTAACAACGAAGAGAGAGATCATCAATAAAAGTTGTGTGAAAGGATTCAGTACAACTATAGTACCCTATCGAATTGCTCGGTTTAAGCAAATATCAATTTATCTAATCAATGGTGATAAATTGACACTGATGCAGTTTTCATATTTTAATTTCAGCAAAATTAAGAATGTTTTGATCGAGAATAATTACAAATACTTTGGTCAGGAAGATTTCAAAACGAATTGGACAGATAACCAAGTTTATAAATTTGACAAAGAAAATTAATTATTATAGACGAATGATAAAGCAACATACGCCTAACATTGTGTATGCCCTGCTGGGGTCTTAGGTAGCGGTGGATAGTTGCCGTACTTAATTTTATCTTTAAACTCTATCGAAGGTCGAGCAAACCCCAGCATTACATACACGGCACGTTAGCACCCATTATAAAGACTACAGATACAAAGATAAATGCCATTTACATTTTCACATCCTGCAATAATCTTACCGTTGAGATATTTACCTCGACAATGGTTCTCTTTAACTGGACTTGTTGTTGGAAGTTTAACGCCAGACTTTGAATATTTTATCAGGATGAGAATTCAAAGTAATTACAGCCACACGTTAAGCGGACTGTTGTGGTTTGATTTGCCTCTAGGAGTTTTACTTGCTTTCATTTTTCACAATATTGTTAGGGACAGTTTATTCGATAACTTGCCAGTAATTTTAAAGTCTCGATTTTTATTATTTAAACAATTTGACTGGAACAATTACTTCAAGAATAATTGGTTTGTGGTGACAGCTTCAGTTTTAATTGGTGCTTTTTCTCACTTATTTTGGGATAGCTTTACTCACGAACACGGATTTTTTGTTGAGACAATTCCTGCTTTGACAAACACCATTGAGATTTTAGGAAAACAAATTCCGATTTTAAAAATATTACAACATTCTAGCACATTAATCGGAGGACTTGTTATTGTTTTTGTAATACTAAAGTTGCCAAAAGATAAAAGTGTAACTGGACAGTTCAATATAAAATATTGGAGTATATTGACAGCTCTGTTTTTGACAATAATTGCAATTAAGATTTTAAGCGGATTGGACTATAAATTATATGGACATTTAATTGTAACAATCATCTCGGCAGGATTAATTTCGATGATACTTACACCAATATTAAATAGACAAAAAAATAACAGGTGCTAACATTGCGCATAACCTCACTGGGGGTTTTGTAGCGGGCGATAGTTGCCGTGTATAATTTAACTTTAAACTCTAACACTCGTCGAGCAGACCCCAGTTCAGCATGCGCGGCACGTTAGCGGTCATTGTAAGAAAACCCTTGAATCATGAGTAAATACAACCTCTTGTGGAAGCATATCAAAAAAAATGGTGGACAATCATTTAAATTATCTTTTGAAGAAATTAAGAGTATTGCAGGAATTGCAATAGACCATTCCTTTTTGAATTATAAAAAGGAATTGCTTGAATATGGTTATGAGGTGAAAAAAATTTCATTGAAAGATAAAACAGTCTTATTTCAAAAGATTAATTGACAACTAACAAAATGGGGACGCAAGAGACGCAAAACGATAGCGGTCATTTCAGAGCTACACGCAAACCGGCTGGAGATAATTAAAAAGAATACTAAACGTACCCTAAATGAACCTAAGCACTATAAAAAAATATTCGCTTAACTGTTTTCTTTTGACACTTCCAATTATGATTTGGAATATGCTCTTGACAAACAAATTACCTAAAGCCTTTCATCCAGAAATATTTTGGGACGACATTCCATCTTTCTTGACTTATGGAGAAAACATTTCACGGATAATTGTTTTCACACTTACTTTTCTAATGCCTTTAAGTATTTTGACAAGCACACAAAAGAAGGGGTTGTTTTTATATATAGGTGGGACAATATTATACTTTGCTTCTTGGCTTATCTTGATATATTTTCCTGACAGTGGATGGAGTACTAGTATGTTAGGATTTATGGCACCTGCATATACTCCATTTTTATGGCTAACAGGAATTGGACTAATTGGAAATGCGTTTTATTTCAATTTGCCTTATAGACGCTGGCTATTTATTTTTACATCATTAGTATTTCTGACATTTCATAACTTTCATACTTTAACAATATATTTTAGGACACATTAATCAGCCACTAACATTGAAGACTGAACAGATGAAAAAACAACGAACCGCTAACAGCGGGTTTAAGAAATTGGCGGTTCAGTGGTTAAATGAAGTTCAGTTTTCCAAACTAGCTTTCGTGCAGGTTGACAGTTTTCGTCTCCGAAATCGCCAACTTCTTAAACCCGCAAACCGTTAGCAGCAATTATAGAAATGCAAACCATCTACTCAATATGAGAACAAAGATTATAATATTTCTAATCCTATATACATCAATTAATTCTTGTGCGTCCGAAAAAAGATCTGAAGGTCTTACTGCCAATAAAGAGCGCAATGATAGTACAATAAAAATTCCTGCCGCCTATTATGGATATTGGATAAGTGAGAATTATCTCAAAGATTTAAAAGCCACGAAATCAACGAAAAAGGCTCAAGAATTAGGTCGAGATGATATCATTAGAATATATGATGTCAATACCATTATGAGAATGAATCTTCATGAAGGTGCTGCCGAGAATAAGCTTCAAATGACGAATATAAACACAGGAATGATTGTCGATCCTGTATCAAACAAGTTTTATAATGATATAGAATTCTCTTCGAACAAATTGACTTTGGACGGTGTGAGTTATATAAAGATTGCTGGAGGTGATGATTATAAAAAAATATACGATTTAATTAATAAAATAATTATCGCTGGGAAATACCAAATTGATGGCAAACTCGTCGAGTTTTTGGACAATGGTTTGATTAAAGGTTTGGATAGTATAAAGTCTTACACACTTAACTTAGACTATGGTGATGCAGGAATGCAGTATGATAAGATCTATTTGCAATTCAACAATGAAAAAGAAGAACGTGCCTACATATATGAAATCAACAATAACGCTCTTTCAATAATAGAAATAAAGTGTGAAGAAAAAGACCCAGAGGATGATTGGTGCTTAGTAATAGATAAAGGAACAACAAAATATAAGTTGACAAAAAAATAACAGCTGCTAACATTGTGTATGTATTGCTGGGGTCTTTTGTAGCGGTGGATAGTTGCCGTATTTAATTTTATCTTTAAACTCTAGCGAAGGTCGAGCAAACCCCAGCATTACATACACTGCACGTTAGGTGCAAGTTTAAGTGACAATACTACCGCAAAAATAAGTATGACAAAAATTAAAAATTACACCCAATTTATTGAAGATGTCGCTAAGCGTAACTTTAGACCGCATGTAAAGTGTTTTCAGGAATTAGCTGGCTTAAGACCAACAGGCGTTAACGCTATAAAAACTTATTTTATTAAGATAACTTTTGACTTTGGAGAATCTTTATTAGAACATGAAAGCATCAAGAACTTCCAAAAAACAAACAATAGATATTACTTTCATCCCGAATCGACAAATCCTCCAGTGAAAGGGCATTATCATGTAATACCTTCTAATAGCAAACAAGAGATATATGCCGTAAACTTAGATGGAACAGCTCATCACAAAGTAAACAAAGGGCATCAAATACCGTCAAAGGAAGCAAAAGAATTAAGGGCACTTGGGGTTGATATTGGAGACGATAGAATTATTGAAAGTATTGAATTGTTCGAAAACGAAGAAAAAACGCTTTTATTAGAATCTCTAAATCGAGATTGCATCTCAGTCTTTATAGAAATTGAAGAATGAAATATCAAAAGCCAGTTAAAAAGAGTAAATTTGGTCTTTAATATGAGTCATCTTCTTGAAAATAGAGCAAAACATATCGCGACTTAAATATCTATTATCTTTATATAAGATAACAGTAGAAGATTTGCTTTCTATGATTAGTGTGGGCCTTAAAAAGCCTATTACTAAAGATGAAATTTTTTCAGATGAAATTAATTTAAGTTTTTTAAAGCGTATAGATAAAATATTTAATAAAGGACTCCATTTTTATCTTGACCCAAAATCACCTGAGGTCTCTAAAGATGCAAGTATTTTTTTTAGAAAAACAAAATTTGGTGTTGATCTTAATATTGGAGCTAAGAAAATTGTTAATCAATTTGAAGAGTTTAAAATATCGCTTTCTGCAATTGCAAAACTCGCAGAACTAAATCTAGAGAGAACCATACCAGTATATTCAATACAAGATAATCCACAGTTAATTGCTCAGAAAGTAAGATTAGAATTATATCCAGAATTTACAAATGACAAAAAGGATTTCTTAAAAGGGCTAATTGGAAAACTTGCAGAGAAAAACATTTTGGTCTTTGAGTTTGTAGAAACTTGGAATAAAAAAGAAAAGGCAAACATTGATGGCTTCTTCTTAAATCCAAATGTTATTGTTTTAAAAAGGCAACAAGCCTCTTTCAGAAGGGAAATTTTTACATTAATTCATGAGTTAGGGCATTTCTTAATCAACGAAGAAGAAGTAGATCTTCTTGACTATAATAGCCTAGCCAATGTAAAACTCAATGCAATTGAAAAATGGTGTAACGATTTTGCATATTATTTTTTAGCAGGCGATTACGACAAAGTAATAGAAACTATTAATAAAGCTGATAACTCAAATGATTATCAATTTGAAACTATTGAATTAGTTTCTCAAAATACTCATCTAAGCCAAATAGCCTTATATACAAGACTTCTATTTCAAAACAAAATTTCTAAAAGCAATTACAGCAATATTAAAGCTGATTTTGATGAACGTTTTAGAATTAAAAAAGAAGAAGAGAAGCAACAAAGAGAATTAGAAAAACAACAAGGATTAAAATCGGGTGGTTCAACACCAAAACCTATTAACTCACCGTTGCTTGTTTCTACAATACAGGCGGCATTTTATGAGGGCGTAATTAATGAATATGATGTTTGCAAAACGTTAAACATTAAACCCGAAAATTTAGATAAATATTTGCAATGAAAGTAGTAATCGACACTAGTTCCCTTCTGTCGTTGGTTCGCTACTACTTACCATTCGATAAAAAATCAATACTGTTCAATTTTATACAGAATAAAATTGAACAAGGAGAAATTATTATTATTGATAAAGTGCATGAAGAATGCTCTTATAGTTCTAAAGGGCTTGTCATTCAGAAACTAGGCTACTTGTCAGATAAAGCGTTTCTTAAAATAGCAAAAGCGCCTTATAAAACAGACTCTTTAATTGCTCCTTCGCCTGCAAAATTTTTAAGGCAAGTAGACAACCAATTTGTAAATAGTGTTATCAGAAAGCAACGTAAATTAACAGATGTTGAATATGAAAATCAGAAGAATGATTTCATGAACGGTGCAGACATGAAGCTAATTCTTTTGTGCTTAAACTTTCTTAAAGAAGATTCTGCAGTTTTCCTCGTAACAGAAGAATCCGAGGGGAATAATGACAATAAACTTTTTAAAAAAATACCAGCTATTTGTAGAGAATTGAGTATTCAAACTCTAACATTGCCCCAACTTTTAGAAAAATACAATGGCATTGATGTCGAATTCAAATAAACCTGCACCTAACAGCGTGTTGTAGTCAGTGCAGGTTTTCTGCTAGAGTAAACAGCAGAGCCATTAATCGCCATAGGCTTGGCTGCGCAAAGATAAGCCCATGGCTTACTTCGGTACTAGAGTGAAATGATGAGCTTTAACTCCTGCACCGACCACAACACGCCAGACGTTAGGCACAATGCTAGCCGACAGAGCATTTATCGCATTTTTTGACTAAATTTGCTTAAAATCAGGTGAATATGCCAAATTTATACATTATAGCAGGATGTAATGGTGCTGGAAAGACAACGGCTTCATATACCGTTCTGCCTGAAATACTTGATTGCAAAGAGTTTATTAATGCGGATGAAATTGCAAAAGGACTTTCCCCTTTTCAACCAGAAAAAGTAGCTATTCAATCAGGGAGAATAATGCTTAAAAGGATTGATGAACTTTTAACCTCAAAAGCGGATTTTGCTTTTGAAACGACATTGTCTTCTAAGAGCTATGTTAACACCGTGAAAGAGGCTCAAGAAAATGGTTATAATGTTACTCTGATTTACTTTTGGTTAAACTCTGTTGATCTAGCGAAAGAAAGAGTTAAAGTTCGAGTAACTGAAGGAGGTCATAATATTCCCACCGAGGTAATTGAGAGAAGGTATAAACTGGGACTTGAAAACTTATTCAAACTATTCATTCCAATTGTTGACTCTTGGATGATATTTGATAATTCATCAAATGATTCTAACTTAATATCAGAAGGCGGCAGTGGTGAAGAAAATAAAGTTTATGATAAAGAGATTTGGGAAACTTTAAACAGTGTAGCTTATGGAAACTAAGAACAAAGAATTAAGAGATAAGATTGTATTGGGAGTAAAACTCGCAGTCAGTAAATTGATTGAGCGGAAAAAAGAATCTGATGGAGAACTTGTGTATTCTAAGGACGGCAAGGTTGTCAGAATTAGAGCCCGCGATATTCAAGAATAAAAGCACTGTGCCTAACAGCGTGTTGTTGTCAGTGCAGGGAATCTACTAGAGTAAACAGCAGAGCCAAGAATCGCCATGGGCTTGGCTTCGCAAAGATAACCCCATGACTCACCTCGGTACTAGCGTGCAGTGAAGAGCTTTAACTCCTGCACCGACCACAACACGCCAGACGTT
>Ga0209512_1002938_pt1 | contig 17002 bp, 18 predicted proteins | sample frozenSSSSmetaG_FD_184142 | JGI IMG/M metagenome (GOLD analysis project Ga0209512, IMG submission 184142) | Glacier valley bacterial and archeal communities from Borup Fiord, Nunavut, Canada, to study Microbial Dark Matter (Phase II) -... | ecosystem: Environmental > Aquatic > Freshwater > Ice >... | reverse complement strand
AGCGTCGTCGTTAAGTGACGGTGGCATCGTTCTGTCAATCATTCATTCATTTACAATTGCATTGTCATGGATTGCGACACCATATATTTTACAGTACAAACGGTATCTTCCGGGATGGTTCAAACTTGGTTGTGTCGTTCAGCTTGGTCGGACCAACTCTACCCGAGTAGAGTTTGTGGAAAACCAACGATTAGTCGTTATATACATGACTGCTCTGATCAGATTCGGATATGGATACATACAAAATGATGAAGGATGCGATTAGATAAGGGGGAAGTTGGACCTGGAAATTGGCATACCTAATCGAGAGGTGGTTTGTGGTCAAACCAACGATTAGAGGTAGGTAGGTACCTAGGCACCGTAGGCACAGCACACAAATGTATCGTCTGTGCACAGAATAATCGCAGTGTTCTTAGCACGAATTGCCTGCTGGCGTTTGTTTCAAGCCTCAGGAGAAAGCTGGTGGGCCATGCTTGCTCGTTTAAACCTAAATTCCGAGGAGGGGACTCTACTGGACTACCTACTGCACAATACTTCGTAAGGCGATGCAAGCAAGATATTCTTCACGTAACCGCCTACCACAACCTCAGTTGTAGGAATGCAATTCCATCCGACGAAAAACACCCTTAAATTGTTCTCCTTCTCGGTAGGGCAATTGCAATTGCGTGCACATTGATCAATTGTCTTCATCTCCACGTCTCGACGGCAAATACTTGGGGCAAACTGAACCGAACAGGGGGGGGAAGCACCTCCGTGTTTGCACCACGGTGTTCTGTTGACCGTGAAGTCGAGCACTCCACGACTATCGCAATCTCACGCTCGGCTACGAAGTGCGAAGGGGAACCCCCAGGAACCACTATCGGCCTGTCCCTCCATGTTGCCATCATATGCTTCATCATCGCCCAAGATGATGTCAAGGCATCATGCAAATGCCTATTCTAAGGGGCATCCATACCCGCCAGGTGGTACCGGCACGTTCACCATTTCTCCCCACAGGTAATACTCAATCCTCGATTTGAATCTTTCTGTGATGATTCTAACCTTGCTTGCTCGATAGGTTCCAGCCGAGAAATTCACCGACAGCAATGAGGCGTAGACGAGCTATTATAATACGGTTGGCAATCGTCCTAGGGGTTGCTCTGGTCTTTTCAATATTTGTGTGGCCTGGAGCGTCGATGGTCCCTATATTATCCTTGGGTCTACTTTCCTCCGGGGAAGATTTCCAGTTGGAAACTGTGAGGTATTACGACTTGTCCAATGTCCAGGGAACCGCAAGGGGCTGGGAACGAGAGGAGCGCATCCTCCTCTGCGCGCCTTTACGAGACGCAGAGTCCCACCTGCCACTGTTCTTTTCTCATCTCCGCAATCTCACATATCCACACCACCTTATCGACCTTGCATTTCTCGTCTCCGACTCAAAGGATAGAACATTAGCATTGCTCTCTGACCTCCTTGAGGCACTTCAGGCCGATGAAGACTCAAGACAACCATACGGCGAAATCTCCATCATCGAGAAAGATTTTGGCCAAAAAGTGAACCAAGATGTGGAAAGTCGTCATGGATTTGCAGCTCAAGCTAGCAGGAGGAAGTTGATGGCACAAGCACGGAACTGGCTACTCAGTGCAGCCCTTCGGCCATACCATAGCTGGGTATACTGGCGAGATGTCGACGTCGAGACAGCTCCATTTACCATCTTGGAGGATCTCATGCGCCACAATAAGGATGTTATTGTCCCTAGTAAGTCTTCTCTATAGGCTGGGTTCCATCGTTATTCTCTGGATTCTGATTCTCGTATTAGATGTTTGGAGACCTTTGCCAGATTGGCTTGGTGGGGAGCAGCCTTACGATCTTAACTCCTGGCAAGAGTCCGAGACAGCATTGGCGCTTGCAGATACATTAGACGAAGATGCAGTCATTGTTGAAGGCTATGCAGAATACGCTACGTGGCGTCCTCATCTTGCCTATTTGCGAGATCCGTACGGTGATCCTGATATGGAAATGGAAATCGACGGCGTTGGAGGAGTAAGTATCTTGGCAAAGGCCAAGGTGTTTAGATCTGGTGTGCATTTTCCAGCGTTCAGCTTCGAGAAACACGCCGAGACAGAGGGTTTTGGAAAGGTAACTAACCAACTTATAAGCGGCTTGAAGGCAGTATTAACATATAGCAGATGGCAAAGAGAATGAAATTCTCCGTTGTGGGTCTACCACACTACACTATCTGGCATTTGTATGAGCCAAGTGTCGATGACATTCGACACATGGAGGTAAATGTCATTGTTCCTGCGTCATTACCTTATCTTACTTTGGCCACAGGAAATGGAGCAAGAGCGCCTGGCGCGTGAGGCAGAGGAGAAAGAAAAGGCTGAAAGGATGAAAAAGATTAAAGAACAGTTTATTGACCCTAACAACCAATGGGAGAAGGACAAGACAGACATCCAGAATATGGCCATGCTTGAGAAAGCGAAGGACCAGCAAATAGCCGAAGGAGCTGCAGCTGCTGGTGTTACTAAACCAGGAGCACCACAGGACGGCACGGCGGTTGAGAATGACCAAGCCAAGAAAGCCGTAAGTAAACAGCCTACGATGCTTCATACTCGAAACTGACCAATATGTAGGCAAATTCCTGATATTTATGGTTAAGGACTGAGTGGACTGAGTGATGGCGTTTGGAGAGGCTAGATAATTACATGAGGATTTCTGCTTTTGAGATGTATATTATGTAAGCACTGTAGAAGGGAACAGCAAAGGGGACATTATACCGGATGTTCGATTATGTCACAATGCATTGGCTATAGATGGCGTATGTTTGAAGGACAGAGACGCATTCTTGTGGTTACAATTTGTGTCCGCATCTCGAATTATGGATGTTATGATCGGGCATTGGATTGGGTGTAGCAGCAATATCAAATTCTTTGTGCGGAATAAGCCCACTCCTTAATGACCAAGCAAGCATGTTAAACGGCCAGTTCTTCTCGTCCCAAGATTTGGCCAGTGTGATCTGTAATATCGGGATTCACATTATCATATGGATCTCAAATTGTACAATACCACGTGACCTTTCTCGGGTAAGATCAGGTACTTAGGTACTTACATTGACCACGCCGGGAGTTGTATTGGAATAGGGACACGACTCGACATAGGGGAGCTCAACTACTTCGTACCTACCACCTCAAATCTCGAAACGTCTAAAGCTTGAGAAGGCTTACGACATGAATCTTTGAGTCAACTACATTTCTAGATCTGTCGCATTTCCGACTAACCGCCTCTTTCCATTGGGGAACTTTCGCTTCGACGCTCGAGCTCTCGAGAACGGCCAAGAACAAGCTCGTACTGGCTCCGATGCCATCTCAGCGTACATAAAGTCATGAGCCACGATGAACGGGTCGAAGATCTGGGAAAGGCCCGGGAAAGGCTCGACTCGAATGTCCTAGCTCAAGCTACGTATCTAACACCCTCAAACGAGATGCCTGGGAAAGATACCCCGCTGCTCAACCTTTTCGACAAACGGTCCACATCTTTGCCCATATCAGTGGCCATCGATCCGGTGGCTTTAATTACTACAGAATGTATCACCGTGACGTCTGCAATGCGAAAGCATGCACGATGGGCTCATTCTTCGGTCTCAGCTATCCTAGGGGGAAGCGCAAGCTCTTTGAATACCGTTGGCCAAGCGTCCAGACCCCCGACGCCTGGAGACGACCTGTCCATGCGAAAAGGCCATAAAATTCGCTCATCTCCAATAGACGATGGGACGCTGGCAAACAGATGGGGATTGCGGGGGAAAAGGGGGAAGAGTATGCAGGATAACCCGTTGATGGCTGGCTTCGGGCGGTTGAGACGAGACTTGGTCGGCTGCAAAGGTAGGAATATTGCCATTCATAATAATACACAATTTAGCTGACGCGATGCAGATATTCGCACTTTTGATGCTCCTTCACTTCTACATCCCTTCCTCCAAGTTATCCAGGCATCTGCAACATCAGCTCCTATTACGTCGTTGGCCCTTGTCGCCATAACGAAATTCTTCTCCTACAACCTCATCAGTCATGATTCACCTCGTCTCCCGTTAGCTATGCAGTCTCTGTCGGCGGCAATCACTCACTGTCGGTTTGAAGCAAGTGACTCTGCAGCAGATGAGATAGTTCTGCTACGTATCTTGAAGCTCATGGAAGGAATGCTTTCTGGACCTGGCGGAGAACTTTTGAGTGATGAAAGCGTTTGCGAAATGATGGAGACAGGCCTTAGTATGTGCTGTCAACCAAGATTATCCGAGCTATTGCGGCGATCCGCAGAGATGTCCATGATCAAAATGTGTCAAATCATATTCGAAAGGCTAAAATATCTCGAGATCAAGGCAGGAGACCATGTCGAGGCATTGGATGAACAGACGAAGCAAGATATGGATGGGGTGAAGATGGACCCCTCCGCAAATGGAACCGATGCTATTGCGTCCTCGCTTTCTGCACCGGCGGAAAATGAGTCTACCCCAAGCTCAAGTCTGGACACATCACGTCCGACGCCTTCGAATGGCGTGCTGTCAAGTATTACTGGCTTTGAGACTGGTACGGGAGGTGCTTCTGAAACTTCGAACGAAGTTGAAATCAAGCCCTACTCATTGCCGTCAATTAGAGAACTATTTCGAGTTTTGGTAGACCTTTTGGATCCTCACGATCGTCAGCATGCGGACCCGATGAGGGTCATGGCTCTGCGAATTATTGATGTAGCTCTTGAAGTTGCGGGCCCTTCCATTGCAAAACATCCAAGTTTGGCTTCACTGGCAGAAGATCGGCTCTGTCGTCATCTTTTCCAGTTGGTGAGGTCAGATAATATGGCAATACTTCACGAATCCTTGATTGTCGCTGCTACGCTCTTATCAACCTGCAGAGAAGTTCTCAAGTTGCAACAAGAACTATTTTTGTCCTACATGGTTGCATGCCTGCACCCTCGTGTCGAAATACCACGGGAACCAGGTATTGATCCATCGCTATATGCCGGCGTGCCACAGGCCCCAAAACTCGTCAAACCATCTCCGTCACAAGCAAACAGCGGCCGTTCTACTCCTGTCCCTGTCAAAGATAGACAGAAGCTTGGAATGGAAGGCGGATCTCGGAAGCCAGATGCAAGAGAGGCTATGGTAGAGAGTGTTGGTGCTCTTGCTCGTATACCAACTTTTATGGTTGAATTGTTTGTCAATTATGATTGTGAGGTGGATCGAAGTGATCTATGTGAAGACATGGTTGGCCTGTTGTCTCGTAATGCCATTCCGGATTCTGCCACTTGGAGTACAACGAGTGTTCCACCGTTGTGCTTGGATGCGCTTCTTGGATATGTGCAGTTCATAGATGAAAGACTCGACGAAGACCCTAAGGGTGATGGTTACCCCGACCACGCGCAGTTGAAAGAGCAACGAAGAAGGAAAAAGATTATCATTAAAGGAACGACAAAGTTTAATGAGAATCCCAAAGCTGGCTTGGCTTACTTGACATCCCAAGGCATTATAGAAGACTCGACAGATCCGGATTCGGTGGCTACATTTCTCAAGGGAACGACTCGGATTGCGAAGAAAGTACTTGGCGAATTTCTGTCGAAGAAAGGCAACGAGCCTGTCTTGGAGGCATTTCTTGACCGTTTCGATTTCTCGGGGAAACGTGTGGATGAAGCTTTACGGGAGCTTCTGGAGGCATTCAGATTACCTGGGGAATCGGCCCTGATCGAACGCATTGTCACCTGCTTTTCTGAAAAGTACTGTGATCAGTCAACCCCAGAGGGAGTCGCAGACAAAGATGCTGTTTACGTCTTAACATATGCCATTATTATGCTGAACACAGACCAGCATAATCCGAATCTAAAATCGCAAAATCGCATGACCTTTACCGACTTCTCAAGAAACCTTCGTGGTGTTAATGGTGGGCAAGATTTTGCGCCGCAGTACTTACAAGATATCTTTGACTCGATTAAGTCCAATGAGATTATTTTGCCAGACGAGCATGATAATCAACATGCGTTTGACTATGCCTGGAAGGAACTCCTCCTCAAGGCCGAATCTGCTGGCAACTTGATCATCTGCGACACCAACATCTACGATGCTGATATGTTCGCAGCTACATGGAAGCCTGTTGTAGCAACATTATCTTATGTATTTATGTCTGCCAGCGACGATGCCGTCTTCCATCGAGTTATTACTGGATTTGACCAGTGCGCTCGAATCGCCACTCGATATGGCATGACAGAAGCACTGGACCAAATTGTTTACTGTCTGAGCTATATCAGCACACTTTCGACGGTGACTCCAGCAAATACAGCACTGAATACTGAGATTCAGGTGGAGAACACCAGTGTCATGGTCAGTGAGATGGCTGTCAAATTTGGCCGAGATTTCAAGGCACAATTGGCGACAGTTGTGCTGTTTCGTGTGGTCTCTGGGAGTGAGCCATTTATCAGAGATAGCTGGATACACGTAAGTGCCTTGTCTTGGTTATACACATAGTGTACTGATGCATTATAGATTGTCCGTATATGGGTGAATCTTTTCGTGAACAGTCTGATACCACCATTTTTCTCTGCTGCGCCTAATCAGATGCAAATCCTCCCTATTCCAGTCCAGAATCCATCGCAGGTCATTGATCGTGGAGCCAAAGCCACCGAATCAGGATTGTTTTCCGCATTTACTTCATACATTTCAAGTTATGCGGCGGATGACCCACCAGAGCCATCTGAAGAGGAACTGGAGAGTACGTTGTGCACAGTCGGATGTGTCAATGCGTGCTACATGGGTGATGTATTCGCCAATATCATGTAAGGTCTCCACTGAACTACATGAGTGTCGGTTGACTGACTGTTACAGGAATTTGCCCGTGAATGCATTGCAATCCCTCGTCCAAGCATTGCTCTCACACTTACCCGACGACTCTTCATCTACAATCATAGCTGTAAAATCTGACGCTGGCAACACATCTGCAAATGGCCAGAAGACCACGTCTGATGGACCAGTTTATGATGCAGCCTTTGTCTATATCCTTGAATTATCGACAATGCTTGCGCTGAGGGATGAGGAGACTATAGAGAAGTTGGGAGCTGAAGTTTCTGAGGCATTGCAGAATGTTGTCCGGAATTCTACAAGCTATCATCCTATCGTGGTTGGCAGAGTTGTATTCTATCTCATGAGCCTTCTTCACGCGAGCTATGTTGGTGTAAATGCCTCCTTTCGTTTGCATAGACTGACGAAAGTTTATAGGATCATTCTTTTATAAGAGTTCCCGTGGTACTCCATACCATTGCCAGCTTTAAGAGAAGCTTGATTGACAAAGAGGCATCACTTATACTCAATGGCATCATGGAGTGCATTCAAAAGGCTGGCCCTTTGCACAACGAAATAGTCACATCGCCCGACTTCTGGGTTATCCTACGGACACTCTCAAAAAACCAGCAAGCTTCAGCTACGGTTTTTACTATTTTAGAAGGTGTTATAACAGGGCAAGCCCCGCCCTCAGTAATGGCGGATAACTATGAGCCTGTCATCTCATTGCTGAACGACTTCGCATCATCTGGAAGTGTTGGATCTGTCCTGGAACAAAAGCTAGACAAAAGATCCCGAAGAGGACAACAGTCAAAGCCTATAAAATCACAGTAGGTCACATCTAAGCTAGGTTACGACTGAAGCTAATGGTTTAGGTCTGATGCTGTCGTTGAGAGAAGTGTTAAGGCAGTAGGTATGATATATCAGCTGACTGGCCGCATTCCGACTTTAATGAAACAATCTCATCTCGAGAGCAATAAAGGTGAGTAATCAATCATGAAGCATTAACATGTAAAGTTGCTGACCTATTTTGTGCACAGCCTGGGAAGCATATTGGTCGCCGATATTCAGTGCACTTACGACTCAATGTACAAATCCTTGCCGCGAGATTAGACATCAGGCGTTCTCATCTCTCCAACGGTCGCTTTTGTCAGAAGAACTTAAATCCGGTAGCCAGCAATCGTGGACGGCAATATTTGACGAAGTTCTGTTCCCGTTGATATTTAGACTCCTTAAGCCTGAGGTCTACTCAACTGATCCAATTGGCATGAGCGAAACACGAGTACAAGCTGCGACCCTACTTTGCCGGATCTTCCTACATTATTTGCCTTTGTTATCATTGTGGGAAGGGATGCTGGAATTATGGTTGAAGATACTTGATATCATGGATCGGCTGATGAATAGTGGGCAAGGGGATAGTCTGGTAGGTATTCATACAAGCCGCATTTTAAGAATATTACTGACTATTGGATCTATAGGAGGAAGCTGTGCCAGAAAGCCTTAAAAATATTCTTCTGGTAATGTCAACCAGCGGTTATCTTGTGCCGCAAAGTGAGGATGCTTCTCAGGGCAAGCTGTGGATCGAAACCTGGAAGCGCCTTGATAGATTTTTACCTGATCTACGTAAACAGTTAGATCTGGATGCGAATGAGCCAGTCATGGAGGATCAGCAAGCGCCGGAAACTGGCACTACTTCCACAGTGTAGGATGCTCACTTCTTAGACTTGACGTCTATTGACGAGCTTGTCGGAGTCATTATAGTATCGGCGGACTTTGGCAGCTCAGCGAATGATATTTTCTGCTGTAGATTAGCGTAAAATGCATTATTGTATAGAGCCACTAGAGTTTCCCATCTAAAAAAGATCTCTAGGGTTTTGACTTCCAAGTGTTCGTTGCGACTTGCGAGAGTTTCTGCCTTAAAATACCTTAATAATTTACAGCGAATCAGGCACCGATATACCTGAACCACAGCACCGATCTCCTCAACTTCGTCAACAGTCGACATTTATCCCTCTGATTGCAAGGAAATATTACCTTCAATGGCTGCTACATCCCCCCTCCCAAGCGCTACGTACGTGTCATTGCACATTGACACGTTTGTTCCGCTGCTAACCATGTTATCAGCGTATATGTCCGCAACCTTGAAGAGCGTATCAAGGTCGATCAGCTGAAAGAAGCACTGACGGAGCTGTTCTCCGAGTATGGCGAAATTATAGATATTGTCGCAAAAACCAATCTAAAGGCAAAGGGCCAGGCATTCATCGTTTTCGATAGTGTCGAATCAGCTCAAAAGGCGATAGATGAGGTCCAAGGTTTCGAGCTCTTTGAGAAACCAATGCAGCTTGCGTTTGCAAAGACGAGGAGCGACGCCACAGTGAAGAGGACTGGCGACGAAGAAGAGTTTGAATCACACAAAAGAAGGCGCCTGGCTGAAAAAGGTGTGCCTTATAGACCCGCCTCCGCGATTCTTGCTAATTCATGCGTCTCCACAGACAAGAAGAAAGCTGCTGAGGCTGCGGAAGAAGCGAAGAGACTCAAGATTGCGGCAGCAATAGCTGGCGGCGTTGCCGACCTATCTGCTCGGCCTATCAAAGCAGCAAGAGGAGCTGGTTTGCGACCATCAGCTCAAGCGATCAGTGCGGTGGTTCCAGACGAATATCTCCCTCCAAACAAGATTCTCTTCGTGCAGAATCTTCCAGATGAGTATGATGTCGATGCATTGACAACCATTTTTGGCAGATTTGAAGGTTTCCGAGAGGTACGCATGGTTCCTGGCCGACGAGGCATTGCATTCGTGGAGTATGAGGCCGAAACTGGGGCGATCAGTGCGAAGGAGAACACGGCAGGTGTGACTTTGGGAGAAGGAGGTCAAACTATCAAGGTCACTTATCAACGACAGTAAGAAGCACTTAGACAAGGTGTATGGCGTGCGGATTGGGATTTGATAATCATGCGTGGTCTTGATGACTTCAAGGCGCCGGGTTGCTATTCTACAGGAGTTGCTGAATGGAAACAGTACCTCTCCCCAAGGCCCTATTACAGCCATCCATCAAAATATGATGTCTGCATCATCCTGCTCTCCTAGAATATCTGCATTTCCTACGGGTTCTTCAATACCGCTGGTGGCAATGACTGCGGCCTTTTCCCTCTTCGCTGCCATTTCGGCATCAGCTGCAGCCGTGTCTCTCTGCTTCTTGTTTGCAACCTAATCCGCGTGAGAAACATACTCAGTATACATAGTTCTATACGTACCTTCTTCAATCGATAGAACTCCTCCCTATCTAGCTCGTCGAGCTCCGAATTGATATCTGGCAAATCATTAGCTCTCCATGCAGACCAAGTCTTGGCAGATAATCCATCTTTACGAACATTTAATTGTATTTTCCGTGCGCGGAATGATGACGTGCTCACTGCCACATGTTAATAGATATTCCACTTCACGCTGTAATAGGCACTACAGACATAGCATTAACTAAGAAGGTCAGCAAGATGCTCATGAGCTCGTTCTGGCCTTTAGCGTACCTCTGCGGTTTACCACTTTGATAACCTCGTCCAATATCACGAATGCCGTCTATTTGAATATTTAGTTAGCCAATTATAAACTTCGGTGCTCAAAAAATTGTCTGCAGTGTAGTACCTGTAAACTAGCAAGCTCGACGAGAGTCTCAACTGCTCGGGCATAGGTCTCTCTACATCTTTGGACCTGCTGTCCTCCTTTTCCCAACCCAGTCAATCCGAAATCGTTGCTTCCTTCTGTTGTATAGCTCTCAAATGCAGGCAAAAATACGCCAGATACGTTTTCTTGCTTCGTCCGAATGCGAAATCGTGCGGATTTGGCAGACTCTTGGACTTGATATCCGATATCACCCCCAACAGCGTACGTGACTTCCGCAAGTGAAAATGCCGCTATTTGCATGACTCGTCCCATCTTGCGTTTGGCTTCGTCGATACGGCGGGTAATTTCTTATTGGAGGTGTCAGTGACAGACGGAATTAGGGATCGTGAGGCACTACCTCTGAAGCGCCTACACAGATAGGTAAGCTCTCAAGATGCATTCAACTGGATGATGAATACATACTTCGTCAATGCTTCACTTTTGCGCTTTAAAAGACTGTGACCTGTTTCAGCTCCCTTGAGTTTGGCTTTCATCAAACCCAACGACTGCCGCGTAGGAAAGACAGCTTCCCTATCCTAGAACAATCAATATAACTCAGTCAATGCTCCCTAGTACCAAGGTCTCCGGATCATATTACCGTTGCCCCCGACATCTTGAATGGTGAAGAGATGCGTTTCCAGTATCAGATAGGTGCCCAAGGTCCTTCAATGAAAGTGAAATCTTTATGCTTGTGTGCTTATGGTTGTAATTTTTAGTGAAGGAGCATTTGGTTACTGGCACAGTGGCCGGCTGAGCTCCCATTAAGATAAGCCCGCAATCACGCAGCATTCACTACTGGCAGCTGCTTACCGCCTTGCGGATAAAGCTTAGCGTAGTTCGCGTGAGGCAGAAGTTCAATTATTCGATACATGTCAAGCAAGGTAGGTACGGGGTACTCGTATCTGAACTCAAACCAAACTTCGGTGATTGATCATCAAGACACCTCGACGACGGCTTTTCTCGCATCTTCTCAGCGCGCGCCGGACGCGGCCTCTTCGGCGGGCGATAAAGAACTGCTCTAAAATGGCGACGGCTGCAATGGCCTATGCGAAATTGTCGCGAGGAAACCCAGACTTGTATCTTATTGTAAGACCGTCTGAACCCACGTTTGCGAAGCATTACTGACATCGCGACAGTCCGAAGAAGATACCATCTATGAACAAGATATTCTTCGGGATCCTGGAAGCATCAAGCCATGGCTAGGATATATAGATTTCAAGCTGAGGCATGGAAGTTTGCACGAACAAGCATTTGTCCTCGAGCGAGCTTGCTTACAACTGCCTCGCTCGTACAAGCTATGGAAAATGGTATGAAGAGATTGTGTCAAGTGCGTTGTTGAATACGTGCTGACTTTGATAGTATCTTTCCCTGAGGATGCGACATCTTCGGAAGTTGAATCCAGCAATATTTGCGGCGGAATTCACAAAAGTGAACTCCTTGTTCGAGAAGGCGCTCATACTTCTCAACAAGATGCCAAGAATATGGGAGATGTATCTTCAGTTTCTTTTATTGCAGCCACTGGTAACGCTCACGCGTCATACATTTGATAGAGCTCTCCGTGCATTGCCAATGACACAGCACAACAGGATATGGGCGCTTTACCGACCTTTCGCCAATTCCGCAGCTGGACAAACGGCTGTGAAGATATGGCGACGTTATATGCAGATTCATCCTGAAGATGCGGAGGATTTTATCGAATTGCTTATTGAGGAGAAGCTGTACACCGAAGCGGTCAAGAAATATATGGATATTCTCAACAACACCAGATTTCGGAGCAAGCATGGGAAAGGGCACTATCAGCTGTGGAATGAAATGGTTGATCTCCTCGTCACTCATGCAAGAGTCATTGAGACAGAAGATGAAGTTGGCATCGACGTAGAGCGCATTATTCGAAGCGGTATTGAGAGATTTTCCGATCAGAGGGGGAAATTGTGGTCTGGACTAGCTACATACTGGATTTCTCGCGGAAATTTCGAAAGAGCCCGGGATATTTTCGAGGAGGCTATCACAACAGTCATGACTGTTCGAGATTTCACTCTCGTATTTGATTCGTACACAGAATTTGAGGAATCGATAATAGGAGCCCTGATGGACTCGGCTGCCAATCGATCAGATAAAGGGATCATGGATGAAGACGCCGATTTTGATCTAGATATAAGGATGATGCGTTTCGAGCAGCTCATGGATCGCCGACCATTCCTCGTGAACGACGTTCTTTTACGGCAAAATCCCAACGCCGTACCTGAGTGGGAGAAACGGGTTGCTCTTTGGGGTGATAACAAGCCAGAGGTTGTCCAGACATATACTGATGCGATTGCTGCAGTACAACCCAAGAAAGCGGTTGGCCAATTTCATGAGCTTTGGGCCAATTATGCTAAGTTTTACGAGAACGGTGGCGATTTGAGAAATGCTCGAGTTATAATGGAGAAAGCTGTGAAGGTGCCCTTTAAATCTGTGGCAGAGCTCGCAGATATGTGGATTGAATGGGCGGAGATGGAGCTCAGAAATGAGAACTTCGAAGAAGCAGTGAAGATCATGGCCAAAGCAGTTCAGGCTCCAAAAAGATCTACTGTCGATTATTTCGATGAGACACTTTCGCCGCAGCAACGGGTCCATAAAAGCTGGAAGCTTTGGAGTTTCTATGTCGACCTTGTCGAGAGTGTCAGTACCCTTGAGGAAACGAAGAATATCTACGAAAGAATCTTTGAGCTTCGGATTGCCACGCCTCAGACGGTTGTCAACTATGCGAATCTTTTGGAAGAAAATAAGTATTTCGAAGAGTCCTTCAAAATATATGAAAGGGGCCTTGATTTGTTCAGTTATCCAGTTGCTTTCGAACTCTGGAACTTATACCTCACTAAGGCTGTCGATCGAAAAATTAGCATTGAACGGCTTCGAGATCTTTTCGAACAAGCAGTCGAAGGATGCCCGCCGCGCTTCGCAAAAGTGCTTTACCTTATGTACGGTAATCTCGAAGAGGATAGAGGCCTGGCTCGACATGCCATGCGTATATATGAGCGCGCCACAAGAGCAGTCTCGGACGAGGATCGAGCAGACATGTTCAATTTCTACATAACAAAATCGGCATCAAATTTTGGATTGCCATCTACACGACCCATCTACGAGCGCGCAATTGCTGCTCTACCGGATAAGGAGGCAAGAGACACGTGTCTGAAATTTGCTGATATGGAGAAGAGACTTGGTGAGATTGATCGGGCGAGAGCAATCTATGGACATGCTTCGCAGTTTTGTGATCCACGAACGAGTCCAAGCTTTTGGTCTAAGTGGGAAGCATTTGAAGTTCAGCATGGCAACGAGGATACATTCAAGGAGATGTTACGGATCAAACGCAGCGTTCAAGCTCAGTACAACACCGATGTAAATTTCATCGCTTCTCAGGCATTAGCAAGGAGTCAGCAGCATCTCGATGGTGATGCCACTGGTGATCATGCAGACGCTATGGCGGCTCTAGAACGAGAAGCTCGGGCTCCCGTCGGCTTTGTTGCTGCCAGTACCGGTCCACAGGGTGGAAATGTCGTTCAAGTCGGCGTGGCTGCTAATCCGGACGCTATCGACGTGGATGGAATGGACGATGACTGAAGAGTCAAATACTGAGGCCTTCTTCGATGAATATGAATGGATGGTCAAAGGTTCATAATTGGGAGCCACATTCCTTCCATCGAGTAGATGAAATGGATGATGAGTGAACACTCAAATTGTTAGCTGAGGAACGATCGATCTGGATAGAGTGAACGATGGACGACTAAAGTCAGCCGTTTGATTGATGATCTGATCTATTCGCCTCCAATCATGCATATTGCATACAAACCCACTTTGCTCCCTGACGATTCTTGGATTGTCCCTGATGACTTCCAGGCAGGGCTGGGCCAGAGTAATGAGTTATGGGCGGCCATAAGAGAGAGAAACGAGCTCTGCAATGTTCTTGCGTCTAACGGGTATTTGGAGGAGACATCAGCGTTCAACAGATGCCACCTCAAAATTTAAATATTTAGAAAATGTAGGACTAAATCCAATAACCAATTTGATAAATCCGTCTTCGCTGCTTGTGAGAAATTATGGCCTTTGAAATTGCAAATAAATCTCCATGGCGATAATTGAAATGATATTTACGAGAACATCTTGGGGCGTGAAGGCGAATTTTGGAGGCTGAAGAAATGGAGGATATTGTGTATGTACTACACAGTATATCGAAATTACCCGATTGGGATATATGCCTATGTTGCAGTACTTTGTTAAGATGAGGTAGTATACGGTATTAGTCAATCAAATTAAAGATTAACTACTAGACTTAATTAACAAGAGTTCTTCCTTCCTCTTCTTCTTCTTCTTCCTCTTCTTCTTCTTCTTCCTCTTCTTCTTCTTCTTCCTCTTCTTATTCAGAGCCATCTGCCACTACCTTATGCAATATTAATAAAGGATAATTAGCATGTATAGTTAGTTTATGGCGGGATGGCGGGCGGAATGGCGGGCCAATCTTAAAGCTGAGAGACATGAGATCTGTTATCTCTCCTAGTAAATAATGCTGCATACTGCCAGCTTCGTGGCTTCGTAGCTAAGTATTATAGCTAAAGGATAGCAGATAACGGATCGTCATTATAATTAACAAAAGTTGGTTTAGGTATGTATATAAACATAGAAATCCCTAATAGAAACGCTATAGAGTACCTACTCTATAGTTAAGCCTTTATCCACCTTTCTTAAATCTAACACCCTTATACCCTATGACTCCCTACCTAGTATCTAATATATAATACCTAGTACCTATACTCAATAACTAATAGCACGAGATATTTAGTATCTAGTACCTAATATTAGTATCTACACATAGTATCTAGTACATATGCGAACTAAGGTCTTGTAAGGCCTTTGTCCTAATAATACTCTACATTTAAGTCAATGATATTTGAAACATGAAGCATAGAATAGAGAACAGATAGGCTGCCATAGGCAACAAGGGATTCAGTTTCAACCATTACGTAACGTATAGTGTACAACGGTATAATCACGTACAGTCTCTCCGCGAAATTCTGGCACGGTCGGTGGGTTGTTACAGCAACGAAATGGCGGATTAGCTAATAACAGCCTCTCAAAACAGCCAAAAACCCATAAATTACCTATTCTGGCCTATATGAAGCTAAAGTGTTCATGCCAAAATATTGCTGAGAGACTGTACATAGTAAAGTCACCGCATCTTTATTCGTAGTCTAGTACGAGGTAGTGAGACTGCCACTAGCTATAGCCTCTATATTTAGCTATTTAATGTAACACCTGACCGGTCTAACACTGGTGTTCGAGGTACGTTCTCATGATGGCAATGATAAGTCTGGTCTATGACTGGTGGTAAACCAGACAGGCGTCTGATACATTGACTAACGACTGGAGATCCCATCTCCAGTCCTCATGGATATATATATTCTACCTAATGATCTCCGGTCCCACACCGGTCTGCCTTTGCCCTTTGCCTGAGACCTCCGGCCCCACACCGATGCTCCATTCTCTGCCGTGGTTCCCAGCGAGCCTATTATCACGTGACCGGAGCTACGTCGGCCCGAGTCACGTGCGCGGGTTTATGCCAGTGTTGCGGCTCACCGCCTTACATTTAAACATTGTATGTACATATATATGTATGTACGTATAAGTGTAATAATATCAATTTGTGAGGGAACGTAGCAACAGTAACAACAAATTAAAGAAAAGGGTGCCTTGTATCTATTAAGTAGTCGAACCAGCTAGGCTTAATCGCTCTTCGTCTTCCATTCCTCCAGGAGTATCATTTCTTCAGACATCCTCCTTCTCCTCTGTGACATGCTTCATCACCATCGACTAATCGTCAGAACCGAAAACTGAGCTCTGCTCAGGGTCAGAGGAAGCGAGTGGCGACGCGGAAGCAAGAGGCGACGCCTCATGAAAATGTGAGAACATGAAGTTTATATGTAGTATAATGAGAAAGGGTCACTCTATACTTAAATTACTATGAAAAGGTACTAAATATATTCTACTTCTTCTTCTTCTTCATCTGTACTCTCGCTTTCACTGCTGCTGTCGATGGCTTCTGGGTCTAGAATTGGATCCTGAAGCTCCTCTGGTATTTAAGCCCCAGCTTTGGTTAGAACAGCCTGTCACGAATATCATAGGCTTCACCTTATGTGTTGCTCTTGTTGTTGTGGTATTCACGTGTACTGTTTCGCTAGCTGGCTGCGCGCTTATGTGCTTAGAGCCCTACACTGTATATATAGACCTTTCCTTTTCTCTCTCTTTCCTCTTTTCCTTCTTTTCTCTTTAGATTGAATCTAGCACTTTAGATCTGCATGACCTGCTCTGCGTGACTATGACACAGCCACCCTTTTCTTCCTCTCTCTCTTAGCTTTACGGGCTTTAATACCAGCTTGATGTAGGGCCTAGTGTAACGCTAGGTCTTAAACGTACAAGACTCACAGAGGTTTCTTGCGTAAAGGTTTAACTTAACAGAGGAGGTAGGGGATCATACACAAAGGCTTTAAGTAACACGTTACTAGTATGTGTAAGATACT
>Ga0209512_1002936_pt1 | contig 17016 bp, 15 predicted proteins | sample frozenSSSSmetaG_FD_184142 | JGI IMG/M metagenome (GOLD analysis project Ga0209512, IMG submission 184142) | Glacier valley bacterial and archeal communities from Borup Fiord, Nunavut, Canada, to study Microbial Dark Matter (Phase II) -... | ecosystem: Environmental > Aquatic > Freshwater > Ice >... | reverse complement strand
TATACTTGGAAAGACGGAAGGACAAATTGGGATACCACTACTGCAGTTTTTGATTATGGTCCTGAAGATGATTTTAATTCAGGGTTTCAAGTTGTTTTTATGTCCCGAATGAATAATGGCGATGAACGACCAATGGAAATTTATTATTCCAATGGTGGTGAATTAAATTTGAATACAAATAAAATAACTCCAAATGGTGGCCTGACACAAAAAATGGCTAACCAAATGGGGATGCATGCCAATTTATTACCAAGTAAAGATCTTGCTGAGTTTGCTCCAAAAATAGAAGCTGGTGCAAATACAGGAGGAGATGTTTTAACTTCGGCTCATGTGAGAAATTGTATTGAATGCATTCGCTCGCGCAAGAAGCCCAATGCCCCTGTGGAAGCAGGATATTATAATTCAATCGCAAATATAATGACAAACGCTGCTGTAAGAACAGGAGGGAAAGCAACTTTTGATGAAAAAACTCAGGAAGTAATGGTGAATGGAAAAGTATTTAAATATTAACTAATTAAATTTTTTTGAATAAATTTTTTTATTATTTCGGATATTCTCTGAAGATCGGTTTCATTTAATTGTGTTCCAGAAGGTAAACATAAACCTGTTTCAAATAAATTTTCAGCTACATTATTTTCACCATAAAATCTACAATCATTAAAAACTGGTTGTAAATGCAATGGTTTCCATAAACGCCTAGATTCTATATTTTTTTTTTCTAATTCCAATCTTAGTATTTCAGGAGTTATTCCTGAATTTTTTTCTATCAAAATAGTGCTAAGCCAATGGTTGGAATATGTTCCATGGGGTTCAGGTTGAAATTTTATAAAAGAATATTTACTAAATTCATTTTTATAAAATTCAAATATGTTTCTTTTAATTAAAACCTTGTTTTCAATATTTTCCATTTGTCCGCAACCAATACCCGCACTTATATTACTCATCCTGTAATTATACCCAATTTCCTGATGATTATAATATGGCAGTGGATCACGAGCCTGTGTAGCCAAGTATAATGCCTTTTCTGCTAATTTTTTATCATTCGTTAATAATGCACCTCCTCCTGAAGTTGTAATTATTTTATTTCCATTGAAGGATAAAATTCCAATTTCACTTCCGGCGCCTGCCATTATTTTATTTGAATTATAATAAAAGTAAGAACCTAAAGCCTCAGCTGCATCTTCTAATATTGGAATTTCAAATTCTTTTGAAATCGCTATAATTTCATTCATTAAAGCTGGTTGGCCATATAAATGAACTACTATTATGGCTTTTGGTTTTTTATTTATTTTTAATCTCTCTATTATAAAATTCTTTAACAGAACAGGATTAATATTCCAGGTTTGTTCTTCACTATCAACAAAAACAGGGGAGGCTTTTAAATAAATGATGGGATTTGCTGTGGCTGCAAATGTTAAAGCAGGACAAATTACTTCATCACCTTCTTTTACTCCCAACAAAATTAAGCCTAAATGGATTGCTGCTGTTCCGCTATTTAATGCTACAGCGTATTTTGCATTTGTATAATTTTGTAATGACTTTTCAAACTCAGCTATGTTATCTCCTGCAGTTGTAACCCAATTTTTATGTATTGCATCTTGTATGTAATTTAATTCACTGCCATTCAAATGTGGAGGAGAAAGCCATAGGCGGTTTTGGGAATTTTTATTTTCCATCTGGAAAGATAAAAATTAAAATCAATGATATATGACAATCCGTAATTAATACCAAGTTGATCTCATTCAGCAATCATGAGCGTTTCAGATAGATTTTCACCAAATATACCTTCGATTAAATTTTTAGCAAAACTAAAGCAACCAAATATTCTTTTAGTTTATTTAAAAATTTTCCTGATAATATTGTAATTTCTTATCAATAACTGTAACAGCATCTTTTAGATTTTTTTCCACTACCGCAAGGACAAGGGGCATTTCTATCTACTTTTTGAGAAACTATAGGTTTAGGAGGATTCAATAGTTTTTCCAAATCACTTATATCTTCTTCATCTTCAAACCCAATAATAACCTGCCAACCTCTGCTATTGCAAAGGTTCAATATTTCGTGCGCTCGTTGCTCAGTTCTAACTTTTACTACTGCGGGTTTCTGCTTACTTCCTAATTTACTCATTGTGCTTTAATTTGAATCCTATAAATTTCATAAGGCAATTGGCAAAAAGTAATTCTATAATCTATAAAGGTATTATCGTTTACATATTTTTCAAAATTTATGGCTCGTTATATCTTATAATTTCTGATGGATTGCCTACTACAACTGCATAATCAGGAATATTTTCTGTAATTACTGCGCCGGCACCAATAGTTACCCATTTACCTATTGTTTTATTTGATATAATTACTGCTCCTGCTCCTACCAAAGTACCTTCACCGATTTTTATTCCTCCGCAAACCGTTGCATGAGGCCCGATATGAACATAATCAGAAATTTCACAATCATGATCTACTGAACATCCTGAATTTAAAACTACATGATGACCAATAATAGTACTGCTTTGAATAAGGGATTGGTGAATCACAACTGTTCCTGATTTTATTTGAACTGAAGATGAAACAACTGCTGAGGGATGGATAATAATACCAAATGAATGATATATTCTTTCTGAAATTTCTTTTCTTAAAAGATTATTGCCAATCGAAATAACTACTTCATCATCAATAAAAATATTTTGATTATAAATGCTTGTAAAATAGTTTGAATTTAAATTATCGCTAATTGCATTGTCATCAAAGATGCCGTTTAATGGTATATTTAAATCTTTTAAACAATCCATCAAGACTTTGGCATGACCACCATTTCCATATAAAAGCATATTACTAATTTAGGATGATTTTAGTGATGTTAAATTAACATTACTGGTATTTTATTTTACTTCTGCTAAATAATCAGTAAACTTTTTAGAAATAACATCCCCATGAATTTCTGAAGAAGTCAAAAGTTTTTTAAAAGTAATAAGGAGTATTTTTATATCTAGTTTAAAAGAAATTTCTTTTGCATATTTTATATCCCAATTAAATCTTTCCTCCCAACCTAAATCATTTCTTCCATTAATTTGAGCTAAACCTGTTATACCTGGTAACACATTATGCCTTTGCAGTTGAGTTTGATTATAATAAGATAAATATTCGGGCAATAAAGGCCGTGGGCCAACTACGCTCATATCGCCCAATAAAATATTGATCAATTGAGGTAATTCATCTAAAGAATATTTCCTTAAAAAAAAACCAAAAACAGAAATTCGTTTTTCATCTGGAACTAACAAATTATTTTCGTCCTTGGCCTCATTCATTGTTTTAAATTTCAGTATTCTAAAAGGCTTGTTTTTAATTCCTATTCTGGTTTGAATAAAAAATATTTTTCCTCTATTATAAAAAAATAAAATAAAGATTAATACAAAAAAAACTGGCGAAAGGATTATTAAAAATCCTCCCGCCAGTAAAATATCTAACAATCTCTTTCCTATTTTAATGTACATTCATCAAAAGGTTAAGAAATTTTACGATTAATATCAAAGTTTTCTAAATAATCAGCAACTCTTCTTACAAACATCCCACCCAAAGCACCATCAACTACACGATGATCGTATGAATGCGACAAATACATCATTTGCCTAATACCTAAAGTATCTCCAAATGGTGTTTCAATAACTGCAGGTTTCTTTTGAATTGCACCTAACGACATTATTCCGACCTGTGGTTGGTTTATAATAGGTGTACCCATCACATTTCCAAAAGAACCTATGTTTGAAATGGTATATGTTCCACCTTCTAGGTCTTCTAATTTTAGTTTATTTTCACGGGCACGACGGGCAAGGTCATTAACTCTTTTGGTTAAACCAACAATATTTAATTGATCTGCATTATGAATAACAGGAACAATTAAATTTCCATTTGGCAAAGCTACTGCCATACCAATATTAATATCTTTTTTTATTAAAATTTTATCACCATCAACTGAAATGTTAAGCATTGGATAATCGCGTAATGCTCGAGCTACAGCCTCGATAAAAATAGGTGTGAAAGTAATTGCATCACCTTGTTTTTCTTTAAACTCGTGCTTAACTCTATTTCTCCAAAAAACAATATTTGTAACATCTGCTTCAACAAAAGAAGTAACATGTGGTGAAATTCTTTTCGAATCAACCATTCTTTGCGCTATCATTTTGCGCATTCTATCCATTTCAATAATTTCCATATTTCCATTTACGGAAACAGCAGGACTATTAACTGGCTCTTGAGGCTCTGGATTGTAATATTTAATTTCAGGCGCCTTTTCTTCTTGTTTATCTTTTATTTCTTCTTTAGATTCAAAAGATGCTTCTTTTATTTCTTCAACAGGCTCTGGTTTCTTTTCTTTACCTTCTTCACTATGATTTTCAGCTTCAATTTTATTTTCTTCTAATTTATTTTCTTCTTCGATTTCTTCTTCATTTGTAAAATATGGTTTATCAAGAGAAATAAATGCAGAACCTTTTTTTTCAAGCGGAATAGAAATAATTTTATCTTCGTGATGTTCCTCGTCAAGTATTGAAGGAATTTCTTCAATACTATTATTATAATTCTCATTTTTAAAGGATAAATAATTTAAAATATCCTTTTTGGTTACCCTATCTTCTCCACCTGTACCAACGATATATTCAAGATCATGCATGGTTATTCCTTCTTCGCGGGCAATTGTTAAAACAAGCGGTGAATAAAACCTTCCATTCGCTGCTTCTGAAAGCTTATAAGGATTAGATTTTGAATTATTTTTTTCAGAAGAAGTATTCGATGAATAATTATTAATCGGTTTATAACTTTCTTCGATTTGATGTGCTGTTTGATTGTTTGAAGATGGGTTTTCCGTATTATTTTTAGAGATTGGTTCGGTATTTATAATAGCAATTGCACTTCCAATTGCTACCACTTCACCTTCTTTTGCAAGAATTTCCATTAAATAACCACCATCAAGTGCCGGTACTTCAGTATCAACTTTGTCGGTAGCGACTTCTAAAACAGATTCGTCCTGGTCTATTTTTTCACCGACCTTTTTTAACCATCTAAGAATAGTCCCCTCCATAATGCTTTCGCCCATCTTAGGCATTAACATTTTAATAAGTGCCATAATTTTGTTATTAAGGAATAGGTTGTAGTAAAAACGAAATATGATTATATCATATCCATTTTTGCAAAAATAATCTTTTTAACTCAAAGTCAACGTTTTTCTATTAAAATCAGGCGAAGCATATTCAATAATGCATTCGATGTTAAATTTATATTCAATTCCCTTTGCCTCAAAAACTGTACTTTTTTTGCAATTGTTTTTTCTCCATCAGCATATGCAAGCCAAACTGTACCTACGGGTTTTTCATCCGTTCCACCATCGGGGCCAGCTATTCCGGTATCGGCAATACCAATATCTGTACCGAATTTTTTTCTTATCCCTTCAGCCATTTCTTTTACAGTTTCTTCACTTACAGCACCATATTGATTAATAGTATCAGTACTAACACCAAGTGCGCTTATCTTAATTTTATTATCATACGCCACTACGCTACCAGCATAATATTTAGAGCAGCCAACTACCTTTGTAATTAAATGAGAAGTATATCCACCTGTGCAGCTTTCGGCTATTGAAAGAGTTTTTCCTTTTTCAATTAATAATTTACCTATTGCACTTTCAATTTCTTCATTATTAAAACCATAAACATTTTCGGAAATTAAAGGCAGAAGTTTATTTATTTCAGTTTCAACATCCCTTTTTAATTTCTCTTCATCATCACCAGAGGCAGTTAATCTTAGTCTTACTTGTCCGCTTGAGGGTAAATAAGCTAATTTAATATGGCTAGGTAATTCATCTTCCCAATCAGTAATTTTATCTGCCAAATAGGATTCTCCAATTCCAATTGTACGAATGAATTTGTGATAAAAAATAGGGGTATTAAAAAATGATTTAAGTCTTTGTAAAATTTCAGTTTTCATCAAGCCTTCCATCTCTTTGGGTACACCCGGAAGGGAAACAAAAATTTTTCCATTATTTTCAAACCACATCGCTGGTGCAGTGCCAAATTTATTTGAAATGAATGTGCAATTTTCAGGTAAAAAAGCCTGACTTCTATTGGTTTCAGTGAGTTCTCTACCTATTTGTATAAAAAACTGTGTAACATCTGCTAAAGCTTCCTGATTTAATTTTAATTCACAATTAAAATATTCAGCAAGGGTGTGTTTTGTAATATCATCTTTTGTAGGTCCTAAGCCTCCTGTCATTATTATAACATTTGCTCGAGATTCTGCTTCTTTTAATATTTCTAAAATTTTTTCCTTTTGGTCACCAACTGATGATTTTCTGATGGTTTTAATGCCAATTTTATCTAATTCGGCACTTATAAAACGAGTATTGGTATCAGTTATTTGGCCATATAAAATTTCATCACCAATGGTAATAATTTCAGCCAGAATGGATGTATTCATGCTTGCGTTGAAAGGGTTTGGGCTTGTAAACTTAATAATAAAAAACAATCCGATGCAAAAATGAAAACCATTTTTACATCGGATTGTTTTTATTTTCTATAAAAGTTATTAAAAAGTAATCTCAACAAGTTTAACTTTCCCTAAATTTGATAATTTTCCTTTTTCGTAATAAAAAATGGAAAGTTTTTCATCGTCTCCTAATTTATCATAAAAAGCTTCTGCTTTAAATGACATCCCTTGATTAATATCTTTACCATCGAAAGTATATTTTTTTAATACAACTCCTTCTTTATTAACTACTTCAATAAATCTGTTTTGAACAAATTTATTAGCATTTAAATATTCTATCTTAAATTCTGTATTTTTTGATAGAACCTCTAATTTAATATTATCAGCCGTAACTAGCTTATCATTAATTTGAATTTTCCAATTCGTTAAAGTTTCGTTTGAATGATTTTTAAACGAGCTTATCATTAACAAAAAAACAATCGAACAAATTATATTTTTAATCATAATCGTAATAATTTTTTATTGATTGAAAAAAAACATTCCTATCAATAATTATTTCCTAGATTCTTCTAAACTTTAAATTAAAATTTTAAATATTAAACTTGAATAAATATAATTTTAAAGGCAAAATCTAAAAATAATTATATCAAATCAGCTAATTATAGCAATTTTTATTGACTGACATAAAAGTAGTAATTTTTTAATAATATTTAGAAAACTAATTAGAAATTTTTTTTATAAATAATTTAAAACAAAATTTTAATTACTTATTGGCAAATAAAATCCACAATTTATCCAGGTTTTAATTAATGTTTTCTAATTGCAAATGCTCGGAATAAAAAACCAGATTATTAATATCTATTTTTGTATGTAAATACAATACTTTGTAATTAAAGAAATATGAAAGATATAATTCAACTACTTCCCGATTCAATTGCAAATCAAATTGCAGCTGGTGAAGTAGTTCAAAGACCTGCTTCTGTAGTAAAAGAGTTGATGGAAAACGCTATTGATAGCGGAGCAGATTATATCCAATTAATAGTAAAAGATGCCGGAAAAAGTTTAATTCAGGTTATTGATAATGGTTCGGGCATGTCGGAAACAGATGCAAGAATGAGTTTTGAAAGGCATGCTACCTCTAAAATCAGAAAAACAGAGGATTTGTTTTCAATCCGAACAATGGGTTTTCGTGGTGAGGCTTTAGCATCTATTGCTGCAGTTGCGCAAGTAGAAATGCGAACTCGGAGAAAAGATGATGAGTTGGGAACACTAATTAAAATTGAAGGTTCTGATATTAAATCCCATGAATCAATTACATGTCAGGTAGGTACAAATTTGTGTGTTAAAAATTTATTTTTTAATGTGCCGGCTCGAAGAAATTTTTTAAAATCCAATGCTGTTGAAATGCGACATATCCTTGACGAATTTCACAGAATAGCTTTATCATATCCTGAAAAAAACTTTGAATTTTTTAATAATGACCTTGAAATATATCGCTTGGTTGGTGGTAAGTTAAGCCACAGAATAGTTGCGCTATTTGGCAAACATTATAAAGAACAACTGACCACCTGCGATGAGGAAACTCCTTTTGTAAAAGTGCGTGGATATATTGGTAAACCTGAATTTGCAAAAAAAAGCAGGGGAGAGCAATTTTTCTTTGTTAATAACAGATACATCCGACATAATTATTTGCATTACGCCCTCATGTCGGCATATGACAATCTGATTCATGAAGGAACATTTCCTTTTTATATTTTATTTATTGAAATCGATCCTATCCATATTGATATCAATGTTCATCCAACAAAAACTGAAATAAAGTTTGATGACGAAAGAGCCATCTATGCAGTAATTGCTGCAGCTGCCACTATGGCTTTAGGAATAAATAATATTACACCCTCACTGGATTTTGAGTCTAATATTAAAATCAGTGATGCAATGTTCTCTCAAACCAATAAAAAAAATTATAATACTGACTTTTCAAATGAAACGCCAAGAGAAAAATCTAATTTGAAAAACTGGAATAAAATGTACCAGGACTTTCAGGATGCATTTTTAAATGAACGAGATCAGCATAATGCTAACATTATTGAAACTGAAACTGCTCAACCTCAGGAAATTACTTTTGGTAGTAAAGTAAATAGTATTCAAAAAGAAACTTTTGAAAGTGAAAATATTAATGATTATTCGAAAACAGTATTATCATTATATAATCGCTACCTTATTTTACAAACACGAGGTGGTATGTTGTTAATTGATAGACAACTCGCACATGAACGTGTTCTTTACGACCGTTTTATGGATAGAATTACCAACCATAGTGGCACTTCACAACAATTATTATTTCCTTTGGCGGTACAATTTAATGCAGCAGATTTTGAATTGCTGATGGAAATGGAAGAAGAAATTAACGGTTTAGGATTTATTTTAAGTGTAATTGGGAAACATACCATTGCAATAAATGGTATTCCTGGTGATTTATTAAACGGAACTGAAAAATCTATACTTGAGGGATTGATTGAACAATATAAATGGAATTCTAATCTTCAAATTGGAAGGCAAGAAAATATAGCAAGATCATTAGCAAAGCGGTCTGCAATTAAACCAGGTTTAGCATTATCAGAAATAGAAACATATGTATTAATAGAGCAACTCTTTGCTACATCGCGACCTAATTTTACTCCAGATGGAAAATCTATATTTATTATTTTAAGTATGGATAAAATTTCTGCTATGTTTGGTTAGTTATAGTATTATGGATCTTGTTTATTTTATTTTTTAAGTAAAAAAAAATAAAAATTAATTGAAAAAAATAAAATAGTTTTTATAATTATCAGTTTATCAATATCGGTATACTCATAATTTAAAATAAACTATCTCCTATATATAAGTAATTAACTATTATTTGACTTTAAAATGAAAAAAGGTTTGTTGAGAAGTAACCTTAACAGAATAGAATCCGGTTTAATATTTTATTTATCCCTGAATGCTTCAATTATTTTGTTTATACCTTCATCGATTGTAATTAACGGACGATTTAAAACATTACGCATTTTGAAGTTATCAGGTTTGCGTCTGCTCATATCACCTTCCTGCAAGGGTGGTAAATGTATGATATTAGATTTCGAAAGAGTATGGTAAATTATTTTTTTTGCTAATTCAGCAATACTAGTCTCTTCATCATTTCCTATATTTACAATATCATTTAAGTGCAATTTTTCGTAAAAAATCTTTAATGTTGCGTCTATATTATCATTTATATAACAAAATGTCCTAGATTGTTTTCCATCACCATAAATGGTAATATCTTCATTGTTTTGCGCATTTTTAATAAATTTAGAAATCACAAAATCAGTACTTTGATCTGGACCATAAGTATTAAAAAAACGAAAAATGGTATAATCTAAACCATATTCTTTATTGTAAGATTTAAGAAAGGCTTCACCAACATTTTTAACTATGGCATAAGGTAATCTGGAATTAAGAGGTGTAGTATGTTCGTTTTGAGGAAATTCAACTGGTTCTCCATATACTTCGGAAGATGAGGAGTAAAAAACCCTTTGCACTCCAGTATTTTTAGAAAGATTTAAAATATTTTTTATTCCTTCTATATCTTCAAGCACTTTAACAGGTTCAGATAATGTTCTTTGAACGCCCACCAGTGCTGCATAATGAAAAACAAAATCGAATTGATAAGACGTCATCACTGCAGCGATGTCATTATAGGCATTTACGTTTCCTTTAATAAATTTCCAATTTTTTTTATCGCTGTTAGGTAATTTGTTTATTGAACCGGTTCTTAAATTATCAACAATAATTACAAAATTTTCGGGGTCTTCAACTAATTTTTTGGCCAAACTTCCTCCTACATTCCCTGCTCCACCTGTTACCAATATTTTTCTCATTTGTACATGTTTAAATTAAATGTTTTAAGCTTGCCCAAAATCTTTTTCTACTCAAAACGGCCGGCCTTTTTGCGAAAGCTTTCCAAATATATAAAATAACATCCTTTTTATAATTTTTAGTGAGGGCTAAATGCAATGATATATAAGTGTAGCAATCGGAAATAAATAAATTTTTATACGAATTATATTTTTCTTTAGCTGCTTCATCATCAAATAGATGTTTTATAAATGCCTCCTGCCTTTTTATTAATTTTTCTTTATTAATTACTAACACACTTCTCATTTCATGATTTACAATGGTTGAAGTAATGGTATTATTATATTTGATAGGATATAAGGCTGCAAGTCTTAGCCATAGTTCCCAATCTTCAGAGGCTGATAACTGCCTGTCTTCATTAAATGGATTTTTTAAGGCAATTTCTTTTTTTATAAAAACACCATTACAACTTAAAACATTACCCTGAATCAATTCTGCATTTAAATTTTCGGAAGTAAAATTATTTACTTCTCTAATTAAATCTCCTTCAGGTGTTTTATAATCATGACCTAAATGAAAAATTTCCGGATTGTTGGTTTCTTTTATAAAATTGGCAGCAACAAGTAAGTGGTTGGGATAAGCAATGTCATCCGAATCAAAAAAATTTAAATATTCGCCTTTCGCCAGCTTTGCTCCTGTATTTCTGGCCACGGCCCTCTCTTCATTTATTTTGGGATGATAAATCACTTTTTCACTTATCCATTCCTTCATTATTTCAGAGGTATTATCAGTACTTCCATCATCCACAACAATAATTTCGTAACGAGAATATGTTTGATTTAAAAGAGATTGTAAGGTCTTTGGTAATAAATCAGCTCGGTTGTATGTGGGTATGATAATAGAAAAGAAAATTTCACTCATATTTTTTTTAATCTTGATACGCTGTATTGACCAATTTGTAACAGCCAAATAAATGCAAAACATATGCAAATTAACTGAACAAAAATAAAATACCGCATATCCGATTCAACAATAAACAAATAGGAGAAAGTTAAGAAAATGAATAAAATTATTTTAAAGTGCTTGTAATTAATAAGTATGTAAATTAATCCTGCAAAATGCCCAAAAACTAAACTCAAATTATATAAAAGTCTAACTATAAGTCTTAAATAATCTTTGTTAGATAATAGGTTTGAATAGCCCCAAATACTATTATTTTTAATAATAAAATCTCTGTCGTCGGTTGAATAAATTTTCCAATCTTTATCTGGCATGTGTTCGCCATGCAGAGATATATATGAAAAACATTTTAAGATACTAGTTATCCTATGTTGAATATATTTAAAAGGATGATGAAGAATATATTCACTCAATTCATGCTTTACAACAGATTTATATTCTTTTACAAACTCTCTATTGTTTACATAATCAAAACCTTCATAGTAATTATATTTTTTATGAAAGGAGTGAGGTTCTTCAACATAAATGACACCATAAATTGACCCAATCATTGCCCTGCTCGACATTATTGGATTGATCATTGAAAAACTTCCGAAAATTAATAAATTTCTTGTCATCCAAATTAATAGTAATAATAATGGGATGGTGCTATAAATTGCTGGCTTAAATTGCCTTAAATAAATATTTCTGATTAAAATAAATAAGACTAGTATAAAACTTTCAGGTCTTAAAAAACATAGGAGAACAAGGCAACAAATTAAAAATACATCGTTCTGATTATAAATAATCTTTTTTGTTATATAAAGTAACATCACTACCTGCAAAAACTCGACTCCCGGCGACATTGCAGCAATATTAAAGTAAGGAACAAAAAGAGAAAAAAGGCAGGTATAAAAGCTATTCTCAAAACTAAAGTTCAGTTTTATAAAAATTTTAAAAATGAGAAATGCAGCATAATAAGTTAAAATTAATTGAATAATATATAATGCAGATAAAGATTTTGTAATAAATAATATAAAAGGAAAAAGTGGCAAACGCCAAAATGTATATGGTGAATTATTAAAAAAATAATTAAAATATTCATTTACAAAAATCTTTGAGGCTTCTAAATATTCATTGGCATCAGGGCCTAAAACTCCCTTATTAAAAATGAAATATAAAATTTTAAGAAAAACTGAAAGCAAGAGAACAATTAAGATTTTTATTTTATTGTTTCTATTAAGAGAGAATGATGTATCGGGTTTAAAAAAGCTTGATGATAAAGGCATTTAAAGTGAGATTGTAAAAATAAGGATGGTTAATAAAATTAATTTCAACTAAAGATAGTGTTTACTTTATTATAAATATTTTGAGAATTTTTAATAAATGGGGTTTCTATGAAAGTATGAACCAAATATGAAAACAATATTAATGGAAATGCAATTGCAAATATTATTAACCAATGCTCATTAGCAGAAAATGTCTTTGCTCTTTCAAAACCAACAATCAATTTAAAAGTGATAAATAAAAATATTCCGTGAAAAAGGTAAATACAGTAAGTAAGTTTTCCAAGTATTCTTGAAATTGGATGAATTAAAAATCCAAACAAAGTATTACCACAAGCAACAATAATGAAAGCTGTTGAGAGTAGAATAATTACTAGTAAATTATATGTATCTGAAAAAAAATAAATGGTAATAACTAAAAGAGAAAAAAATATAATTGACCAATACTTATTTATTAAGATAGATGTTATTTTTTTAGAATTATTTATAAAGGCTGCAACTATACCACCTAAAAATGAATAAATATGAATTAATAGAGGTGAGACATAATATATTATAATTAAAATTATTATTAAAGAAAACAGTAAAACTAATTTATCTGTTTTAAACTTTAAAAATATTAATGAAAAAAAAGGAAGGCAAAAATAAAACAGCCATTCATAAGCAAGTGACCAGGTTACTCCAGCCATAATTAAAGTTGTGCCTTTTACACCATTAATATCATCAAATCCAACAATAGTAAAAGTACTCCAAATAATTATTTCTTTGAATAATTTAATCAAGGGCTCTCTAATAATAAATCCCGAAACAAAAAATGAAATCAGAATTAAAATAAAAATAGAAAAAAGATATACTGGCACTAATCTTAAAATTCTAAAAATGTAAAACCTTATCCAGTTTATAGAATAAGACTCTATTAATTTACGAAAAAATAAAAACCCAGTAATCATAAAAAAAATAGAAACACTTGAATGGCCTAAATGGGTATATAAATTGGATGGGGGGATTTGCCACTGGCCGGTTTTTAAATAAAAATACCAGATACATGAATGATGAATAAATACAAAAACTGCCAAATAACCTCTTAACCCATCTAAGCTTAAATATTTTACGGATTCAATATGAATATTAAATGTTTTTTTTAACAAAAAAACATTTAATAAAATTAGCATAATACCTAAAACTAAAGGAATTAAACCAGTTGCTCCCATAATTAACTTAAATATAATTTTTGTAATTTATCAATCATAATCGGCAGGTCAAAATTATCTTTAACACATTTAATTCCATTTTCTGTAAGTGTTTTTTTAAGTTTATCATTATTTAAAATTTTAATAAATGCTTCATAAATCTCCTCACTATTTTCAAAGCCAACTACTAAAGCATTTTCTCCATTTATTATAAACTCTGGGGCAATGCCGGAAAGTGTGAAAATTGATGGAATGCCAGATGCTAAGGCTTCAATATATGTTTGACCAAAAGCTTCTATTTCCGGATTAATGGGCACATGAACAAAAATATCAAAGAGATGATATAAAGAGAATATATCCTCTTCAAATGGAATTTCTATAAATGAATTTGCAGGTAATGTTGAAAGTAAGTTTGAAATTTCTGCCTTAAAGTTTCCACTTGCATTCGCTAAAATTAAGTATGCATTAGGATATTTTTGTAATAATGTAGCAAAGGCAGGAATGGTATATTGAATACCTTTAAGAGAAAAATATCTTGAAATTACGCCTATTACCGGGAGTTTTTCATTAGAATTATATTTTAATTTTAATTTTTGAATTTTTTCTTCGTTGCCATTCTTAAAACCTTCCAAATCAAACCCGTGTTGAATTAAATGTATTTTACTTGGTTTTACATTTTCCTTTTCAATTAAAACTTTTTCAACGTTTTCGCTAATTGCAATTATATCGGTTGCCAGCCAATTTATAAATCTATCGTACCACACTGCTCGCGGGAAATATAGATGATGAAAGGTAGAGTGGTGCCTGGTATAAATTCTTTTTTTTATTGCAACAAGTTTAGCTGCTATTAAGCCCACAATATTTGCTTCAAATAAATGACAGTGAACAACTTCTATCTTATTTTTTTTTAAATATTTAGATATTTTAAATATTGAAACCGGGATGCTTTTTTTTCCTTCAGAGGTTATTCTTTTAAACCGGAAGGAATTATCTATTAAAAAATTTTCTAAAACTGATCCCCCCTGATTTATTAATAAAAAATGAAGTTCAAATTCGTCTTTATCTAAATATTCTGCCACCCACTCAAAAGCTAGTGCTTTATTTATATCTGAAATGATATAACAGACTTTAATCCTTGTCATTTTTTTCCTATAATAAATTTTGATGAGGACAAAGTTGTATTAAAATAAATGATTTTTATAAATTCCTATTTCTAAAATATTCCACAAATCCGGTAGTAATAATATCATATAGCTTAAACCTTATTTTTTTTGGCAGAATTTGAAAAAAAAATGTCGAATCTATAATATTAACCCATAATTTAAATGTAAACATACTGTAGATTAGTTTTTTGTGAATAGCAATCTTTTTGTATTCATATTGATTAAACCTGTTATATAAATCCGGTTTTAATTCTTTTAATTTTTCGTGACTGGATTTATATTGTCTTAATCTCTTTATATAAGACCTACAGCTTAAAAAATCATCATGATAGGCAATTGCTTTATATAAAAAAAAAGAAGGGATTTTTAGCTCTGATGCCCTAACTGCCAAATCAAAATCTTCTGAATCATTTAAATTATTATCAAAACCATTTAATTTTTCAAAAATGGTTTTAGGAATGGAAAAATTGGCAGCGGTAAGGTATGGCTTATCAAACGGAATTTGTATTTCACCTTCCGACCATATATGAGTCCATTTTTCAGTTAAATAACATTTATATTTTTGGAAATCTGTTTTTGCCATCGATAAATCTTCAGGAACATGACCTACAGCAATACTCATTGGTTTTAATTTATGATGTTCAATATGTAATTGAACACAATTGGGTTGAGGGCGGGTATCATCATCGAAAAAAATTAATAAACTTCCATTAGCTTTTGTAGCTCCACTGTTTCGAACTCCTGCGCGTCCATTGTTTTCTTGTTGAATAATTTGAAAATCACGCAAATTAAATGAATGATTCATTAATACTTTAAATGTATTATCCGTTGAGCCATCTATCACAACAATTACCTCAAAATCCTTATAAATTTGATTCTCTAACGCCCTCAATACATTGAGAATTTTTTTTTCGCCGTTGTATGTAGGAATTATAACAGATACCAAATTATTAATCATTAATTCTCCTAAGTAATTTAGTAAGCCACACAGGTATATTTATTCTCTTATTTAACTTTTGAAAAAGTTTTAAATCTGAATGATTTATTAGTGAAGTGTTTATATTTTTTAATAAAAGTTTAGCTTTTTCTCTTTTATTATTATAATAATATTCATCTGCTTTATATAAAAAGTAATAATGAATAGAGGTTAAAATTAAGTTTTTATCAAATTGAAGATAATCAGATGAATATAAAATGGGTTTTACTTCTTCAAGATCAGATAATATCGTTTTTTCAATACTTAAATTAAAAAAATCAGCAAGATTATAAAATAAATTATTTGTTTCTCGTTCAAAACCATCTTTTTGTAAAACAGTTTTTGAATTATTATGAAGCCTGAAATTTACAATTACCTCATTGGTTTTAACAATATTATCCGAACCAAAGTGTAATAAATATCTGATCCACCATTCTTTATCCATTACATAATGTAAATCTTCATTTAAAAAACCCATCCTATTTATTGCAGATTTTCTAAAAAAAGTTTCAGGTTGATCCATTCTTGCCCAACCGATGGTTTTAGGCAGGTTATTATTATAAATATCAGATCCTAAAGAAAAAAAATCTATTTTTTTATCATCACTAAATATTCTGCTCTTTGCACAAACAACGTTTATTTTTTGTTTTTCAAAATAATTGGCAATTTTAAAAAGAGCACCTTCTTCATAATAATCATCAGAATTTAACCAGTTAACGATTTCACCCGTTGCCATTTTTAAACCTTTATTTATAGCATGGCTTTGTCCATTATCTTTTTCACTTATCCAATAAGTTATTTTTGTTTCGTATTTTTTTATAATATCAATGGTTCCATCAGTGCTACCTCCATCAATAATAATATATTCCAGATTAGGATAGTTTTGATTAAGCACTGATTTTATAGTTTGCTCAATATAATTCCCTTGGTTAAAACTTGGAGTAATAATAGTGATTTTGGGATAGATCATTATAGAGAACAAAAAATATTGAATATTATACTGGGTATAAATAATTCAATATTCCCCACTTTTGTTTAAAATTATTGTGAAAAAATTAGATTTAAATTTCTATCAACCATACAAATTTAAATTTTTACAGCTTTTTT
>Ga0209512_1002931_pt1 | contig 17027 bp, 17 predicted proteins | sample frozenSSSSmetaG_FD_184142 | JGI IMG/M metagenome (GOLD analysis project Ga0209512, IMG submission 184142) | Glacier valley bacterial and archeal communities from Borup Fiord, Nunavut, Canada, to study Microbial Dark Matter (Phase II) -... | ecosystem: Environmental > Aquatic > Freshwater > Ice >... | reverse complement strand
TGCACCTGGTTCGGGGATTGGGGTTTCGACAAGGGCAAAGTCAGTATCTTTCGGTTCTCCAACTGGACGGTTTTTAAGTAATATTTGTTGGTTCGTTAAATTAGACATTGCCATTATGTTGTAGTGCCTAGCTATATTAGCAATAACCATTTGACCTGAAAGGTTATTACCTTAACTTCCTCCTATAGGAGTACAGATCCGCTACAATTTAACTAAACAAATTAGCGCGTTGACAAGGGCTTGATTTTGCTCATCGGTGCCAACAGTGATGCGTAATTTATCATCTAGTCTTGGTTGTTGGAAGTAGCGTACTAAAATTCCTTGTTCTTTCAGCCGTTGATAAAGATACTCTGCATTTCCTGGTGGCTGTACCAACAAGAAGTTAGTCTGAGAATCCCAAACACGGAAACCTAATTGTTTTAAATCTACAGCTAGCTTTGCCCGTGATGCTTTAACTCTTGCCACACAAGCATTTTTATAAGCTTGGTCACTGATTGCTGCCGCACCGACAGCACAAGAAATCGCATCAATGTTATAACTATCCTTAACCTTATATAATCCACTCAACAACTTAGGATTAGCAATGCCAAACCCCAGGCGCACACCTGCTAATGAGTAACCTTTAGAAAGCGTGCGGATTAAAATCACATTCTCAAATTCTTGAACTAACTCCAGCGCATTCTCCTCGCCAAAATCCACATACGCTTCGTCAATTACCAAAACCCCTGATAAGTGAGTTGCGAGTTTCCGCAAGTCATCATTTGTCACCACATGACCTGACGGACTATTAGGTGTGGCAATAAATGTTACTTTACCTTGAGCAGCAATCAGTTCCTCCACAGGTAAGCAATAGTCTTCGCTGTAAGGAATCTCGACAAATTCTGCCGCCTGCATCTGTGTCAAAGTGCGATATAGAACGTAGGTAGGTGTCGGATAAACTACCTTCATCCCTGGTTCTACACACGCCCGGATCACCACACTCAACAGTTCATCACTACCGTTTCCCACAATAATCCAATCACTTTTAACTCCCAAAGCTTTACTTGCAGCTTGGCGAAACTCTTCAGCAAATGCATTTGGATACCTTCGCAACCTCTCGGCGTCAAAGTTTCGCAGCACTTCCATGACTGTAGGAGATGGAGGATAAGGGTTTTCGTTGCTGTTGAGTTTAATGATTTGACTACCTGGTTTAGGTTGTTCACCAGGGATGTAGCCAGTCATGGCGTTAATATTGGGGCGGAAGTAATCGGACATTGCTCAGTTTTGTGGATGTTGTGAGAAGCAGATTACCGATTTTAGCGCATATGTTGACTTGATTTGGGGAAGCGATCGCCCTAATTTTTCATGACATAATAAATAAATTTCTGAGAACGATTATGGCAATTAAATCCGTGAAAACACGATTTATCATGTATATAAACACCAAAAAATAAACCCAGGATTCCAGCCCAAAGGTTCTCGCCTGTTGAATTCGCACAAAGTCGCTATCACTGGAAACGACAGTTAAATTATTTTGCAGTGCAACAGCTGCTATCCAAATATCATTTTCATCAAAAACCAAATCAACAATTTTAGTTTTTCGCCGCTTCTTTTGATCTTTGGGTGCAAATTTATTGAATAAAGCTGCTTTGATCTGACCGTAAATTGTGGCTGTTTCTTCTGTTATATGATATAGTCGTATGTCTTCTAAAAATTCTGCTAAGCGAGCCAGATTAGTTTCCCGACGTTGGGATTTTTCGATCATGAATGTTAATTCACCCTAGACGATTACGCAAGTGGCAATGTTATTTTCCCCAACTTGATTCACACGACGAATAACATTTGGATTGCCTAAAATAATCGCACTACAATGATTTGTATCGATTAAGTACATTATTCAAATGGGTTGTCTTCATCAAATTTAGCTTTACCACGGGCAGCATATACCGATTGAAGGCATTCGGAGAAGTCGTCACCTTCCCAAGTGCCAGCATGCCGAAGGATGGAACGTCCGGAGGCAGGACGGTATGTAAGTTGCTCTAGATCACCTTGCCGTTTTGTATAATCGCTTACCAGGAGTTCAGGTTGGACTGGTTCCAACTCCTTTTGTGTATAGTTAACCTTAATAGAACGGATCAAATCGAGTGCTTCTCTTAGCAAGTCCGGTGGTAAAGTTTCTATTTCTTGGATTAATAATTCTTTGCTAGTCATGTCTGAATTTCTAATCATTCTCCTCTGATTGTAATTGAGGCTGAATGCAAAAAATTAACAAATATTGCTCTCTTACCGCCATTAACGACAGTGGTGGACGAAAATGAGCTTGCAGCACCATAGTTATAGAACCGAAGAATTGATTAAGACTTATGTTGACACCTACACGCGCTCAGTTCTTCTCAGGTAAAGTTTCAACGCATATTTACGACATTTGTCGGACTTTGCTGCTTTCGACGTTCTTGCAAAGCCTTATCAATTAGTTTTGCAACCAGCCAGGAGACAGACCGTTCATCTGCCTCTGCCCATTCTTCCAGTTCTTTTTTCCACCCGGAAGGAATGTAAGCAACCACTCGATCTAAGTCTGTTTTGCCGCCCATTTTAATTACTTTTACTTTTTCTTACATCTAGCATATCAGCAGTAGCCTAGCCTGTGTTGTGCTAGGTTATGCTGTGCTAGCATGGCATAGCACGAATGATAAAGACTCTTATCTATGAACCGTCAGAATCTGCTTTCAATCGCGGGAAAACCACCAGCCAAGCAAGGACTTGTCTTACTCTCAGCTAGGGAATTAGATAAAATGCGCCGTGTGGGAAAACTTGCGGCGAATCTACTCAATCATCTTGAGTTAATGGTGAAACCCGGAGTAAGTACACAAGCTTTAAATGATGAAGCAGCACGTTGGATGCAAGCTCATGGCGCAATCAGTGCCACACTGGGCTACGCACCTCCGGGACATTCTCCTTATCCAGGTGCCGTTTGCACTAGCATCAATGAAGTGGTCTGTCACGGAATTCCCAACCCCAAAAAAATCCTTAAAGACGGGGATATTATCAACATTGATGTCACCCCAATTTTAGACGGCTACCACGGTGACACGTCTAGAACATTCTTAGTTGGTAATGTCACAGATGCAGCCCGAAAATTGGTTGAGGTAACGAGAGAATCAATGATGCGGGGAATTGCGGAAATTAAACCTGGTGCCAGAATTGGTGATATTGGCGCTGCAATCCAAGAGTATGCGGAAGCAAATGGGTATTCAGTTGTCCGAGATATGGTTGGGCATGGTGTTGGTAAGAAATTTCATACAGAGCCTCAAGTTCCTCACTATGGTAAACGCGGCACTGGATTAAAGCTGCGTCCAGGAATGGTTTTCACGGTCGAACCGATGCTAAATGCCGGAACGTATGATCTGAAGTTTTTAGCAGATGGTTGGACTGTGGTGACAAAAGATAAAAAACTCTCGGCTCAGTTTGAACATACTGTTGCTGTAACCGAGTCCGGGGTAGAAATCCTCACTCTTCCCTAGTACAAAAAGTCGCAGCGATTGGAAACGCTAAAAAAATAGGGTTGCTAAATCAAAATATGAATTATGCGATCGCGTTGGTTCAGGAAACATGGTCTCACGGAAGAGGCGCGAGGGGTAGTTTAAGTTAAAGTTGATGAATGTTTCATCCTCCTGCGATCCAGACATTGGCGCTGACTTTGCCTAGGCATAGCGTTTGGTGCTTGCTGGTCTTGTATATAATTTCCGCCGATGCACTTCCCTCGGCTCTTCTTCAAGCACTATTAATCGCAATTCGCTGTTCTCGGCAAGTTCGCTCATAGATCTGATTTAATTCTACAGGCAAGCAAATCTCACCGCGCAACCATAAAGGTAGGGTAGGTAATGTATCGCCAATAGTCAGCTTCTCCTGCCAAATATCAAGGTTAGATTGTCCATCTCGCTCAATCGGTCGATAGGCGGTTGCATAAAGTTCACTATCGAATGGCGATGCACTTTTGGATGCCAGACGGTTTAACAACTCGTTATGCAGATTTGCTTTGCGTCCAGTCACAACATCCACAATCACTAAACCAATTCCCTGGCGTAAATATGTCTCGCACTTAGAAACAAAACTCAAGCGATGAGTAGAACGGTCTTTATTAGCAGGACTCACCAATTCAATTGCCCCTGCCAAAATCGGACCTGCTTCAGTATTAAAGATACTCACCTCCATTGTTTCCGCTGTTGGTATAAAAGGCACAGTTTGATTTGGAGGATCTGGCAACCAATTATCTCGTATCGGCAAATGAATGACTGAGCCTGAGTACTCGTCTGGTAATGATTCCTCAAAAGCTGCAACATCAATTTCAATCCCAAACTGCACATTCGGTTCGGCAAAGTAGCCTTCTGGTAATTTGGTATTTAAATCAGAAGCAATATAAGTCGCCCAAGCATTGTGGAAGGCGTGCCAGTGGCGACGTAACGACAGTGGGGGACGAAAATGGTTTTGCAGCACCATAGTTATAGAACTGAAGAGGAGATGTAGATTTATTATAAATCATAACAATTTAATACTCATGCGACACTTAATCAAGCATTTTTAACCTTTTGTTCAAGGGTAGCGATCGCATGCCTAAGCGCTACCATAGTTATAAACTTGCAATTATAAAATCATCACAAAAATATTAATGTCATGAATCAAGAAAGTTTTCATATTAGAGAAGACCGATACAAGTGGGAGCAAGCTGTTCCCGAACTACCGAATCATGTCAAAGGAGTTCCCAAAGGAGAAGGATTTGCTGCTGGCAAGATATTTATTTTTCTTGGCAACGTTTTGAAAGGATTAGTCGGTTTACTGCTAGCACAATTTCTACATTTGTTCCCTTTCCTTTACAAAAAGAATCAAACAGGGCAACTTGTGTTTACAGGTACGGCAGATTTGGGCTTAATTAGTATTTTTTCAGGGTTTAATGACTGGGAACACCTTAGTGATTTTCAGGAATTTTTCCAACCTTGGACATTTCTGAAAAAGCCATCTATTGCTGACAAATGGCACTTAGATACAGAATTTGCGGCTCAGCGACTCAATGGAATTAACCCAGCATTTATCCGCAAATGTCAGCCAGAAGATATTTTTCCTGTGGGTATCCGCATCACAGATGAAATCCTCAAACCAGTATGGGGGAATGATTTAACTATCGCCTCAGCATTGGCAGACAACCGCCTGTATATATTAGACTATAAAATTTTCAAAAATGTTCTCACTGCTGAATTATCAGACCAATTGGGAAAATATATATTAGCACCACTGTGTCTTTTATATGTAAACGACAAACAGCAGCTTGTGCCACTAGCTATCCAATTGCAGCAAAATATATCCGATAATAGCGCCTACCGCGTCTTGACGCCTAAGGACTCTCCTGATGATTGGTTAGCCGCAAAAACGGCGATTACATGTGCAGATATTTCTTACCAAGGGATTATTTCTCATTTGCTGAATACACACCTGATTGTAGAAACTTTTGCGACAGCTACCGAACGTAATCTACCACCACAGCACCTACTTTTCCAACTATTAAAGCCGCACTTCTTTAATACTTTTGCCATCAATAACATGGCTCGTAATATATTTCTCGGTAGAGGTGGCTTTTTTGATGGTACAGGAGCCTTAGGTTACACAGGTTCTAATGAACTTTTGACGAGAGCATATAGTGGTAAAGGTAGAGAATATGAAGGTGAATCATGGCAATTTTATAAACAAGCTTTACCACATGACTTAACGGCTCGTGATGTCCATGAATTGCCAGGTTACTATTATCGTGATGACGCACTATTAATTTGGGATGCTATCAAAAATTACGTTGCCAGTGTCCTAAAATTACAGTACAAAGTAGCTGAAGACATCATTAACGACAAACAACTCCAGGCTTGGAAAAATGAACTCATTGATCCAAAATATGGCAACCTGCAAGGACTGCTTAATCCCGAAAAATCTGACCAGTTAAGCGGAAAACTCAACAACTTAGAAGATTTGGTTGAGATTGTCACCAACGTCATTTTTACAGCCAGTGCTCAACATTCCGCAGTCAACTTTTGTCAATATGAATATGCAGGATGGATTCCCAATCACCCATTTGCAATTTACCAGCCTTACTCCGATTTACTGAAAACTGAAAGCGAAAAAAATGACTTTGTAAAAATGTTGCCAAATCGTTGGCAATCGATCAAACAAATTGTCTTGATGAGTACCTTAAGCTTAGCACCTCCATATACGAGTAAGTCTTTGCTCACCTTAGACAATCCCTTTGAAGATAGTTCGGCGCAGCAAGCATTTCAGATATTCCACAACCGCTTGCAAGAAATCGAGAACCAAATATCTACTCTCAATACATCTCGTTCCCAACCATATATCTATCTTCTCCCCTCGCAAATCGCCCAAAGTATAGCCATTTAAAAAACGCGGAGGGCGCAAAGGAAACGCAGAGGAACGCAGAGCAACTCCGCGCCACTCCGCGCCTCCTCCGCGCCCTCCGCGTTTCAAAAAAGGACTTATTTACCCACAGATCCCCCAGGACCTGCTGTCACAATCACCAAGTTCTCAGGACGAATTAACTCCTGAATTGTCTGTTGCACTTGGGTCATCGTCACCGATTGAATTCGTTTGGGGAACTCGCGGATTTCAGTTTGGGGAAGTCCGTAGACGGCGTTACTTAAGATGATGTCTGCTACCTCGCTAGGATTAGCTAAGTTGACAGGATAGCTACTGGTAATGGAGCGTTTGGCTGAGTTTAATTCGGCTTCGGTTACTCCTTGTTCGCGCAATTGTTTGAGTAAGGCTAATGCACTAGCGATCGCTTTCTGGGTATCTTTAGGATCGGTTTGCATTTGGATTAAAAAGGGACCGGGGTAAACTCCGGCAGCAAAAGCGCTATATATACCGTAGGTTAAACCTTGGCGATCGCGTACTTCTGTTCCTAAACGACTAGATAAGGTATCTCCACCCAAAATCTGATTCAGGACTAAGGCTGAATAGAAGCGGGGGTCTTTGCGGGAAATCGCATTGTAACCGATGTAGGTAACAGCCTGGGTTTTACCAGGAATCACTTGCTCTGTGCGGGTTGTGGTCTTAGGTAATGGGACATTGGCAATATTTAGCACTGGGGCTTTACCGGTTTCTTGCCATTTACCAAACACCTGAGTCATCAGTGTTTTTACTTGATTCGGATCGAAATCACCTACCAGGGACAGGGTTGTTGTGTCTGGTCGATAGTGGTCTTGGTAAAAACGAACAACCTCGCCCTGAGTAATTCCTTTTAAGCTTTCGGCTGTGGGAAAGCTGTGGAATGGATGGTTTTCTGGGTAAATTGCCTGCTGGAATGCTCGTCTACCTAGTCCGCGTGGATCGTCTAGTAGTACTTTTAGACCCGATAAAGACCTTTGGCGGCTCAACTCTAGCTGGTCGGCAGGGAAGGTGGCATTTTCCATCACATCTGCTAGGGTTTCAATTAGTACTGGTAGATTTGCGGATAAGCCGTTTCCACTGATACTTACTCCTTCACGACCTGCACCAAAGCCTAAGCTGGTTCCCTGGTCTTCTAGGGTTTTGGCTAAGGCAAGGGCATTTTTAGTTTTGGTGCCATTCATTAAGTTGCTAGCAGTTAAACTGGCTAAACCACCTTTGTTATTGTCAAACCCAGAACCAGCATTGATTTGTCCACTCAGGTTAACTGTAGGGACGCTGTGGTCGGCTAGTAAGAAGACTTTTAAGCCGTTGGGTAAGGTGAATTCTTCGGGTAGGCTTTGGGTGCTGGAAGTTGTCGCGGATGTGGAAGCTGGGAGATATTTTGCGAGTTCCGCCGGGTCTACTGGTTTACCAGGGCTGAAGTTTTCGGCGGTGCGATCAGATCCGCTGTTGGCGGTTCCTGGTTTACCTCCGGGTTGAGTCGGTTCAAAAAAGCCGATGGTTTGTTTGGCTGGGTCGAGGTAGGTTTTGGCGACTCGTTGGATGTCTGCTGGTGTGACTTTAGCGATCGCTTCTAAATATCTTTCCACATAGTGGTAGTCTCCAGCAACAGTTTGGTTATAACCAAGTTGGTTTGCTTGACTGGTGATATCTTGGTTACTCAAGATAAATGAGGTTTGCAGTTGGGTCTTGGCGCGATTTAATTCTTCTTGGGTGACTGGCTGTTGTTGCAGTTTCGCCAAAGATTGTTGCAGGACTAATCCGACTTTGGAGATTTGTTGACCTGGTGCAGCAGTAGCTGAGATTTCGTACCAGCCCGGTTCCATGAGTTCGGCGGGGCTAGCACCTGCGGAGGAGGCTAAGCCAGATTCGACTAAGGATTGGTAAAGGCGTGAACTCCGACCACCTGTAAGGATCGTATCCATCACATCAATCGCTGGGACATCGGGATGGTTGACGTTGGGTAACGGATAGACGATTTGCAGTAGGGCGTTACTACCTGGTTCTTTTAAGACAATTGGCGCTTTTTTACTGGGTGTACTCACAGCCGCCATTGCTTTTGGAATCGGGATGGGAGTAACATTTGCCAGTTTTGGCACTTTACCGAAGGTGTCTTGGATTACTTTCAATAACGGTTCTGTTGTGAAGTCACCTGTGACGATTAATGTTGCGTTGTTGGGGCTGTAATAGGTTTGGTAGTAATTCCGCACCTGTTCAACTGTGAATTTCTCCACATCAGACCTTGTCCCGCCGACTGGTAAGCCGTATGCTCGGTTAGGAAAAGCAGCCCGCATTACTGCCCGATTTAGGCGGTATCCAGGACCATTTTCGTATCCTTGCAACTCGGAAATGACGACTCGCTTTTCGGTGGTGAGTTGTTCTGGGCCAATTAACGAGTTTTCCATGCGATCTGCTTCTAAAGTGAGCAGTGCTTCTAGTTTATCTCGTTGTACTGTCCCAAAATAAGCCGTTTCGTCAAAGCTGGTGAAGGCGTTGAATTGGCTACCTAAAGCACTAAATAAACGCCCAAATTGCACTGGACGTTTGGTTGTACCTTTGAATAGCAAATGCTCTAATTGGTGAGAGATACCATTAATTCCTTGTCCTTCGTTGCGTGAGCCAACTCGATACCAGACTTGGACACTCACTACGGGAGCTGTATGAATTTCCTTGGTGAGCACTGTTAGACCGTTGTCTAATACTGTTTTTTGCACTCCTTTTGTGAGTGATAAACCAGACACGGGTGCGGAAGTTGATGTAGCGGCTTGACTGTAACTGCCCGAAAATAGCACTGAACCTAAAAGAAAGCTCAGGAACAATACTACCAGAATTGTCGGGCGCAGTTTGGGAAAAAGCATGGTCAGTTTGGTTAACAAATGATCTTAAACAGTAAGAGGAATCAGCTGCACACAAAATAAATTCGCACTCGTCAGGCGAATCGGGATCTTGCATGCCTATATTACGACATGATAAATTTTTTGGTGTTCCGTTCGCCACGCTCTACTTAACTAGAGCAAAGAACTGATTTTGGCTTTGTAAGCAGCATTGTCTAATCCCGCACCAGTATTTATCCGCGCCGAATTGATGCTTTGTTTGAGGGCGGTGATTCGTTCGGATGTTCCTGGATGGTCACTGAGAAATGAGGGTGCTCCTTTGGAGTTGAGCAATTTCCTCATGAATTCAACCATTGCTGTTTGGTCGTAACCCGTGCGTCCGAGAAATATGAGTCCTCTTTGATCGGCTTCATACTCGTTGGCTCGACTACGCGGACGGTTAATTGCAAGTTCTAGTCCAATGTTCGCAATTGCACTTTGGTTAATTCCAGCGACATTTGCTAATCCACGCTCAACTGCGACCCTCTTCATCTGTTTGACTAAGTGACGAGCACTAATGTGACCTGTTTCATGTCCGAGGACACTCGCTAGTTGAGCTTCGTTGTCGGCAATTTTGAGTAAGCCTGTGTGGACATAGACAAAACCACCGGCTGTGGCGAAGGCGTTAATGCTTTTATCCTTGACAATTTGGTATTTGTAAGGAATATTTGGGCGATCGCTATTGGCGGCGATGCGTTGACCGACTTGATTTACATATGCGTTCAACTGCGGATCGCGCTCAAATTGATATTGTTGCGCTAATTGCTCATTAATTTGTCTGCCAATTGAGACTTCTTGTTGGTCTGACAGTTTTGAAAGCTGTACTAGTTGCACACTTTGCTGTATCAAGTCAAACCAGGAAACGGCTTTGGCAACTATTGGTGTACCTACACACAGACCCAGGACGACTGAGAAGGAAAGTACGGGGTAAAGCCAGCGACGATGCAAGCGTCTAAAGAAGTTAGGCATGTGTCTGCTTTTAATTCAAGGGGTGAAGCCATTAGTGAGGATACTGGTAAAAGTAACGCACTATCTGTTATAGTTGCTATTCTTGCCTATAATGTTCCCCTTTTTTAAATATTGCCAATATTTAGCACTTCTAAAACATGAACGCTATTTAGTTCAAATGGATGGATTTAGTCAAGCAATCTCTCCGCCTGTTTTTAACCAATGCCTCTAACACCTACTGAGCATGCTAAATCTGAATTTACACACTTTGGTGACTATAAATTGCGCTTAGATCGATTTCAGTTAATTGCTAGCAGGTTTGTTGAGTTAAGCCTAATCTCAAATATTCATATAGTTCATATTAGTATTTGATTTCGGCTCACTCAACTCAAAGAGCGAACACAATTACTGTTTAACCGTAATTGATATTATGCTAACTTTCAAAGTAGTCTATTCACTCACTCTTCTGTACCATCTTCTTGGTCTCACAATTGTTGCCTGAGCTTCATGACAACTACCTTGAAATAACGTAGGTTCTAGATAATCTGCTGTCACCTCAATATTCGTATAATTACGACCGTTGAGGAACAGAGGTATGCCGTAACGTCTTATGCGGATTTCATTATGTATATTGATTTTACTTTGATAAGGTCCCAAGTTAATTATCACCTCTCCGTTGTAATGGCCGACACTTCCTAAAACAAGACACATATCTCCAACGTATTCAGGGTCTATACGTAAACTAGTAGTATCAGCCAATGCCAATTCACTAGTACCCATCAGAATTGTTATGCCTAATGCTATAGCGCTTAAGTACTTATTCATTTCTATTCATCTAAAATATACTTACTACTTAAGTGTATCGTATAAAAAAGTTTTTTATTCTAGGTATCAGTTACTCAAAGGACTCACTTGTTAGGCAGATTTTCAAATTGACATAACTCTAGATTACCTAGCGTATTAGGGTTATATGAGTATATAGGGAATAAAAGCAATACACATCAGATATAGCAACGACAGCAAAATGTGAATCTGGTCAGAACGTTTGATATAACGGGATACTAGTTGATGTCTAACTATACACTCTATGCATCGCCAACTCACTTTTTCTCTCTTAATCCTCTCACTCATCATTGTCACACTCTGGTGGCCTTTACATGATACTGATTGCAACGCCGCACCCTTTCTCACCTCAACAGCCGCCAAATACGAAGTTCAGGCTACCAAAGTTGTAGTTCAGCCGTGGCGTGGTGAACATCAGGTATATGCCATATTTACGGTTCCTGACAAGTACAAAAAATCACCTTTCTTTGTCTTGACAATCAAAAATGCTGTCAGTGCTTGCGAATACCCTTTTGGTAATTCTCAATACATTGAAGGAATCGCGGCGCAGCCAGGAACGCATTTGATTAAAGATTATATTCGCACGCGTCTGGCACTGCGGTTAATTTTACAAGGTTTTTACCAGCGGTTGTGCGATCGCCAGAATTGGTCGCTCATTTATCCTCAAGACCAACAAATAAAGCTTTGATAACGGTGCGATTTAGTCAGGCGTTCAATGCTATAATTGGCAGCAAACGCACCCATATACATAAACCGATACATCTCAAAGCGTGTAGATCGGGCGCTATCAATTATGCAAATCTGCCAAAATCCTCATTGCCCTAACCCCTTTAACTCCAGCGGCGATAGATTTTGTATTAGTTGTGGAAATAACAAATTTAGCCCTTTATTCCGCAATCGCTACCGAGTCAAAAAAGTTCTTGGTGAAGGCGGCTTTGGGCGGACATATAAAGCTGAAGATGCAGACAGATTAGACGATCCTTGCGTCATCAAACAATTTATTCCCCAAGTACAAGGCAAAACTGCACTCGTTAAAGCAGCGGCGATGTTTCAGCAAGAAGCAGTGCGATTATACGAACTTGGCGAGAATCATCCTCAGATTCCCAGATTACTCGCTTACTTTGAGCAAGGCAACTGCTTGTATCTAGTGCAAGAATTCATTCCCGGAAAAACCCTCTTACAAGAAGCTGTCCAAGCCTTCAGCGAAACCCAAATTCGCGCTTTACTCGCCAACTTATTACCCGTCATCCAATTTATTCACCAGCGTCAGATCATCCACCGAGATATCAAGCCTGAAAATATCATCCGTCACGATGAAGGCGGAAACCTCGTTTTAATCGACTTTGGCGGTGCAAAGCAAGTCACCCAAACCAGCTTTGGCAGACAAGCCACAGGAATTTATACTATTGGTTACGCCCCAATTGAACAAATGGCAGGATTTGCCTGCAATCAAAGCGACTTATATGGATTAGGTGTCACCTGTGCGCGGTTGTTAACTCAATGTTTCCCCATCCAAAACGACTATGGTGAAATCCAAGACCGACTTTACGATCCCTTAAATGCTCAATGGTTATGGCGAGAATATTTACAGGAAAAAGATCTCACTATCAGCAGCGAACTCGCGCAAATCCTCGATAAATTACTACAGCACCTACCTAAAGACAGATATCAATCAGCAACAGAAGTACTTCAAGACCTAAATCTTAAACCCCTACGCACTCCCCTAGCAACACCCCAGCCGCCACAAACTACACTCCACACATTTAAATTCACAGTCGTCAGAGTCGATGCGCGAGGTCAAGTAATTAGCCGCAACCAAAATCAAGCCCAATATTTCATTGAAAACTTAGAATCAACAACTTTAGAAATGGTGGCGATTTCTAGTGGGACGTTTATGATGGGTTCACCAGAGGAAACGAGATTTGATGCCGAACAACCACAACACCAAGTCAGCATCCAACCCTTCTTTATGGGTAAATATCCCATAACTCAAGCCCAATGGCAAGCCGTCACCGCACTACCCAAAATCAAAAAAACCCTCCAGTCTCATAACAGCAAATTCGAGAGTGCAAATCGACCAGTCGAAAATATCTCATGGCATGATGCTATCGAATTCTGCGCCAGATTGTCCAAAAAAACCGGACGCAATTATCGCTTACCCAACGAAGCTGAATGGGAATATGCTTGTCGCGCCTACACAACCACACAATTTCACTTTGGCGAAACCATCACCACCAACCTAGCCAACTACGATGGAACATACCAATCTAGCAACCATTCTCAAATTAAACGTCAAGAAACAACACCCGTCGGTAGTTTTCAAGTCGCCAACGCCTTCGGCTTATACGATATGCATGGGTTAGTCTGGGAATGGTGCGCTGATTCTTGGCATGAAAATTATCATGGCGCACCCCAAAATGGCATTTGGACAGGTGGTGGAGATGATAAATACCGTGTCCTGCGAGGAGGTGCTTGGGACTTTAATGGCGTCGATTGTCGGAGTGCCGCCCGTGTTAGATTTGATCCGGATCTTAGAAGTAGTCACTTTGGCTTTCGTGTAGTGGTTTGAATGTCGCTTGCCGTCAGCGAATTATTTCTTTGCGATTAAAAGGGAGAATGTTATTGACTTTGGCTCAGGAAGCATGGTATTATAATCTTGATAAGGAAGAACTATTTAGTGAACGCACCTCGAAAAAATCCGCAAGTCGCATGGCAAGCAGTATTCACGCTTGTAATGTTTCTTGTGATGTATCTACCAATCTTAGTACTAGCTTTTTACAGCTTCAACCAATCAGAGTACAGTGCGGGATGGGAGGGATTTACCCTAGATTGGTATAGCAAACTGTTTAAAGACGATCGCTTGATTTCAGCGTTAAAAAATAGTTTAATTGTTGCCTGTAGTGCGGTGGGAATCTCCGCAGTATTGGGAACGTTGATGGCAGTAGGGTTGGCGCGGTATCGGTTCCCAGGCAAGTTGTTATACCAAGGAGTTGCGTATTTACCGTTAATTGTGCCAGACATTGCGATCGCCGTCGCCACACTAGTGTTTTTAGCAGCGATCGCGATTCCCTTGAGTATAGGTACAATCATTGCGGCACATACAGTATTCTGTTTAGCATACGTGGCGTTGGTTGTTTCATCCCGCCTGACTAATTTAGACCCGCACCTAGAAGAAGCTGCCTTAGATTTAGGAGCCACCCCAATACAAGCTTTTATACAAGTATTATTACCGCAATTAACCCCAGGGATTATCGCCGGTTGTTTGCTAGCATTTGTGCTCAGTTTGGACGACTTCTTGATTGCTAGCTTTACTGCAGGTAGCGGAGGAGCAACCTTACCAATGGAGATCTTTAGCCGTATCCGCACATCAGTGAAGCCGGACATCAACGCATTGAGCGTGATTTTGATTTTAGGCTCAGGAATAGTCGCTTTCATTGCCGAATCAATTCGCGCCCGAGGTGAACGAAAGTAGCTTCATGATTAAAATCTTAGCAGGTGTGTATCAAGCTAAGACCGCGATCGCACCGATGTAGATTCCGCAATCGTACACATAAACTGGTAGCAAGTTTCTTTTTACTCCTAGTTTATGAGAAAAAAATCTAAATCCCCACTGAAATCTACTTTTTGGCTCGTTGTCATATTTATCTCATTGTCTGTGATTCCGATTTGGATCACAGCGGGAAATGCCATAACTTTTAAACCTCCCGGCGATGACGCACCTACAACCTCGACTGGAGGCGCTTCGCGTTCTGGTGGTAGCTGTGTGGCTAGCAATGCGGAATTTAGTCCTGTAGTACCAAAAACTAATTCAGGTTTAACACTCTCTGCACATCCGACAGTCTATGCTTATATACCAGAGACTACAGCCAAAAAAGCCTTTTTCAGTATTGAAGATGAGAATACGAATCATCTTTACCAAACAACAATCGATTTACCAGCTTCATCAGGTGTAATTGGCATCAAAATTCCTGATTCAGCCAGCATCAAGACTTCTAAGAATTATAAATGGTCTTTGGTGATGATTTGCGGTGAATACCTAGAGCCAGATAGCCCATCTGTCAATGCTTGGATTCGTCGCCTTGAGCAAGCAGAATTACCAGTATCAGAGAGCTTAGTATCAAAGTTAGCCACCAAGGGAATTTGGTACGATGCGATTTCCGAATTGGCACAGTTGCGGAACGCCCAGCCGGAAAATTCCCAATTAACTCGATCATGGATAGAACTATTGCAGTCAGGCGGATTGGAAGCTATAGCCATGAAACCACTTATGAAACAGTAAAAATGTGGTTTGATTTTAAAGTGATTTGGCGTTGGCGCTTGGTGTTAATTGTTGCACCCAGTGTTGCCTGCGGCACAGTGCTGGCTGGGATGCTGGGTTCATTTCAACTGCTAGAATGGGCAACTTTAGAAAAGTTTTTTGCTCTCCGACCCGCAGAGTCACAGGAACGGCGGATTTTGATCGTCACAATTGATGAATCGGACATTAAAAAAGTAGGTAAATGGCCGATTCCTGATGCTGTTTTGGCGCAGGTAATTAGAAAACTGAAAGCGCAGCAACCAAGAGCGATCGGTTTAGATATCTATCGAGATTTACCAGTAGAACCCGGTCATCAGGAATTGGTTGAGGTAATGAAAAGCACCTCTAACTTGATTGGCGTGCAAAAAATTGTGGGTGAGCAAGTGGCTCCACCACCGCTTCCTAGTGACCAAATTGCCTTAGCCGATCTGGTTTTAGACTCAGATGGCAATGTGCGGCGCGGCTTGCTGTCCGCGAATCATGGTAAGCAGGTGATTTTAGGCTTAGCAACCCATTTAAGTCTGATGTATTTAGAACCTCAGGGAATCAAACTGGAAGCGACCGACGCCACAGGAAGTAATTTACGTTTGGGTCAGGCGCTGTTTTCACCTCTCACTGGTAAAGAATTTAATTACCAGGGTGCTGATGTTAAAGGATATCAGATTTTATTGAACTATCACTCTGATCAACAGCAGTTTCCCACAGTATCAATAAATGATGTGCTGAACGATCATGTGTCACCACAATTGGTACGCGATCGCATAATTTTAATCGGTACCACCGCCCCCAGTATTAATGACTTTTTCCACACTCCCTATAACAGTAACGAACGTATGGCTGGGGTGGTGGTTCACGCCAACATCGTGAGTCAAATTCTCAGCGCCGCTATTGAAGGCAGACCACTGATGCACAGTTGGTATAAATCGGCTGAATCCGGCTGGATTTTGTGTTGGTCTTTGATTGGCAGTAGTCTGATCCTTTATTTACTAGAAATTAATACCAGTCGCCGTTGGTTCCGCAGTGCGATATTTGGTGTCAGCATTGCCGTCGGGATTCTCATGGGTATCAGCTTTTTCGCCTTCATCTATGGCTGGTGGATTCCCGTAGTTTCACCGTCTCTGGCGCTAATTACCTCGGCAATTGTCGTGGTTAACTTTCACAAACAGTGGCAATTAGAACAAGCAAATGCCCAACTCCAAGAATATTCTCGCACACTTGAAATTAAAGTAGGCGATCGCACTCAAGAATTAGCCGCAGCTAAAATCGCCGCCGATGTCGCCAATAGCGCCAAAAGCGAATTTCTCGCCAACATGAGTCATGAATTACGGACACCACTCAACGGTATTTTGGGTTACGCGCAAATTCTCCAAAGGTCTCCCAGCCTAGCAAAACCAGAAATGGACGGGATAAATATTATTTACCAGTGCGGTTCTCACTTACTGACTTTAATCAACGATATCTTAGATATTTCCAAAATCGAAGCCCGCAAATTAGAGCTTGATAAAAGTGACTTTCATTTGGGAGCATCCCAGTTTTTATTTAGCGAACGCAAATTAATCCGTTGAGATAAGCACAGCGATGCGCCAGCACTTGAGGAACATTTTCAGCTTTCCACTGTGCTCCAGAGATTTGAGTGCGCCGATCAA
>Ga0209512_1002925_pt1 | contig 17054 bp, 10 predicted proteins | sample frozenSSSSmetaG_FD_184142 | JGI IMG/M metagenome (GOLD analysis project Ga0209512, IMG submission 184142) | Glacier valley bacterial and archeal communities from Borup Fiord, Nunavut, Canada, to study Microbial Dark Matter (Phase II) -... | ecosystem: Environmental > Aquatic > Freshwater > Ice >... | reverse complement strand
TTAACTCCGGATCGGGTAAACTGCCCACTTGCGGTATTTTCTGCAATGCTGCCTGATATTCTGCAAACTTTTGCAATACCGTAGGATTACTTTTTGCTGCTGTTTTGAGGTAGTTGAACAATGAATCTTGTTGAGCATTTGCCGAAATGGATTGAAATAAATTGAAATAAATTGAAATAAATAGAATTAAATTGTATTTCAACACATTGCGAAATATAATGAAATAATTAGAAGGAGATCGGTCATGGATTCCTGATAATTTTAGATGAAAGCATTTATTAAATTTTGTCATGATTTTCTCTACCCTTTTTAGTTGTAACCGTAATGAAATTATTCAGCTTTATCTGTAGTATCGAAGCCTTGCCGTTAATAATTTCGAATTCCTCTTTTGAGATTTTCTCTCTTTCTAATAATAATTCCAGCCAATGTATGAAAGCTTCAAAATGAGAACCCCTTGCATTGTGATAAAACCGAACCTTATCAAGATAGTGAAAACGGCCGTAGCCTTCCGCAATATTTGCACCAATTGAATCAACGGACCTCAAGAACTGATCGCCAATGTGTTTTTTATCCTCGAAACTCAATCTGCAAAATATTTTCCATGCGATCGTTGATAACTGTCTGGACAACTTATAAACCTCAAGATTTTTTAATTCTATATAATTTTGACTTTCCATAGCTTATGATATTTGAATTAGAATAGAAATTTATGGAAATAAAATGGAAACATGATAGAAATAAAGTGGAAATATTTTCTATGCTCTTTCAAACCTCTGTACTTCATCAATTCAATGTATTCCAATCAATTTCAATATGTTTCAACTGTATATCAATTTATTTCAACCTATTTCTGATATTTCAACTTACTTCAATCCCCTCTCCCTCCACATCGCCTGAAATAATGGAACGACGAACACGGTCATCACCTGGATAACCATACCACCAAACATGGGGATAGCCATGGGAATCATAATATCAGATCCTTTTCCGTTTGATGATAAAACTGGTAATAAGGCGATAACAGCAACAGCTGTGGTCATCATGGCAGGTCGTACACGTTTCATCCCGGCCGATACCACCGCCTCACGAACATCATGAACAGTAGCCGGATGCCGGGCTTCGAATACCTGATGAATATAGGTTCCCATAATGACCCCGTCATTCGTTGCAATACCGAACAGGGCAATAAACCCGACCCAGACGGCGACACTCAGGTTGATAGGATGCATTTGGAACATGTCCCTCAGATTGATTCCTGAGACTGAAAAATTCATAAACCAGTCCTGGCCATACAACCAAAGCATGATAAAACCACCAGCGAAAGCCACAAAGACACCCGAGAAGTGGATAAATGAAGCCGTGACAGTGCGGAACTGGAAAAAGAGCAATAACAATATCAGTAGCAGACTTATCGGAATGACGATTGCCAGTCTTTTTGTAGCTCTAAGTTGATGCTCGTAATTTCCGGCAAATTTATAAGATACGCCGGGTGCTAAAACGAGTGCACCTGAGTTCAGTTTCTCTTGTAAAACTTTAGTTGCCTCCTCCACGACATCTACTTCAGCTTTCCCTTCGTTCTTATCGAAAATTACATACCCGTTCAGGAACGTATTTTCACTCCGGATCATCTGTGCGCCACGCGTGTAATCAATATCTGCAATTTCACTCAATGGTACCTGAATACCAGTTGCGGTTGGAATAAGTATCCGTTTCAGATCATCCGGATTATCACGCAACTCACGTGCATAACGAACCCTGATCGGGAACCGTTCACGACCTTCAACCGAATTACTGAGCGCCATACCTCCGACAGCCACCTGTAAAACTTCCTGCACATCACTGACAGTCATTCCATAGCGGGCCATTGCTTCACGGTTTAGCTTTATCTCAAGATATGGGGCTCCGACCGCACGGTCGTAGAACACCGCTGAAGCTTTAATAGAGGGTACATCTTTCAAGGCTTTTTCAAGTTGTATCCCAGCCGTTTCGATCGATTCCAGATCGGGTCCATACACTTTAAGTCCCATCGGCGCTCTCATTCCTGTTGAAAGCATTACAAGTCGGGTTTCGATGGGTTGCAATTTAGGAGCAGAGGTCAATCCAGGAATATTGGTCACTTTCACAATCTCGTTCCAGATATCATTTGGCTTTTTTATTTCGGGTCGCCACTGACGGAAATACTCACCATTACTGGCAGGGATAAGACTGTCGCCAGGAATTAGCCTGAATCCTTCCTTTTTAAGATTGTATTTAGATCCGCTTTTAAAGAGATAGCTTCCTTCTTTATCCACTTTGAATTTCATACGCTGCCCGTTTTCATCCAGGATATATTCTGAACGGTAATTGATTGTATTCTCGAACATTTGTACCGGTGCCGGGTCAAGAGCGGAATTTACACGACCCCATTTGCCAACAGCAACCTCCACTTCGGGAATTGCAGACAACCGTTTATCAAGTGTTTCAATATATTGAAGGTTCTTTGCGATGCTTGAATGTGGCATACTGGTTGGCATCAACAGGAATGATCCTTCGTTAAGTGAAGGCATAAACTCCTTACCTGTACCTGGAAACGTCTTTGAAGGCGACTGCCAGAAAGCGGTTTGTCGGAAGCTTTTCCATCCCATTTTTTCAGCGCCGGCAGCAATAAATCCGAATGATTTATCGAAACCCAGCCATACCAATAGTCCGAATAACAATGTGACCGCAGGGATAATCAAAAACTTACTTTTATTTTCCAACGCCCATCGGATGATATCTTCATAGAAATGGACCATCGACATCAAAGCAGCGAGAATGATGGCTATAATTCCACCTACAAAAAGGAAGTTTACAAATACGCTGTTGTGCGCTCCCAGTGGCAACCACGCTATGGTAAGATACCAGGCAGCCACAAGCACGGTGATGGCAATGTTGATATAGTTGGGATATTCCTTTTTGTCTGCTGGCCAACGGTCGTCGAGCAAATTATTGATTCCAATTGCAATTAACGCCAATGCAGGCCATGCATGCCAGAAAATTATAAACAGGATACCTGCAACAAACAACCCTCCATTCCATACTTTGCGAATCTTCTTTGTATCAATGCGTATCGAAAAGAAAATATGCGTTAAAGTTGGTAGAACTACAATTCCAAGGATAAATGCAGATATTAACGCAAAGGTTTTGGTGAATGCCAATGGGTGAAAAAGCTTTCCTTCGGCAGCCTGCATTGCAAACACCGGGAGGAAACTGACAATGGTGGTAGCAATTGAGGTTACCACCGCGGCCCGCACCTCGGTGGTTGCCAGATAGATAACCGACATTAACTTTTTACCACGAACCCCTTTGTTTTCAGGCATCTCAAGGTGCCGGAGAATGTTTTCCACATCTACAATCCCAATATCGACCATCACTCCAATAGCAATGGCAATACCCGACAAGGCAACGATATTGGCCTCAACGCCGAAAAGTCGCATAAGAATGAACGTCATTAACACCCCAATCGGAAGTAATCCAGCAACAATGAGGGATGCCCTCAGATTCATTACAAGGATGATAATAACGATGATACTGATCAGAATTTCGTGCGACAGGGCAGATTCAAGTGTTCCAATTGTTTCTTTAATCAAGCCTGTACGATCATAAAAAGGGACGATCGTTACTTTCGAAACAGAACCATCAGGCAAAGTCTTTTGCGGCATCCCTGCCTCAATTTCCTTTATTTTACCTTTTATATTGTTGATCACATCCATCGGATTTGATCCATACCTGGCAACCACCACTGCTCCGACAGCTTCAGAACCAGCCTTATCGAGTCCTCCGCGGCGTGTGGCAGGACCAAAAGCAACATGTGCAACATCTTTAATCCTGACAGGAACATTATTCCTGACAGCCACCACCGATATTTCAAGGTCAGCCAGGTTCTTCACATATCCTAAGCCACGGATAATATACTCGACATTATTGAGTTCCATTGTTTCAGCACCAATGTCAAGATTGCTTTTACGTACGGCATTCATCACATCCATTACTGTGACCTTAAATGCCTTAAGCGCCTCAGGGTTTAAGTCGACCTGGTATTCCTTTATAAAACCACCAACCGATGCTACTTCCGAAACACCTTCAGCAGCTGACAATCCATATTTGACGTAAAAGTCCTGAATGGTTCGGAGTTCCTGCGGGTCCCATCCACCATTTGGCAGACCGGTTTTGGGGTTGCGTCCTTCCAAAGTATACCAGAAAATTTGTCCCAAAGCGGTTGCATCGGGTCCAAGTGTTGGTTGTACACCTGCAGGTAATGTTCCTGAAGGTAAAGAATTCAGCTTTTCGAGAATGCGTGAACGGCTCCAGTAAAACTCGACGTTATCTTTAAAGATGATATAGATAAAAGACATACCAAACATGGAGGTGCTTCTCACAGTTTGCACACCGGGAATTCCCAATAATGCAGTTGTCAATGGAAAGGTAACCTGATCCTGCATATCTTTTGGTGAACGACCCATCCATTCGGTCGATACAATTTGCTGATTTTCACCTATATCTGGGATTGCATCCACTGCAATCGGATCACGTGGGAAGAAATCCGATTTCCAGTTAAAAGGCATAAATACCATACCCAGAACCACAAAAGTGATCAGGAAAATAAAGGTAATCAGCCTGTTTTCGAGGAAATATTTTACAAGTCTGTTGAACATGGGAATTCCTTTAAGTGTTAATGATGGCCTGCATGACCGCTGCAACTTCCCGCCATTCCTGCATGACTATCCGGCATCCTGTCTTGGGTCGGATTACCTGACTTTGAATTTCGGTAATCATCGTAAGATACCAGTGCCATCCCACATTTCGGACATTTGCCCGGCTCAGATGAAATATACTCCTTGTGCATCGGACAAAGGTAAGTACCGGTTTGACTAAGTGGTTTTTGCAGGGCAATATGTCTTCCACATGCTGTGAATAAAACTACAAAAACAACCATTAATAGAAATACAACTAATTTATTCATTTTGTTCAATTAATCGTTTAATTGTATATTCCGTTGTGATAAGGTTGGTGTGCAATGTTTAATTGGTGCATATTTCTGTAATAGCCTCCGACAGTTGCAGTATCACCCATCATCAGTTTCAGATCCATGGTGCCACTATTCATCATACCGCCCTGCATCATTCCAGTAGAAGGAGAATAATTGCTCATCATCATCCCGTTTTTGTACATTTCATCACCAAACAAATGATAATGGACCGTAAACATTGAATCATTTTTATGATACAACTTATCATACTTAATACAGTATTTATTGAATCTGGTAATTTTTGCAGTATCATAAACCATTTTTAATGTATCACCATATGCTGTTGAAAGAAGCAACGCGCTCTTAACCTGAGCCGTTTCATTGTTTATAATGGAATTGTCGGCATTTTTATCTTTCGAACAACCAGTAAAGGACAGAATCAATACGAAAGTGCCCCAAACTAAACTATTTATTTTTTTCATCTTCTAAAATTTTATAATTACAAATTACTTTTCTAATACGGGGGATAATCTCCTGTGCTAAAATAAATTGCAAGGACTAACTGATTTCAGGATATGATATTTACATTTCCTGAAATCAGTAAATCAAATGCACAACTTTAAATGGAAATTGAGTTACTTCATTCTGTCATACTTGCAGCAGCCATCTAAAGCATTGTATGCTTTGTCATCGGCTTTTACTTTACTGTTATCGTGACCGACAGCAGCTACTTTTTTCCCGACCTCATCAATGTTTGTCTTTGAAGGATCGTAAGTTACAGCTAGCATCTTACTTGTTTTGTCCCACTCGGCTTTAGAAACGCCATCGAGTTTGGCGGCTTTTTCGATACGGGCTTTGCACATACCGCAATTCCCGGAAACTTTAAGTGTTTCGGTTTTTGTAGCAGATACTTTTGAAGCTGAATTTGATTGGGCATAGGAGTTAGCACCCAAAGCGATTGCCAATAAGGCAACTATAATGATTTTTACAGTTTTCATGATTATAAATATTTGATGTTAATGTATTGAATAATAGAAATAACGAATTATTAGTAGAAAAGTTGACATAACCTTCCCGCTAAAAACTTTAGAAAACAATAACATCAAATACGAAACACACAAATGTCGGGCAAGCTGACAGCGCTCACCATAAAATTGCCTGGCGGACTTACATTTGCGCTATAAAGACTTAAAACTGATAAAGACTGAATATGGTAACTTACAGGAATATCAAAAACCTGTAAAATATTTTTTGAAAAGGATTTAAAATCGGAAAACGACGGCGGGTAATTGTTGTCTATCGCAAAAACGGAGACTTTGGTATTGCAGCAATTCGAGCCAAGATGGGTTCCGGTTGATGGGCATTGTTTGACAGGAACCGGAGCTTCCATACCACATGACGCCAACTTGCCCGAAACTGATAATTTGGAAGCTGCAATCTCCCCGCCACAATAATGTGTTGAAATGGTTAGTTGCAATCCCGAAACCAGGATGAGCAGTGAAAACGATATGGATAAAAACTTCTTCATTTTAAAATATAAACGAACTACCGGCAAAATAGTTGTGCAAATATATAAATAGTTGCATTAATCAAGTGATAAAAAAACTTAAATTAGCTATTCTTACATTTTAGAACTCAGAAATCAGATCTTAAATAACTCATTAACAACCATATTGTTTTTTAATCCGAATTTCACATCATTAATTCTAACTCCATTTATTCCCCTATTTTTTAAAATATTTTTCCATCAGTGCCATAAATTGATCTTTCTGGATGGGTTTTGAAATGTAATCATTACACCCTGTGGCTATCGTCTTTTCGCGGTCGCCCGATAAAGAATAAGCTGTTTGCGCAATAATAATCACATTCTTATTAAATTGACGTATGTGTTTCGTAGCCTCAAATCCATCCATCTCAGGCATTTTAATATCCATCAAAATCAAATCGATGTCAGGGTTATTTCGACATGCTTCAACAGCTTCAATTCCTGTTCCTACTTTTATAACTTCTCTACTAAAACTCCTCACTGCAATTCCAATGAGCATCGCAGATCCTTCATCGTCTTCAGCAATTAATACTTTCAGATTTCTAATTCGAGGCATCGTATCATCCATTGGTATAGCTTTATTAATGATATTTTGTTCTTTTCGTTCACCATTGTAAGGAATCGTAAAATAAAATACGGAACCTTTTCCCTCGCTGCTTTCAACCCATATTTTACCACCTAACATTATCACATACGCTTTCGAAATCGCCAATCCTAATCCTGCACCTTCATAATTCCGGGTAAGCGATTCGCTACCTTGTCGAAACCTTTCAAAAATAAAATCCTTCTGCTCTTCGCCAATACCAATACCAGTATCTTTCACGAAAAACTCAATTTCGTCAAGCCCATTATTTGGTTTCAAAGTATACCCAAATTCGATACTGCCTGAATGCGTGAATTTTATTGCATTTTTAACAAGATTAGTGAGGATGGCATAGACTTTTTCTCTGTCCGTTTTTATAACAGCTTCCTTTTCGGACAAAGCGTTTTTAATTGAAATATTTATGCCTTTACCTTCAACTTCCGGCTTAAAAAAGGTATAAAGGTATTTAACCTGATCGTTAATGTTTGTCTCCGAAATGGTGATTTCCATTTGACCTGCTTCCACCTTCGAGATACTCATGATATCATTAATAATATTGAGCATTCGGGAACCACTTTTTTCAATAACCTGAATATACTCTTGTTGCTCTTCACCTGAAAGATCAGGTTCTTTTAAAAGTCCGGCAAAACCTAATATTCCATTCATGGGTGTTCTGATCTCATGACTCATATTGGCAAGGAAAGCTGATTTTAACCGGTCGCTCTCTTCTGCCTGTTCTTTTGCCCGGATTAATTCAAATTCTGCAATTTTATTATTTGTGATATCCTGTATGGTACCAAGCATTATTGTTGGCTGATTATTCTCATCAAATTTGAGTTTACCCATACCATGAACCCAACGAACTTCCTGGTCATTCTGCCTTACAATTTCATACTCCTTATCAAAATTTGTTCTGTTGCCTATTACTTCCTGAACAAAATAATCATTCATGATTTTTCGCCATAATGGATGTATTGTTGACACCCATCCTTCAACGGATTTATCAAAATTATCATCAATTCCAAAAATATCATTAAGTAGTTCAGAGCTATACCATTTGCCATTCACAATATCCAACGTATATGTTCCCAGATTGGCAATTTGCTGCGTTTCCTGCAAAAATCTTTCACTTTCGCGCAAAGCTTTTTCGGTTTTAATACGGTTGTTTATATCGCGCGTTACGCCAAGGAAGTATTTAAACTGCTGGGTTTCGTCATAAATCGCATTGATAACGATCTCTGTCCAGACGCCTGTACCATCTTTACAGATTTGCTCTAATATGAGCGTCATTGGGTTAAGTTTTTCACCAGCAATAATCCTGGGGACAACTGTTGCAAATAACTGAGAAACAACACGAACAGATTCCGGCATTAAGCTCTCTTCGAATGATTGCTCCATGTTTTCCTCAGCAGTAAAACCTCTCATCCTGAAAACAGATGGACTTATGTAATGATATTTTCCTCGAATATCCATTGTCCAAATCACATCCTTTGCATTTTCGGCTAAAAGCCGGTATTCTTCTTCGCTTTCACTTAAGGCCGCCATGGCTTTCTTTCGTCCTGCAATCTCCAGATTCAATTTATAATTAGTATAAGCTTTTTCAGAAAGTTCGTTTGCAAAAGCAAAAAGCATTTTCGAAACTTTATTAAACTGCTCAACTGTCATAACCGGAACCTCCTTCAAGGCATCCATAAAATCTGTTCTGTCTGCGCCTATCAGATCAGCATACCGAATCATATTTTGTTCATCGACACCTTCATTCCTAACCTGACCAATCAACCAGTTAGCAATGTGTTTTCCGCCAACTGTAATACTTACACCTGCATCCCATAATCCCCCGCTCAAACATGTTTGTACCACAGGACCTGATAAATTCTGACAGCCAATTACAGCATCCGATTGATAGCAGTTAGACCTCCCTTTTTCTGTATTGCGAATAATGTTATTACATAACCGGCAAAAACTACTTGGCCTTGTAAGCGGCTCACCATCAGAAGTAGTGATAACAGAAGCCACACCATGAACATCGGCAAATAAATCTTGCAAACGCTGGATATCTTCAAGGATGAACAGATCGCTAAATTGTATACTGTTTAAAATGTCAATTCCCGGATTCTGAGGTATAATGGCCATTGGCTTGCTAATTTGTGTTGCAAAGATAACTATTCCATTAAATTACAGGATTTGTTTCGCGGTTTTCTATTCTGCTGGTTAAAGCGACGTTATCTTCATCATGGTTCTTATTGCAGGGAATAGTAAAATAAAACGTTGACCCGTTTCCTTCAACACTTTCTACGCTAATTTTACCACCGTGCTTTTCGACAAACTCATTGCATAGTAATAAGCCAAGTCCTGTGCTTGGCTCTCCTTCTGTACCATTTCTGCCTGTTTTAACATCAAGCTGGAACAAATGATCAATTATTGCAGGGCTCATTCCAATACCGGAATCCTTAATGGATATTTTGACACTTTTGTCCGCTACAACAATCGCTGTAATATTTACTTTTCCACCATGGGGCGTAAATTTCACAGCATTCGAAACAAGGTTGCGGATAACTGTTTGAAGCATATTACTGTCAGCAAAAACTTTTATCTCAAATGGAATATCGCAAACCACATCAATCTTTTTGTTTTTCGCAGCGTCCAAAAGCATCGCGACACTCTCTTCTACAATAAGATGTAACACTATAAGTTCCTTCTTAAAAGGAATTAAGCCTTGTTGCATTCTGGCCCAGTGCAGCAAATTTTCGAGCAAGCGGAAAAGGTTGATCGCTGATTTTTTCATACTCAGTGAAATATCCTGTATCTCTTCCATTGTCAAACTTGCTAAATCTTCTGCCATTATCTCTGTTAATCCTAAAAAGCCACTGAAAGGGCTTCGCAGGTCGTGGGCAATGATGGAAAAGAATTTGTCTTTTTCTTCATTCATCTTCAATAAATTAACCTCACTTTTCCGCAACAGTTCCAAAGCATTGGTTTTCTCGTTTTCAAGCCGTTTTGTAAGTGTAACGTCACGGGCAGTACCAACCATACCTATTTGATTCCCTTGCTCATCCCATATTGGAGCTTTATGAACATCAAGGAAAAGAAACTTCCCCATTACATTCCCAAATACATCATATTGTTTTGAGATTCTTTCACTAAAGCTTATTCTGTCTTTTAATGTATGATCTAAGCCAAATGTATACCAGTCGGGTTTATCCGGATGGGCTTCTATTTCACGCCTTGCGAAGAATTCAAATGTCTTTCCGGTTGGTTCATCAACATTCTTTGCAATCAGGAGCCTGTCGCACATCGTTTTATTTACGAAGGTATACTTGCTGTCCATATCCTTTGCCCACAGAAAGTCATCAATATTATCAGACATCAGCCGGAACATGGAAAACATTTGACGATAGCGTTCTTCTCCTGCCTTGATCTCTCTGGTGGAGGCCACTTGCTCTGTAATATCCTGTATTACAATCAGACGGCTGCCTGGCTGATTTTTGATCGCATGTTTAATAATCCTGAACGTTTCAATTTTACTGTTATTTCTGATTTCTATCTGGTCAACAGTTTCGGTTTCACTTTTAATCACGGCATCCATTAATAAGGTTACCCTGGCACCTGCAGCTTGTGCTGGAAATCCGATGACGTATTTGCTCGGGATGCCCAAAAAAGTTAATGCAGCTCCATTAATATCCTGAATTCTGTTTTGCTCATCAAGCGCCAAAATGCCATCAGTCAATGTTTCGACAAGCGTTTTACGCGCTATCGGCACCAGATCGAGAAAGCGAATATGTAATATGGCATAGGCTGCCAGGGCACCACTAAGAATAATGCTTATAGGTGATATATCAAGGCCTGCGACTGGATTATTGCCTGTCAGGTATATCCCGCTTGCAATCCATGGGCATAAACCTGCAATTAAAATGATCCATCCCTGCGTACTGAAAGGTTTGTTTTGACGAATACTAAAACTAAAAAGATAGATAGCAGACATAAAAAGCATCAGGTAAGTGTAGGCAATATACCCGATCCAGAACCCGATCCCATGGTAATATTCCATAAGATTTGTTTGATCTGAAATTGCTGAAAATCGGGTCCATACCAGGTTGTGATACTCATTTGTGATTGTTAATGCAAAAGTGATGATCGGCACAATGAATAACAAGAAGAGATATTTGGGAGTGAGGTATTTGTCTTTACCTGTAAAACGCAAAACAAAAATCAGATAAAGTACGGGAGTAGGAATTCCTCCGATGAATTCGAGTTTTGACCAGAATATTTTCTCCGATACAATAGGTGCTGCTGTCTCAAATATTAAACAGAATGCTCCAATACCCGCAGCAATCATCAACACAGTAAGTTCTCTGGCTCCCTTTACGAACCGACGTTGCCATGAAAGTAAAGCAACGGAAAAAGAGACCAATGCTGTAGCAAGGAAAAAAAAGGAATATATCGTAAAAATTAGGTTCATTGTTTAAATACCATTTGAATGATATTTTATTTACTTAATTAATTCACAAATATAGCTTTTCAAGCAAACAAGTGTACAAATCAATTCAAACATTATTGATTTAATCGATATATCTTACATGTTATTAAGCAGTTTAAATCTGATGACAATCAATCATCCCTTATAGAAGGAATGAAGGTCCCACGATGAAGAAAGGCTTTTAGTAATGACAAGATTTTGAATTCTTTCGGGTTGGTAGAATCTTCCTAAAATCCAAATATCGACTTGAAAGAAATATATTTACCTAACCTTTCAACCGGCTTAACAGCGTATCATCTCCGTTTTGATGGTCGCGTGCCAAACTTTGAATCGTGTTTTCGGAAATCAGGTTATTTATGGCGTCCCGGATCGGAGCATATTGTCCGTGAAGCGGACATGGATTATTTTCGTCGCAATGTTTTAATCCAAATCCACATCCTGCATATGTTTTTTCCCCTTCAATGGCCTGAATTACTGCTTTTATTGGAAGATCCGGTTTCCGTTCATCGAAATAAAAACCTCCTCCCTTCCCTTTATTCGAAAATAAAAACCCTTGCTTAACAAGCCGCTGCATAATCTTGCCTGTATAATGCAAAGGGGCATCAATTTCATTCGCAATCTCAATGATCCCAGGCTTTGTACCTTTCATATTCTGAACCTGTACATATACCAGCCCGCGCAGGGCATATTCTGTCTCTTTATTAAACACGGCTTTCTTCCTTCCTTTTGATGACCGTACAAAGTTAATGAAAAAAAAGAATAAAATAATAAAAGACCTTTTTGTCTTTTATTAAATAATTTCTTATTATTGCACTTTATTTAATCGACAAAAATGAATACAGACACAATTAGCAGTACAACCCCAATAGGCGATATTGTCGCCAATGACTTCCGGACCGCCTCCGTTTTCAAAAGCAACAACATCGATTTCTGCTGCAGAGGCAAGAAATCACTGGCAGATGCCTGTCTCGAAAGAGGGGTCGATCCGAATAAGGTAAAACTTGAATTAAAAGAATTAGCCGCTATTCCTCCCAATGCCGGACTGGATTACAAATCGTGGAAACCCGGTTTCCTTTGCGATTACATTGTGAATACCCATCATCGGTATGTTCTGGATACATTGCCGGATTTGATGTTGTATACCCGTAAAATTGCTGATGTTCATGGAGTTCATCACCCTGAACTAATTGAAGTCGCTGCTCTTTTCGCTCAAATTAACCAGGAATTGCTTCAGCACTTAAAAAAGGAAGAAGAGGTTTTGTTCCCTGCAATTAAAAACGTACTCGCAAACAATAATCCTGAATCGAAAAAAACGATTGTCTCGGAAATTGCCCGAATGGCAGGTGAGCATGAGTTTGCGGGCGGTGCAATGGACACCATCAATACACTGACACATTATTATGCCTTACCCGAAGACAGTTGCGGCACCTATCAGGTCACCTTTAAACTCCTCGAACAATTCGAAGATGATTTACACATCCATGTTCATCTAGAAAATAACATCCTCTATCCTGCAGCTTTAAAACTTGCCAATTAAAAATTAGAAATATGAGTAGCGCAACAAAGAATCTCGAAGACGATCATGACTACATTTTAAAGTTGATTGATGCAATGGAGGCCATGACCAAATCATCAGAGCCTGATATCACCGATCTGGAAGATGCGGTTGATTTAATTAAAAGCTATGCCGACGGTCTTCACCACGCCAAAGAGGAAACCTTGCTCTTTCCGCTGATGGCTGAGCATGGATTTTCGACACAGCAAGGCCCTGTTGCGATGATGCTGCATGAGCATACACAAGGAAGAGCCTTTGTGAAAGAGATGTTAGAAAATATTGAGCTTTTTAAGAATGGAGATCTTTCGGCACTCTCTTTTGTATACAGCAACATGCTCGGATACGGTGAATTGCTCCGAAATCACATCGCTAAAGAAAACAATGTGCTGTTCAGAATGGCAGATCAGGCACTCCCAAAGGACGATCAGGAGACTTTGTACAAACAATTCCAGGAAGTAGAGAATAAATGTCTCCCAAATCGTCAGAAAAAGGATTTTATCGCGAGAATTGAAAAGCTTACACAAATTTATAATCCCTCATATTATTTCAAATCAACACAAATTATTAACCAACAACAATTTATTAAATGAATACAAAAAAACTCTGGATTAGTTTTATCCTGGTAATGACCATTTCATTTGCCGTTCTGATCTACTATGGACGGGAAATCTACCGGCAGGCCCCTCCGGTTCCCGACAAGGTGATGACTGCTGACGGAACAGTTCTTTTTACTGGTCAGGATATTAAAGATGGTCAGAATGTATGGCAATCAATGGGCGGACAAGAAATCGGAACCGTATGGGGACATGGTGCTTACCAGGCGCCCGACTGGAGTGCTGACTGGCTTCATAAAGAGGCCATGTTTATGCTCAACAAATATGCACTGGCATCTGACAGTCTCACCTATGATAAAGTGAACAGTGAACGACAAGCTTCGCTGAAGATCCATTTGCAGAAAGATCTCCGTGTCAATAGTTACCAGGCAGATACAAAAACGTTAATTGTTTCGAAATTAAGAGCCGAAGCGATTGCTGATAACACGAAGTTCTATGGAGGATTGTTCACGAACGATCCCGCAATGGCAAGTCTGCGCGAAGCTTATGCCATTCCCGAAAATTCACTGAAAGATCCGGAGCGTGTCAGGCAATTAAACGCCTTTTTCTTCTGGATCTCATGGGCTTGTGTCACACAAAGACCCAATGAAGCGATAACCTATACCAATAACTGGCCTGCTGAAGAACTCGTTGGCAATCGTCCGACAGGTGAACTTTTACTCTGGACCGGTTTCAGCGTGATGATGCTGTTGGCAGGAATTGGGTTGATGGTATGGTACTATGCGAAGAAAAGAGATGAAAAGGATGATGAATTTCCAATTAAACATCCTTTGTTAATGGCCACACAATCGGCATCTCAAAAAGCAACGTTGAAATATTTCTGGATTGTTACCCTGTTACTATTGGTACAGGTAGTTATGGGAGTGATCACGGCGCATTATGGTGTTGAAGGACACGCTTTTTATGGCATCCCGTTAGGCGACTGGCTCCCCTACTCTATTTCACGCACCTGGCATGTACAAATTGCAATCTTCTGGATCGCTACTTCATGGCTTGCAACGGGTTTATATTACGCTCCCGCTATTTCGGGACACGAACCTAAGTTCCAACGATTAGGTGTTAACTTCTTATTCATTGCATTGCTTGTAATTGTTCTTGGATCGTTGGCCGGTCAGTGGATGGGTGTAATGCAAAAACTGGGCTTTATCCAAAACTTCTGGTTTGGACATCAGGGTTATGAGTATGTTGACCTAGGTCGTTTCTGGCAGATATTCCTTTTCGTCGGATTGATCATCTGGTTGTTATTAATGGGTCGCGCTATCTGGCCAGCATTGAAACAAAAGTCAGATAATCGTAATTTATTGGCGATGTTCCTTATTTCTACGATAGCGATCGCTGCATTCTACGGAGCAGGTCTTGCCTGGGGAAGACAAACAAACCTTGCGGTAGCGGAATACTGGCGCTGGTGGGTCGTTCATCTTTGGGTTGAAGGTTTCTTCGAAGTATTTGCAGCAGTTATTACCGCCTTCCTGTTTGTCAGGCTAAATATTGTCAAAGCAGCTACCGCAACCTCAGCAGTTCTTTTCTCTACTGTCGTCTTTCTGGCCGGTGGTATATTGGGAACTTTCCATCATCTCTACTTCACAGGAACCCCTACAGCGGTTATGGCATTGGGAGCAACATTCAGTGCGCTTGAAGTAGTACCTCTGGTGCTTATGGGATTTGAAGCATACGATAACCTGAAAATAACGAAGATGGCAGAGTGGACAAAAGCCTACAAATGGCCTATTTACTGCTTTATTGCTGTAGCATTCTGGAACCTTGTGGGAGCCGGAATATTCGGATTCCTGATCAATCCACCGGTTGCGCTTTATTACATGCAAGGTTTGAATACTACAGCCGTACATGGTCATACAGCACTGTTCGGAGTTTATGGTATGCTCGGAATTGGTCTGATGTTGTTCGTTTTGCGCGACATGGATAAAACAGTTGTCTGGAAAGACCGTTATATTAAATTTGCGTTCTGGTCTATCAATATCGGACTTGCGACAATGGTACTTTTCAGCGTCCTTCCGATCGGACTTGCACAAACAGTTGCCAGTGTGAAAGAAGGATTGTGGTATGCCCGTTCAGCAGAGTTTCTGCATCAGCCATATATGCTGACATTGAAATGGATGCGCGTATTTGGCGATACCCTGTTTGCTGCCGGTACACTATCTTTGGTTTGGTTTATATTTGGACTCAAATTTGGATGGAGCCATGTGAAAGAGGGATCGGAAAAATGAGAGGGAGAGAAGAGGAGAGTGGGAGATGGGGTGACGGGGCGAGAGAAAATTCGATTGAAGAAAAAAGAATGTATCTTGTCCTGAAATCAATTCTAAAACCCTGAAAGGGTTCAATATCAATAACCCCGGGTTAGGAGGAACGACGCCACCCGGGGAAAGCGGTGAAAGGACAGGAAAGGCGCATCTGGAAAGCATAATAGAAAAGATACTGCTGTATGCGCCGCATAGACAAACTTCCGACATATTCATCCTTCAGGTTACGGACAAATTGGTATTTGTAAAGGGAGGAAATTTAAAAAAGATGCAGTATTAATACAAAATCTGTAAACAAAAATTAGGACGAGTCACAACCGACACTGAAGGTGTCGAAATATTAATAACCCCGGGTAAGCGATCCATCAGCTGACGGAGAGCGCAACCCGGGGTATTAAATGCAACAACAATAAGAGGCGCATCTGCAAATGCCAATAGAAACGGAACTGTTCAATGCGCCGCAAATCGAAAAAAACGAATACAGTTTATAAACAGAATCTGTAAACAATTTAAAGGAAAGTCATAAAATACACGCGACACTGAAGGTGTCGAATATTAATAACCCCGGGTAAGCGATCCGTCAGCTGACGGAGAGCGCAACCCGGGGTATTAAATGCAACAACAATAGGAGGTGCATCTGCAAATGCTGATAGAAATGGAACTTTTCTATGCGCCGCAAATCGAATAAAACGAATACAGTTTATAAACAGAATCTGTAAACAAATTTAAAGACAAGTCATAAAAACAAACGACACTGAAGGTGTCGAATATAAATAACCCCGGATAAGCGATCCGTCAACTGACGGAGAGCGCAACCCGGGGTATTAAATGCAATAACAATAAGAGGCGCATCTGCAAATGCCAATAGAAACGGAACTGTTCTATGCGCCGCAAATCGAAAAAACGAATACAGTTTATAAACAGAATCTGTAAACAATTTAAAGGAAAGTCATAAAATACACGCGACACTGAAGGTGTCGAATATTAATAACCCCGGGTAAGCGATCCGTCAGCTGACGGAGAGTGCAACCCGG
>Ga0209512_1002918_pt1 | contig 17084 bp, 15 predicted proteins | sample frozenSSSSmetaG_FD_184142 | JGI IMG/M metagenome (GOLD analysis project Ga0209512, IMG submission 184142) | Glacier valley bacterial and archeal communities from Borup Fiord, Nunavut, Canada, to study Microbial Dark Matter (Phase II) -... | ecosystem: Environmental > Aquatic > Freshwater > Ice >... | reverse complement strand
GCAGCAGGGCCAGCAGGCCAAGAGCGTCGGGCTCGGGCTGCAGCGCCACCAGTTGCCGACAGAGGCGGACAGCCTCGGCGCAGAGCTCGGCGCGGATGGCGGCGGTGCCGTGGCTCGCCGAATAGCCCTCGTTGAAGATCAGGTAGATGACGTGCAGCACCGCGTCGAGCCGCCGGGCCAGCTGGTCCGGCTCCGGCACCTCGTAGGGCAGCGCCAGCTCCTTGATGCGGTTCTTGGCCCGCACGATGCGCTGGGCGATGGCCGGTGTCGTCGAGAGAAACGCCGCCGCGATCTCCTCGGTGGTCAGACCCGCTACCTCACGCAGGGTCAGCGCGATGCGCCCGTCGGCCGGGATTTCGGGATGGCAGCAGGTGAAGATCAGCCGCAGCGAGTCGTCGGCGATGGGCTCGGCGTCTTCGGGCATCTGCGCCTCCTCCTCGGTGGCAGCGATTTCGCGCGCGATGTCGGCGAACCTCGCCCGCCGCCTGATCCGGTCGATGGCCTTGAAGCGGCCGGCCGAAACCAGCCAGGCGCGTGGGTTGGCGGGCACGCCGGTCCTTGGCCATTGCTCCTGGGCGGCGAGGAAGGCGTCGTGCAGCGCCTCCTCCGCCCGGTCGAAATCGCGCAGCAGACGGATCAGCGTCGCCAGCACCCGGCCCGACTCGGCCCGCCAGATCGCCTCGATGCCGCTCACGGCCGGTCCGGATCGGGGATCATGAACACCGGCCGCACCTCGATGGTGCCGAGCCTCGCCATGGGGATGCCGGCGGCCAGCCGGATCGCCTCGTTCATGTCGCGCGCCTCGATCATGATGAAGCCGCCCAGATGCTCCTTGGTCTCGCTGAACGGCCCATCGGTGGCCGAAATCTCGCCGCCCCGCACTTTTACGATTACGGCGCTTTCGGGCGCGTCGAGGGCGTCTGAGGTAATGTAGTGACCTGCCTCGCCCAGTTCCTTGTCGTAGTTGATCGAGTCGCGGTCGAACTGGCGCTGGTCCGCTTCGGACAGGCCGCTGAAGGGGTCGGGTCCCGTGTGGACGAGGCAGAGGTAGCGCATCGGGGCAATCCTTTGAGTTGGTGACGCCATCTGGTCGAAGCGTGGCCGATCAATTCGACAGGAGCAACCAGCCGGCGATCCGAACAATCTTAACATTCTGGTAAGGCATACCTTCACCAAGCTGCTTCACCGGGTGGTAAGCGCTTTTCCCGATGTGAGCACGGGTTGGCCGCTACCTCGGGCAATATGCTTCGACACCCGCACTGCCGAGGCGTTGACGAACCGTGTTTCCGAGCCTGTTCCGTACCATTGGCAGCAACGAACTGGCGCCCATGCCGGTGCGTTCGCGCATGCTGAGCGTCGCGACGATCCTGCTGGTCTTTGCGGTCATCGCGGCATCGATCTACGGCTTCAACCACGTCTCGACCCAGCAGGAGGCGCTGACCAGCCTGCGCGAGCAGGGCACGCAATTGCGCGACATGCAGCAATCGCTGGTGCAGGCCGATGCCGATGTGCAGCACGTGCTCAGCGGCGAGGCGGGACCCCTGCCCGATTATTTCGCCCGTATGCGGTACCTGACCGGCGAGGCCGGCAAGCTGTTCGCCGAGCTTTCCCCGATCACCGTCGAGGGTATCGGGGCGCCGCAGCCGGCGCCGGCCCTGATTGCGGCGCTCGGCATAGCCTGGGAGGAGGCGCTGCACCTCAACTCGATCGGCGAGCGGGCCGCAGCTTACCAGTTGCTGGGCGAGCGCAACGCGTCCGAAGCGGTGTCAGCACTCTCGACCCGCCTGCAAATCCTCAGCAGCGAGGCCTATGCCAGCTTCCGCGTACACGAGGAGCGCATCCGCTACGGCACGCTGCTGGTGCTGGTGCTGCAGCTGGGCGGCGGATTACTCGCCATACTCGGGCTGGTCTACGCCTTCCGCTCGTCGGTATCGGAGGCCGATGGCCGTGCCGCAGCCGTTGCCTCGGCCGATGCCTCGCGCGAGCAGGTGACCCGGCTGTTCTCCATGGCCGACGTGTTGCAGAGCGCCGCCGACCATATCGACGCCAATGCGGTGCTGAAGGCAACCGCCGGCGACCTGCTGCCCGGTTTCCCCGGCGCGCTCTACGTATTCAACAACTCCCGCGACCGGCTGGTGCTCTCGACCCACTGGGGCCGGGCGGAAGGCGAGCCACTCAACGAGACAATCAACCCCAACAGCTGCTGGGCGCTGAAGCGCGGCAAGCCGCATCTAAACCGCGCCGAAGGCGAAAAGCTCTGCTGCGCCCACCATGCGCATGATGGCTCGACCGTGCTCGAAATCCCGATGATCGCGCGCGGCGAGATCGTCGGGCTGCTGCAGCTGTTCGCCACGGGGGCGGATGCCGAAGCGCGACTTGGCACCGTCACCGAGCTCGGCTCGGCCCTTGCCGACGGCATGAGCCTTGCGCTCGCCAACATGGCGCTGCGCGAGAAGCTCAGGAACCAGGCGCTGCGCGATCCGCTCACCGGCCTCTATAACCGCCGCTTCATGGAAGACAGCCTGCAGCGCTTCGTGCGGCTTGCCGATCGCGAGCAGCGCGAGATTTCGCTGCTAATGGTCGACCTCGACCACTTCAAACGGCTGAACGACGAGCACGGCCACGCCTTCGGCGACCAGGTGCTGCGCGAAACCGCCACCACCCTGCTCGGCGCACTGCGCGAGACCGATATCGTTTGCCGCTATGGTGGCGAGGAACTGGTGGTGATCCTGCCCGATTGCCCGCTGGAGCGTGCCGCCGAAAAGGCCGAATTCCTGCGGCTGCGCATCCAGGAGCTCTCCAGCAGCCACGGTGCCGATATCAGCGCCTCGTTCGGGATCGCCAGCCTGCCGCAAACATCGCAGAGCGTCACCGACCTCCTGGCCGCCGCTGACGCGGCGCTCTACCGGGCCAAGCAGGGTGGCCGCAACCAGGTGGTCAAGGCGGCGCTCCGCCCCTACCGACTCGACCGGCAGGACGGCGAGGAGACAGCCGAGATTGCGGAATTCCCGCGCGTCGCGGCCGAGTAGACCCTACGGCCAGGCGGGCTTTGAGGGATCCGGAATCACCATCGGCTTGATGGCATCGAGCTTGTCTGCGACGAAGTCGCGGTCGAGCTTGCCCAGCGCGGTGCTCACCTCGACCTGCCAGTTCTGCTGCGCTGTCGTCGCGGCGATCTCGTTGTTGAGGCAGATGGTCTTCTTGAGGTTGTTGCGCACATAGGCGCTCGACTGGTCGTCGGGCACCGAGACGCAATAGGCGCTGGCGCCACCGGTGGTGGCAACGAGCAGCAATGTGGCGATGAGCGTGCGCATGAGTGAGATGTGGGCGCCAAGGCGCTCAACCACAAGTCACGATTGCGGGGGTTTTGCGGTCGAGCCGCGGACCACCAGCTTCACCGGCAGGATTTCGCGCTGCACGGTCGCGTCGCCCGAGAGGATGCGCTCGACAGCGCGGCGGCCGATTTCAGCGATTGGCTGCTCGATGGTGGTGAGCGGGGGATCGGTGAGGGCGGCCTCGGGCACGCCGTCGAAGCCGATGATCGAGATATCGCCGGGCACGCTCAGGTGCTGCTCGCGCAACCAGTCGAGCGCGAACATGGCGACGCGGTCACTCATGGCGAGGATGGCCGTCGGGCGCTCGCCCGCCGCGAAGATGTACTCGAGGCCGCGCCGCACGCTGTCGGGGGTGCTGCGCGTCTCGTAGAAGGGGATGGTTTGGCGCGGCACGCCGAACGTTTCGAAGACGTCGAAATAGGCGTGGGCGCGGTCGCGCGAGGTCGAATAGGTGGCAGCCGCGATGCGGGCGAGGTCGGCCGGCCCCTCGTGCTGGTCGTCGAGCTCGAGCCCCAGGATACCGACGCGGCGGTGTCCGAGGCCGGCGATGTGCTCGGCGGCGATCCTGCCGCCCTCGTAGTCGTCGACCCCGACGGCCGAGACCGACTCGTCCGGCCGGCCCAGCGCCAGTGCAACGAAGGGCAGTTGCCGCTCGCGGGTCAGCTCGACGAGGCGCTCACCGCCCTCGATGCAGAGCAGCACGAAGCCATCGACCAGCGCGCTCTGAATGTTCCAGGCGAGACGTTCGTCATTCTTGGCCGAGACCAGCGCCAGGCCGGCGCCCGCCGCATCGCAGGCCTCGGACATGCCGCGCATCAGCACGCGGGCGAACTCGTCCTCGAAGAAATAGGAGAGTGGTTCGGCGGTAGCGACACCCACCGCGTTGACCTTGCCGGCGCGCAACAACCGCCCCTTGGGGTCGGGGCCGGCATAGCCGAGTTGCTTGGCGGTAGCGTGGACGCGCTCCCGCACCTCTTCGCGCACCAGGCCGGGCCGGCTGAACACGTTCGAGGCGGTGCCCTGAGAGACGCCCGCGGCTTTCGCCACGTCGGACAGCTTTACCGAACCTCTTGCCACAGCTCACCCTTTTCAATTGCGCAACGTGCTTAGCACGATCGATTGTAGCACGGCGGATTGGATCGGTTCAATTTCACCTTGACATGAGGTTCGAGTGCACCATATTTGAACCGATTCAATTGCCCCAGATACGCTTGGGCCGTTGACTCGGTTTAACCTGAAGGAGGGTTCGATGATCCCCGCCAGTTACCTCTACAAGGACATGTTTACCCGCAGTTGGGGCGACCCCGGCAACGTCCATGCCGAGCCGATCGACTGCGAGCCGCGCCGACCGGGCAAGGGCCGGTTGGCGGGCCTCGTCGGACTGCTCGCCGCAGCGCTGCCGCTGGAGATCGCGCGGCACAGCCGGGTGGCCCCGCACGCTTGAGTGGGAACGTGCGGAGGGTACGGGGCGATCCAGGTTGCCCCGCGCTCCTCAAGTAGGGCCGGCGGACCGGGCCCATGCCTTTCAGAAGGCGCGCCTATGCCATGCATTGGGCGGACGGAGCCCGCTCAATGGCAACGTCCCCTCCCACACACGGGAGGATAGATTGCGGACATTGCTCATTTCCGGGCTCGCTTCCGGCCTGGCGCTTGCCCTCATCGGCGGCACCGCGGCCATTGCTGCCGACAAGGTACAGATCGGCGACAAGGGGGTTTTCCCCGAGAGCCTCACCTCGACCGCCGACGGCACGCTGATCGTCGGCTCGATCGGCACCGGCCAGATCTACAAGGCGGCGCCGGGTTCTGCCACCGCCGACACTTGGATCGCCGCCGTCACCGACGGCCCGACCGCCGTGCTCGGGGTCTATGCCGACGAGGCCAACAAGACGCTCTGGGCCTGCTATTCCGATCTGGCGATGTTCGCCGGCGCGGGCGGCAAGGCTGCGGTGCTCCGCAGCTACGACCTCACCTCGGGCGTGCTCAAGACCACCGTGCCGCTGGGCGAGGGTACTTTCTGCAACGACATCGCCACCACGGCCGATGGCACAGCCTATGCCGCCGACACGGCGGGCGGGCAAGTGCTGAAGGTTGCGCCGGGCGCCACCACGGCGGAGACGTTCTTCAAGGATGCGGCGCTGGCCAGCCTGGACGGGCTGAGCTTTTCGCCGGATGGGTCGCTCTACCTCAACGGCGTCTCGACCAACAAGCTGTTCCGCCTGACCATCGCCGACGGCAAGCCGGGTACGCTGACCGAGCTGAAGCTCAGCCAGGAGATCAAGGGCCCCGACGGCATGCGCTTCGGCGATGACGGCGTGCTTTATCTCGCCGAGAACAGCAATGCCCAGGTCGACGCAGTGACCTTCGATGGCGACAACGCCACCATCAAGGTGGTCGGCAAGGAGGCCTGGGACAGCTCGACGGCGGTGACCAAGATCGGCTCCACTCTATGGGTGGTCGAAGCCAGGTTCTCGAAGATGGGCGGCACCGAAGACCCGGGCGCGTTCTACGCCTATCCGGTCGCGCTGCAGTAGAGGCGGCGCCAGAAACCACGAAGGCCCGGATCGCTCCGGGCCTTCGCATTTTCGGGGGGCGGCGCCGGATTACTCGGCGGTTGCGCCTTCGATTTCCTTGCCGGTCGCCTGGTCGATGATCTTCATCGACAGGCGGACCTTGCCGCGCTCGTCGAAGCCGAGCAGCTTGACCCAGACCTTGTCGCCTTCCTTGACGACGTCGGTGGTCTTGCCAACGCGAGCGGTGGCCAGTTGGCTGATGTGGACGAGGCCGTCCTTGGCGCCGAAGAAGTTGACGAAGGCACCGAAATCGGCGGTCTTCACCACGGTGCCCTGGTAGATGGCGTTGACCTCGGGCTCATCGGTGATGCCCTTGATCCACTTGATGGCGGCATCGATCGAGGAGCTGTCGGAGGACGAGACCTTCACGGTGCCGTCGTCCTGGATGTCGATCTTGGCGCCGGTCTTCTCGACGATCTCGCGGATCACCTTGCCGCCGGTGCCGATCACTTCGCGGATCTTGTCGGTCGGAATGGTGATGGTCTCGATGCGAGGCGCAAACTCGCCGACGCTCGAGCGCGAGGTGTCGAGGGCTTTGGCCATCTCACCCAGGATGTGGGCGCGACCGCCCTTGGCCTGGTCGAGGGCGACCTTCATGATCTCCTCGGTGATGCCGGCGATCTTGATGTCCATCTGCAGCGAAGTGACGCCGTCGAGGGTGCCAGCGACCTTGAAGTCCATGTCGCCGAGGTGATCTTCGTCACCCAGGATGTCGCTCAGCACGGCGAAACGGTCGCCTTCGAGGATCAGGCCCATGGCGATACCCGCCACCGGCTTCTTCATCGGCACGCCCGCATCCATCAGCGCCAGCGAGGTGCCGCAGACGGTCGCCATCGAGGACGAGCCGTTGGACTCGGTGATCTCGGAGACGACGCGGATGGTGTAGGGGAACTCGTCCGCCCTGGGGCGGATCGGGTTGATGGCGCGCCAGGCGAGCTTGCCGTGGCCGATTTCGCGACGGCCGGGCGAGCCCATGCGGCCAGCTTCACCCACCGAGTAGGGAGGGAAGTTGTAGTGCAGCATGAAGTTCACCTTGCCGGTGCCCTCGAGGCTGTCGACGAACTGCTCGTCGTCGCCGGTGCCGAGGGTAGCAACGACGAGGGCCTGCGTTTCACCGCGGGTGAACAGCGCCGAGCCGTGGGTGCGCGGCAGGATGCCGACTTCGGCCACGATCGGGCGGACGGTCGTGAGGTCACGGCCGTCGATGCGGGTCTTGGTGTCGAGCACGTTCCAGCGGACGATCTTGGCCTGCAGGTTGTGGACAACTTCGCCCAGGTCCTCGGCCGAAACGGTGCCGGCTTCGATCTGCGACGCGTAGTGCGCCTTGACCTTGGCGTTGGCGGCATCGACAGCGGCGTAGCGGGCGGCCTTGTCGGTGATCTTGTAGGCAGCGCGCAGGTCGGCTTCGGCCACGCCGAGCACGTCCTTTTCAAGCGCCGAGTAGTCCGGAGCGGTGAACTCGCGCGGCTCCTTGGCGGCCAGCTCGGCCAGCTTGATGATCGCGTCGATGACCTTCTGCGAAGCGGCGTGACCGAACATCACGGCGCCGAGCATGACATCTTCGGAGAGCTCCTGGGCTTCCGATTCCACCATCAGCACGGCGTCCTGGGTGCCGGCCATGATCAGGTCGAGCTTGGATTCGGCGCGACGGTCGACGGCGAGGTTCAGGACGTATTCGCCATCGATGTAGCCGACGCGCGCGGCGCCGATCGGGCCCATGAACGGCACGCCCGAAATGGTCAGCGCGGCCGAGGCGGCGACCATCGACAGCACGTCGGGGTTGTTCTCCATATCGTGCTGGAGAACGGTGACGATGACCTGCGTCTCGTTCTTGTAGCCATCGGGGAACAGCGGACGGATCGGGCGGTCGATCAGGCGCGAGGTCAACGTCTCGTTTTCGGTCGGACGGCCTTCACGCTTGAAATAGCCGCCCGGGATCTTGCCGGCGGCGAAGTATTTTTCCTGGTAGTTGACGGTCAGCGGGAAGAAGTCCTGGCCGGCCTTCGCCTTCTTGGCCGAAACGACAGTGGCGAGAACCACGGTCTCGCCGAGCGTCGCGAGCACGGCGCCGTCGGCCTGGCGGGCGATCTTGCCGGTCTCCAGCGTCAGCGGCTGGCCGCCCCAGTTGAGCTCGACCTTGTGGTAGTTGAAATCGATGGTGGGCATGTTGCCTCGTCTTTCCATTCTGCCGGGATGAGCGGGAACGCGGGGGCGTAGCCACCCCGCGAACTCATCCGGTGTGCCAGCCGCCGCCTTGCACCCCATGTGCAGGCCCGGCCCAAAATCGGCACGGTTTCCGCGCTGATGCCCGCGGTCTTTGCGGGGCGGAACATGGACAAGACGATGAGCCGCTCATTCCCGAAAGCAGGAGGTGCCCAGCACCGATGAGCGGCCGACGATCTCGCCATGCTCCGCGTTAAGGCCACCAGCCTACGCTTGTCGTCACCCGGTTTCTGCCGGGCGTTGCGGATTGCGAGGCGTACCTCGCAATCCGGTTCGTGACCGTCGCTTCGGTTGATCGCCCGCCTAACCGGAAAGCCTGAGCTTTCCCTCGGCGAGCTCCCGATGCTTAGCGGCGGATGCCCAGGCGCTCGATCAGCGTCTTGTAGCGCGGCTCGTCGATACGCTTGACGTAGTCGAGCAGGCTGCGGCGCGTCTGCACCAGCTTGAGCAGGCCGCGGCGGGAATGGTGATCCTTGCCGTGGTCCTTGAAGTGACCGGTGAGGTTGTTGATGCGTTCGGACAGGATCGCGACCTGTACCTCGGGCGAACCCGTGTCGCCGGCCTTGGTGGCATATTCGGAAATGAGCGCGGTCTTGCGCTCTGCAGTGATCGACATCGGCTTGGTCCTTTCAAAAAGAGGATCATTGGGACGCTGTCGCCCGGGATGTCGTCCAGGCGGAGCCATGACTAAAGCCGACGGAGGTTACCCCACGCCGGACTTGCGGGCCGATATAGTGGATCGGGTCCCCGCACGCCAGCTATTTGTCGGGGCGGGCTATTTCTCCCGCTCGACCGCCGCGGCCTTGCCGTTGGCGACATAGGCGGGGTCCAGCGAGGCGACGGGGATGGAGAAACGCCACTCGATGCCGTCGGGGTGGGACTCGCGCTTCACCTCGGCCCCCAGCGAGCGGCCGACCATGTTTTCGAGCACGGTGGTACCGAAGCCGCGCCGCGGCGACGCCGTACCGGGCACGGTGCCGGTCTCGCGCCAGACGAAGGCGATGGCGTCGCCCTGCCGCTCCCAGCTGACCTCCAGGCGTCCACCTTCCCTGGCGAAGGCACCGTATTTCACGGCATTGGTGGCGAGCTCGTGCGCCGCCATGCCGAGAATCTGCGCCGCCTGCGCGTTGAGCCGCATCGTCGGGCCCTCGACCACGACACGCTCGCCATCGACCGGGCAGAAGGGGTCGATCTGGCCGACCATCAGCTCCCTGAGGTCGACGCCGGCCACGCCATGCGTCAGCAGCAGGTCGGTCGAGCGGGCGAGGCCGAAGATGCGCTTTTCGAAGCTCGAGACGAACTCGGGCACGGATTCGGCCCCGCGAGCGGTCTGCTTGGCCATGGCGGCGATGACGGTCATCTGGTTCTTGCTGCGATGCGCCAGTTCGCGCATCAGGAAACGTACCTCGGTCTCGGCCGCCTGGCGGCGCCGCGAGGCATCGCCCAGCGCCGTCGATACCGTCTCGATCTCGGCGATGGGGAAGCTGCGCGCCTCGACCGGCTGGCCGGCGCCCAGCCGCTTGGCGTCGGCTTCGAGCCCGTGCACCGAGCGACCGATGGCGAGGCTCACCCAGTAGACCACCAGCACCACCAGCGCGGCGAGCAGCACGCCGCCCGCCAGCAGTGACCAGAACGCGTCGGCGAGCGGGCGGGTGACGATATCGCGCGGGGCCCAGCCGACCACCGTCCAGTTCGACAGCAGCGAGCGCTGCGCCACCACCAGCGAGGGCCGGCCGTTGACGTCGAGTTGCCGCCACTCGGTGGTCGAGCTCATGTCGGCGACATTGGTCAGCCCGAACGTGTCGCCGGTAGCGCCGGCGCCCGGGGAAGCCACAATTACCCGCCCATTGCCATCGACCAGCGCAACGTTCCAGCCATCAGGCAGGCGGTTGGAGAGCAACACCGGCGCCAGTTGGCTGGCCGACCGGTTGAAGCCGAGCACGACGTCGCCAACCGCGGTGTCGTGCACCCCCAGCAGGGCATTCACGACGTATTCCTGCGACACCACCCCCTTGATCATGTTCGAAACGATAGGAGTTGCGCTCGCGAGCGCGCGCTGGCCAGCATCGGCATCGGCGGACAGGCCGTGACTGCCCGGCTGATAGTTCGGTCGCGTCGACATCAACGCATACATGTTGCTGTCGAGCACGAAGACGAAGGAGCCGGTGCCGGCCAGCGCGATACTCACCTGGGTGTGGAACGCATCCATATTGCCGCCGAGCAGCGCCGGATTGGCGGAAAGCACCTTGAGGGTGGTGATGTTGGCGCTGATCTCGCGATCGACCGACTGGACGATCGAGCGCGCGGTGCCGGTGATCAGCGTCTCGACGACGCGCTCCTGCGCCTCATTGTTTCGCTGCAGCAGCAGGGCCGAGAAGACGAAAGCCGGCACCAGCGCCACAAGGGCAAGAACGAAGAGGTAGACGGCGATGGGGCGCGCTACGCGGCGATGGCGCAACTTTCTTCCTGGCTCCGCAGCACCTGCTCCGTCAGCCATGAAGATATCCGCAAACCATTACAGGGAGCCCCAACAACACGCGCGGCCTTCGGTAACGTGACAAGATACAATAGGTTCCAAAGACTTATCAAGATTTCCGGGTCAGCCCAGCAGCACCCGCTGCGGGTGAAAGTGCCCCGCCTCGACATAGCCGAGCGCCACTGGCGAGCCGGCCTCGCTGGCCCAGGCGCTGTCGATCCTTACTGGTGCCGAGGCACCAGTCAGCAGCACCGGATTGCCATGGCGCAGCACCTGCGCCTGCTGGACGGTGAGCCGCACTTCCGGCAGCCCGGCCAGGCCCGCTGCAACAGGCACAACCGCCCTATCGAGATTTCGTTCAATGTCTTCGATGCTGACGGCGATCATATCGCCGAATGGCCCGACCCGTGAGCGGTGGAGCGCGATCACATGGCCGCGGGTGCCGAGCGCAATTGCCAGGTCGCGGGCGAGGGCGCGCACGTAGGTGCCTTTCTCGCAGGTCATCTCCAGCTCCGAGCTTTCGCCGGCGTGGGCGAGCAGCGTCAGCGCCTCGATAACGACCGGACGCGGCTCGAGCACTACCGTCTCGCCGGCCCGCGCCAGGTCATAGGCGCGTTCGCCGTCGATCTTGATCGCCGAGAAAGCCGGCGGGGTCTGCATGATCTCGCCGGTGAAAGCCGGCAGCGCCCCTCGGATCGCGTCCGCGTCGGGCCGTATGTCCGAGCGCTCGGTGACCGCGCCCTCGGTGTCGTCGGTGGTGGTCTGTTCGCCCCACTTGATAGTGAAGCGATAGACCTTGGTGCCGTCCTGCACGATCGGCACGGTCTTGGTCGCCTCCCCGAGGGCAATCGGCAGCACTCCGGTTGCCAGCGGATCGAGCGTGCCGGCATGGCCGGCCTTCTTGGCGCCAAGCAGCCAGCGCACTTTCCCCACCGCCTGGGTGGAGGTCATATCGTAGGGTTTGTTCAGAACGATCCAGCCGGAGACGTCGCGTTTGATCCGCTTCTCGCTCACGGGGCGCACCGTCGACTGGCAAGCAGCCAGTCGCCTGCCCCTCGGCGCGGGCGGCCAACGGCCGGGGTCCTCGCGCCGCTCGTCCGCGCGTCCCGTTTCTCGCCGGTCATATCAGTCGGAATCCTTCTCGTCGTCTTCGCCATCGGGCGCCAGTTCCTGGCCTTCGGGCGTGAGGTCGCGCTGGACGCGGTCGGAGCGCAGCAGGGCATCGATCTTGCCAAACTCGTCGAAGGTGTTGTCGACGAAGAATTTCAGGTCAGGCGCGAACTTCAGGTTCAGTTCGGGGGCAACCCGGCCGCGGATAAACTTGTGGTGGCGGTTCAGCGCCTCGACGACGGCGTCGGCGCCCTCGCCGCCCAGCGGCATGATGTAGGCGTTGGCGAGCTTGAGGTCGGAGGACATCCGCACTTCGGGCACGGTGATGACCTTGCCTTCGAGCAGCGGGTCGTCGATGTCGCCACGGGCGAAGACGGCAGCGAGGGCGTGGCGGACGAGCTCGCCAACGCGCAGCATGCGCTGGTTGGGGCCTGTCGGCTTGTGAGTGTCGCGTTTCATCCGCCGGAATTAGGCGCTCGGGACCCTGCCGTCAACTTCAGGTCGAAACTGGTCGTGCCGCCTGGCGCGTCGAGGCTGTTGCCGGCAAGGCACACCGAGGCCGCGAGTTGCAGGCGGCGCGAAAGCCGCCGGGAACCAGAATGTGATCAGCGCACTTCGAGTCCTCGCCATCCTGTGGCGCGAGCGCACTCGACAAATGATCGCATTCCAGCGTTTTTCGCCCTCAGCCATTTCCTCGTTTCACGCGTGATCCTGCCTTGACCAGCCGCCGCCTCTTCCTCCTCGGGGTCTCCGCCCTCGCCCTTTCCGCCTGCTCCTCCACCGGCACGCGCCGCCTCGCCGACGGGATGACGGTGATCCAGGTCGATGAGCCCTGGGCAAGCTACTATGCCGCCAAGGCCGACGAGCCGTTCCCGGTGGCGGCGGTCGACCTGCGCAAGGTGCCGCAGCAATACTGGCGGCAGGAGGTAGACTACGTCTCTAGCTACGCGCCGGGCTCCATCGTGGTGAACACGTCCGAGCGCTACCTCTACCTCGTCATGCCGAACGACCGGGCGATGCGCTACGGCGTCGGCGTCGGGCGCGAGGAAGGGCTGCAGTTCAAGGGCAACGCCACCATCGCCCGCAAGGCCGCCTGGCCCGGCTGGACGCCCACCGCCAACATGATCAAGACGCAGCCCGAGCGCTACGGCCGCTACGCCTCCGGCCTGCCCGGCGGCCCGACCAACCCGCTCGGCGCCCGGGCGCTCTACCTCTATCGCAACGGCAAGGACTCGCATTTCCGCCTGCACGGCACGCTCGAGCCCTACACGATCGGCCAGCAGGTCTCCTCGGGCTGCATCCGCCTGATCAACCAGGACATCATCGACCTCTATTCCCGCGTGCCGGCGGGGACGAAGGTTTATGTAAGCTGAGGCAGATCGGCAGGCGTTGACGCCTGTCGTCACCTCGCTACGTCGTCCGGGTTGCAGCCCTACAGCCTGATCAGAAACTGTATGCCGATGTGATCTCGAGATGACGGCCCGCCGTATCGGGCGCGCTTGAATAGACCACCTCGTCGTAGCTCAGTCGGAGCGCTACTGCGGGGGACAGCACCAGGCCGAGGGTTGCGCCGAGCGAAAGCACCTCCTGTGCATCGCCTCTGCGCACGCCATCGGCCGAAGTCTCGCCGCCGAACTCGTAGTAGCCATCGATCGCGGCCCATACCGTGGGGGACAACGTGCGGGTGATGTGACCCTCCACCCCCCATACCGGGTCCTGACTGGTCACCGTGGCCGGGGCGAGCGGATCCTCGTTGTCACCGAAGATCTGGACGACCGGCATGATCTCGAAAGTGGTCAGTTCGGGGTCGATCATCGTGTCGCCAAGCACATAGCTGAACGGTAGGCTGGCCTGAAGCGACCAACGGTTGCCGCCCAGGTTCAGCAAGCGGCTCGAATCGTAGTCACCGGTCGGCAGGAATAGCTTTGCAGCCACGCTGCCGCGAAGGCCTGGCTTGTACTGGGCGTAGTCCATCGGGGAAAGCGAGGGCGACCCCAGAAACCCCCACACCCCGCCGACGAAGAGATCACCCTGCGCGGGATCGGTTTCCACATCGAGGATCCCGTTCCCTGTGTCGATCGAGGCGGACAGGCTCCCGATGGGCATGCCGACCAGAAAGGCGCCGGAATTGCCCAGCACGTCGATGGTCCCGCGGTAGGTCGGCGTCAGGACACCCACGTCGAACACGCTGCCGCCGACCTCCGCGTGCACGAACGTCGCCGTCAGGCTCACGATGTCGGTGCCGGCCGGAACCAGATGATAGGCACGCGCCCCGTCCTGAGACAGCGCCCCGGTGATCGGCATCAACGATGCCGCAGTCGCGACCAGAATTTTGATAAGCACGGTTTCCCCCTCGATTCGGCTGGTGCCGGCGGCCCGAAGGCCGGCGCCCGGTAACAGTCCCTCCGGGGGTACACTGCACGCGCCGCCCAGCGTCGCAATATATTCGCGACGCTGACGAATTCATTTTCCCAATTGTGGCGCGTATCGCACACATGGAGCGCAGCGCGAGGGTCGGCTCAGCGGTAGCCCGCCGCCTGCAGCTCGAACAGCTCGGAGTACCGACCGCCGACCGCCATCAGCTCCGCATGCGTGCCCGCTTCGATCACCCCGCCATCGGCCAGCACGACAATTCGGTCGGCCATCCGCACGGTCGAGAAGCGGTGCGAGATCAGCACCGCGGTCGTGCCCTCGGCGAGGCCCTTGAACCGGGTGAACACTTCGGCTTCGGCGCGCGCATCGAGCGCCGCCGTCGGCTCGTCGAGGATGATGATTTCGGCCTCGCGCATGTAGGCGCGGGCGATGGCGAGCTTCTGCCATTCGCCCCCCGACAGGTCCTGGCCCTTGAGGAAGGTGCGCCCCAGCATCTGGTCGTAGCCCTCGGGCAGGCGACGGATCACCGAGTCGGCGAGGCTCTGCTCGGCGGCCGAGGTGATGCGGGTCCGGTCGCCCAGCGCTTCGATGCGGCCGACCCCGATGTTGTCGGCGGCTGAGAACGAATAGCGCAAGAAATCCTGGAAGATGGCGCCAACATGGGTGCGGATGTCGGCGGTGGCGAAATCCCTGAGGTCGATGCCGTCGACGAGAATCCGCCCCTCGTCGGGGTCGTAGAGCCGGGTCATCAGCTTGACGATCGTGGTCTTGCCGGCGCCGTTCTCGCCCACCAGCGCCAGCGTCTCGCCGGCCGGGACGAGGAAGTTCAGCCCGCGCACCGCCCAGCGGTCGGAGCCGGGATAGCGGAAGCCGACATCCTCGAAGACGATCCCATGCTGCAACGGCACCGGGAACGGCTTCGGGCTTTTCGGGTCGAGGATGGTCGGCTCGATCTCGAAGAAACTGAACAGGTCGTCGAGATAAAGGCTCTGCCCGGCGATCTGGGTGAAGCCGATCAGGATCTGCTGGATGTAGCCGTTGAGCTGGTTGAACGAGGTGGCGAGGAACACCAGGTCGCCGATGGTGAACTCCCCATGCAGCGTCCGCCAGACGATATAGGCATAGGCGGCATAGTAGGCGACGGTCGAGATCGCTGCGAGGCCGCCGGTCTGCAGCGCCCGGCGGATGTTGAGCGCCTTGTTCTCCTCGAGGATCTGGGCGCTCAGCGTCTCGAAGCGGCCGGAGAGGAAGTCGCCGAGCCCGAACAGCTTGATCTCCTTGGCGCTGTCGGCGCTGGCGCCGATCTGGCGCAGGTATTCGAGCTGCCGCCGCTCGGGCGAGCGGTTATGCGAAATCCAGTAGGCCAGCCGGTTGAAGCGGAACTCACCCCACACGGCGGGGACGAAACTCACCGCCAGGAGCGCAATCAGTAGCGGCGCGTAGATGAAAAGGCCCGCCGCCAGCGCCACGGCGGTGATCATCGCCTGGCCCTGGCCGAACAGCTGCGAGATCACCGTCGAGCGGCTCGACGCCTGCCGCCGCGCCCGCTCGAGCTTGTCCTGATACTCACTCTGCTCGAAATGCTTCAGGTCGAGCTTGTTGGCATGCCGCATCAACTCGAGGCTGACGGCGTTCGAATGGCTTTCCCCGAGGATGGTATCGACGACGTTGATGGCGCGGTTGAACGCATCGCGGATGAACACCAGCACGAACTCGGCGCCGAGCAGCAGCATCAGGAAGTTCAGCCGCCCGGTCGAGAGCCAGTCCGCCAGCTCCGGCCCCGGCAGGCCCATGCCGGTCTGCTTCACCACCTCGTCGATGATCAGCTTGGTGAACAGCAGCACCAGCGGCGGCTGGATCGCCACCACCAGCCGCAGCCCGATCGACAGCGCCATCAGCCACGGGCTCGTCCGCCACATCTGCGCGAACAGCTTGCCTAAATGCCGGAAGGTCTTCAGCCGCTCGCCCTTGTCGAACGGCAGCGCGCCCGGAATATCGGGATCGTTGAGGCCTCGGCCAGCGCCGCCACCCCGTCCTCCACCCATCGGCCCACGTGCCATCGGCATCTCCAGAAACAAGCGCCCGGGCACTGGGCCCGGGCAACATGATTTGCATCAGAACGATATGGGAGGCGACGGGTGCCGATCAAGCCGGGAGAAGGAGCAGGCGGCTCCTTCCCCGGCCGCTCGATCAGTAGCGCTGCGGACCTGCCGGCTTGTTGCCGACGATGGCCTCGATCTTCGCCATCACTTCGGGCGTCATCTTGGCCTTGTGCTCGAGCGCCTTGAGGTTGTCCTTCAGCTGCGAAAGCTTCGACGCGCCGAGGATGATGGTCGAGACGTTCGGATTAGCGTTGCACCAGAGCAGCGCCAGGTAGTGGATCGGCATGCCGAGTTCGTCGGAAAGCTTCGCCAGCTCTTTCACCTTCGCGAGTTCGGCCTTGCCCTTCTCGCTTTCGAGCCTGGCCTTCAGCCACTCGTAGCCGGGGAGGTTCATGCGGCTGTCGGCCGGCACGCCGTCATTGTACTTGCCGGTCAAAATGCCCGAGGCGAGCGGCGACCAGATGGTGGTGCCGAGGCCGAACAGCGAATAGAGCGGCAGGAACTCGGCGTCGACCTTCTCGCGGCGGAACAGGTTGTATTCGGGCTGCTCCATGGTCGGCGGGGTGAGGCCATGCTCGCGGGCTACGGCATAGGCCTCGGTCAGCTGCTGGCTCGTCCACTCCGAGGTGCCCCAGTAGATCACCTTGCCCTGCGCGATCAGGTTGTGCATGGCACGCACGGTTTCCTCGATCGGGGTGTCGAGGTCGGGGCGGTGGCAGAAATAGAGATCGAGATACTCGACCTGCAGGCGCTTCAGCGCCGCGTGGGTGGCGTCGGTGACGTGCTTGGCCGAGAGGCCCTTCTGCGTCGGCTTGTCGCCGCCCCAGAACACCTTCGAGGACACCGCATAGCTGTCGCGGCTCCAGTTCAGCGCCTTCAGCGCCTCGCCCATCAC
>Ga0209512_1002917_pt1 | contig 17089 bp, 23 predicted proteins | sample frozenSSSSmetaG_FD_184142 | JGI IMG/M metagenome (GOLD analysis project Ga0209512, IMG submission 184142) | Glacier valley bacterial and archeal communities from Borup Fiord, Nunavut, Canada, to study Microbial Dark Matter (Phase II) -... | ecosystem: Environmental > Aquatic > Freshwater > Ice >... | reverse complement strand
TATGCCTCTAGCCTCAATAGGCAACAGTAGGCATCAGTCGGCTATTGGACTGCATGCAGGTGAATATCCTGCTCTGATGTTCGGTGCATGTGAGACATGCATGAAGTGAGAACTGAATATCTCAACAATGTGTTTGAGGCCTGGAAGCAAAAGCTATACAAGAAGGACGTCCTTTAAGCAATTGGCAGGTTTGTTGAGAAGCATCGCGGCGGGGTCGCCATCCAGCTCTGCAACCCCTTAAGAGGAAGTTTCAACGTATGTGTTCGCTTGAAGTCTCTAGATGGAGGTTCGGCGATGATCCGATTTCCATGTCCTAGTGTGGTTATGTTTCCTAAAGAAAAGGTTAGGAAGGAGGTTGCGACCATGCGTTATATTCAGCAGAACACTTCAATTCCAGTGCCGCTAATCCTGCACTACGGGATGGCTGATGAATGCCCCTACAGTCTTGAACCATTTATCATTATGGAGTATGTTGAACATGCTTACGATCTCACGGAACTATTTAAGGAGCATAATTCTGCCGGTGACCGGATGGCAATCGACCCTAACATCACAGACGAAAAGTTGTCAAGTGTCTATGAACAGATGGCTGACATCCTGCTCGAGCTCTCAAAGTGCGCCTTCCCTAAAATCGGCTCCCTAGTAGAGATTGACGAGTTTGAATACTCGGTTTCAGGGCGTGCCATGACATTAAACACAAACGAACTCGTCCAGCTTAGGAACTTCCCTCAGTCTAAACTCCCCTCGCAAACATTCAACTCATCTACTTCGTATTTTCGGGCTCTTGCAAACACACATATTGCTCACCTATCGACCCAACATAACGATGCCATCGAGTCAGCTGAGGACTGCCGCCGCAGATACGTAGCAAGGCACCTTTTCCGCAAACTTTCAACCCAACCTCGGCTCACAAGCCGTGATGATAAAATCTTCAAACTCTTCTGTGATGATCTCGGCCCTCATAACGTCCTCGTCAACGCCGAATTCAAAATAGTCGCCGTCATCGACTAGGAATTTGCATATTCCGCGCCATCCCAATTCGCGCAGACGCCCCCCTGGTGGCTCCTGATCCAAATGCTAGAGCGTTGGCCCAAAGGGCTTGATAGTTAGACGGAACATTATAGAAAGCGGCTCCTGACATTCCTCCACTGTCTAGAAGCACGCGAGCAAGTAGCTCTAGAAGAGGGAAGGATTACTGAAGAGGACCGTCTCTCGCGCAAAATGCGACGGAATTGGGAGAACGGGGATTTCTAGATACATTACGCAGCGAGAAAGAGTTAGGCGGTTGATGCGATATACTAGTCAAAAATCGACGAGAGATTCTTTGGGCCGAGGAATTCCTTTAAGGATAGACTCTCGCTTCTTGATGAGGAGGAAAGAAACGGAATAAATGCGTTTATGCAGAGGAAGATGGAGGAGCGGGAGAGTCGGATTTTGGTTGATTGGGATGCAAATGGCGTTGCTTTTGGTGATAACGAAGCCACATCTACTGGCGCTCACTAAGATCTAATCAGCATGCGATGGAATTGGGGTGTACAAGTTGATTACAAGCTATACAATTTGACAGTCCGTACGTCATTTATTGGTATTGTATGGAGTCAAGTAATTTCTCTTCTCAGCCTCTGTACAACCCTATATGTACGCTGCTTTCAGGTAGCTTCCTCCAATCAGTTGTCAACTCTCTCCAAGTCGGCAGGGATTTGCATCCACAGTTGAAGGACTAACCTATATCGACGGAGACAGGCAACGGAAAAGAAGAATTTACCTGGGTTTTTTGTGCCACAAACATTTTCCTTGTAAGAGCTACATTTATTATGCTGAGCAAGAAGAAACTGTCCAAAGTCCGACCCTTGATTTGCTTCCGTTAAATAATCGTTCAAGTATAAAAAAAAGCGCAACTGTTCCTTCCCCTCCTTTCCCTCAGACCCATCGTCCGCCTAAGGCTCACCCTCAAGTCACCTTCTCAGCGCTTGGATTCCCTTCTATCAAACCACAAATAGAAGAAGTCTGTAGCTCTAAGTGAATGGTTTGTTGCCAATTCCTCTTTTCCCTGTTTATCCTGCAACAAAATTTTAATTTTTAGATCTCCTTCTCCCTCTCTAGCTATCTAGCACTATATATTTTACCTTATATGTCCGCAACTCCATTTCCAATTTCATGGGTATCAATGATCCTATCCGGAATTTTCCACTCCCGACTTCTCACATTCTGCTCATTTCTCACGACTCGGAAAACATTTGTACAATCCATCATCACCACATTCATCTTTCGCCCATCCATTTTTCATCCCCTCCCCATCCTTGCCCTGAACGCATTCTGCTCCCTCAGCCTTTGCCTCAATGCATCCTCCTCCCTCGCCAGTCGTATCCTCTCAATAAGCAACTGCTTTCGCTCTTTCAACCTGCGTTCCTGATACTCCAACTCCGTCTCCACGCCGTCTCCGTGCCCAGCGCCCGCTATTGTCGAAGGTCCTGCTGGTGTATACGGAGGAGGAGTTTCATCGCTTGTCCATGAGCTTTCCCCAAGAATTGGTGCCGACGATATATCCGCGCCACCATTTGCAGACATTTCTTCCATTGGCACAATTTTGGATCTGCCAGGTTGTGAACTGTTCTTTTGAGAGCTTTCAGACGCCATCAATCTCGTGTTCTCAAGCTGAATGCCATCACTGCGCGGGGTCTCTGGCTGCTCCAAATGAAGATGTCTGATAATCACACCAAGTCGCTTGGTCTCTTTGTTCCATCGTCTGCGACGCCAGATCAAGAAGAGAAAAATGCCCAGCAAAATCGCCATCGTGGGGATGATGCCGCCTATAGCTATCTTTGTCCCAAGTTGTATCTCAGCCGGTTTAGTAGAATATGGATTCGAAGAAGGAGTAGGAGGCAGCGCGTCTATATCCGGAAAATCGCCTTTGCGCCACATCACGTTGATTCCAGTCGCTGTGACCTTCCTCACTGATTTCCTTGATCCTACAGCGTATCTTTGTTCGGGGCTCATTGTTGTCAAAGTGCCGTCTTGTATGATCGTTATTGGTGGGGAGGTGGTAGCCGAGTAGAGCTTGGGGAGATGGGAGGTGCACCATGTATGAGGCAGGCCGCCGCCCGATTGAAAGTTGTACCCCGTGGGACAACAGAGGGCGAGCATGTTGTTTGGGGGAACGTCACTGTAGTTTAATGTTCGTGTTTCCCAGCCGCTCGGACAACGACCTGGGGAGAAGTAGCCTGTGGTCGGCGTTGGGGTCGGAGAGGCAGTCACCAGTCTGGAAGATAGGGTCATCGGCGCCGCTGTAATGCGAGGAGGAGACTGCGTAGGATACTGTGTAGGAAAGCAAGATGGTGCTAGAATAGGATTGAAGACCAGGAGACTCGGAGTTTGAATTGACGTTTGAATTGACGTCAAGTTCAAGGAAGAGGTAGGGGAGAACGAATGGTAAGACACTGTGAGGACTCTGCAGTTCCCTGGAGGAACGAATGCCGTAGTGAGCGGCCCATAATTTGTCCAACCCGCGATGCTCATGATGACGGCTCAATTAATTTTCTCCTCCAGTGAGACTGAACAATCAGGAATGAGAGTGAATAACCCGAGAGGGATTTTGCGAAGGGAGGGATTGAGTATAATTTTTGCGAATGCGAGAAAGAGTTTCCGAAGGACAGAGTGACGGAATGGACTAGGTTGAATGTTCTTTATAAGGCTGAAAGTACCCGCGGAGAAGTAAGGGAGCTGAGATTGACCGTTGTGGTGGGTAAGCCAATTGCAGATGTCTCAGAAAGCCACCACCCGTTGGGCATTTTTGAATTGCCTGATTAGGAAAGCTGAATACTGGCATAGTCTGCGGCGAAGCCGACAACAAAAACGCGAAAAATTGGCGACACGAAGAAATATGCGTGAATGAAAAGAAATATCTTGAAAGATGAAGACTGTACGAATTGAATAGTGTAATCGTAAAAAGATAAGATAACTGTGATGTGGTACCGTGAAACGCATCTCTATATGTGTTTCTGGATCCAATAACATTGTCTTCATGGTCGTCATGGCTCCATGGGAAGGTCGCCCCTCTTTACATTCTTCCATCTCTATTCTTGCCAAACATTTATATATCAGCAGTTAATTCCATACAGTGTTCGGCAAATAACTATTCGGACTCGGCCTTCCCAAATACTGGTCGAGGACCTAGGCATTCGCCGAATACTTTCTAAGGCCATGTGTTCAGTCAACCCCCGAGAACTCCTCAAGTAGATATTCGGCGAACACAGATTCCATCTTGCAACCCACCATCATCATGTATCTATATCATATTTAAAAACGCCGTTATCTGTACGCTTCAGCTCCTGGTATCATCATCTAACTCCAACGCCATTCGAACCTCTGCAGGACCACTGTCTCAAGTATCAGAGCTATATCCTGACCTCAGGCCCGCGATGGACGACGAAGCTGTGGACTTCGGGTATGAAGAAGAGATTGAGAGAAAGAAGACAGTTAATAGCAGAGAAGGAGCGGCTTGCCAGGGAACAAGACGCGTTAAGACAGAAGAAGATGCGCGCAAAGAGCAAAGGAAAGAACATTTAACATGAAATACAGCTTCCCTGGTTAGTGAAGTTCAAAGTTATCGGAAGGCTCGTCGTATTCTGGCTTGGAGAGCCTTCAACATAGCTGGAAGAGCATTGGTTGATATAGGGAGCTCTTTTGAGAGCGATACGCGGAGTCTAGAAAAACACCCAGAGTTTTGAATGTTTTTGCAGATATATAACGAGGAAGGAGAAAAGATATGCGTATGCGAAGCGAGCTCAAGACTCGAGAGCTTACTGGTCCAAAGCAGAGAGAAATAGCAAAACACACATATAACAGCCGTTGCTGAAACTTGTATTTCCCACTAGGGTCCGGAATGATCTATTGTCTATTGCATGCAGGCTGACTGACGCGAATAACTCGACTAAGTCCAAACTGTTCATAGTCTTCCCACAACTGTATCTCGTCCCATTACGCCAATACCCAGAGTAGAGCATAGCCGACGTCTATTTTCCAGCATCCTCCTTCAGAGAGACAATTCTGTTCAGCACGACTTTGTCCTCCGTGCTATCCTCATCCACAGCAAAATACGCAACCTAATATATCTGTCAGCTACCATATTCATCAAGGAGAATTGCAAAGGGAGAACTTACTCTCATAGCCTGGAACCTAACCGACTCCGGCCCACCGCTCCCCAGCTCACTCTCACTCGTATTCTCCGCCTCTGGCCACGGCGCCCGTCTCCTCACCTCCTCAAAGCCGCTCTCAATCAGCGCATGCGGGTATATCGTCTCGCTATCAGGGTTGATGTCCTTCAAGAACCCGCCCTCCGCATCGTCCGGCTTCTCGCTCTTAAACAACGAATTGTACATGCGGACCTCGATCTCGCGCGAGCCTTCTGGTACCCACTGGATATATGTCTTCGGCTTCTTACCCTCCTTATCGTAAACCGCACGCACCTCCGTCACCTTGCCGTCTTCGGACTTGGTGAATGTGGTTGCCTTGATGGGGAAGGGGAGCTGGAGCAGTCCGACGGACTTGCCAGGCGCGAGACGGAAGTAATCCTTGCTGTCGACCTCGCGGAAATCGCTGCGGTCGATGTAGACCGTCTTGGTGAGGCGGACCTTGTGGCTTCCCATAGCCGGATTCTTCGGCGAGAACGGGACATCCAAATCCGTCTCCTCGGCATCCTCGATCACCACAGCGAGCGGATCTAGAACCATCATCAGGCGCGGAACCGTGCGCTCGAGATACCGACGCACGGTCTGATCGAAGCGCGCGAGCTGGATGGTCGTGCCTGCGGTCGTGACGCCGAGTTCGTTTACGAATTCGAGGATGGCTCCTGGAGGGACGCCGCGTCGGCGGATGCCAATCAGAGTGTAGAGGCGTGGATCGTTCCAGCCGCGGACATAGCCTTCATTGACGAGCCTTGCAATCTTGCGCTTGGAGAGTACGGTCCCGGTGATGCTGAGGCGGCCGTATTCACGCTGCATTGGCTCATAGACGCCGAGTGACTTGTTGAGCCATTCGTAGGAGACGCGGGATTGGATGAATTCGGTAGTGCAGAGGGAGTGGGTGATGCCTTCGAAGCTATCGCAGAGACAGTGGGTAAAGTCGTACGTCGGGTAGATCTTCCACTTGTCGCCGGTGCGGTGGTGTTCTGCATCGAGGATGCGGTAGGCGGCGAGATCCCACATCTGAGGGTTGCCATCCTCGATATCCTGCTTCATGCGTAGGAAGGCGGCTTTGGGCTTGTATTTTCCATCGCGCATGGCGCGGAATTCTGTCAGGTTCTCGTCAACGGAGCGATTGGCGTGCTCGCAGCGGTATCTTGGGCCTCTCGCCTCGCCACCTCTCTGGAGCTTGATCTCGGTATCTGAACAGTGGCAAACGTATGCCTTCTCCCTCCGGATCAGTTCCTCGGCCAATTCGTAAAGTTTGTCGAAGTTATCGCTGGAGTATGTGATTCTGACTGGCGTGAATCCAAGCCACTTTATCATCTCCTTTATCGCAGTGAAATACACCTCCTCCTCGGCCTCTGGGTTGGTATCATCGAATCGCAGATAGCACTGTCCTCCATGGAATCTAGCAAATCCGAAGTTGACGCCGATCGCCTTGGCGTGTCCAATATGAAGATATCCGTTGGGTTCAGGTGGGAAGCGAGTGACAACGTCCTTGACTGGGCGCTCCTTGTATACTCGGTCGAGGAAACCCTCCTTGAAGATCGCATTGACATCGACAACGACATCCTCCTTTTTCTCCACAGGTTTCTTTTCTGTAGGCGCTTTCGGCGGCGCATCGCTCTTGGCCTTCGCCTGAGCTGCCTTCTTTGCCCGCTTTGCCAGTCTCTTCTTCAGTTCGCCCTTAGAGACCATCTCGCCCGTCTCCTCGTCCAACTGGAGCTTCGCCGTTCCTTCTGTAATTGCGTCCGCCATGGCGCCGATGGATCGTCGCTGTCTGATCTATTATATGATGAATGAAGATTGTAGATCTTATGCTGATGTATGAGTGTCTTGTGTCCTATGTCTTGTCTTGACTGTTATTCACCGAGTTTCTTGAGAAGGTCTATTATTGTTGCTGTTGCCCCTCTATTGACTCAGAAATGTTTCGAAGCTTTGACAATTTTAGCCTGTTCCGCTTCCTCCCTCCCAGCCACGCTAAATTACCCTTGCACGGCGGTTGCAGTCATCGATCACGCTAAGATAAGATAAGATAGTCATCACAGTATCATTACCCCACGTTCAACTCGACCGACACCTTGAGGTTGACGTTGACGAGACACTTTGAGCTTCACTCTTACCAAAGGTATGCAGAAGCCTTTGTTTACTTTAATTTACATTTACATGACTACCACATGTTTCATTCGTTAATTCATCCCACACATCTAACATCACAACTAGATATTAAGGTGGAATAATACCTCTGTCAACCACCAAGATGTTAACACCTGTTTCCGAGCTTCCTTCCATCCCCTTGCTATATCGCCTGAAGAAGCTCCTTCCACCAAGCCCTGAGGAGAATGAAGATCTACCAACTCCCTCTCAGGCACTGAACGACAAGATTGTAATCTTCCGAGGCGACATCACAAGACTTGAAACCGACGCCATCGTCAACGCAGCCAACAACAGGCTCCTTGGTGGAGGTGGTGTGGACGGCGCTATTCACCGCGCAGCTGGCCGCGGACTCGTCGCAGAGTGCCGTACTCTGGGTGGATGCGAGACAGGCGATGCAAAGATCACAGATGCTTACAATCTGCCATGCAAGAAGGTCATCCATGCCGTTGGGCCCGTCTACGATTCCGACATTCCGAGAGAAAGTGCGAAGCTCCTTGCGAGCTGCTATACCACAAGCTTGAAGTTGGCCGTGGAGAACGATTGCAAGACTATTGCCTTCAGTGCTCTTAGCACCGGTATTTACGGATATCCCAGCCGAGCCGCAGCACCTGTTGCGATCAATGCGGTGAAGACGTTCTTGGAGGGTGAAAATGGCGACAAAATTGACAAGGTGGTCTTCTGCACATTTGTTGAGAAGGATGTTCGTGCATACGAGTATTGGATTCCGTAAGTCGTTTCTGTGTGCTCAGAAATTGGTTACTGACATGAACAGTAAATTTTTCCCGCCTACAGATCATGACTTGAGGGGAGGCCATGAGGAGGAAACAGAGGAAGGATATGAGGTTGTTGAGGCTGGAGAATCCGCCGGCAACGGTGCAGTTGAAAATTCAGAAACTAAAACTACTGTTGAAGATCTGCCAGAAGTCCCATCTACAGAGCCGTCGACTGAGAATGAGCCTGTTACGAAGGAGCAGACGGAATCCGATGTCTAGACGAGGTAGAGGGGTATTTTGTACTGAAAATGCACAGCTGGGATTTTTATACCAGTCTTGAGTTTCAGATTTGTCAACAAATTGCTCATTCTCAGCGAGAAATAAATCAAAAGTACGCCTTCTTTTCAAAATAGTATGCTCTATGCAATTATGTTCATTGACAGCTGTATGCCTGAAATATAAGGCTCCCTTCGAGACATCGCTCTCCTGATGGTTACTTGCTTTCCCCTCTTGCCTCAAGAGCATCCACTGACGTCAAAATGCTCCATAATCCCAATTTCCTATAAAGCTCTCGAACCTCTGCTGCTCAGCTAAACGAGTCATGAATTCCTCCAAGGACATCTACAAGGAGGATGTAAACTTCGCCCAGCTTGCCTCCCAGGATCCCGAGTTTGCCAAGGTGTAGGTCGTCTCGTCATCTCTTGTATTTGTATTCATATTGCACAGCTTCTGCACTTGGGCTCTTTATTTCTATGCCATTTTCTCGATGGCTCGGTGCTGAGACTAGATAGCCTGAAGCCGAATGGTCAGGTTGATTTCAGCGACCCAGACTCGGTCCAGCAACTCACCAAATCACTGCTCAAGAGAGATTTCGGGCTGAAAATAGTTCTCCCACCAGATCGACTCTGTCCTCCAGTATGTAGTTCTATCCCATGTTTTTTTCGCTTTCGCTTGATCCCCCTCGCAAAGGAATTTTGTTCTACCTCACACGCCATCACCTGACCATCACAGGTCCCAAATCGTCTCAATTATCTATTATGGGTCCAAGATCTCCTCGACACCACGAGCTCGTCCTATGCCGACCGCCATGACCCAAAGAGAGAGGTTATAGGTCTAGACATCGGCACTGGAGCGAGCTGCATCTATCCCATACTGGGATGCGCGCAATACCCATCTTGGAAATTCGCAGCGACGGACATCGACGACCACAGCCTCAAATTTGCCAGAGAGAACATCACGCTCAACGACCTCTCCTCCCGAATCAGGTTGCTGAAAAGCAATGCTGAGGGCCCCCTTCTACCTTTAGATGCACTTGGCTTGGACACGTATGCTCTCCTCCAGCCTGCTTTTCCCCCTCCTCACATTCCGCCTCTTCCACTCACACAACCCAACTCACGCATACCCAGCCTCCATTTCTGCATGTGCAACCCCCCATTCTACACCTCCTCGTCCGACCTCCTCTCGTCCGCCTCCGCCAAATCCCGTCCCCCGAACTCCGCCTGCACCGGCTCCGCGTCCGAAATGGTGACCCCCGGCGGCGAAGTCGCCTTCGTCTCCAAGATGCTCGAGGAGAGCATCCAGCTGCGCGAGCGCGTGCAGTGGTACACCAGCATGCTGGGGAAGCTGAGCAGCGTGCCCGTGGTGGTCGACAAGCTCAGGCAGGCAGGCTGCACGAACTGGGCGGTGGCCGAGCTCGTCCAGGGCAGCAAGACGAGACGCTGGGTGCTGGGATGGAGCTGGGGCGATCTGAGGCCGAGTGTGGCGGTGAGTAGGGGAGTGGGCAGCTTGGAGAGGAAGTTTCTGCCGTTCCCGAGCGAGTTTGTGGTACAGGTATGTCTCTGTATGAGGATGCGTGGGTAGCAGAGGCTGATGAGATAGGTACCTGGTGCTGGAGAGGAGAGAATGCTCGAGATAGGAGAGCGTGTGAACACCGCCTTATCCGCCCTACCGTTGCAATGGAAGTGGAGACCTGACACCTGTACTGGTGTCGGGTTTGCGGCGCGAAATGTGTGGTCGCGCGCAGCTCGTCGTCATTCGAAGGCAAGAGACGGGGAAGAGGAGGATGAGGAGGACGACATGGCGTTTGGCTTCAAGATAACCGTGCGTTCTCCCCCAGCGACAGAGAATGTGTTTTTGGTCACTGAAGTCACGGTACGGTGGCTAAAGGGGAGGGAGATTGTGGTGTTTGAGAGCTTCTGCGGGATGGTGAAGAGGAAGGTTGAGGCGCCATGACGATGCTGGGAAAGGTCCATAAGAGTGTAGCTGCAGGATAAACTGCTGTCTTGCTATCAAGGGATGGTTGTCCATGTGTTTTGTGTTTCAAACTCCAAAATGGGCGGATATGTGACCCGACACGGTGCCGCTAAGAATATACCTCTTTGATCTCGCGTGAATTTGCGCACTGCGCAAACCCTCTATAATCACTCCGACAATGCCGCATCTCCCTCCCATCCCCTACCTCTCCTCATTCCCAAATCCCTGGTATCTACCACTTCGCCTCCTTCCGCGCCAAGAAGCCCTTCAGAATCCCGACCTGCGTGTCCAGCGCCTTCAACCAGACCCTCAGGCCATCATGCACAACCGCCTCGTCGGGGCCCAGCTTGATGTAGAAGTCCTTCCTGTAAGGACACGCGGACATGGCGGCGCTGAAGATGGGCTTGACGAGGAAGGAGTGGTGCGGCTTCAGGGTGCTGCCGTAGGCGTTGCGGAAGGAGACGGAGAGCTCCTCGGCGGCGGCTTCGAGGTTCGAGGAGAGCGCGAGGCAGGTGAATTCGAGGCCGCTAGGGGGGGGACAACGTTAGTTTGTGGTGATGGAAGGATGGGGGGGGAGGGGGAAAGGGGGTTGTACCGGACGAGCCACACGAGGCCTTCGGTGGCGGTGTGCTTGCCGGTCTTGAGCTCGTTGATGACGAGCTCTTGGAGGGTTTCGGACTCGAGCGGCGCAGCGAGTTGTCTGTCTCTGATTTTCTGGTTGGAGACGGGGTTAGAGAGCTTCGATTATGCGGTGAGGGTGAAGGTGCGGGGTGCAGAAACCTTGACATTTCCTAACATATCGTTTTTGACTGGGTTAAAGGCAACGGATCCGAGAATATCTGCCATGGTGTCAGTAATGCTTCAGTCGAGCTTCCGTGACTGTGAATACCAAACAACTTGGTGAGACTCTCAGCGGCAAGCAGGAAGTCGGTGGTGTTAATGGCATTATCCTTCTCCTTGTTGACTGGGACGTCAACAAAGGACTTCTCCATGGTATCAAGAAAGCTAGCCATGATTGCGGTGGATTGGACGGGTATGTATTGATTAGAGGATTGGAAAGAGTTGTTTAGGTGTTGATGCTGTTGATGCTGTTGAGGCTCTGGATGCTCTGGATGCTGTTGACGTGTCTGAGAGGTACTCTAGTCTACAGATCGCGGTGAAGCTTCCATAGCTCCGCCCCGGCCCATTGGTAGGGGTTGACAGCATGCAGCTGTGCCTGAGGTGTTCGTTGAGTGCTCTCCCCCTGAATTCTGAATTGGCGGTAACAGCAACTGAGAAGCCCCTATTAATTAATTAAATTAATTAAATTAATTAATCATTTGGCGTCTGAGTATGTTCGTACATACATACATATATGTATGTACATGGGTATATAAACATGGGTATATAAACAAACAGAATTTTCAATCTTCAATCTTCAATGCCTCGGATATCGCGTGATCAACAGTCTCCTGTTTCATTTTTTTTTGTATGTATGGTAACATTGTAACATCATATGGTAATATCAGAAAAGAGCTACCTGGCTGGTACGTAGCGCGTGTTTAAGGCGGCCAGAGTCGGAAATCGGCAGACATCTTGGCATCAGCGCATTGCAGATCATGCCAGTCTGAATGTTGGGGATGTGGACAGCGGGGTATCGATTGAACGACGAGCAACACGTTATGCTCATATAGGTATAAGAATATTTGTTAAGGCGTGCATTACTGCGTACTTACCCCGTATGCGTCAAAGCTTATTCTGGTAAGCCGAATGACTGGCAAAAAAAAATCATTCCAAGGGTTCAAATATACTGCACAATGAGGTCATGCTAGGAGCATAACCTGGTACCTATATATCTCGAGACTCGAGCCAAGATTCACACGGTCAGTCGCTCACACCCCGTAAGACTGGAGAAGTACAAGTAGACATAGAGAGGACATGCCACACGCCATCCGGTTGTTGAACCCCGCAACTCCTAGTCTCCTAGGCTCTTATACATATTCTGCGTCTTGCTACTATTCATCTGGGCATCGCTGTCTCTCGTTTATCCTCATTCCTGCATGATATCATATCAAGACACGGGAAGAAGCCATCATGTCCAACGAACTCCCACAGGAGGAAGGGTCGCGTTCCCATCACTTGAAGGGAGCACGCAAGAATCCCTTCGAACAACTAAAGGAGAAGTTTGACAGTGCAAGTTTGCAGGAGGCAAAGGTCGCTTTTATCGTAAGTGTACAAGTATAGTTACCCCAGCATCAGGACGCATTCTGACCCTTTCATAGCACAAGAAGCAAGTTGCCAGCTCACTTCACGCAAGGTCTAGACTAACAAAGTAGGAACACTATGGGAAAATTTGCGAATCTATTCAATCCCAATCATCGACACGACGAGGAGCACGAGAGGGAAACAGACGAGAAGCGGTCGAGAGCCAGCGAGACCCATCGATTCCATGCCTTTGCGCCAGAACGTCCGAATAATGATATAAAGTGGTATGTCGACGGACGAGACTACTTCTGGGCAGTATCCGTATCTTTGGAGGCAGCAAAGGAAACAATCTACATCCATGATTGGTGGTTATCACCCGAGGTGAGGGAATCCGAGTCTGAAATGCGCTTATGGAGACTGACAACTGCTGCACAGCTGTTTCTGCGGAGACCTCCATATGATAACCAAGAATGGCGTTTGGATCAGGTCTTGAAGCGTAAAGCTGAGCAGGGCGTGAAGATCTTCGTCATTGTGAGTGCTGTAGTCCTGTACTTGTGTAATGCATACTAATGCCGTACCAGGTTTAGTAAGGGCTGTAGCTCCATACTTGTAGAAAGCGTGCTAATATGATGCAGCAAAGTGAGAATTATCTTCGTTGATTAATTAATCAGTCGTCTGCTCTAATCCTCGAGACCGAGTTAACGGGTGAACAGGAAATCACCGCTGCGCTTACATGCAACTCAGAGCATACTAAATATGCTCTTCGGGATTTGTGTCCAGAAGGGAGCCCAGGCCACGGAAACATAATAGTCATGCGACATCCTGACCACAACATGCTGGAGAACGCATCTGATATGTTAGACATCCTATCCGCTCATATTTAACTATCTCTGATGACTGTTTAGGACTTTCTACTGGGGTAGGCTTAGTGGCTAGATCCTAAAATTCGCAGCGTATGCGTCATGCTAACTCGCAGAGTAGCACACCACGAGAAAATGTTGCTCATTGATTACGAGATTGCCTACCTCGGGGGATTTGATCTATGTTTTGGTCGCTGGGATAGCCATCAGCACCCTTTGGCTGACGTACATCCAGCAGGCGTTTCAGAGGAGGTGAGTTCATTCTGTGTTGTAGAAGGGACATGCTGATGATTCCGTAGATTTGGCCCGGCCAGTGAGCGAGCTTCTTTCCTGGTCAGGATACGGTTGAATACGAGTATGCTGACTTCCAAAGGGACTTCAACAATAGTCGTATTATGGACTTCCACAACGTCCAAGAATCGCAACAAAATCAGCTAAGCAAGGCCGAGTACGGACGAATGCCGTGGCACGATACCTCATTGTGTGTCATCGGGGATAGTGTAATGGACATATACCAGCATTTTGTTCTCAGGGTATTTTGGCCGACATTTGTGAAAGACGATACTAATCGTTTTCCAGTGGAATTTTATTAAGCGGGACAAGTACAAGCGTGACAAGAGATTTCCCTGGTTACTTATGCCGGGATTTGATGGAAAGGACGAGGATCTCATTGGAGTTCAGCGGCCGGCGCATCCCGTGGGAGGTATGTTATTGAACCATGCATTGTCATTACTGTACTGACAGGTAAGGATATGTGCATCACCCATTGAGTGATATGGCAACGAAAAAAACTGGTGCTCAGGGAACGGTCAAGGCCCAGATCGTCCGGAGCAGTTGCGACTGGAGCAGTGGGATCCTTTCCGAAAGCAGCATACAGGATGCGTACTGTGAGATGATCAGAAACGCACAGCATTACATTTATATCGAAAATCAGTTCTTTATAGTAAGTCGGCCATTTCTTGATCCCTGATTCTAGCATCCCCAAACGTTCAGTGGATCCCCCTTCGCCCGGAAACTGCAGTGTCATCGGCCAGGTGGTGCCTTTCAATATTATATGGATGCTGATAGATTTACAGACTGCTACCGGCGAAGAGCAGAAGCCTATACAGAATCAGATAGGTGGGGTATGAAGGCCCTAATAGCCCTCTCCTTCGTAGGAGCGATTAACTGATCTGTCTACACAGGCTATTGTCGATGCCGTTGTACGAGCAGCCAAGGAGGGTAGAAAATTTCGTGTTATGGCCATAATTCCATGCGTTCCAGGATTTGCGGGGGATCTAAGGTTGGACGCTGCAGCGGGGACGCGAGCAATCATGGATTACCAATACAGGTCGATCTGCCGTGGCGAGCATTCGATCTTCGAGCGCGTCAGGGCAGCAGGAGTCAATCCGGAGGACTACATATTCTTCTTCAACCTCAGAACTTATGACCGTCTCAATGTCACGCCAGCGATCAAGAAGCAAGAAAAGGCGTCAGGTCTTAAATATCAGGATGTCCAGCGCGCAAACGCTCAGGAGGTTCTGGGAGAAGACATTGCGGGCGGGAAGGATGCTCGCGATAAGACGACGGAATTTGAGGCTGCTCGAGAAGATAAGGAGGATCGACAGCCTGTCAGCGCGGATTCCGTCGCGAAGAACGCTATGCTAAATACACCTAAGCTCTCGACTGAGGCTTGGGCAGGCTCGGCTGAATCGGAGGTTGACTTATGGGTTCAGGAGGAGCTTTATATCCATAGTAAACTGCTGATTGTGGACGACAAGATTGCGATTTGTGGCAGTGCCAACATCAACGATCGTTCGCAGCTTGGATATGTGAGTTTTTCCCTCCATTTTCAGAATACGACTGACACTATTGCAGCACGACTCCGAGATCGCGATTATCATGGAGGATACGAAGATCTTGCAGAGCACGATGGATGGCAAGCCTTACGAAGCGGGCAGCCACGCTGCTACTCTCCGTCGATATGTGTGGAGAGAGCACCTTGGTCTCCTCCCGCCGCAGGAACTGTATGCCGGTAGCGATCCCAACGCTCAGCCGCTGCCGGTTCCCAACGATCCACGTGAGGACGAATGGTACGACTTCGTTTCCGATCCGCTCAGTGACGAGTTGTGGAAGATGTGGACTTCGCAGGCAACGACTAATACTAGGATTTATCGCGAGCTATTTCACGGTATGCTCTTCCCTCCTGCTCTCGTTATGCCTTGTCCGGTCCAATGCTGATTTCTCTTTTGCAGCTGATCCAGATAATTATGGTAAGTCGCATGTGCTCCTGAACTTGAACTTGAACTTGAACTAGGACTGTGCTGATTATTCGTAGTTAAAACTTTCCAGGGTACTTGGCTGTCTTGAATCGTCGCTTTGCGCACTGACTAACAAGCAAACAGACTATGAAAGATACATGCCAGCCAGGGGGGAAAAGGCAGGACACATCTATAATCGATTCACCCCGCCCGAAGACGTCAGGTTTGTTTCTCATGAGCTTTCCATTGCTTCGAGATGCTGATTCGGAAATAGGAAGGGTTTGGACCTTATCAAGGGGCATTTAGGTATATCTTTTCCCCTTTCTACCGTGGATTCTTGAGACTCATAACTGACCGCGTAAAAGTCTGGATGCCGCTGGATTTCTTGAAAGATGGGGCTCTGACGGAACGCAATGAGGGGATGCAAGTAAACATACTCACGGAGAGTATCTACACTTGAGTATTTTAGGGGTTGGCGCATGTATAATGCCGCAGCCACGCCGTCAACTTCTAACGTGGTGGATTTTACAATATCAATTAACTGTAATATATGTGGTATTATTGGATTCCGATCTGGAGTTGTTGAAAAGCTATCGTTATTGGGGCGTAGTAATAGTTAGAATATCCTTCTTTACTTCCTCGCCGCTTTCTGCCACCAGTGTCTCGAGATTGGAATTGTCTAACTATTCCAACATTTCCGTTTTGCTGCGGATACATCAAGTTGGCCAACGAACTCTGTCGATGGAGGAAGTCGAAGTACCGTCTTGACCCGAAGCCAGAATGCGAGTATAAAAACAGGCATTACCGCTTGATCTTCCTGCTTCCAGCATCTACTCATGCCTCACCGATCGCCGAAGCGATCCCGCTCACGGCCGCCCAATTCCAAGCCCCGAAGTCGCAGCCCCGCATGAGATGAGTACCTATCTTGCTCGACTCTCGCTGCGCGAGAACGACTTGCTTCATTCTTGCTGCGGAACTGCCTGCTGCTGCTGCTGAGGCGCATTGTTGCCGTGCCATTGCGTGCTGTCGTCCAATTCCAATCCAAAATGCAGGCATTGTTGCTTGAGGTTGGCAAGTGTGGACAGGCAGTAGGCGTACGATATCCGTCGTTTCTCGGACGTGGAGGAGAGAGGACAGGGCATAACTTCTTCGATAATATTTCTTATCCTCGTTTCCCTGTAAGAGGAGGGTAGATCAGGGGTGGAAAACATCGGGCTTTTAGAGAGGGGTTTTTGGCTGGTGATGGCATGATATTCCTGCTCTTCATATAAATGTCAGATCGAAGGAACGTGTTTTGTGAGATTTCTGTGAAAGTTAATCGTCGGACCCAAAACTGAGCTCCGCTCAGGGTCGGAGGAAGCGATTTGGGACGCCTCATGAAAATATAGAACATGAACTTTATATGTAGTATAATGAAAATATGTCACTCTACACTTAATTTACTATGAAAGGTACTAAATATAATTAAAATCTAGTTCCTAATTTGCACTCTCACTTTC
>Ga0209512_1002916_pt1 | contig 17092 bp, 16 predicted proteins | sample frozenSSSSmetaG_FD_184142 | JGI IMG/M metagenome (GOLD analysis project Ga0209512, IMG submission 184142) | Glacier valley bacterial and archeal communities from Borup Fiord, Nunavut, Canada, to study Microbial Dark Matter (Phase II) -... | ecosystem: Environmental > Aquatic > Freshwater > Ice >... | reverse complement strand
TTGCTTTGTTGATTTCGCCCTCAAAAAAACCCATTGCCGAAGCAGTAAACATTTCACCAAGAAAAAGCACAACAAGCCAAGTGGCTCTTTTTTTCACCATTTCAAAAAGTCGAGTTTGAACGTAAGGCAAGTCAAGTGCCTCTAACCCCCCAAATTTTTGGATATCTTCTGTATCTCTCTTTTCTATCTCATCTTTGATGACATCAATAACGTCATCAATCGTGATTCGACCAACTAAACGTCCCAATTCATCAACAACTGGAATAGCTTCCAAATCGTATTTTTCCATGATTCTCGCCACATCAACATCTGGAGTCTCTACATCTACAAAATGTAGTTTTTTAATATAAACATCATTTATCGGTGTTCTTGTAGAAGTACTCAGTAAATCCTTGAGCGACAACCTTCCTTTTAAACGGTCTTCGTCATCTACCACATAAATAGAATGGACTCTTGAAATGTTTTCTGCTTGAATTCTCATCTCTTTAACACAAGTGAGTACATTCCAATTTTCGTTGACCTTAACCAACTCTTTGTGCATAATTCCCCCCGCCGTATCCTCGTCATAACGAAGTAAATCGACAATTCCTTTGGCATGCTCAACATCCTGCAATTCCGATATTACCTCAGCTTTCTTCTCTTTTGAAAGTTCTCCAATAATATCAGCGGCATCATTGGTCTCTAATTCATCAAGCTCTTCGGCGATCTCTTTTGCAGAAAGACGCTTTAATATATTTTCCCTTAAATCATCTTCTAACTCTAACAGAATTTCGGCTGTCTTTTCACTATCTAAAACCTTGAAAATATAAGTCGCTTCATCAATATCAATCTCGTCAAGAATTTCTGCGAAATCGGCATGATGCATATCATTCAACAAGATTTCCAACTCCTGATTATTCTTTGCTTGGATGAGTTGAGCTATTTGCTTAATTAATTCTTTGCTGATTTTAAACTCCATCGGCTTCTATTTTTTGGGTCAATGCTATAAATTGTAAATAGTCTAATTGCTCAGGACGAAGGTTAAAAACCTCATCTTCTCTTAAACTATCGGACAAATTTAAGGTTTTTAAACTGTTACGCAAAGTCTTTCTGCGCTGTTGAAAAGCCGTTTTCACAACCGTAAAAAACAATTTCTCTCCACAAGGCAAACTAAAGTCTTCTTTTCTTCGCAATCGCAAAACTCCCGATTTTACTTTTGGTGGTGGAATGAACACATTTTCATCAACCGTAAATAGGTATTCTGCATCGTAAAATGCTTGAACTAAAACAGAAAGAATTCCATAGGCTTTGGTTCCCTTTTTTTCGCATATCCTTTGCGCTACTTCCTTCTGAAACATACCCGCAAATTCAGGAATTTGATTGCGGTATTCCAATGCTTTGAAAACGATTTGCGTAGAAATATTATAAGGGAAATTACCAATTATAGCAAATTGTTTCCCTTCAAAAACTTCATTAATATCATATTTCAAAAAATCTTTCGAGATGATTCTGTCTTTAAGTTTATCGTAATTGGCATCCAAATAAGTAACTGATTCTTCATCAATTTCAATTACATAGGTATTTATGGGTTTATCCAATAAATATTTGGTCAAAACACCCATTCCAGGTCCAATTTCTAATACATCCTCATACCCCACTAAATTCAGAGTATCAGCAATATCTTTTGCAATGCTTTCGTCTTTTAAAAAATGCTGTCCGAGGTGTTTTTTGGCTTTTACTTTTTCCATGATTTTTATTTTGCCACGAAGACACTAAGGCGCTAAGTGTTATTAGGGTTATTTTATCTCGCAAAGACGCAAAAGCGCAAAGCAAATTTTTCAATCATTAATGCTCACTTATCACTTCCAATTCCGTTCTGAAAGCTAGCATTTTATCGCCAAACAATTTCAAACCTTCCTCCCTTAATCTAGGAGCATCTTCCTTATAATATTTTTCTAAAGTTTCCTTACTATCCGTTGTGTATTGAACCGAATAAGTGACACCACCCATTTCTTCTTCAATTAAAACCCGAACAAATTTAGCAGCCGAAAATTTTCCTAAGGCCAACATTTCAGGAATGTGTTTGTACTGCATCCAAATCATCCATTGATCGTGAACACTTTCGTGTATGTTTGTGGTAACGTTGTATATTATCATTCTTTAAAAAGTATTAAGATTGGAAATTTAAAATTTCAATAGCAATGACAATATCAATGGCAATGTCAAATTATTAATCCAATCTGTTTTCTATATTCTAAAATCTAAACTCTATTTTGAAATCAAAATCTATAATCTGCAATCTAAAATCACAAGTTTGTATCTCCACGCAATTCTCTAAACTTTCTTCTTGCATCAACAAAATAAATACTGTCCTGATGACTGAAAATTATTTTTTCGTATAATGCTTTTGCTTTATCGGGTTGCTGTAATTGTTTGTTATAAATATCTGCTGAAAAATAGAGCGCTTCATCTATGTAAATACCATCGCTATGATGGTCAATTATATCTTGATATTCTGCCAAAGCTAAAGTATAATCTCCTAACTTTTCATATACTCTTCCCAATCTCAACAAAGTCACTGCTTCAATTTCTTGACCTTTAAAATTTTTTAGAATCGACTGAAACTGAGTAATAGCTTCTTGATTTCTGTTTTGGTACAAAAGATAATCTCCTTTGGCAAATTGTTTCAAAGCCGTCTGGGTAGAATCGGCAACCGTGTTGTCATTAATCAAAAGAAAATATTCCAACGCATCATTGGCAATCAATTGAGTACTCGCTGATTTCAACTCTTTGAACTGTTTCAGTGCCCATTCAAAATCGGCTTTAAAATAACTTGTTTTGGCGGATTTCAAACTTGCTTCGTGCGACAAGACATTATTTTGCAAATTCTCTTCTATCTGTGAATAATAGAGTAAGGCTTGATTGAACTTTTCTTCAGAAAGTAAAATGTCTGCCAATTCCATTTTGCATGCAGCTTGATCATAAATGGTAAGTTGCATTTCCATAGCTCTTTTTACAATAGCTTTTCCTGCTTCAGGGTTTCTCATTATAAAGCTAACAAAATAGGCCTGTTTTAACTGCAAAGGTAAGGTAACTGGAGTAATTCCGTATTGTTTTAACAAAAGCTCAAATTGCGTGTTTATTGCTGCAAAATCTTTGTCTTGGGCCTTTTCCATTTTTATATTCAGCAAATAGGTATTAGCCTGAACAATCAAATCTACATCTGTAGTATTTTCCAATACATAATTCATAACTTCAATAGCAACGTCTTTATCTCCATCTTCAATAGCAATTTGTCCCAAACTAAGAATACTGCTAAGCGATTCTGGATTTCGTTTGTAGATTGCTTTTTCTTGAATAAAGGCTTTTCCGAATTCTTTTTGCTGCATATAAAACCAACTCAAAAACTGATTCCAAAATATATCCTGATTTTTTTGCACGCGGACAATTAAAGCTTTTCGAAGGCTTTCATTGAATTTGGAATCTCCATCAGATGACATATAGCGCGTCATTTGATTTTGAATTGTCATTACAGATTGAGGGTTCTCAATGGCTTCTTCAAGAAAATTGGCAATCATTTCGTCTGTTCTTCCCAATTGCCCATAGAGCATAGCCGTTTGAAATTTAAAATTAAATGTTGGTACTAATTCACTGGCAACCAAATATGATTTTAAGGCATATTCAAGTAATACTTTCTTCTCAAAAGTATTGGCAACACCATATACTTCGTTTGGGTTTTTGCGGATTTTGTCTATTGCGTCATCGTAATATTTCTTTGCCTTTGTTTCATTTTTTTGCAATTGAAAATTATAGCCTAGTTCGACCAAAAGTGTTGCTTGTTTGTATTTTGCAAACCGCTCTTGAATCGCTTTTTCAACCGCATCAAACTGAAGCAATTGTTGCATGCAATCTATTTTTCTCTGAAAATAAAATGGATTTGAAGGCAATCCATCTGATAATTCTTGGTAACTGACCAACGCTTTATCAAAATCCCCTTTGTCATAATAATACTGCGCCAATTGCTCGTTTTGGGAAAACGCAATCAGAGAGAATAAAAGAGAGATATAAAGAAAGAGTTTTTTCATTGTTCAGTTTTTTAGTCACAGTCGCAGTTTTCAGTCTCAGTTCTGAAAACTAAAAACTGTGACTGTAAACTGAATTAATCTATAATATCAAACCCGCAATACGGCCTTAAAACTTCTGGAATCAAGATTCCTTCTGGAGTTTGGTAATTTTCTAAAATTCCAGCAAGAACTCTTGGCAAAGCCAATGAACTTCCGTTAAGCGTATGTGCCAATTGATTTTTTCCATCTTTGTCTTTGAAACGCAATTTCAAACGATTGGCTTGAAAAGTCTCAAAGTTTGATACCGATGAAATTTCCAACCAACGTTCTTGAGCGGTTGAATATACTTCAAAATCATACGTCAAAGCCGATGTGAAACCCATATCTCCTCCGCATAGGCGTAAAATTCGGTATGGTAATTTCAATTCATTCAATATGCTTTTTACATGTTCTACCATTCCGTCTAGTGCTGCATACGAATTATCAGGGTGCTCCACACGAACAATTTCTACTTTGTCAAATTGATGCAAACGGTTCAAACCACGTACGTGGGCTCCATAAGAACCTGCTTCACGACGGAAACAAGGTGTGTAAGCAGTATATAAAACTGGCATTTCAGTTTCAGATAATATAACATCTCTAAAAATATTGGTTACCGGAACCTCAGCCGTTGGAATTAAATACAAATCATCGGTAGCGTCGTGGTACATTTGCCCTTCTTTGTCTGGCAATTGTCCAGTTCCATAAGCCGATGCTTCATTTACCAAATGTGGCACTTGCATTTCTTTGTAACCTGCTGCTGTATTTTTGTCCAAGAAATAATTGATTAAAGCGCGTTGCAAACGAGCTCCTTTCCCTTTATAAACTGGAAAACCTGCACCAGTTATTTTTACTCCCAATTCAAAATCGATGATGTCGTATTTCTTCACCAATTCCCAATGCGGTTCTGCACCTTCGTGCAAAACTGGAATTTCACCTTCTTCAAAAACGTTTAAGTTATCCTCAGGTGTTTTTCCAACTGGAACAATATCGGCAGGAAGATTCGGTAAAGTATATAATTTATCTGTTAATTCATTAGCTAATGCAACAGCGTTTTCGGCTAGCACTTTGCTTTTTTCTTTTAACAGAACTGTTTTTTCTTTAAGAATTGCCGCTTTCGACTTCTCCCCTGCTTTCATCAAATCCCCAATATCTTTGGACAATTTATTAGATTCGGATAAAACAGTGTCCAACTCTACTTGTGTAGCGCGACGTTTTTCATCCAATTGCACCACTTCTTCAACAACTTGTTTGGCATCCATATTTCTTTTGGCCAAAGCGTTGATTACTTTCTCTTGATTCTCTCTAATAAATGCGATTTGTAACATAGTTTGATTTTTATACCTAAATAATGGTAGCAAATTTAAGGAAATGTTTGATAACAACGAGACAAAGTTTGTTTTGTGGTTGCATTTTGGTTTTCGTTATGCAATTTTGACTAAAATTGGTCTCTTTTTCACCATTTTAACACCAATCTGAAAGGTATTTATTGACACCAGATAAAATAGATTGTGTCTTTTTTGGGCTAAAAACAACAACATTGAATTATTTTTTTTATAATTTTACTAAAAACTAAAAACCATGTTATTAAAAAATATCGAAACCGCACTGAACAAACAAATTCGAATAGAAGCAGAATCTTCTCAAACCTATCTTTCCATGGCTTGTTGGGCTGAAGTAAATGGATTGGAAGGAATCGCACAGTTTATGTATGCCCAATCTGATGAGGAGCGTTTGCACATGCTCAAATTAATCAAATATGTAAACGAGCGCGGTGGTCATGCCAAAATAACCGATTTGAAAGCACCAAAAACAACTTACGAAACTTTCAAAGGAATGTTTGAAGAACTATACAACCACGAAATTTTTGTTTCGGAATCGATAAATGAATTGGTTCATATCACCTTTGAAGAAAAAGATTATGCGACACATAATTTCTTGCAATGGTATGTAGCCGAGCAAATTGAAGAAGAAGCGACGGCCAAATCCATTCTAGACAAAATCAATTTAATTGGTGACGACAAAGGTGGACTGTACCTTTTTGACCGAGATATAATGCAAGTAGCGATAACAAATGCAGCAGCTCCTGTAAAATAATTAAGAGAAATCTTCATAAATATAATCCTCAAATCATTACTAAAACAATTTGAGGATTTTTTTGTTGAAAAAAGTTAAATTTTATTTAGAATAGATAAAAACAACGTACCTTTGCCTTAGTTTTTAATTCTTTACACAGTGAGCAACAAAGAAAAAGAGAAGAGCAAAAAAAAGGATAAAAAAGAAATCCTTAAAAAAATAAAAGTAGCCGAAAACTGCAAGTCAAAATGTTGTGACAAATATAAAAAAGGGGAAAAGAAAAGATGTGATCGTTGTCCGATGTTTGATTTGTTCAAAAAAACAGCTTAGTTTTAATTCATAGAATTCTATTTTTAGTTACTGTCACCAAAAATTTTCGTTTTTTATCTAAGTTTATTTTAAAAAGTACCCTTACAATAGTTAATATTAATTTACATGAATGAAAAAAAGAGTCTCAATGTGAGACTCTTTTTTTTTTTGAATTTTAAAATTGTAAACCTACTTTCCTAATAGCATAATTTCGTTCACCACCACTTCGGTGATATAGCGTTTCTCACCATTTTTGTCATCATAGCTTCTGTGGGTTAATTTACCGTCTATGGCAACTTGCTTGCCTTTGGTTACGAATTTTTCGATAATCTCGGCAGTTTTCCCCCAAGCAACTACGGTATGCCATTCGGTTTGTTCTACACGCTCTCCTTTGTCGTTTTTGTAACTGTCGTTGGTGGCGATAGTCAAATTGGCTAATTTTTTCCCTCCCTCAAAAGATTTGATGATTGGGTCGTTTCCTGCGTTTCCGATTAATTGTACTCTGTTTTTCATGGCGTGTAAATTTATATGTTAGTGTGTATATGATAGTTTTTGAAATAGACATTGCTCTTGTAAATGCTCTGTTTCATTTCGACTTGGCAAAGATGCGATGACTTCCAAAAGTTATTCGGTTGCTAACTGCTTACTTTCGGTTGTAATTATTTGTAACCGTTTGTAAATACAAAATTTTGAGTATATTTGATTAATATCAAAACACATAGGAAACATCTAGTTCAAGAAGGAACTGACAATAATATTCTCTTTAAGTTATCATCGAAACTCCTATAAAATGAATTGGCTAAAAAAAATATTTTTTAAAACCAGGAAAAGAAATCAGAATTTCTGCAATGAAATTAAAACATCTTTAGACGCTTTCGTGGACGAAGAATTTATTAATTACTTACATTTCAGTAACGAGCAAATTAAGATTGACTATATAGAAAGTATAAAGAAAATTTTAGAAACAACTATCGAAAATGGAGAAATTCAAAGAATAAAGTTTTCGAATTATATTGTTGATAATAAAATGGATATTCCTTTTATAATGGAAACTATAAAATTCGATGACTTCAACGGGAAATATAAACTTTGTAAATATTATACGGCTTTAAATGTCGCAAAACATAACATAGCGTCGAAAATCGACAACAAAATTTATTATTTTGAATTTGAAGAAGAACTAACTTGTAAGCATTTCAAATCTGATTTCAGAAATTACACAAGGATTGAAACTTTATTTGCTTTTGGAGATGCTTTTTTTAAGGCAAAAGAAATAAAAAAAATGACTATTTATTTTGATGTCATTTATAACGACATTTACGATCTTAGTGATATTACTGTCTCAAATTTTTATCGCAGAATTGGCGACATTTATCTATCTATTCAAGACAGAAAAGTAGCTTTGAAATGGTATAAATCTGGACTTCAATTAAACTCAAAACTTGGAGTTAAAAAAATAATATCAAATTTAGAAATGGAAAACTAGATTAAACAAAAAAGCCAATGAAAGTAATCAGAACCAATCCATTATTTGAACTATATGTTGAAAATGATTTTTTAATAATTAACTACACCGAACATTCAAAAGACAATAGACGCATAAATATAGAGGATATTGAAAGTGTTGAACTTATTCGAGAATTGACTTTTTGGAATAAAGTAGTAGAAGTAACATTCGGATTTCTTGTGAATGCAAAAACGGAACTGCTAAGAATTCGATTTGAAAATGGTTTTAAAGATATAATTGTAACCGATTGTGACACTAAAAAAGTGGAATTGTTAATTTATGAAGTTAATTCTTTAATTCAAAAAACACAAAACCATAAATCCTAATTAGCCCTGATGGAAGGGAAAATCCCCCGCTTTTTCGCGGGGATTGGAATGACAGCAGGAACCAATGCCTACAAATGCAAACTAATAATTCGCTCATAAAAACAATGTTAATTTAAACCAATTATTCACCTAAAATTCTCCATTATGCAAACCAAAATTAAAAAAGTAGAATTGCGGAATTTAGCTTTTGAGGATTACAAACAACTCAAAAACTCCATGGTGGAATCGTATCCAGAAATGGCAGATTCCTATTGGCGTGCCAATGATATTGAAAAATTATTAAGTGTCTTTCCCGAAGGTCAATTGGTTATTTTGGCGGATGGAAAAGTCGTGGGCTCAGCCCTATCATTGATTGTCGATGAAAAACTGGTTGATAAAAAGCACAATTACTCCCAAATAATAGGCGACTATTCGTTTTCGACTCACAACCCGAATGCGGAAATATTATACGGGATCGATGTTTTCATTCATCCTCAGTATCGTGGTTTGCGTTTGGGCAGACGTTTGTATGATGCCCGAAAAGAATTGTGTGAACAGTTAAATCTCAAAGCGATTGTTTTTGCAGGGCGCATTCCGAGTTATGGCCAATATGCTGATAAACTGACACCAAAAAAATACATTGAGAAAGTAAAAAGCAAACAATTGCATGATCCGGTGCTTTCGTTTCAGTTGAGCAATGATTTTCATGTATTGCGTATCATGAAGAACTATTTGGCTGGTGATGAAGATTCGAAAGAATTTGCGGTTTTGCTGGAATGGAACAATATCTATTTTGACGAAAGTCCGCGATTAATAAACACGGAGAAAAATGTGATTCGACTTGGTTTGATTCAATGGCAAATGCGCTTACTGGGTAATCTCGAAGCGTTATTTGAACAATCGGAGTTTTTTATTGATGTGGTTTCGGGATATAGTTGTGATTTTGCGGTGTTTCCAGAGTTGTTCATTGCTCCTTTGATGGCTGATTACAATCATTTGACCGAAGCGGAAGCGATTCGGGAATTGGCCAAACACTCAGAACCCATTCGAAAACGGTTTCAGGAATTGGCCATTTCGTATAATATCAATATCATTTCGGGCAGTATGCCGTATCTGGAAAATGGCAATTTATACAATGTCGGATTTCTATGCAAAAGAGATGGAACTTCGGAAATGTATACCAAAATCCACATTACTCCAAACGAAGCACAACATTGGGGAATGAAAGGCGGATCTGAAATTAAGACTTTTGATACCGATTGTGGCAAAATCGGAATTATGATTTGTTATGATGTCGAGTTTCCGGAAGTTGCAAGAATTATGGCTGATGAAGGAATGAATATTCTATTTGTGCCTTTTTTGACCGATACTCAAAACGCCTACATTCGGGTAAAACACTGTGCGCAAGCCCGAGCGATAGAAAACGAATGTTATGTAGCTATTGCAGGTTGTGTGGGAAATTTGCCTAAAGTAAATAATATGGACATACAATATGCGCAAGCGGCGGTTTTTACGCCTTCGGATTTTGCATTTCCGAGTAATGGTATCAAAGCCGAAGCCACGCCAAATACCGAAATGACTTTGATTGTTGATGTCGATTTGCGTTTGCTGAAAGAATTGCACGAACATGGAAGCGTGAGAATCCTGAAAGACCGAAGAACCGATTTGTATCAAATAAAAAAGATTGAGAATTGAGATTATATTCGAAATTAATTTTAACCATATAAGTCATATAAGTTCTTAATTTAAAAACAAACAGAGTAAAATTAAAAGTTCATTCAAGGATAAGAACGAAACCTAACAAAAATAGTTTTCAACTTATATTGTCTTACACAACCTATCAACGAACTTACCTTTAATTCAAACTTATATGACTTATATGTAAGCATTTTTCCGGATTGATTTAAAAATAATAGCCTTAAAAAATAAAATTATGAAAACCTGCCTTGAATGTGGAGATCCCATTGTAGGTCGTGAAGACAAAAAATTCTGCAGCGATGGTTGCCGAAATGCCTACAATAACAAAATAAATAAGGATAGTACGAATTATATGCGCAATATCAACAACAAATTGCGTAAAAATTACCGAATTTTGTCGGAACTGAATGTGGAGGGAAAATCGAAAACGACTCGTGCCAAGTTGATGAGCAAGGGTTTCGATTTTGACTTTTTCACCAATATTCTAAATACCAAAACGGGGAATACCTACTATTTCCTGTATGACCAAGGCTATATGGTTTTGGACAATGATTTTTATATGCTCGTTAAAAAAGATATTTAATACCTACAAATAATGAAAAAGAATTATTCCTCTATTATAACTGTTGTCATCATCCTTGGGATTTTGGGGTTTTTATTTGCAACCTTAATGCCTTCGTGGTCACCAAATGAGGACAAAAAAGTTACGGAGTTTTCAACTAGCAGAGCCTTGGAACACATCAATGCGATTGCGAAACAACCGCATTATGTAGGCACCAAAAACCATGAAGTTGTGGCCAACTACATCATCAAAGAATTGCAAAAACTGGGGCTGGAAACAACGGTTCAAGAAGGCTTTACGCTGAGCGATTGGGGGAATTTAGTAAAATCCAAAAACATAATGTGCCGCATCGAAGGCACTAAAAACACCAAAGCTTTGCTCCTACTCTCGCATTATGACAGTGCACCACATTCGGTTTCGCACGGAGCGAGTGACGATGCGTCGGGCGTTGCGACAATTCTGGAAGGCGTTCGTGCCTTTTTGAATGCCAAAACCAAACACCAAAACGACATCATAATTCTTTTTACCGATGCAGAAGAATTGGGATTGAATGGTGCCGCGCTTTTCGTGACCCAACACCAATGGGCTAAGGAAGTGGGATTGGTATTGAATTTTGAAGCCCGCGGTTCTTCGGGACCGAGTTATATGCTGATGGAAACCAACAAAGGAAATGCAGGTTTGGTAAAAGAATTTGCCAAAGCAGGTGCTACATATCCCGTTTCGAATTCATTGATGTACAGCATTTACAAAATGTTGCCGAATGATACCGACTTAACGGTTTTTAGGGAACAAGCTAATATTCAAGGATTTAATTTTGCTTTTATCGACGACCATTTTAATTACCATACTGCTCAGGATGATGTGGTACATTTGGACAAAAGCACCTTGAAACACCAAGGTTCTTATTTGATGCCATTGCTGAATTATTTCTCGAATGCAGATTTAAACAACACAAATACTGCTGAAGATTACGTTTATTTCACGATTCCGTTTACATTTATCAGTTATCCTTTTGACTGGGTGCTACCAATGACACTTATCGCTGCTGGTTTGCTAATTATTTTGGTCTTTTTGGGTAAAGCCAAAAGAATGCTGAAGTTGAATGATATCATGAAAGGTTTCTTTCCATTTTTGGGCGCTTTGATTTTTACCGGATTGATTACTTACTACGGTTGGAAAGGATTATTGTTGTTGAATCCGCAATACAATGATTTACTCAACGGCTTTACTTACAATGGCCACGATTATATTGCGGCTTTTGTATTGCTGAGTCTTTCTATTTGTTTTTTCTTTTATCAAATAGCCTCGAAACCAAAAGTAACTATGAACCATTATGTGATTCCACTAGTGTTTTGGATTGTGCTGAATGGATTTCTTGCCAACAGTTTGCGTGGTGCAGGATTCTTGATTATTCCAGTATATTTTGGACTGATTGCTTTTGCGGTTTTTGTCTTTAGCCAAAGATCCAATTGGATTGTAAACCTCATCTGTGGTATTCCAGCGTTGCTCATTATTGCTCCGTTTATTCAAATGTTTCCGGTAGGTTTGGGATTGAAAGTGCTGTTTGGAAGTGCAATTTTGACCGTTTTGGCATTTGCCTTGTTGTTGCCAATTTTTGGTGCTTTTACCAAAAAAGGAAGCTGGTCTTTATTGTTCTTTTTACTAGCAATTGCCTTTTTGGGCAAAGCACAATACCATTCGGGTTACGAATTGGGGGAGGCCAAATCCAATAGTTTGGTGTATTTGTATAATGGAGACACGAATAAAGCCTATTGGGCAACTTATGATACTAATCTCGATTCTTGGACAAAAGGTTATTTGGGTGAAAATCCGAAAAGTCCGAAGACCTTGAATAATTTGAAGTTGTTTAGCAAATACAATTCGGAGTTCACCTATGCTGCTGAAGCTCCAAACAAAGGAATTGCAAAACCAACGATTACTTTTTTACAAGATAGTGTGGTGGGTTTCAAAAGGTATTTAAAAATTCAAATCACTCCAAACCGAAAGGTGAATCGCTATGATATTTTTGCTGATGAAATTATGACATTTTTCAATTTCAAAGCCAATGGTGTAAGTACTTTGGGGCAAAAAGGAACAGAATTGGAACGAAAAGGCAAAAAATTATTGAGCTATTATGTAGTCAATAATGAACCGCTTGTTTTGCAATTTACCATAAACAGAGCAACGATTCTCAATATGGATGTGATGGAAAGTTCTTTTGATTTGATGGTCAATCCAATTTTTTCAATGACTCCAAGAGAAGATTGGATGATGCCAACTCCTTTTGTATTGAATAATGCGGTAGTTATTACCCAAAAAATTAAGAGAACTCCGAAAATTGTCATTCCTGTTGTTAATCCTTACACATTAAAACCAAAAGTTACTGATAGTTTGGCGATTGTGAAGGATAGTTTGCGAATAAAATAAATCGAAAAGAGATTTCTCGGAGATACACAGAGAAAAAAACACAGAGATACATGAAAGAATTATTTTAAAACCTTTGCGCATCTCTGTGCAAACTTTGCGCCACTTCGAGAAATAACTTTCTTCTTTTAACAAGCACACTCAAATTTCTCTCCGTCTTTTTTCCCGTGAGTTCCCTCAGTTGCGTAACCGTCAAATTTCCACCATTCGATTCCGCCTATTAATTCTTTTACTTTAAATCCCAACTTGGTCATATTCAAGGCGCCTTTTGTAGATGCATTACACCCAATTCCGTCACAATAAGTCACATACAAAACTTCTCTATCTAAATCAGCAGTGGTTTCAGGACTCATTTCGCGATGCGGAATGTTAATTGCATTCGGAATATGTTCCGCTTCAAATCCAAATGCTTTTCGGGCATCGAGAGCGATAACTTTTTCTCCATTGTTCAACGCATCAAATAAATCCGATGGATCCATTTCGAAGGCTAGTTTGTTTTCATAATGTTTTATCTGTGCTTCCATAATATTTTGTTTTTTAGTGTTATTGACAATCCAAAATTAAGCCAACTAAATTTATCATAAAAACGAAAAGAATTCATGAGATAGATGAATTCTTTTCATGCAAATCCAAGTAGAAATTTTGTTCCTTTGTGAAAACAATTCTCAAAAATGGAAATCAGGCATTTAAGATTGATAAAAGCAATTGTCGAAGAAGGGAGCATCACAAAAGCGATTGACAAACTGCATTTGACACAATCGGCATTGAGTCACCAACTCAAAGAAGCCGAATATCAGCTGGGTACAAAGATTTTTTTGAGAACCAATAAAAAACTAATTCTGACCAAAGCCGGCGAGAAATTGTATGAAGTTGCGAATGAAATTCTCCATAAACTTTCGGAAACAGAATTGCAAATCAAACAAATGGTTTTCGGCGAATTTGGCGAAATACGAATCAGCACCGAATGCTTTTCAAGTTACCATTGGTTGCCCTCGGTTTTGAAGCAATTTCATCATTTGTATCCAAATGTCGAATTGAAAATTGTTACCGAAGCCACCCATTATCCGTTGCAAAAACTACTGGATAATTTAATCGACGTTGGAATAGTCAGCGACCAGATCAAAGATGACAGAATAAAATACTTAGAACTTTTTCAGGATGAAGTCATGATGGTTGTATCTGAAAATCATCCTTGGACCAATAAAAAATATGTAGTTCCCGAAGATTTTGCCAATGAACATTTAATCATTCATTCGCTACCGATGGAAACAGTTACGATTCATCAAATGGTTTTGGCTCCGGCAAAAATAACGCCGAAAAAAATAACAGCATTGCCTCTTACCGAAGCCTCCATCGAAATGGTTAAAGCTGACATGGGTATAATGTCAATGGCAAAATGGGCGTTGCAGCCTTATTTAAAAAACAGTTCCATAAAAGCCATCAAAATCGGTAAAAACGGACTGAAAAGAAAACATTTCATCGCTATTAGAACTGAAAAGGAATACCCGGACTATTTCAACCATTTTATTGGCTTTTTACAAACCGAAATCAATCTACAATGAACTATTTAATTCGAGATTGCCAACCAAAAGATTTGAATGCAGTAGTCCAATTGTGTCAAAAACATGCTGAATATGAAAGAGCCACTTTTAATCCGATTGGAAAAGAAGATGGACTTAAAAATGCCCTGTTTGCTGAGCAACCCAAATTATTTTGTTTGGTTGTCGAAATCAATGAAACAATCGTTGGCTATGCCACTTATACTTTTGATTTCTCCACTTGGGACGCCACCACTTTTATGTACATGGATTGTTTGTTTCTTGAAGAAGAAACCCGCGGTTTTGGGATTGGCGAAGGCTTAATCGAAAAATTAAAACAGATTGCGATAGCAAAAAAATGCATTAACATACAATGGCAAACGCCACAATTCAACGAGCGAGCGATTAAATTTTACCATCGTATTGGTAGTACAGGAAAAGAAAAAGTGCGCTTTTTTCTTGATTTATAATGGATAACACAAATAAAATGACAAAAATAAGCATATTAGGTTGCGGTTGGTTGGGTTTGCCTTTGGCGGAAGCCTTACTAGCAAATGAATTTTTAGTGAAAGGTTCCACTACATCCGAAAGTAAACTAGCAATATTAGAAAAATTAGCCATTCAACCCTTTTTGATTGCTCTTTCAGAAGATAAACCAATTGGAGACTTTGCAAATTTTCTAAAAAATTCATCTATTTTAATTATTGATATTCCGCCAAAACTACGCGGTATAGAGAAAGAAAACTTTGTTTCCAAGATCAAAAATACAATCCCGTTTGTAGAAAAATCTACGATTGAGAACGTACTTTTTGTAAGCTCTACTTCAGTTTACGGTGAGGCCAAACAAACCATTTCAGAAAATACCACTCCAAAACCCGATACCGAAAGTGGCAAACAATTGCTGGAAGTAGAATTGCTTTTGCAAAGTAATCCCAATTTCAAAACTACGATTCTCCGTTTTGGCGGACTCATTGGCGAAGACCGAAATCCGACCAAGTTTATGGCAGGAAAAGTAAATATTGAAAACCCAGAAACCCCAATCAACTTTATTCATCAAGAAGATTGCATTGGGATCATAAAAAAAATAATAGCAACTAATTCTTGGAACGAAACCTACAATGGTGTTAGTCCATTTCATCCCACAAGAGAAACCTATTATACTCAAAAAGCAACCGAATTAGGCTTAGCTTTGCCTCAATTTGATCACTCCAAAACATCAATTCAAAAACTGATTTTAAGTGATAAAGTACAAACCATTTTAGGATATAATTTTATTAAAACAAATTTATAAATTGAGAACAAAAATACAAACCGCTTTTAAATCGAAAGTTAATGCAATAGGATTGCCCATTTTGGCTTTGTGTTGGGTGAGTTTCTTTTGGGGAACCACTTGGTTGGCTTCCAAAGAGGGGGTCAAACACATGCCTGCATTACAACTCGCAGGAATAAGACAATTTATTGGTGGTTCCTTATATCTTGCCTTTTTTTTGTTCAAGAAAACACCTTGGCCAAAAGGCAAACAATGGAAAAGCATCATCATTCTTAGTTTGCTCAATTTTGTTTTAAGCAACGGACTCAGTACTTGGGGCGTGAAATACATCAGTAGCGGTTTGGGTGCTATCATTGGTGCTATGGTTCCTTTGTGGATTGTTTTTATCAGTATTTTTAAAGGTGAAAGAATTACTAGACTGGCCGTTTTAGGAATTTTAGTTTGTTTTGGTGGAGTTTGTGTTATTTTTTACGAACATCTGCTTGATTTTTTGCAACCCGATTTTCAATTTGGCATCGTACTCTCGATAGCGGCAACAATTACGTGGGCTTTTGGAACATTATATACCAAGAAAAAAGCGGCTAGTTTCAATCCCTATTTTAGTTTGGGATTGCAGATGTTCATTTCCAGTATTTTCCTTTTTTCATTTGTAGGCGCCACTGGAGCAAGTATTCCACTTTCTGAAATTCCAACCAATTCTTGGTTTTCGATTGCCTATTTGGTGATTATCGGATCCGTTTTGACCTTTATTGCTTTTATTTATGCCTTGCAAAAACTTCCAACAGAATTGAGTAGCGTCTATGCATATGTAAACCCAATTGTTGCCGTTGTTTTGGGGGCGTTTATCTTTGGAGAACCACTTACATCGGCCATAATATTTGGCGGAAGCATCACTTTAATTGGATTGTATTTGATTAATTATGCCATGCGAAAAAAGAAAAACAGCACTGAACCAATAACTGAGATTAGTTAGATTATTGTTTCAAATGAGTGACCATCAAATTGCATTCAAAGAATTTGGAGCGAAATAGTAGGCATTTTTAGAAAATATCGTTCCTGCCATTATTCCTAAACTTGCAAGCCGAACCCCGGCTCACAAGGTTTATCCCTTATGTCAGGGCTAAAAAGGAAGCATAAGGATTTTTTGGAAATAATTAATTGAAATGAGATTTTTATAGCAAACTAAGTAGAATAAAATACCTAAATTAGACGTTTATTTTTCAATAATTTAAACGGTATACTTATGAAATTCAACTATTTTGTTTTAATTCCGACGTTCGTTGGATTAGTATTTGTCCACGCGCAACAAAAACAAAACTTT
>Ga0209512_1002913_pt1 | contig 17101 bp, 16 predicted proteins | sample frozenSSSSmetaG_FD_184142 | JGI IMG/M metagenome (GOLD analysis project Ga0209512, IMG submission 184142) | Glacier valley bacterial and archeal communities from Borup Fiord, Nunavut, Canada, to study Microbial Dark Matter (Phase II) -... | ecosystem: Environmental > Aquatic > Freshwater > Ice >... | reverse complement strand
GTCCGCCCTGGAAGATAAGCCCGAACGCACCATTTTGGGCATGGTGGGGGTCAGTGGAGACTATGCTACCCTAATTGAGGCCGTCCGCCAGACCAACCAGGGGCTAGACCGTTGGTTGCTAGTACAAGAACCCTACCGTGACCGAATAAAAGCCCCCTATAGCAACCTGATGCTTGGCGACACCGGGCCAATTCCCACTACCAATGTTCAATTCGGCCTTGATAATATTCAGCTTGACCAACCACAGTCGTTTGCCACCCCCACTGTTACTAGCACCACCCCGGCAGTTGTGGTAACGCCTGCAATTCAACCTCTCTTGACTCCACTGGCTACCACTCCCACCATAACGCCGACCATTACGCCAACGGCAACCCCACCAGTACTGGCACGCCTACCGTAATTACTACGCCGACTATTACCTCTACCACCGCAACGACGGCGACCCCCATGCCGCTATATGCAATAGTGCCAACCCCCGGCGTTACGCCAGTTGTAATGCCAACCGCCACCGTCCCGCCCAGCCCCTTTAACCAGAACGATTTGAATAAAGCCTACGAACTATTATATGCGGGCAAGTTGGCGGACGCGCCTATATTGCCAAGCCAGGCGGTACTAATAAAGAAAGATGACCAGAAAACCATTTCCCTGCAACTTTACGCCAAACCTTTGGCAAACGGGCGATGGGCGATTGTGGATTTGACTTTCCCTAAAGATGGGGTTGCTCGGACTTATGAGGGCGAGTCACTTGAGTTTGCCTGGAATGATTTCCTCAACAACAATATCTGGCCCGCCGGGGAGATAGCTGCCCATCCGCCCCAGTTACCAACCAGCGCAAAACCGCTACCGCAACTCCCCAGCTACCCGCCCGATACCCTCTGGATGGCGGCTAATAATGGCACCGGCGAGCTAAAAGCCGTCAGTACAGGGTTATCAATATTCTCGGTAGTGCTGTTTGTAGGCGGGGTTATCTGCCTCTTTATCCCAGGAGCAGAACCAGCGGGCGGCTATTTGTTGATAACCGCCGGGGTGACTCAGGCTGGCTCTAGTGCCATCAATATTTATGATCGCTCAAGTCACGGTAACTTCGCTTTTGACCTTGAGACGGCAGAAGATTTCCTAAGTATTGCCGGAGGACTGGCAGGAGTAGCTGGCGGTATCGGCAAACTGGGCCTACAGGTTGGTAACAAATACCTGATTGGGGCGGGGATAGTTGGGGATGCCGTCAATATTGGGGCTAACGTGGGCAGTGGTATTTTAGTAACCGCCCAAACCGCCAGCGATATTTTGGCTATCCAGAACGGCCTCGGCGCAGGGTGGCTTGATATATCTGGGCTTGAAACATAGCGGATTCCTGGGCAAGCAGGATGTTACACCGATTAACACCGAGGAGTCAGCCTTAATAACTACCGCCTTGACCAAGGGTCGAGCCAATTATCCAGAATTGGTGGCGGAAATCGAAAAATCGCCCGACCTGCAACGTCGCCTGGTTGACCTCAAATTTAATCTGGGGAATTTCCATAATTTCTATGGCGAAGGTTGGGGCAGCTTCAAAACGACCTGCCCTAAAGTGGACTTTGAGACCTATGTAGGGTTGCGCGATAATTACAACATCATATCTCTCAAAGGTGCAAATATCACTTTTGAAGAATTCATGATAAGGATGAGTAAATATCGGCGGGAGGGGCTACCGATCCGGGCCGATGGCGGCTGGCTACAGGGGCAACTTACCGATGCGCAGTTTAACATATTGCGGGAAGAAGCGAGGAAACGGGGTCAACCCATTTACATTTGCGGCAGCCTTAGCGAAACCAACTATGGTCTTTATGGGCGTTATACCATTGATAAGCAAGGGTTTTTACCGAATTGGCGACAAACCAAGCCCCATAGCGACCTGATTGATATTGGCAAGGGAGATTTTGACATCTGGGCTGGCTCCAATATGAGCTTTGAGGAGCGCAAGGCTCTGGCGATAAAGCTTGGCATTGTTGACCCATCCCTTGATGATAAGGAGCTGATGAAAATCCTGGATGATGGGTATAGTCTGGATGATTATCAATCACCTGGAGATTTATCAACTAAAAACGGAGGAACATTAGCCTTTAACCCTGATGGCACTGTAACACGCTATGCAGCCCCCTGGCAAGAAGTAGGCTGGCCTAAACCCGGCACTGAGCCACGCTACTACCTTAGTAAAACAGGAGTCGAAATCCGCTATGAACAATGGCTGGAACAACAAAAGGCTAGGTGGAACGTTGGGATTTGGGGAGAATTGTTTCCGCTTTAGGCGAATTGGGCGACAAAAGTATCATTCCCGCTCTGCAACAATTCAGTGCCGATACCAGTTTTTCCAGCCCGGAGGAAGAACGAGCCAGAGAGCTTGCCCTCGAAGTCGTTGATAAACTCAACCAATTGCCCTAACTAAGCGTCAGTCCCTGCCAGAATTAAGGCCGATTCTTTGGGAAAGGAAACCAGCGTTTCGGCACCAACTTCGGGAAGGGCCAGATTGCGAGAGTTAAAAATATCCATCGCAAAGGTTTTATCCAACAGTTTCAAGCGAGCCCGCACTACTGCCCCCAGGAACGAAACATCTACAATTTTGGCAGATAGGGTATTATGAGTTGCTTCTGGCCCCTGCCCAAGCTCTAAATTCTCTGGACGTAGGGCTACCGTAACCTTTGCGCCATCCGGCTGATTAAGCGGAGCGGGTACAAAGATAGTTTTACCCGCCAGAATCAGTTCACCTTTGGCAGCGTTAACCACCTGAGCCGACAACATGTTAAGCGTCCCCACAAACGAGGCCACAAATTCGGTAGCCGGGTAATTATAAATCTCAAAAGGCGTGCCGATTTGTTCAATCCGTCCCTTGCTCATCACCACAATCCGGTCTGAAAGCGACATAGCCTCTTCCTGGTCGTGGGTGACATAGATCGTGGTAATACCCAACCGCCGCTGGATTGCCCGTAACTCGTTACGTAATGAGACCCGAATCTTGGCATCAAGGGCGGAGAGCGGTTCATCCAGCAGCAACAAGCGCGGCTCAATCGCTATTGCCCGTGCCAGCGCGACCCGTTGCTGTTGCCCGCCCGATAGTTGGTGGGGGTAGCGTTTGCCCATCGCGGGTAGGTCAACGAGGCGCAGCATTTCATCAACGCGCCCCTTGATTTCAACCGCCTTTTTTCCAGCTACCTTTAGTCCAAAACCGATGTTATCACCAACGGTCATATTGGGAAAAAGGGCGTAGGATTGAAATACCATCCCGATTTGACGCTTGTTGGGCGGTTGGTGGGTGATATTTTGACCGCCCACTTTAATTTCCCCGGCGGTTGGCTGCTCAAAACCCGCAATCATTCTAAGGGTGGTGGTTTTGCCGCAGCCGCTCGACCCAAGAAATGAAACGAACTCGCCTTGCTCGGCTTGTAAATTGAAAAGCTCAACTGCGATTGATGTACCAAAGCTCTTGCGAATATTTTCCAGTTCAAGAAAAGACATATTTGTTATCCTGTAATAAGCCTCTAACTAAAAAGAGTGTCGAGAAGCAGGGCAAAAACCCGTACTCGGTGTTAACGGGTTCCAGCGAGTTGGGTTTGTTCCCGTGAGCCGCGACTGAAAAGCTGAATTAGACCAATGCAAATCCAGGTTAGACCAAAGCTGAGAATCGCGAGAGCGGCTGGCTCATAGGCTCGATTTTGACCGATAAGGGCCAGATATGGGCCAAAGGCGGGCCAGTTGAGCATGGTTGCAAGCGTGAATTCGCCCAGCACAATCGCGAAGGTCAGAAAAGCCCCGTTCAGCAAAGAAATCCGCAAGTTGGGAAAGATAACGCGGAACAGGATCGTCAGCCAGCCCGCCCCCAAACTTTGCCCCGCCTCGGTCAGGGAGCGCACGTCAATAGCCCGCAAGCCCGTGTCTACCGAGCGGTACATATATGGGAAAGAAAGCACCACGTAACCCGCGACCAGCAAAGCCGGGCTGGACACCAGCACAAACGGGGGACGGCTATAGATGCGAATCAAGCCGAATACCAGCACAATTGGTGGAATGACAAAGGGTAGTAGCGTGATAAACTCCATCACTGGCCTTAACTGTGGCAGCTTAAGATGCACCCAGAATGCGGTAGGTACTATCAGTAGCAAACTGACCACGATAGTGGCGAGAGCCAGCACTACCGAATAGATAAATGAATCGCGGAATTGAGAATCTGCTAACACGTTCGCGTAGGAGTCGAAACTGTACTCACCGCGCCGCTCCCGCAACGAAAACTCAAAGGTGGCGTACAACGGCAACAGGAAGTAAATAGCCCCAAGTACAATCATCAATATCGGCCAGAAACGTTGCTTTTTCATTGTATCCACCGCGAAGTGCGCCGTTGCAATAGTAAGCTGATGCCAATAGATATAGCCATAATCACCACCATCCCAAACGCCAGGGCATAGCCCAGGTTGGGGTTATGGAGTACATCGCCGCGTATTTGCGCTCCGATTTGGATGGGAACCAGGTTCAGTGAACCGCCAGTTAGGGCAAAAGCGGTAGCATAGGCCCCGAAAGCGTTTCCGAACAGCAACACGCCCGTGCCTAGCAAGGCTGGGGTAAGAATGGGCAAAGCCACATAACGCCAGAACTGGAAATTGGTAGCTCCCAGGTTCTCCGAGGCTTCCCGCCACTGCTGTTTCAACCCATCAATCGCCGGGGCAATTATCAACACCATCAAGGGGAACTGGAAATACATGTAGGTTAGGCTCAAGCCCAAGAAAGTATAGAGGCTGAAACCGGTATCGTAAAGATTCAAACCTAGCACGTTCTTGAATATCATTGTGATAAAGCCAGTGCGTCCCAACGTAGCAATAAAGGCGAAAGCCAGTGGGATACCCGCGAAGTTTGAGGCCACGCCGGAGAAGGTCATCAACCCCCCCCGTATCCAGCGTGGCAACCCTCCCCTGATTGAGGCATAAGCCAACCCAAAACCAAAAATAACGCCAGCAAGGGCCGTGACCGCACTTACCTGGATGCTCAACCAATAGGAGTTGAGAATAAATGGCTGGAACAGGTCGCCGATGTTTGCCAGGGTGAAGTCGCCCGCCTCATTTTGAAAACTACCCACCAGCAAAAAGAGCGAGGGCAATATCAAGAAAAGCAGCGAGAAAAGGAAAAACGGCACTACGCCGAGCCAGTTTAAATTTATCCTTAGCGTTCGTGGGCGAGCCGCCGCCAGTTTCACACCCTTTTCAAGGGCTTTATCCGCCATAGATTTCCTTATCATTACAGCTAAAAATTATCTTCAGAGCCTATCAGTTGAAATAGGCTCTGAAGGAGATAAAACTACTTAACGTTTGCGCCTACGGTAGTGTCCCAGCTTTTGGTGATCAGCTCTTTAGCCTTGTTAGACTGATCAAGGGTAGGGAACGCGGCGTTGACGTAGTTCGCGGCGGGCGGTAACTTGGCTGCTACATCTGCCGGAATAGCACTGCGGCTAGACAGGTCGTTGTAGCGGATTGGGTGGCAATACCCCTTCAGCCAACCTAGTTGCCCAGCGTCGGAATAAAGATATTCCATCCACAGCTTGGCAGCGTTGGGGTGGGGGGCATAGGCACTAATGGCCTGGACGTAGACCCCTGCCAGTACGCCTTTCGAGGGTACTACTACGGTGACAGGCGGATTACCCTTGAGGCCATCCTTAGCTGCTAGCGCATTATAATCCCACATCAGCACGATAGGAGTTTCGCCAGAGGCAATGGTAGCACCCTTGGCGATTACCGGTACGAAATTGCCAGCTTTATTCAGACTGGCGAAGAAATCAATACCAGCCTGGGAATTATCGAGCGAACCACCTTGAGCAAGAGCCGCCGCATACACCCCGGAAATAGCCTGGTTTGCCGTGCGGGGGTCGCCAGCTAAGGCAACCTTGCCCTTGTATTCAGGTTTAAGCAGGTCTGCCCACTCTGCTGGCACGTTCTTTATGACATCGGTGTTGATTGCCATCGCCATCACGCCGTAGTAATCACCGTACCAATAGCCTTCAGAATCTTTGGCACTGGCGGGGATAGTTGACCAGGTGGAAACCTTGTAGGGCTGGATTAGCTTGGCATCCTTCGCCTGGGGGCCGAACGACAGACCAACATCAATCACGTCCGGGGCTTGCGGGCCTTTGTTCTGAGTATTAGCCTTGATGGCCTCAATCTCATCGCCGGAGCTACCGTCAGGGTTAAGCTCGTTGATTTGCAAGCCATATTTTGCCTTGAAACTGCTGAGCAGGTCGCCATAACCGCACCAATCGTGTGGCAAAGCAATCACAGTCAGCGAACCTTCGGCCTTGGCTGCCGCCGCCAGTTGATCCATATTAAAAGCTGCCGCCGTAGTTGCGGCACTGGCAGTGGTAGCCGCCGCTGCGGTAGTAGTTGCCGAGGCCGTAGTTGCCGCAGCCGCAGTGGTAGTGCTGGCTGCCGCCGTAGTAGCGGCAGGGGCGGTGGTAGCGGTAGGGTCGCCACAGGCCGCCAGTATCAGAGATAATACCATCGTAAAGGTCAGCAAAAGCATCCACCGACCTGATTTGGGTTTCAACACTTGTAATTCTCCTTCTAATGTTCGCAAACTAAAGTTAACCACTCTATATTTCAGTGTTATTGTTCTTGGGCGTAAAGGTTGACACGCTTAAATATTAGCCTTGCTTAGCGGCTCATTAATATTTTTGGAAAATAACAATTACAGAGTTAATGCGGCAGAGCATTTCCGTTCAGGTTTTCAGAAACATTGCTTTTGCAGTCATCTGAAAAACTGTCGCGTTTCTTATGATAACGGTGAGTGATTAATAAGAGATTAAGGAGCTTTTAATAGATTGTAAATTTAAGCCCTAAGATGTTAAAGTTATGCTAGTCTGGAAGAGAACAGTAACCGAGGAACCAACAAATGAAGGAAATAAACCAGCTAAATGGCTGAAATAAGTCGTCGTAAGTTAATCAGTCTGGGGGTCGGGCTAATGGTCGGAACTCTGGCGGGCTTACCCGGCAGTGGTTATGCCCAATCTGCCCCAAAATTCGGCTTGCCCTTTCAAGGTGAACCTTCGCTTGGTGGCTGGCGAATGCGGCAATGGTACGGCAACACCCAATGGGCCTATCGGCAGAGGCGAGCCTTGTACAGTAGTGGACAGGGCTTGCATTTTGGTCTAGATTTCTTCGCGCCCTGTGGAACAGCTATTCTCGCTATTGGCAACGGCACAGTTTTGGCGATTGACGGGCCATATGGGGCGGCCCCTCATAATTTGCTTATCAGCCACCCCAACGGCTATGTTTCGCTTTATGGGCATCTTCAGGAACGCGCCAAGCTCAGAATTGGTCAAAAAGTCCAGCAGGGTGAACTCGTAGCCTTTAGTGGCGCACCTACCGGGGCGGATTGTGATACCCACCCGCATTTACATCTTGAAATTCGCCCTGCTAATTTGGGGGGCACGGTCAACCCGATTAACCTGATTGAAGCGGATTGGTATAATCTGGCCCTCGGATTGCCCGGTGAAGGTTTGCTTTTTCAGGTGAATCTGGACGAACCTGACTTATGGCAAACTATTTTCGACCAGCCGCAAGTGCGCTTTGGTGGCTCATTACTCAACGACTTTGCCCATCCCTGGCCGATTAGATGAGGTAACTATGCGCTTTTGGCTGAAAACAATCGCAAGGTGCAGGGTTATCGTTTTCTTGCTAACACTAACGGCCTGTGGCGACACCAACCCAACCACTCTTGCGCCTAGCCCTACTCCTACCCTTCAACCTACTGCTATTATTACCCCAAATCCCTCAACCCCTACAGTTGGGCCACTTCCGACTCTTAACTTGCCAACAACTACACCGCTAGTAACAGCTACCCCTACCCAGATTCCGCCTACCGACCAACCCTTTAGCCCAACCACGCGCCAGATATTACCACCCGCTTGCTGTCGGAATTTTGGGTTTAGCCCCGATAATAAGCTCTATTATTACGATAAACCCGCCGGACAGCCAAAACCTGCCACTTACCTCTTTGACCCAATTACCAGCCAATCTCAACAGCTTTTTGCTGGCTTTGGAAATTTTAGCTCTGACCTGAGTTTGGTGGCGGTTAGCAATAGTAAAACCGGGCTGATTAATATCGAAAAAGTTAAGGATGGCAGCCTGTTGGCTAAACTGCCTCATAAAACTACGGAGGTGATTTTTTCGCCAGATAATTCCCATCTGGCCTATTTAGTGCGGAGTTCGCGCCAGGATGGGCCGGAAGAACCCCAACTTTTTGAATTATGGGCTGAGAAAATAGACGGCACGGAGTTACGGACGGTCTCGCGACTGCGTGAAGGGGCTAATTTGGCCTGGTTTCCTGATAATCGCCGCCTGTTATTGACCGCCCGCGATGAGGCCAATCAGCGTTTTGGGCTGTGGGTGATAGATTTGGAGTCGGGGAAGGCCACGCTGGTGGTGGAAAGCAAGGGGTTAATTGCCGCCTCCCTTTCCAGCGACGGTGAATACCTGGCCTACGCTGTCACCTTACAAAGTAAAAGTGAAATATGGTTGGCTAAGTCCGACGGGACACAAGCGGTAAAGATGGGTTGGGTCGGCGGCTGGCGGTGGTCAAGTAGCAGTAAAAATGAGCTTTACTATATCCCGGCGCGTTCTTCCGGCGAAACCGCTAATGCTCTCTGGGTTTATAACCTGACTACCGAGAAAGCCAACCGCCTGACCGACCCTGCTATCTTACCCCTGAAAATAGCCCTGGACGAGTGGCAAATGTCTCCCGACAACAAAACGTTGGTCTATCGCAACGCCGTGGATAATGCCTTATGGCTACTTCGTTTTAGAAACTGAGATACGACCTGCCGATTACGAATCGACTGCCCCTCTATTTAATCAAGCCAGACTGAGCGCATCGAAAGCGAGCCAGCCATTAACTGTTCGGTGAAAAATTGCACCTTTTGGGGTTTATCGCCCGCCCCTAGAACATAAAGCAAAGGCAAATAATGCTCATTGGTCGGGATTGCCAGACGAGCCGAATCGCCCAGACTGGAATAATCTATAATTGGGGCATAATCCCCCACTAGAATCAAACGCTTGATAGTTTCATCAATCTCAGAGGCCCACTCATAGCCGCCGTTCTGACCACCATTCCGAAAGGAAGCAAGGCGCAGATTATGCACAATATTGCCGCTACCGAGTATTAAAATACCCTTGCTTCGCAAACTTTGGAGCTCTTTACCAAGCGCAAAATGATAGGCGGGCTTCTGGAAACGGTCAAGGCTAAGTTGCACCACTGGAATATCAGCATCAGGATACATCCGAATAAGCACCGACCAAGTACCATGATCCAGCCCCCAGCTTTGGTCAAGGGTTATCTGGGTACTTTGTACGGTTTTTTGAACTAAATTCGCCAGTTCCAGCGAACCGGGCGCGGGATACTCAGACGCAAACAGTTCCGGCGGAAACCCACCAAAATCATGAATAGTTTTGGGATGTTCCATTGCTGTAACCTGACTACCCCGCGTCTCCCAATGAGCTGAGATACATAGAATCGCCTTTGGGCGAGGCAGGTTTTTACTTATCTCCGCCCAGCTCCGGGTAAATTCATTTTCCTCAAGCGCGTTCATCGGGCTACCGTGTCCAATAAACAGCACGGGCATCTTTATATCTGTATCAGCAAAAGTTGTTGCTTCCATTGTCATTCCCAAATCTCCCCTTTTTATAATCCAAAATCGAAGGATTAAAAATTTGTAGGAGCAGGCTCTGTCCTGCGACATCTATCGGATGACGGAGCATCCTCCTACGGCTCAATACCGACAACCGACGACTGACAACCGACAACCGTTTACACTGCCCCATTTATCAACTCCGTACTATCGGCCTCTAACTTAATTTGGGTCAGATTATGGAGGGCTGGATGCAAAAAGTCGGTCAGGTAACATTGAACAGATTGCAATGAGCGTTCAGCCCAGGCTGAATCGTAACCAAAACAAAATTCGGTTTCGGCCACCCGCAACACGGCTGCATATAGCGTCGCCATTGTCTCGGTAAGTTGGGGAGCAGCAATTTCTTGTAACTCCCGTGAACCAGTCATAATTCGCTCGGTTTCCTGTTCAAGGTTTGTCAGGGCCTGCCGGAGTTCCGCCACGCTGTCCGCTAACGCCGAGTTATGAATACCCGCCAATTCCTTCTCGATTGCTGCCGCGTAAATTCCCCAGACCCCTTCCCGTCCCAACAGCCGCAACACATCGAACGACACCATATTGATGCCACCTTCCCAGATAATGTTGACATAGCTGTCCCGCAAAATTCGGGCGTTAGGCCAATCCTCAATATAGCCATTGCCGCCCCGCAATTCCAAAGCGGCTTGAGCCCCCTTAACCCCATGCTCCGTGCCGTAACGTTTTAACAAACTTATTAACAGCCGTGAAATTAGGCTATCAGCACGGGATGCAGCGGGGCTATCGGCGACATCCAGAGCCTGAGCGGTTGCCAGCATTAGCGATGTAGTGGCCTCGCTATCCACAATTAGGCGGGATAGTTGGCGTGAAATGAGAGGGTGTTCCGCCAGTGTACGCCTAAAAGAGCGACGGCTGCGGGCATGCTGGGTCGCCTCAATTACTGAGCGGCGCAAAGTGCCCACCCCGCCCACCCCGCTATGCAAGCGCGTACCATTGACCATCTCCATCATCATCACAAAGCCCCGCTCCAGTGGTTCAATCAGATAGGCCGTCGCCCGGTTAAATGTTACCTCACCACTTGCCATACCGCGCGTGCCAAGTTTGTCTTTCAAGCGGTTTATGACATAACTATTGCGGTGACCATCTGGCAAAAAGCGGGGTACAAGGAACAGTCCTAACCCTTGCGTCCTGGCAACCGCCCCTTCTGGACGGGCCAGCGTGAGAATTAAATCCGCGCCAACGTTACTGCAAAACCATTTGTCGCCGCTCAATTCCCAGCCGTCTTCAGTACGATGAGCACTGGTGGTGGTTGCGCCCACATCCGAACCTCCCACTTTTTCGGTCATAAACATTGCCCCGGTATATAGCTGCTCATAATCCAGGCTGGTCAGGCGCGGCAGATAACGCTGGATAATTTCCTGAGAAGCAAATTTATTAAGGGTGCGGGCCATAATATCGGTCATCGAAAGGGGGCAACTGATACTACCTTCCACCTGACAAAACTGGTACATCGCGGCGAATTTGGCAAGTTGAGAGGTGGGGCGACCCAAGCCTTTAAAGTTAGCGACATTGCTCATTGCCGCCAGCCCAAAACCATAAACCAGTTGCCCGATAGCGTGATAGGCTGGGTGGAATATCAATTCATCCACCCGTTCGCCGCGACGGTCAAACTGTTTCAGGGTAGGGCCGTTACGCTCGGCCTCAAGGTAAAGTGGCTCAATCTGTTGGGCGCAAATTTCGCCCCATTCCCTTAACATATCCGCCACCCAATGTCTACCCTCCGGGTCAGACTGGAGATAACGGGCCAGTACCACCTGCAAATGACGGTCAGTTTCATACAAATTCGTTGGGAAAGTCGGTTCTGGGATAGGATGAACTTCAGGAACAGCTTGTGGTTCAACTTTGAACAATTTCGCGGTCATAACAGAATGCCTTCCGATTAAATTAGTTTATATTTATGTCAAGTTAGTTTAATCCTAACCACCAAGGCAGAAAATTTAAATTATATTTTTGGCGTTCTTGGCGTTCTTGGCGGTTAATTTCTTTTTTCTTTAGCTCAGAAAGGCCAAAACATCCCGGTTGAACTGCTCGGCCTGCTCGATAATCGGCACATGCCCAGCCCCAGGATAAATCAGCAACTTTGCTCCGGCAATCCGGCGGGCCAATCTACGTCCGTTCGGGGTGGGAACCAGCAAATCTTTATCGCCGTGAATAACCAGGGTTGGCGCGTGAATCTGGTTTAGACGGAAAGCGGCGTTATGCGTCAGACACGCCCGCAACTGGCGAGAATAAGCCTCCGCCGTCATTGGGCGATAGCGGGCTATTTCCACAATTTCTTCCATAACATCGGGATGGCTGGCAGCATAACCAGGGCCCATAATCCGGGTATAGGTTTTGCGGGCGCGCTCCCCAGCCTCAATTTTTTCCCGTCTAAAAAAGCCCGCCCACAATACCGGGCTGGCGGGCACGTTAGTAATGCCCCCGGCGGAGGTCGAAACCAGCACCAGTTTATCTACCAACTCAGGGTGGCGCAAGGTTAATTCCAGCGAAATAAAGCCTCCCATCGAAATCCCCACAATATGCGCTTTAGAAATTCCTAATGCTCCCAGAAAAGCGGCGGCATCATCTGCCATGTCAGCGATGGTATAGGGGGTGGGTGACGGGTCGCTATCCCCCACATCGCGATGGTCGAGAGCCAAAGTACGATAGCTGCGACCAAACACTTCCATTTGTTTGTACCAAGCCAGCCTTTTGGAAGCGAGGCCCGTCAGCAGTAAAATTGTGCCTTTGGGGTTAGGAGGTGAGACCTCATCGTAGGCTAATTTGCGCCCCACAATTGTGACCAGGGAGGGTTCTTTGAATCGTAACATTCCAATCTCTTCTTTATTTTAGTAGTAAATTTTGCCAGAAAATATAGGGTTTCAGGATAAACCAAACCAGTCTGTGGGTCAAATCGGACAGGAAGGTTTTAGGTGTTAGGAATTAGACATTAGGTCATAGGGAAATTTTTCACTGTGGCTAGATTATTATCAAATGATATATGAGCTTAATTAAGAAGCGACTAAAGTCACTACTACAAATTCAAGAAATTTTGCGTATCACTAAGGTAAAAATTTAAATACCTAGCACCTAAGATTAGGCATGGTTATAGATTAGGTTGCCCTGGGCTATCCACCTGAGCGGCAAAGCGTGGTAGAGCAATACGGGCAGGGCTGCGTAGGGGCGCGCCTGTTTTTATGTTAAAAGGTCTGTTGGAAATGCACTAGACTTTACCCTCTCGTAACATACTGACCGCTTTGCTGATGCGTTTTTGCCGAGTCTCAGGGGTCTTGGCTGCTTCGATTGCCAGCACATGGCGCAACTTGTGACTATAGGCCAACCCATTGAAGAAGCGGCGGGCCTCTGCGTCACCGTCGAGGGCTTCGGCAAAATCGGTTGGTATAGTCGCTTCACGTGGCTCAGTATCAAGTTCAAGCTCTACTTCCACCTCATCGCCAGCCGCAACTCCTGCTCCCTGGCGGTGTTCAGCACTAATTGGCAGCATAAATACTCCGCCCATCGAGGCTACGCTGCTACGGTAAATATAACCGTTTAGGGTGACCCGTACTGCTGGCTTTTTACTGGAACCGAGGGCCGCTACCACCTCCGCCGGAACCTGAACACCAGTAGCAGTCTTGCCGTTAAGCAGGATTATGGTCCGAAACCGCATAGAATTCTCCTCTTAAAATAAGGGAACAAACCAATAGGCCACTAAGACCTCAAGAAAATATGACGTTACTTTAACTATACACTATTACAAACTTAAATAAAGGTGCAAGGCCAAGAAGCCATTGTGCGCCACGTTTTGGCATTATATATTGCCATGTTGTTATTCGGTTTTGTGGCTTGGCAAGCTAAAAGACCTGATTTGATACGTTCCCCCAGCCACGTTTTGGCTTATTTTGATGCCTAAACCAATTATGATAGGCTCTCTGTTGCTCACTAATCCAATCAGTATCCTGATGGACTATTGGGAAGAAAAAGGCATTAAATAGCAAGTAGCCATTTAATGCCTTTTTCGTAGCCCTAATTTAACCACTCACTCCCGCTGAATATTCTTTATTACGAGCTTAAATTAACCTTGCTTACCTGGGCATTCCAGAAAACGCCGTTAAGGTTATTCCAGCGCAGTTTTATGAAGTTTATCCCGGAGAGATTGGTCAAGCTACAGTTATACTTCAGCCAGTTACCGCCCCCGTTGGTAATAGCGGGTGTAACCTCGTTCCAATTAAGGCCGTCTTCCGAAGTAAAGAAACTAAATTGAGATACAGGCTCACCGGTCCAGAAGTAAGTTACGGCGTTAAAGTTCTTGAGGTTGAGCTGTTTCCAGACTATTTCTTCGGCGGTAGAACTATTCCGCTTAACCCGTGAAGCATCACCCTCGAAGTATCTCGAATTAGTCGTATCAAAAGACAAATTGGCACTATGAGCGTAGGTTTTGCTCCAGTCTGACAAATTATCTTCTACCGCCGGAATGGGGTCGGTATCCGACACTAATGAAGTGATAACCACCCGGCCCACCTGGGGATTCCAGAAAACCCCACCCGTGTTGTTCCAGAGCAGCTTTATATAATTGGTATTGGACAAGTTATTTAAAGAATAGGTGTATTTTGTCCAGTTACCACTTCCTCCTTGCAGACTGGGAGTAGCCTGATTCCAGCTTAATCCATCCTTGGAGATAAAAAAGCTAATTTGAGAAACCCCTTCGCTGGGCCAAAAGAAGCTGGTAGTTTCAAAGGAAATAATGTCAGCTTGCTTCCAGACTATTTCCTGATTCGTCGCCTTATTGCGCCTGACCCTGGAAATATCGCCTTCAAAGTAGGAACTGTTGGTGGTGTCAAAACTTAGGTCAGGCGTGTGACTATAGGTTTTACTCCAGTCGTTCAGGTCATCTACTCTCACCGAAGACCTGCCGGAAACGCTGCCGTTGTCAATCAGCGCAACCGCCGAATAATCCCCCGCCAGACCAGTCAGGCTATAGGGGCGCACCCGGTACCAGCTTTTGCCGGGCGGGGTCGCTGGGTCAGACCAGGGGCTATCATTATCTGAAACACATTCATCACAAATTACCGTCCAGGGACCGCCAGAATCGTTGGTCGAACGCTCGATACTATAGCGGTCGGCGACAGCGACCCCTCGCCAATTAAGAATGTTATTAGAGCCATTATTAACCAGTGAAGTAATAAGCGGGGTAAACCCGTTAGGGAATAAAGAAGGAGTAAGCCCGGTTAAGTTGCTTTGTTTGTTGGCATGGAGGCGCAGCAACTGGGCGCGGTTACGCATATCCGAAGTATCGCCGGGGTAATGCAAACTATAACCGTCCCGATGTTGGACGTAACCATTTGGGTCGTTATGACCAAACAACGACCAATAGAAATCGCCTGCAATACCGGAGTTGTTTTCGATGGTTGCCAGAAAATCAGGCAAAGGGCTGCCGCCATCTTTATTAGCCCAGTCGTATTCACCAATAATCATGGGTTTATTGGCTTGCTGCGAGAGGGCTACATCCGCGTTTAACTTTACTACGGAAAGTGGGTAGAAATGATCCGAATAAAGGTCTACATTATTTAAGCTTAGGGCTGTTAAGTCTAAGCCGTATCGTCCATCCGCCACCAGATGATTGGCATCAATGCTTTTAATATAATCAGCAATTTGCCCGGTCCAACTGGCTGGCGGAAATAGTTCGTTGCCAGTTTCCCAGGCCAGGATCGTTGGGTCATCTTTATAGGCAATCCCGGTATAAGTATTTACCCGGTTTAGAATGACCGAGATATATTGCTTAAAGTCGTTTATGACCTGGGGATTGGTATAAAAATCCGTCTCATTTACTCCCCGCCAGCCAGTAAAAGTAGATTTACCGCCGTGATAATACTTATAATTGTCGGTAAAGGGGATGACCAGCTTTACGCCTAGTTTGCCAGCACTCATGATAGCGTAATCCACCTTTACTCCGGCTTCCTCGTTAAATTGACCCAGGGCTGGTTCAATACATTTGCTACAACCCACCGAAGTACCTAGAGTATGGGCGCGGACAACGGTTGCACCCATTTCTATGGCGGTAGTCAGCGCGTCATCTACCCGGAAATTGGTTGGATAATCTATCGAAGCAGTATTTTCATCCAAGCCCAACCAGTATAGATTAGCCCCAGAAAAGCGAAAGGGTTGCCCATTTAATAAAAGCTGGCTACCGGAGCGGCTAACAAAGTTAGGCATAGCTCCGTGGACTATAGGTGGGTGGTTAGATACTACATTGAGGGCCAATAAAAGAGGCAATATTATAAAAAGCACACTTAGCCTGTGCAGGGCACGATAAAAAAGGGACACAGAATATATCTCCTAACTATTTTGAAGGGGTTGGAAAACAAAGAACGGGAAAAGTATAATTCTTAACTAAAAAATGAACTTGACACTATTTCAAATGGCAGGTGTCGAAGTTTCCGTATTTGTTCCTATATTACAGCAAGATTACAATAAACACAGTAGCCAATATGGGTTGGAAAAATAAGCGTTATAGCTTACGAAGAAATAGATGAGTATGGGATAAAAGTATGTAATTTGGGGGAATATTTATTTCTAGGGTTTTGCTTAATAAATAAAACAATCATGATGCTAGTGGCGATTATCGCAAGCGAAGCAAAGAATTTAAAAAGAGCACGGTTAAAACAGGCTGGAGAGACTGAATCAGGAAATTCCCCGCAAGACAAAACCGAGCGATTGAACTTGCCCCTGATAGATAACGGAGAATATTACTTCTCAAGAAGTGTGACCTACTATCTCTTAGGTGAAAGAAGCCTGGATCGGCAGGATATTCCAGTCCCCGTAAATTACTCGATATGCCTAGGCGTAAATAATACCAACTAGTTTACCGCCAAAAAATGCAACGAAACCCCCATACTCAAAGCCTAGCCGACTCTATATTTCTCGATAATCTGGGGTAAAATCTCAAGACCAGTACCTGGCAATTCGGTTGGATATAAATAACCAGTTTCCATCCTCGGCCTGTTTTGTTCAGCTATTAACGTTTCCCACCAGTCCACATATTCCAGAATCTGGCAAGTGGGCGCGGCTAAGGCCAGATGTACCGATACCTCCGGGAACAGGTGTGGCGAAACCGGGATATTATAACTTTCCGCCAGCGTAGCTATCTTGCACCAGCCCGTAATCCCGCCGACCCTTTGTAAATCCGGCATCCAGATGTCCGCCGCCTTTTCCGCCGCCAGCCGGGAAAAGCCCAGGTAGGTATATTCGGTCTCGCCCGTCGCTAGGGGCGTATCCAGAGCCGCCGCAATTTTGGCACTGCTCTCCAAATCGTAATAGGGCACGGGTTCTTCCAGCCAGTAAAGATTAGCCTCGGCTACCGCCCGCCCGAATTTGATAGCAGTAACGGCATCTCAACCCTGGTTGGCATCGGCA
>Ga0209512_1002912_pt1 | contig 17113 bp, 17 predicted proteins | sample frozenSSSSmetaG_FD_184142 | JGI IMG/M metagenome (GOLD analysis project Ga0209512, IMG submission 184142) | Glacier valley bacterial and archeal communities from Borup Fiord, Nunavut, Canada, to study Microbial Dark Matter (Phase II) -... | ecosystem: Environmental > Aquatic > Freshwater > Ice >... | reverse complement strand
AATATTGGGGACTGTTGGGGTCATAGGCAAAATATTCCTTAACCCCTAACTGCTGGTAACGGATAATTTTATGCCCCAGATCATTTTTCCAGGTTTTATCCGAGCTGATTTCAAAAACTACGGTTGGGGCCGGGCGGGATTTACCCAGCTTCATTTTCCAGCTCTTGAGATTGGCAGTCTCCTCCTCGGTCAATACCACCCCGTTGAAAAAGGCTACATCGGGTTCTACCGGGGGTTCTTTGTAATAGCCCGTCTGGTAAATACTAAGGTTAGCGGCAATCAACCAGTCTTGCTTCTGGTAAAACCAGCGCAAAACGCTCACCAGATAAAAAATCAGGTTGAATTGGGGGTAGCTATCGCCCATTAAATCTTCCTCTGTTGGATGGGAGTCATAATAGAACTGGAGGCTATCGTCATCTAGCTCCGGGGGGGTGATTTCGGGTAATTTTTGAACTGCCATACTTCACCTTTATTTGTCCATAAACTAATTTGCCTTGGATTTATTTTAGCCCAGATGGAGTTGGGGCGCAATCGACTAGGCTAAATTTGGTCTTGACGGGTGGGCTGGAAAGTAGTAAAATCATTTCAACACTTCATTAACTATTGAAATGTTGTTAAGCTATTAAGGTGAGATTTTATGACGTTGATTAACGAGACTTTTGGACTGGTCGCCCCCGCCCCGCCAACCCAATTTAGTATCAGCACCTTTGAAAAAGCCGCCCGTCTGTTTGAAGCGGTGGGAGAGGTGGCCCGTTTGCGCCTGTTGGTGCTGTTGCTACAGGGCGAAAAATCGGTAGGGGAAATTGCCGCTATTACTAACGAGGGGCTGTCCACCGTATCCCAACGTCTGCGGATTCTCAAAAATGAGAATTTGATAACCAGTCGGCGCGAGGGTAAACATATTTATTACACGATGGCTGACCAACATATTGCCGACCTGGTAATGAGTGCCTTGCAGCACGCGAGCGAACATCCAGATTATTAGTTAAACGAGAGTTAAAGTAATGACTTCTGAACATAAGCACGAGCATAAACATAATCACGCTGAGGGTGGACATAACAGTTTAGATGTAAAGGATAACGGCAAAATAGGGTTAGCCTTTAAGGTGGGTATTGCCCTGACAACTGGCTTTGTGGTTGTAGAGTTTGTGGCCGGGTTTATAACCAACAGTCTAGCCCTGATTTCGGATGCTGGGCACAATCTTTCGGACGCGCTGGCCCTAGCTTTTAGCCTGGGAGCGATAATTCTGGCTCGCCGCGCCCCAAACTTCAATAAAACCTATGGCTACCACCGGGCGGGGATTCTGGCGGCAACCTTCAATTCCGTTACGCTGGTGCTTATTTCGATTTATATTTTTTATGAAGCGGCCCAACGTCTTTCTAATCCGCCCGAAGTGCAGGGCTGGACGGTGATAATCGTGGCTTCGATTGCCCTGGTGGTCAATCTTGCCGTTGCTGGATTGCTGCACGGTGGGTTAAAAGAGGATTTGAATACCCGCAGTGCTTTTATTCATATCATTGGGGACGCGGCGGCTTCGCTGGGGGTAATTATCGCAGGCATTGTTGAGGTGGTAACGGGCTGGAAATTAGCCGACCCCCTGATTTCAGTTCTGATTGGCGTGCTGATTCTCTGGTCAAGCTGGGGAATTATCAAGGAGGCTATCAATGTGCTACTGGAAGGCGTGCCGGAAGGGTTAGATATGGTCAGCCTGAGACAGAGCTTGATGAGCCAACCAAGCGTAACCGATGTGCATGACCTCCACGTTTGGACAATTGGCAGTGGGTTTAGGGCTCTCTCCTGCCATATCAAGGTGGACGAGGGTTATAGCTTGCACGAAGCTAACCAGACCGTCCAGAATATTAACCATATGCTCGAAGACGATTTTAATATTCGCCACGCCACCGTCCAAATCGAGTGCGACAATTGCAACTTCAACGAAACCTTTTGCGCTGGCCCAACCCTGAGCGAAACCAACTCCCAGCTATGAACTCAGAACTTGGTCGGATAGCGGATGCGCTAGAACGAATTGCCACCGCCTTAGAAAAATTAACTTCTGAAGAAAAAGCCCCTTTTAGCAAAACAAACCAGAATAATAAAAACGCCCAAATTCCCCAGATAATCGCGCCCTCGACTCCAACGAAGCCCGCCAATCTACCAAAAAACAAACCTGTAAACCCGACCATCCCTAAAACTAAACTACCAAACAATAACAAAACTCCTAAACTGCCCACCTCAACCGAAATTGGTGTACTTCACAAATATTTGGAAAAGCAGGGTATAACTGTTCAAAAGCCAAAGAAGAAAGTTACCCCTGAAAAGATGGCCTATCAGGTCAAGTTAGAAGAACTGGCCCTGTTTCTGGGACAAAACTTCGCCACCTGTAAGGATTTATACAGATTGTTGAAGGTCAATATGTTAGCTCCACGCAAGCCATTTAGTTATAGCCTGATAGGGGCAAGTGCCGAGCAAAACAAGCTGATACGGCAGTTTTGCCAATTACTTAAAGATGCCGATTTCCTGGAAGAGTTTAATTATCGGGGCAAACCTGAATTTGATATTCAATTAAAAGCTTCAGGCAAAGAGCAAAAATTCCTGAGCGGGGCCTGGCTGGAATATTATGTAAAGTTTGAGCTGGATCGAATTGTGAAACCTTACGCGGCTAAAACCGGGCAACCCTATGAGGCTTTACCAAATCTCCAAATAATTTTCAAGGATAAAACCAAAGCAGAACTAGACCTGTTTTTTGCACTCGGAGAGTCAATATTTTGTTTAGAGGCTAAAACACAGCCTGTTCTGGCAAACCTAAAAACTTGGCTAAATCGAGTCAAACCAATAGGTCTCGAAAATAAGGCCATCATGATAGTTACATTGGATAAAAGTGAAAAAGAATGTCGAAAACTTGGTCAGGAGTTGGGGAATATAACTATAGCTCGCTTGGACAATCTTGAACCAACAATCCATTCTTTGCTGGGAATTCAAAAATAAAAAAGCCCTAGCCAAGCCAGGGCACAAAAATTCCAGTGCTATCTAAAAAACTAATCAGGCGTTATTAGCCCTGAGGCGCGGACGAAGCATTTTGACTAACATCCAGACCATCCCGAAAGGTTTGCGAGTAAAGAATAACATGCCAATAAATGCTTCCATAATATTCCTCTGTTACTAGGTTCGTGATTGGAGGGTTTCAGGTAACAATTGGGGTGTAGAGACTTAACTAAAACTTAATGCTTTACACCCTCTACCGTTAGTATCTAGCAGAAACAGGATTCAGGAGGTAGTAAACACTACAGGATTCAGGGGGTTTATACTAAGTTCCGTTGAAAGGTTCTGAGGGTAGGGTCTATCACGTCCAGTCAAACCAGATTATTCTTGTCAATAATCATTTTGCTGACTTCATTCACATCTTCCAACTCGAAAAATTGGCGTTGCGGACTATAACAGGTTATTTTAATCATCAATCTGCCTTTATATATAAATTGCTCTTTATTTCTAACCCTGATTGATATATTATAGCACCGTAAGCTAATTATTTAAGCCACTTATGCCGCTATCCGATTGTAGCCGAGACTAGCTGGAAAGGGCCTCAAAAATTGAAGAATACAACCGATCCTAACTCTGGTACAGCGCGTATTCTGATTGTTGATGACGACCCGGAAATTCACCACCTCGTTTCCATAAGTTTACGAAATCAGGGATACGAAGTAATTGCCGCACTTAACGGTCTGGTAGCCCTCGACCTAATTGTGCAGGCCAAACCCCAACTGGTGCTGCTTGACTTGAACTTGCCTGAAATGAGCGGCCTGGAGGTTATCCAGAATATTCGGGAGCAGCTAAAAATGAGTTCCAGCGTTCTCCCGGTGATTTTTCTTTCGGCGCAGGATGAGGAGGAGACTAAAGTGCAAGCTCTCGACCTGGGAGCAGACGACTACCTAACCAAACCTTTCTCGATTAAAGAGCTGCTGGCAAGGGTAAGAACGGCCCTGCGCCGGGTGGCTGAACTCAAAAGCAGCAAAATCCAATCTTCTAACGAGCCGGGGCGTTATTTTCGGGCGGGGCGGCTGGAAGTGGACACCACAGGCCGGATAGTGAAAATTGACACTAAAGAAATACGCATGACCCCCACCGAATTTAGTTTGCTGGAATATTTAATTCAAAATGTCGGGAAAGTCTTAACCCATCGGCAGTTGTTGCAAAAGGTTTGGGGGCAGAACTACGGCAGCGAAAGCGAATACCTACGAACTTTTATCAAGCAATTACGCCGCAAAATTGAGCCTGACCCCGCCAACCCGGCCCATATCCTGACCGAATCCGGCATTGGTTATCGCTTCAAAGCCTAAAACACCGCCCGCACCTTGCAGCGCGCCCGCCAGATACTCTCCGCCTCAGCCCGATAATGCTCCAACAGGCTGCGGGCAAAGGTCGCCGGGTCAACCCCTAGTTCCTCCAAGCCCACCGTAGGCACAGGCGTTCCCTCAGTCTGGATATTAAAGCCAGTATGAATCAGGGTAGAAGTTGGGCTGGTGGTGGCAATCGAAACCGAAAGCTTACCGGGCGAACCATCGGCACGCGGCAAGTACAAATCGTCTCCTCGGCGCGTAACAGGTCGTTCGGTCAGCTTTTCCAGCAACTCTTTAGCCGCCACAATCAGCATACGTTGGCGGTAGACCGTCAGGTGCAAATCCCCACTGAAAAACTCGGCAATCACATGCACCATCAACGGACTATAAATCGGGGCTTCGGCCTTAACATCCTCAATATCCACCATCTCGCCCAACTCCACCCGACACGGCCCAATAAAGCCCACCGCCGCATCGCCGTTAATATCAAACTGGCGATAAATCCAGTGCGGGGCAAGCTGTCGCCCATCGTAGGTTATCTGGTTATCGGCAAAAAACAAAGTTCGCATCAAACCTAACCCCCTCAATCGGTTGTCGGTTGTCAGTTGTCGGTAAAAAGTAACGAGTTGACCTAACCCCCTAGCCCCCTTCCCTAAAGTGGAAGGGGGAACAAGAGGTCATTATTTTTACCACTGTTTTCCTACTCAACACTCAGCACTCATAACTCAGCACTTATAATTAGACCCACCGCCGCCGCCCCCACACAATCACATGCATTTGGGGCAGACTGCGGACAAAATAGTTATCCCAGAACGGGTCGCGCAACCGTTCCGCCAGCGTTTCGAGAGCCTTTGGGTAATCGGCGGTGGCGGTATCCCCTTCCGGCTGCAACACAATTGGCAACTGCTTCTCGGCAAAAACCGGGTAGCGGGTAAGAAATTGCCGAAGATTAGCCTCATCAGCCGCGTCCCGTACTACAAATTTCCACTGCTGCTGGTCGGGGCGCAAATTCGCCAAAAATTGCTCAATAATCGGATAGCGCAAATAATTTTCACCCGCGCTCACCAACTTCGGTGACAAACTCCACAGGTCAATCAGGGGAGCGACTGCCGCCGGGAAAATCGTAGTATTGGTTTCAACCGTCAGATGCAGATTATAACCTTTTAGCAACCCCACTAGCCTCGGCAAATCCCGTTGCAGGGTCGGTTCACCACCCGTCAGCACCACACTCCTTGCCCCAAGTTCCAGCACCTTTGCAGCCACCGCTTCAGGGCTAAGGCTCTCCCAGGTTCCGCCCTCCTTGACGCTCCAGGAATATTTGGTATCGCACCAACTACAGCGCAAATTACAGGCGAAAAAACGTACAAAGGTGGTTGGCACGCCCATTCGAGTGCCCTCGCCCTGCACCGAGCGATAAATTTCCATCACGTTCATCGGCTTAGCCCCGCTCCGCCGGAGTGATTTCGGCGTAGGAATTTTCGGTTTCCCACAGCCGCAAGCGAAACAGCAAATCTTCCGGCAAGCCCGCCGCCACTAGTTCCGTCCAAATCCAGTGAACCATATTTTCGGCGGTGGTGTGAATACCCGTCACCTCGTTCAAATTATAATGGTCAAGGCGGTTAATAATAGCCTCACGCACGATAGCCGAGAGGTCGGCGAAATCCAGCACCATCCCGTTATCGGACTGACCGGGGGCATTCTTGATAGGGCCACGCAAGCTCACCTCTAATTTATAGGAATGACCATGCATCCGGGCACACTTGCCCCCATGTCCCGGCAATTGGTGGGCCGCCTCAAACCGAAAACTTTTGGTTAATATTGCGAAGTTCATCTACTAACCTCAACATAGGGCTGGCAACTTGCCCAATCAATCTCAACAGCATAGGGTATGGGGTCAATCACTCCGTTTTGCTGGAAAGCCGCCACCCGTAACTGACAGGCATCACAGATTCCACAGGCTTTAGCGTTGCCGAGGTAACAGGTGGTGGTCAGGTGAATCGGTGCGCCAAGCTCCAGAGCGCGTTGCACAATCGCGGGCTTATAATCTTGTATCAAGGGGCGCACAATCGTAAAATCGCGCAAGGTCGCCAAACGCAAGGTCTGCTGGGTTGCCGCCAGAAACTCCTCCCGGCAATCAGGATAGTTAGAGGCATCCGCCGCGTTCCAACCCCCTATCAGGTGGGTAACTGGCCCTAACAAAGCCTGTGCGGCGGCATAGGCTAACAATATCATATTGCGGTTGGGCACGTAGGTTGGGGCAATATTTTCGTTCAGGGCGGCTAAATCGCGACCCTGTGGAATGTCGCCTAGGTCAGTCAGGCGCGACCCACTAATGGGAGTCAGATTAACCAGCTTGTGGGGCAAGCCAAAATACCAGGCAACGGCGGCGGCGGCTTCCAACTCATGCACATGGCTCTGCCCATAGCTAAAAGATATGGTGGTTTCTATCTCAAAATTCTGGCGGGCGGCCCAGGCCAGAGCCGTCACCGAGTCCAGCCCCCCACTCAATAAAACCAACGCAGGTGTATTACTCAATCTCAATTCCTTCTAGCGGTTATTGGTTGTTGGTTGTCGGTATAATATCGAAAATCCAAAATCGGGAAATAATTGTAGGAGGATGCTCCGTCATCCGATGTTTATCGCAGGACAGAGCTTGCTCCTACAATAACTCCGTTATATCCTGTTTATCCTGTCCATCCTTGTTAATTTTCCTGAACCGACAACCGCTAGATAATACCACCAAAGGTGGGCTGCTTCAAGCCCGACAACTCAACCTTGTCATTATGAGTAGTGCATAGACTACTGAGGGTAACGGGTGGCCTGAACGCTTAACTCCTAACAACTTTCGCCCATTTTGCTATTCCTCAATCTGCAACCTTGTATTATAATCTATTCAACTCTAATTTAGTTATTAGCTATAAGTAACTAGAAAACCCTGTAGCAGGCATGAAATTTTTTAATATCCGCCTAAACTATTCCCCAGGAGAAGATAAATGCAACTGTTCAACTTTTCAAATTCCCAAAAGGATAATTCTACCTCCCTTGAAACAAAATCTGAGCTGGAAAGACGCTATCTTGGGGTATTTTCTTTAATTTTTATGTTGGCTGCTTTACCTGCTTTGGTCGCTTTCATTCCGATATTTTTACTCACCTCGCAGATTAGTTTTCTGTATATAATTTTCCTGATAGCAGGCGCGGCGGGGGTTGAAGGTTTGGGCTTTTGGATAGCACGTTACCGCCCTAAGTGGGTAAGGTTTGGAAGTTGGCTACTCCTGAGTTATATTCAAATATTAATCTGCTTGGTTTCTTATCTATTTGGCTCCCGGCTACCTATTGGCGGGGTTTTCCTTTTGACAATTTTCCTGAGCCTTTTTTTATTGCCCTGGTACACCACTTTAATTTTCACCTTGACCGGGTTAGCAATGTCTGTAATAGTAATATTTGTAAAATACCAACCTCCAATAGTGCTGGAAGGTCTTGCTTTTGATACTGTCACCTTAATAGTCTGGTTTGCAACACTTCTACTCCCAGGTTTAATGGGCCTCTACCTTTTAGCTGAATTAACCAGTTCCTATGTTAAGGTTGCCCGTCAGAATAAACGTTTGCAGGAAACTCTGGAAGCTCTGGAGAATAAACGCCAGATGGGGCAATCCGTCAGTTCTCGCATCCAGTCTGCAAGTACCGAATTGCACGCCACTGCCACCCAGCAGGCCAGTGGTAGCCAGGAACAAGTTGCCTCTATCCACCAGATTACCGCTTTTTTGCAGGAATTATCCCAGACCGCCAACGAAATTACTCACAAGGCCGAGAATATCAATAACACTTCCACCGAGGTACTGGAGACCGCTCAGCAGGTAATCCAAACCAGCAATTTGGTTGGAGAACGGGGCGAAGAAGGGTTACTAGCAGTTAACAGCACAATTGTGGGCAATCGGCGGATAACCGAGCTTTATCAGGGGCTGGTTGAAATTCTGGAAAGGCTGGAAAATCGTTCAAGCCAAATCAAGCAAATCAATCAGTTAATTAAAGAGGTCAGTAACGAGATGCACCTATTGGCTCTGAATGCCACCATTGAGGCGGCTGGGGCTGGACAATACGGCGAACGCTTTGGGGTGGTGGCGCGTGAGGTAAAATCGTTGTCAGACCGCAGTATTCAGGCCAGCAAAGAGGTTTCGACTATTCTAGGAGTAGTAGGTGGAGAAATACAGGCGGCAGTAGGGGCTGCCGGGGAGTGCCAGCGTGAGACCTTAGCGGTTCTGGATGTAGCGGTTAAGAGCGGGGAAGTAATGAATGAACTTCTGATTGCAATTGAGCAAAACGCGCAGGTAGCTGGACGTATCGAGGAATCTACCAGCCTAATGAACAATTTTACCAGCGAGATTGCCTTTGCAACCAGCCAGCAATATAGCGGCTCAAAACAGGCCGTAGAAGCCTTGCAGGGTATTGGCACAGTGGCTCATCAGAATTCCAGCAGTAGTTTAAAAGTAACCGCTACGGCCCGCGAAATGGAAAACTTTTCCCAGGAATTGGTCGAAACGTTGTCTTAAAATATTTATACTTTATCGTAATAATTTTGTAACCCTAAACTCATTGCAATTCTTGCCTCCAACCTTTACTATTGCCCCTGAATGTATTGTTTTTTGCCATTTTTATGGCTGGTAAGGTAGGGTAATTATTCTAAGCTGTTAGTAGCCTGGAAAAGCTTCCTGGAGGAGTTTACGGCTTTGTTGAATATTGTAACTAAAAAATTAATCGTTACTCAAAATCTCGCGCCTGGTCAATTAGAAACCAAATTCCAACGTGAGCAACGTTTCCTGAGCGTATTTTCGCTAATAATAATATTATCGCTTGCCTCTGGTCTGGTCTCAATTCTACCTTTGCCTTTGCTTACTGGACAAACCGACCTGTTTTGGATAATACCACCGTCAATATTTGGTATAGGGCTAAACATTTTTATCAATTGGGCCAGCCACCATCCTAACCTTACCCGCCTGGGTAGCTGGTTAATGTTAGTATATTCAAGCCTGTTGATGAGTTTCTATTTATATTTTTTGGGGCCAACTCAGCCAGTAGCCGGAATTTTTATCCTGCCAATTATAATGAGTCTCTTTTTATTGCCCTGGTATGGCACGCTGTTTATAACTTCGGTTGGAATAGTGGCTACTGCTCTCGCTATTTTGATTAAGTTTCAACCGTTGGTGTTGTTAGAGGGTACATCTGCCACCACTTTTAACGTAATTACCTGGGTTTTTGTACTGACTACGCCCGCCGCTCTTGGTTTGTACCTTTTGTCCCAGCTAAATAACACTTATAAACAGGCTTTGGCTCAGAATAGTCGGATTTTGGAAGCCTGGGAGAATGTCGAAAATAAACGCCAGACGGGGCAATCTGTCAGTGCGCGTGTCCAATCCGCCAGTGCTGAGTTGCACGCTGCCGCCAGCCAACAGGCCAGTGGTAGTCAGCAACAGGTCGCCGCTATCCAACAGATTACCGCTTTTTTGCAGGAATTGTCGCAAACTGCCAATGAAATTACCACTAGAGGCGAAAACATTAATAGCTCAGCAGAAAATGTACTGGCCTCCGCCCGTCAGGTAAAGCAGACCACTCAGACCGTCACTGAACGGGGTGACCAGGGTTTAAACTCGGTCAACCGTACTATCAGCAGCAATCAGCGCATAACGACTTTATATCAGAGTCTGGTTCAAGTGTTAGAGGAATTAAGCGAACGCTCTTTTGAAATCAAAAGGGTCAATAACCTGATAAAAGATGTCAGCGACGAGATGCACCTATTGGCTTTGAACGCCGCCATCGAAGCCGCCGGAGCGGGGGAATATGGCGAACGCTTTGGGGTAGTGGCCCATGAAGTAAAATCGCTCTCAGACCGCAGTATTCAGGCCAGCAAAGAGGTCACTGCTATACTAGGGCAGGTCAGCCAACAGATAGTGGTGGCAGTAGAAGCTGCCGGGGAGTGCCAGACTGAAACTCGCTCGGCTTTAGTGGTAGCTCAACAGAGCGGGGAAGTGATGAACGAACTGATAATCGCGATTGACCAAAGTGCGCTGGAAGTAGCAAAAATTGAGGAAGCAGCCTCGGAAATGGGCGGATTAACCCAGGAAATATCCTACGCTACCGGACAGCAATATAGCGGCTCGAAACAGGCAGTAGAATCGCTTCAGGATATTGGGACGGTTGCGCGGCAAAGTGCCAGTGGGAGCGTTCAAATAATCGCTACGGCCCGCGATATGGAGAATTTTTCGCAAGAGTTGGTCGAAACGCTAGCGGCCTAAGTGGGAGTTAGGGGATGGGGGGCGGTGGAATTCGTAGGGGTGACCGCCCTGCATCGGAGAAATTTGTAGGCACAGGGTGGCTGTCAGTGTCAGTTGTCGGTTGACCTAACCCCCAACCCCTAACCCCCTTTTACAGCCATTCCAATTCGTAGACTACATCATCGTTAGCTTTGGAAATTATGGTATATTCGGCTCTGGTCAGGGTAACACCCGAAGCCTCAATACAGGCCCGCAGTAGCCCTAGCATTAATCCTGATGGCCCGCCCACGCCCGCCTTGCGATATTTAACGTAGTGGGGGCGCAATTCCACAATTTCGTGAGTGCCCCAGGGTAAGGCCCGCGAAATACTCCGCACAAACTGTTTAGCTCCACGCTCTGGCCCCAATACCCGGGCCGTCATTTTCAGCACTTGCCCGGATACCCCCTGAAAATAGTTCTGACCGATACGATAGCCCATTTCTTCGTAACCCGCCGTTACTGGTTTGCTGGAAAAGAGCGAGATTCGCAGGTGTTCGGCAATTTCAAGGTAGCGATCATATGGGTAGGTCATGGGCGGGGTTTTGGGGTCAAACCCGTAATAATTGAGAATACTGTAATATAGATTCTGGTGGCTTTTCAGGTCGCAAGCATCTAGTAATGTCCGTACAGTCCCGCCACTGACGGCCCTATCGCCCGGTTTCATTAATGCCGGGTCTGCAAAGTGGAAGGTATTTCGTGGATTGATATTACTATTATTTTTGTTAAAGTCTTGCATAGATTCCCACCAGTCGGCCCTGGTAATGTTTTTGTGACAATTATTAGTTTGAAGTTTGCAAAAACTCGCAACTTCAGTGGCTGGTATTTATTATAACGTTTAGGATCGCAAGTGGGCCAAAGCCTTACACTTGTCTTTAGTGACTGATGCTATTATTATACCGATATATAATTATAAGTCTATAGTATGACGCGAAACGAAAGACTATCTTAATAAACCCTTACAATTCCGTAATCTATTGGGAAATCCAAAATCAAGCATCCAAAATCTCAAGTCAGAAACAGTAAAGTTTAAAGCTTAGATTTATTTAACGGGAGAAATTCGGGATGACTATACGCCCTACCACTGTACATGAATTGGCGACCCAGATTCGGGCGGCTTATTATCAAGGGCGCACGGGCGAGAAACGGTTTGCCCAGATGATGCTCTGGTTGGACGGGCGGGCTGAGGGCGAGGTTGAAAATATTCTGCATTTTTTAGATGTTATTAACGACCACAATCTGGGTCAACTTGGGATTTGTTGGTTGGATGGCAAAGGTTTTGGCGAATGCGGCCTAATCAACCTTGCCGATAATGTCCGCCGCAAGGTTCAGGGTAAAGAATAAAAAACTATAAAGTATAAAATTCAATTTTATGGAAGAAGAATTCGAGGTTCTTTTAAAGCAACTAAAAAATGGTGATGACGAGGATCGCCAGAACGCGGCAATAGAGCTGGGTTATCTTAAAGATCACCGCGCTTTTGAGGCTTTGGTAGAAGCCCTGGAAGATAGCTCTACTTATGTGCGCGGTGATGCCGCCAGAGCGTTAGGGGAGATTAGCGATAAAAGGGCTATCGAAATCTTGATTAGCAAGTTAGCTTCTGAAGATGACTGGTTGAGTTGTTGTGCTGCCTAGGCGTTGTGCTCTTTCCCCGATGAACGGGCTATTTATCCTTTGATAGAAACACTCAAGCGAGTTGAAGCTATTTCTAAAGAAGAACGTGAAGACGATCCAGCAAAATTTATTGATTATTGGTGGTATGTTCTTGGAGCACTAGAATATATTGGTACGCCCGCAGTAGAACCACTTATTACAACTATGCTTGACGAGAATAGCGGGGCAACCGCGCTTTCAGCCGAGGCACTAGGGCTTATTGGCGATTTGCAAGCCGTTGAACCACTTATCCACGTTTTAAGGACATCTAAAAATAGCGATGTGCGCTATTACAGCGTTAGAGCTTTATTCAATATTGGCGACATTCGGGCTATTGAACCTTTAAAAGAAGCTCTAGGCGATATAGATAAAAATGTCAGAGATATAGCCAAACAGTGCTTGAAGAAATTTGAGATTAGTGACTTTGCAGTCGAAAAGTAGCGACTCCAAATCCCCCAACTACTCTGGGATTATTAGAGACTAACTAACCGTAAACATCCCAGCTCCTTCATGAATTTCTAAATGCCCCTGTTGCTCAAAAACTTCGGCTACGCGATTTTTGACCTCGTTATATAAATCCAGCCACTTCTCTAACGAAATTCCCGGTTCGGCAAACCCGTTGGATTTCTGGAAAGTAAGCCCGGTGGTGTAATGTTCCAGTGCTGTTTCTATATCCCGAAAAACTATTACCCGCAAATACTCCTCCCAATCCACCTGACTAAACCCGGCAGCTTTAAACCACTCCAGTCCGTTCTCGCGGTTAAGGCGTTGATGGGGGTCGGTGGAATGGCGGTATAAATGGGCTGGTAAACCCAGCTTTTCCAGGGCGGTATCGTGGATGGCTCTTAAAATTGGGACGGTCTGGCTGTCAGCAGTTACCACGAACAATAAACCACCTGGCACTAACACTCGCCGGATTTCAGATAGGGCGTGGGCAATATCCCCGGTCTGGTTTAACATTCGGTTAGCCATTGCTGCGCCGAAGCTAGGGTCGGCAAACGGTAGGTTCAGAGCATCAGACTGTAACAACGAAAAATTGGCATATTCAGCTAGTTTTTTGCGAGTTTCTGCCAGTGCCTCACCAGACCTGTCGAGCCCTACTGCCAATTTTAACCAGTCTGACATATCCCCTACAGTTGAACTGGTTAAAGTGTTAGCGAAGTAACTCAAATAATTGCCCGTCCCACAACCCACATCCAGTAACCGACCATCAAAAGTTTTAGAGGCTTTCAAGGTTGCGATAATTCTGGCGGCGGCCCAGGTAGTGGTGTCGGGGGCGTTATCAGTTAAGGATGTGGTATGAATATCACGAATTTGGAGATGTTTTAGTTGCCGCTCCGTCGGATTGTCAGAATAAAAACGTAACTTAGCCAGAATTTCAGTGTCACTCCGCATTTTTTAGCTACTCCCGATTTGAAATTTTTCAGAACTTGTGGTATCCTAGTCTTCCTTTTGGGGGTAAGAAAGTGCCTAGTGCCGAGATAGCTCAGTTGGTAGAGCATGCGACTGAAAATCGCAGGGTCATCAGTTCAAGTCTGATTCTCGGCACCTTTTTTATCTTATAAAACCTCTTATCTGTAATTTTCACCCAAAATATGTGTGCAGTGCAATCAGCCATAGTTTACCACGAACTTTATAACGGGCGGGGATTCTCACGGCTGGAACGATCCTGGGGACGGTATCAGGCGGGATTGCTGAAAATGCGCGAACTTGGCCTGATTGCCCCTGATTTTGATAGTACCAATCCAGAGTCAATTTCCACCGAAGATTTTATCCCGGTTTTTCGCCCCTATGAAGCCACTCTGGAAGACCTGGCAACCGTTCACGACCCGGCTTATATTCAGAAAGTCTTGGCGATGGACGCTGCCGGGGAGGGCTACTTTGACCGAGCCGATACGCCTGCCTGGAAAGGGGTATTTCGACGGGCGGCGATGGCGGTAGGTGGAACATTATTGGCGGCGGATTTGGTCGGAAGTGGGCAAGCTCAGCATGTTTTTCACCCGGCAGGCGGATTGCACCACGCCAAATACGACAAAGCTTCGGGCTTTTGCATCTTTAACGATATTGTTATTGCTATAAGACGCTGGCAACAAAAGTATGGTTATCAACGAGTGGCGGTGCTGGATGTGGACGGGCATCACGGGGATGGCACGCAGAGTTTACTTTATAACGAGCCACTCCTGACGGTTTCGCTGCATATGTATGATGGGCGGTTTTTCCCCGGCACTGGCTCTCTGGAGGAGCGGGGCGAAGAGGCGGGGTTAGGATATGCGGTTAATCTCCCCCTGCCACGCTTTACAAGCGACCAGGAATATCTCGAAGCTTTTGATTTGGCGGTTAGGGTTGTGGAGCAATACCAGCCCGATGCCTTAATTTTGCAGTTTGGGGTAGATGGGCATTTTAGTGACCGCATGGTTGGGTTGAAACTTTCCACGCAGGTTTATGAATATATCTCGGCTCAAGCCCACGCTCTGGCTCATCGGGTTTGTCAGGGTCGGTTGGTGGTCGTAGGTGGCGGCGGCTACGAACCTGAGACGGTGGCTCGTTGTTGGGCAATTTTGATGGCTAACCTGAGTAATCAGACCGCTACCCTAGGCCCGCGCTACGAAGCCCTCCACGACCCTATCGCCGAACTGCCTCTCCCAAACGAGAAAGCTATTCAGGAAGCCCAGGAAATGCTACGCTCGGTCCGCAAGCTTTTTATAAAGCCCCATAATTTGACATAGCTTTGAGTTTTTTGATCAGTAAGTGAACCTCTGTAGAGGGGCTAGGATATAATTCTGAGCTATTTCCCTGATGGTTTTTTATTATTAGCTCAGAATAGTTTATTGCGGTGTCAGTTAAATGAAAAATTTTATTACAAACCTCGGAATTCTTCTCATAATCTGGTAGGTGGTTTTTTTTAAGATAAGCTATTACATCATCCGCATTTTGAAAGGGCTTTGTAGTTTGTTCAAAATGGATTATAAACCAAAACTCAAAAGAAGGGTTTGAAATGGCTAATTTTAATTTGTTAGCTAAGGCTTTATTTACTGCTGGGTGAAAAGAAGGACTTTGATGATTTCCTTCCCTGTCAAATACACACCAAACCTCATCAAATTTCGGTTTATTAAAAATCCCTTCTTTACTAGCGTTTTTGGCTTCTTTTTCTCGTTCCTTTTGTATTTCTATTGCACGATCTACTACTGTAATTGGTGCTGCACCTTCGCCAATTATTTCAATTTCCACCAATTCTAATTTGTACATTTCTCGAAAACTACGAAAATATCTTGGTTCGGTTTCTTTGCCTTCACAAACAATCAGAATAGACTCGCGCGGCTGTAAGTGATGTTTTGGTCGCTTTAAAGAGTCAGTAGTCCTAAATCGTTCGTTTTTATTGCTTTTCCCCTTAGCCACTTGTTGTTGCTACCTCAGCTAATCCATCAATTATCGGAATTGCACCATAGCGACCTTGTAAATAACCTTTTTGTAAAGCCTCATCTTTTCTTGGACGAAAATCTAATAAGGGATAAAGATGCGATACCCCACTATTATCCTTTTCAACAAACCAGATTTGGTCGCGGCGAAACAGGCTGGTATCTAACAAAATAGTATTGTGGGTATTGAAAATAAGTTGCGCTCCTTTCTGGTTTATTTCAGGGTTATGGAACATTTCTATTAAAGCCTTGACCAAAACTGGATGTAGGCTAGTATCAAGCTCGTCTACTACTAATATATAACCTTTTTCGAGGGTATCAAATAGTGGACCAGCAATATTAAAAAGTTTGCGCGTACCTAATGACTCGTAATTCCAAGGGAAGAAAACTCCATCATTTGAGCTTTCTTTTTTATGTTTCAGTTGGACTTCAGTTCTTGTTTGACTTGATGATAACGAATTAAGCTCTTTAAGAACTCTTTGAAACTCTGCTGGCATATCACTAGGAATGGGATTGTCTCTTTGTTTTTCTTCCACCATAAAATCAATAATTCCTAAATCAGCTTTTTGCAAAAGGGTTCTAACCTTTTCTTTATAATTTCCATCCTCTTTTATTTTCGTTGCCATAAACATCTCGGAGAAAGGATTCCTGCTAGTAGCATTAAAAAATCGTAACTGTGCAGAAAACCATCTATATACCTCTAATAATTGTTTATTGTTAAAGGCAACAGCTACTGACAAAAAAAGCGCATCCTTGCGAGTCAATTCTTGTAATTTTACCTTTTCTCCAGAAAGCCTTGGCCCAAAATACCATTCAGAGTCCTCTGAATCTGGCTTTGGTTTGCGCTCGAACCATGATTGAGGTAATCCTTTAGGATAAGCGATTAGCCACTCCTCATATACTCGTTTACGATCTACTGTAAACCCGTATTGATAACGGGTATTTTGATGGAGAAAGGTAAATTCAAATAAAGAACTAGCTATGGTACTATCATTATTAAGCAAGAATGGTTGAACATTGATTTCAGACTCCGAGTCAAGGCTTATTGAATTCGTAATGAAATCCTCAGCGAATCTTATAGCTTCTATAAAGTTACTTTTTCCAGCAGCACTATGTCCGTAAATAACCGCACTCGATACTAATTTCTGTTTGCCTAATGATGGTGGAGATTGAATATTCTCTAGTAAGCTATTATCTGAACTAGCTACCATACTAAAAACTTGCTCGTCTTTGAAGGATTTGAAATTTCCGACTCTGAACTCTATTAACATATACTTCCTTGCCTTAATCTAATAACCTAACAGTAGGATGAAAATCAAATACTAACCCCATTATTGCGGAAAACCCGCAGAAAAGTCAATAGAATTTAGGTTTGATTTAAATATTATCTGTGTTAGTTAATTTTGGAG
>Ga0209512_1002910_pt1 | contig 17123 bp, 14 predicted proteins | sample frozenSSSSmetaG_FD_184142 | JGI IMG/M metagenome (GOLD analysis project Ga0209512, IMG submission 184142) | Glacier valley bacterial and archeal communities from Borup Fiord, Nunavut, Canada, to study Microbial Dark Matter (Phase II) -... | ecosystem: Environmental > Aquatic > Freshwater > Ice >... | reverse complement strand
GCGGCATCCATTGCGCGTCCCCCGTCGGCCACGGATGCGTCGGCGATGGATTTGAGCACCTGATCGGTTGCGGGGTCGCGCACCTGAATCGTCCGGCCCGACGTGCCATCCACCCAGGTGCCCCCGATGAAGAGCTGGTTGGGGACCAGAGCGAGAAGCTCAGCCTCGCCGATCACGCGCTCAGCCCGTCGTGCGTGCTCGCCAGCGCCACCCCGTGCAGACGTAGCCGCGCGAGCGCCGTCGCCGTCGTCTCGTGGGCCACTCCGGCCGTCAGATCCGTCAGCACCCGCACGGTTCGTCCGGAACGCTCGGCATCGAGCGCCGAGGCGAGCACGCAATGGTCGATGGCGATCCCGACGACATCTACGGTGGTCACGCCGAGCCGGTCGAGGGCCTCTGGGAACGGCTCGCCCGCAAGCGTTGTTCCCTCGAAGATCGAGTACGCGGGTTTACCCTGCCCCTTTCGTACATGCACGGTGCTCTCGGGTAATCGCAGGTCGGGATGATACCGGGCGCCGGGCGTGTCAGCCACGCAGTGCACCGGCCACGTGTCCACGAAGTCCGGCTCGCGATCCGAGGCGAAATGCCCGCCGTTGTCATTGACGGCGTCATGCCAATCGCGCGACGCGAATACGTGGTCGTACTCGTGCCCGTGGGACGCCAGTAATTCGCTGATGCCAGTGGCGACCGCGGCTCCCCCGGCCACAGCGAGCGCCCCACCCTCGGTGAAATCGTTCTGCACGTCGATGACGAAGAGTGCGGATGCAGACGGGTGCGAGGATGTCTGTGTCGAAGTCATAGGTGACCGCTTTCAGTTGTTGGAGAGGTTATCGCCACACGAGAACACACCCGTGGTCAGCGTATCGAGTGCTCGGCGAGTATTGAACGAGATGGCATCCCCCATTCCGTAGAAGGCGAACGCGAGTGTGGTGCCATCCGCTGCGTGCACGATCCCGGCGAGCGAGCGCTGCGTGTCACCCCAGCCGGGCTTGGCAACGACCGCCCCGGCCGCACTCGCGTTGGGCCCGCTGAAACGGTCATAGAGGTCCCCGGTTTGCCCGCCGACCGGCATCCCGTCGTAGATCACTCCGAGGTCGTGTTCGCGAGCCGCGATCTTGACGAGCAGTTCGGTGACGAACGTCGTCGGCACCGCGTTGAGTTCGCTCTCGCCCGAGCCGTCGCGCACGGTGATGCGGTCGGCGTCCGCAAGCCCAAGGCCCTTGAGTGTGGCCGGGATGACCGTGGCCAGCGACCCCGAGGTGCCGTGCTTTCCCGCCGTCACGGACACGACCCGTGCGAGCATCTCCGCGAGGGTGTTGTCGCTGGTGAGCAGCATCTGGCCGATGAGGGTTCCGACCGGTTGGGATTTCACCTCGGCGAGAACGGTGCCGCCCGCCGCGGTGCCGCGGGAGAAGGTCACCGGCCCCAGGCTCGCGGCGTCGGCGAAGGCCCGACCCGCCCGGGCGATCGGGTCATCCCCCCGAGGCGACTCGCTCGCCGTGGGATCAGCACGGTCGCCATCCACCATGAGGGCGGTGATGAATGGCTGGTACCCGGCCGCGCGCTCGGATTCGTCCCAACTCGGGTCCCAGCTGTCATTGGCATCCCACATGCTCGCATCGAGCACTACGTCGGTCACGGGGACCCCCGGGTGCAAGGTCGAATAGCGAGTCATCGCGGCGGCAGCGAGATCGCTGACGAGCGGTGCCCCGACGTAGAAGCTGCCCGGCGTGGTGGCGAGAGTCGGGTCGCCACCACCCACGAGCACGATGGTTCCGGGCGTGACGCCATCCATCACCCGAGTGGACAATTGGGCACCCACGCCGAGCACGTTGACAGCGGCGGCGGCCGTGAGCAGCTTGAGAACGCTCGCGGTGGTGTGCGGGGTTGCGCCATCCCGGTCGAAGAGCACCTCCCCCGTGCTGGTGTTGACCACATGGGCGGCGAGGGTGCCGAGATGGGGGTCGGCCGCCGCCGCTGCTACCGAGCAGGTGCGGAGCCGGGTGGCAGGCGGCAGCGCGGACGGCGCGGGCCGAACGGGAGTGGCGCTGGGGGTGGGAGACGCGACCACCGCACCCGCACGGGTGGTTCCGGCCGAGATGCCCGCGAACAGCGCACCCGCCGTCGCGAGCAGGAACGCGAGGCCGAGCGCCGCGCCCAACCATACTCGAGGATGCTTCGCCCAGAGTCCGCGCATACCGCCGGGGCTCTGCTCGTTCTGTGGGCCCACCGCGTGCCCGCTGCCACCGCCGTTCGACGACGGTCTCAAAGAACGCCGGCTCGGAATCCCACCCGGCGATTCCGCTCGGACCGGCGCCGAATCATCCACCCGGCAATGGTACTCGGGGGATCAGAGGGCCGCTCGGCCGACGAAGGGCCGTGGAGCCGCCCAAGAGAATCGAACTCTTGACCTTCTCATTACGAGTGAGATGCTCTACCGACTGAGCTAGGGCGGCGGGCCCGGGCCCGCAGGCACCGGAGAAAGCTTAGCCGAGAATCACTGCGCGCCCAGGGTCAGGCTGTGGCAGCGAACAGGGACTTCATCTCGCCGAACGACTCGACGAGACGGTCGGACAGGGTGACGGATGCCCCACCTGCGGCCCAGCAGGTCCACGCATTTCGCATGGCCGCGAACCCGACCAGTGCAACGAGTCGAGACCGGTTCGCAAGGCCCTCGGGGTCCCGCGCCAGGGTCGGGTCGTCCACGAGGAGTCGCCGCGCGACGATAGCGGCGACGTCTTCTTCGAAGGATCGCATGGTCGCCATCCGCATCGCGAACAGGTGTGGGTTGCGCTTGAGAAGGTCACGGCGCATTAGCGTGAGCTCGCGGTCGACTGCGAGATTCTCGGCGGTGCCGGTGAGCAACGACGCCAGCCCGTCGATCAGGCTCAACTGCGAGCCGCCCACGACGAAGGCTTCCACACTGGGCCCGGCCGCGATTTCAGGCGGGTCGCCCAGCAAGGCCTCCTCCTTGGATGCGAAGTAGTTGAAAAAGGTGCGGGCCGACACATCCGCGCGTCGGCTGACCTCGTCGACGGTGACGCCCTCCAGGCCCCGCTCCGACACCAGTTCGAGAACGGCGAATTGGATGGCGCGCCGGGTTGCCAAGCGTTTGCGTTCACGCAGGCCCGGTTCAGCGGCATCCGTCAACGTCATACGCCTATTGTTGCACGCTCTGCACAATTAGCGCCTCGCACGTGCGTAGGAGTGAGGGCCGTCAACACATCGGGTCGGCTGCGGGTACGGTGCCGTCGACCAAGAAGTTATCCACCGCGTCATCGACGCACGCGTTCGACTTGTTGTACGCGGTGTGGCCTTCTCCTTTGAAAGTGACCAGATGACCCTTTTCGAGACTGCTCGCCACTTTCTTCGCCCATTTGTACGGTGTGGCCGGATCGTTCGTCGTGCCCACCACGAGGATGTCCGCCGACCCCGGGGCTACGATCGCGACCCGCTCGCGCACGGGCGGCACGGGCCAGTTGGGGCATCCGGTGCCACCCCACGACATCTGGGGACCGAACACCGGGGCCAACTCCTTCAGCTGCGCTGCCTCAGCTCGCATCTGCGTGGGGTCCGCGCTTCCGGGCACGTCGAGGCAGTTGATCGCGATGAACGCCTCGGTCTCATTAGCCGCATACTTTCCGTCGGCACCGCGTCCGTTGTAGCTGTCTGCTAACTGAAACGCGGAGCTAGGGTCGGACTTGAATACATCGGTGAAGAGTTGGCGCAAGAGCTGCCAATTGTCACGGGAGTACAGGGGCAGGATGATCGCGGTGAACATGGTCGCGCTGCCGAGCTGGCGCCCGTCGGAATTTTTCAATGGACTGGCATCCAGAGTGTCGAGCAGCTTTCTGACCTGCGCCAAAGACTGGTTGGTCGTGCCCGTGAATGGGCAGTCCGTTGCGGTGGCGCAATCCACCAAAAAGGCTGTGAACGCACTCTCGAAGCCCTGGGCCTGGGTCGAACTGAGCTCGAAGTCGGTAGACGCTGGGTCGACCGCCCCGTCGAGCACGAGTCGCCCCGTTTTCCCGGGGAACAGCTCTGCATAGACCTGGCCGAGCAGGGTGCCGTACGAGTAGCCGAGATAGTTCAGGGTCGTGTCGCCGAGTGCCGCGCGCAGCATGTCGAGGTCTCGAGCTGCACTCGCGGTGTCGACGGTCGCAAGCAACGGGCCCGTCAGCTCTTCACAACGCGCGCCGAACGCTCTATTGGATGCCGCGGCCGCGGCCAACCAACTGTCGGTGCCCGGCGTGCCCGACAGGATGTCGTAGAGGTACGAGTCGAGTTCGGCAGGATCGGTGTAGCACTTCACGGGCGTCGACCGATTGACCCCACGAGGATCGAACCCGACGATGTCGTAGCTGGCCTGCAGGCGCTTGCTCGTCGCGTAATCCACATTGTTCGCCACAAAATCGAACCCCGAGGCTCCGGGACCGCCGGGATTGACAAGCAGGGAGCCGAGTCGCTTTCCGGATGTCGCGCGCTGGCGAACCAGAGCGAGTTCGATTCTGCCCGTCGCCGGGTTCGCCCAGTCCAACGGGGCAGTCGCGGTCGCACACTGTTTGCCGCCGTTGCAGTCGGACCAGTTCAACACCTGGTGGTAGAAGGGCGCGGTCGCTGCCGAGGCATCCTCGTCGGTGGGCTTCGACGTCGGGGCGGTTTTCGGGGGCACCACCCACGAGACGCACCCGCTCAGCACGAGCGTGATGCTGATTGCGACACCGGCTGCGGCGAGAAGGCGGCGGTGCCTCATGGTGTGGTCCTTTCAGGGCTGGCGGCCTTGCGAATGCGCGGCCAGCGGCCGGCGAGCGACGCACAGCATCGCCTCGAGTGCGAGCGCCGGCGCGACGTTCGCTTCGATGCGGCGGCGCGCTGACACAACGGCCTCCATGCTAGCGAGGGTTTCTGCAGGATCGGCCCGGGCGGCCGCGTCAACGAGTCGGTCGCGGATATCGAGGTTCACCAGATCGGGCTCCCCCGTCAATTGCAGCAGCAGGATGTCGCGATAGAGCGCGAGCAGGTCGACCAGGATGCGGTCGATCCCGTCTCGCAGGCTCCTCGTGGCCCGCCGCTTCTGGTCGTCCTCGAGAGTGCGCAATTGGCCGCGGAGCCCCGCTGGCACGGCCGCACCGGGTTCGATCCCGAGCGAGTGCCGCGCGGCTTCCCGCTCGAGGCCGTCGCGCTGGTCGGTGATCGCCTCGGCGTCCTCCCGCGCCAACTCGAGCAGGGCGGACGCGGACGTCACGGCATCCGACACGGTGTGCACCCCGAGGGCCAGGTCGAGGGTCTTGGCGCGCCGTTCTCGTGCCTCCGTGCTCGTTGCGAGTCGAAGCGCCATGCCGATGTGGCTCTGTGCCTGGCGCGCCGCAGTCAGAGCGGTGGCGGGATCGATCCCGTCGCGGCTGTGCAGAAGGCGGGCCACCTCGTCGATCGTCGGCACGCTCAAACGCACAGTGCGCACGCGGGAACGGATAGTGGGGATGAGGTCGGCCTCGCTCGGCGCGCACAGAATCCACACCGTTCGCTCGGGTGGCTCTTCGAGCGCCTTGAGCAACACATTGGAGGTGCGCTCCGACATGCGGTCGGCATCCTCGATCACCATCACCCGGTGACGCCCGACGGACGGGGAGAAATGCGAGGATGCCACCAGTTGGCGCACCTCCTCGATCGTGATCACGACCCGGTCGGTGCTGAGTACCGCGAGATCGGGATGGGTGCGGGCCGCGACCATGCGCGCGGTCGCGGCATCCGGGGTGCTGGCCGATTGGATGCCGGGTGTTGTCGGGCCGGTGCCGACGGCGGACTGAGCGTTGCTGCCGGCGGCAGACTGAGCGTTGCTCGCGACGGCGGCAGGCGAGAGCAATGCCGCGGCGAACGCAAACGCGAGGTTCGAGCGGCCCGATCCGGGAGGTCCCGTGATCAACCAGGAATGGGTCATCGCCGAGGCCACGCCCGGCGCAGTCTCTTCTGCCGCCGACCCGAATGAACCGGATGCCGCCGCTTCCAGCAGCGCGATCGCCCTGGACTGCCCCGCCATCTCCCCCAACGCCGCCACAGCGTCAGCCTAAGCCGACCCGCCGACTGCGGGCCGCGCCCTCAGCTCGACAACGGCTGCAGGCGTGCCCGATTCAACAGGGACTGCACTCGTGCGCGGATGCTCACTGCCAGCTCGGCGACCGACTCGCGAGCATCCAGAACCAGGAAACGCTCGGGTTCGGCCGCCGCCAACTCGAGGTAGGCCGCGCGCACGTTCGCATGAAAGGAGTCCTGTTCGGACTCGAGCCGGTCGTACCGTCGGCCGGTCGAGTTCAGGCGCTCCCGCCCCGCCGCCTCATCCAGGTCAAGAAGGATCGTCAGATCGGGCAGCAAGTTTTCGGCAGCCCACAGCGACACGCGCCGCACGTCGTCGGCCCCGAGCGCTCGAGCGCTCCCCTGGTAGGCGACCGAGGAATCCAGGTAGCGGTCCTGCACCACGATCTCGCCTCGGGCCAGCGCCGGCCTGACCCTCGTCGCCACATTGTGCGCCCGGTCGGCGGCGTAGATGAGCGCCTCGGCGCGGGGACTGATCTCGCCACGGCGGTGCAGCACGATCTCTCGCAACTCCTCGCCGAGCTCGGTGCCGCCGGGTTCCCGCGACACCATCACCGTCTGCCCGAGCCCTTCCAACCACTGAACCAGCACGGCAGACTGCGTCGACTTGCCCGATCCGTCACCGCCCTCGAAGGTCACGAAGAGTCCGGGCATCACTTCTTCTTCGCGGGCGCCCGCTTCGCGGCTGGCTTGGCGGCGGCCTTCGCCTTGGCGGGTGTTTTGGCGGCCGCCTTGGCTGGAGTTGCCTTACGGGCGGACGCTCGCGGTGCCGCAGGCCCCTTGGCGCGCTTATCGGCCAGCAGCTCGACGGCCCGATCGAAATCGATGGCCGCGACATCCTCACCGCGGGGGATGGTGGCGTTGGTCGTGCCATCCGTGACATAGACCCCGAAACGGCCGTCTTTGATGCGGATCGGCTTGCCGCTCACCGGGTCTTCGGCGAACTCCTTGATGGCACTGGATGCCGCCCGCCCGCCGTACTTCGGCTGAGCGTACAGTTCCAGCGCCGAACCCAGGTCGACCTCGAAGATCTGGTCCTCGCTCGGCAGCGATCGCGTGTCGGTACCCCGCTTGAGGTAGGGACCGAATCGGCCGTTCTGCGCCGTGATCTCCGCACCGGTCTCCGGGTCGGCCCCGACCACCCGGGGCAGGTCGAGCAGCGCTAGCGCCGTCGTGAGGTCGATGGTCGCCAGATCCATCGACGCGAAAATGGATGCTGTGCGCGGTTTGAGAGCCACGACCTTCTTCGGTTTCTTCGCCTTGATCAGTTCGCCGGTTTTCGGGTTGACCTTCTCTTGGGCCGCGGCTTCCGGAGCCGCCACTGGCTCGGGCTCCAGCTCCGTCACGTAGGGGCCGAACCGGCCGTCCTTCGCCACCACCTGCTTGCCCGTCACCGGGTTGAGGCCGATCACCCGATCACCGACGACGGGGGCCTCCATCAGTTCGCGAGCCTTCGCACTCGTGAGCTCATCCGGCGCTAGTTCCTGCGGGATGTTGACCCGGCGCGGGGTCTCCGGGTCGGCACCGGGGGCCTCCAGGTAGGGTCCGTACTTGCCGATCCGCAGGGTGATGTCGTCTGCGATGCGGATCGAGTTGATCTCGCGCGCGTCGATATCGCCCAGGTTGTCGATAACCGTCCGCAGACCGCGGTGCTTCTCGCTACCGAAGTAGAAGCCCGTGAGCCACTCGGTGCGGTTCTGCTTCCCATCCGCAATACGGTCCAGGTCGTCTTCCATGCCGGCGGTGAAGTCGTATTGCACGAGGTCGGAGAAGTACTCCTCGAGCAGACGCACCACCGAGAAGGCGATCCAGTTCGGCACGAGGGCCTGGCCACGGGGCGTGACGTAGCCGCGATCGATGATCGTGGAGATGATGGATGCGTAGGTGGAGGGGCGCCCGATCCCGAGTTCTTCGAGCGTCTTCACGAGGCTCGCCTCGGTGTAACGCGGCGGAGCCGAGGTCTCATGCCCCTTGGCTTCGACATCCACCAGTGTCAACGCCTGACCAGCCACGAGCGGCGGGAGTTTAGCCTCTGTCGGCTCGGCCGCCTGATTGCGCTCCTCGTCGTGACTCTCCTCGTACGCGTGCAGGAAGCCACGGAAGGTGATAATCGTACCGGTCGCCACGAACTCGGCGATGGTGGCCGTTGAGCGCTCGACTGCCGGGTCGTCGAACGCAACGGGCCCGGCGCTGATCGTGATGGATGCCGTCGAACCCTTCGCATCCGCCATCTGCGAGGCGACCGTGCGCTTCCAGATCAAGTCGTACAGCTTGAAATCGTTACCCCGCAGCGACGACTGCAGAGATGCGGGCGTGCGGAACGTCTCCCCCGAGGGTCGGATCGCCTCGTGGGCCTCTTGCGCGTTCTTGCTCTTGCCGGTGTAGAGGCGCGGCTGCGCGGGCACCGTTTCGGGGCCGTATAACTGGGTCGCCTGAGTTCGAGCGGCGGTGATCGCCTGCTGCGAGAGGGACGGCGAGTCCGTTCGCATATAGGTGATGTAGCCGTTCTCGTAGAGAGACTGCGCCACGCTCATGGTCTGCCGGGCGGAGAAGCGCAACTTGCGGCCCGCCTCCTGCTGCAGGGTCGAGGTGGTGAACGGGGCAGCCGGGCGGCGTGTGTACGGCTTGGACTCCACGTTCGATACGACGATCGGCACCGCCGGGCTGCGCAAGGCCTCGGCGAGCTGCGTTGCCTCCGCCTCGGTGATGACGGCGGCATCCGACTTCACTCCCCCTTGATCGTCGAAGTCGCGGCCCGCCGCGATCCGTCGGCCACCGAGCCGGACGAGCCGAGACTCGAACCGCTCCGAATCGCTACCCGTGGTGAGCCCCGCAATGAGGTCCCAGTACCCCGCCGTGACGAACGCGAGCCGCTCGCGTTCGCGGTCCACGACGAGCCGGGTGGCGGCGGACTGAACGCGACCGGCCGAGAGGCCGGGGCCGATCTTGCGCCACAGCACCGGCGAGACCTCGTACCCGTAGAGGCGGTCCAGGATGCGCCGGGTCTCCTGGGCATCCACGAGGGCGCCATCGATGTCGCGGGTGTTGTCCCGAGCGAACTGGATGGCCTCCTTCGTGATCTCGTGGAACACCATCCGCTTCACCGGCACCTTGGGCTTGAGCACCTGCAGCAAATGCCAGGCGATTGCCTCGCCCTCGCGGTCCTCATCCGTAGCCAGGTAGAGCTCGTCAGCACTCGCGAGGGCACGTTTCAGGTCGGCGACGGTCTTCTTCTTGGAATCGGAGACGACGTAGTAGGGCTCGAAGCCGTTCTCGACATCAACCGAGAACTTGCCGAGGGAACCCTTCTTCAACTCCGCGGGGAGGTTCTTGGGCTCGATGAGGTCTCGGATGTGGCCGACGGAGGACTGCACTTCATAGCCATCGCCGAGGTATTGCGCGATGGTTTTGGCCTTGGTCGGCGACTCGACGATCACGAGTTTGTTCGTGCCGGGCACGGTGCTCCTTGAGATGAGAACTGCGGGGGTCGCGGAAAGCAGTGGAACCGCCCCCGTCAGCGCCACCATACACACCCCAACCACACGCGAACCTAATTCATCCCCGAACCGGGCGGCCCGGCGGTGGCCGTTGCGGCGACGACGATACCGAGGATGATGCGGCTCGCGATGACCGTCACCACGAGTCCATCGATCGTGCAGGAGGAGAGCGCCGCACCGTTTGCCCGCGCAATCCGGTCGGCCGTCTCGCACGGGTACCCCGCCGTCAGCCCGCTCGCGGCGTCGGCGGCGGCGAGCGCCGAGGCATCCGCCGCACCCGCCAGCGACTGGCGTACCGCCAACCCCGTATAGAGCACGAGGAGCAACGTCATCACCACCACGGTCGCTGCTCCGATGGCGAGGATGAGCACCGAACCGGCGCCGCGATCTCCACCGCCGAAATCGTCGATTCGCACTACTTCGGACGACGGTGGCCCGGATGTCATCGGCCGCCAGCCGGCGCGCACCCGGTCGCGCTCAACCTGATCGACAGCAGGGCCGCCATCGCTGCGATCGAACCCTGGGTGAGAGTCACGCACTCGACGCCCGAGCCCGCACCCACCGACACTTCCGCGCCCGGCGCCAGACGTAAGACCAGCGCCGAGGGGTCGTCGCCGCGGGCGACTGCTCGGGATGCTGCCGCCGCGGCATCCTGCAAGCGGATCTGTTGCCCGGCCAGTTGCAGCCCCGACAAACACGCCGCGAGGATGATCACGACGGCGGGCATGGCCACCGCGACTTCCGCAGTGGCACTGCCGCGCTCAGCCCGGAACGGAAAGCGCACGACGCACGATGTCCGTGAGCATGCCTCGCACCTCGTCGGAACGGAGGATCACGACAAGTAAGCCCGCGAGGCCGACGGCGGCAAGCGTCGCGATGGCATACTCCGCCGTTGCCGCCCCGGCGTCGGAGGCCAACCCATTCGCGCGAGCGGCCACCCGTTTCAACCACCGCGTCCGATCCGGCTGCTGCCGTGCGCGCGGGGTGATGCCGCAACCATTTGCGTTGTCTTCCATCGAGTTCCCATCTGGCCGAGTGTCTCCAGCATCCCGCGGCGGTGTCGGTGTCCGGAGGAGCCAGCCGCGATCTGAGCGAACGGTCAGAACCGCCCGACGGTGGAGGAGATGACGGCCAAGAGCATCGGCAGCACCCCGAGAACCATGAACGCGGGCAGAACGCAGAGCCCGAGCGGCAACATGAGCTGAACGGAAAGCGCTGCGGCGCGTGCCTGAGCGTCAGTGCGAGCCTGCCGGCGTTGCTCTTCGGCCTCGCAGCGGAGGAGTTCGGCCGCCGGCACCCCGGCAGCCCGGGAGAGGTCGAGAATTTCTTCAGCGGAGGTGCCGACCCCCGGCAGGTGGAAACGGATAACCGCCGCATCGATCATCTGCCGCGCTCGATCGAGGGAGCCGCCGCCGCTGACCGCGATGGCCATCAGGTCGCAGCCGATGCCGGGTGAGGCATCCCGTGGTTGTGCGGCATCGGTGAGCCATCGGCTCCACCGGGCGGCCACGGCCATGAGAGCAATGCCGGTAGCCAGGCATCCCCACCCCAGGGGCGTGCCGAACAGCACCCCCAGGGTGTCGAATCCGAGCGCGAGGGAGAACAGCACGCCGACGAGGGGCAACGCCATCACGAGTCGCGCCGTAGCGGTGGGTGCGGCGAGAGCGACGGCCGCGTCGCGCTGAGTCTGCGACAGGTCGCGAAGCGACGACGCGTAACGGCGAAGGGATGGGCCGAGCGGAGCTCCGGCGTCGGTCGCGACGGCCCATGCTGCGGCGAGACCGTGCCAGGCACCGCGGTCGAGCGGGTTGAGCTCCGCGCTCAGGGCGACCAGAGCGTCGGGGATCGAGTCGGCGGCGTCCTCGACCTCTCGGGCAAGGGTCGACCCGGTGGATGCCGCGGCATGGTGCCAGGCCGACACCGGCGACACTCCCGCGGACAGTAAAACCGCCAACCGCTGGGTCACACCGGCCACCTCCGAGAGCGCACCGCTCTGCTGTTTACGGCCACGGCGCCGTGGTGCGCTCAGCGGCTCGAGCCCCGGCGCCCGATGTGCTTGCGACCACGCAGAGCCGGTCACGACGACACCACCAGGCGGTCGTTTCCGTCCAGACCCAGCCGGCCGATGCCGACCAGCATCCGCGTGCCACCACGCCGTTCGACGTGAATGACGGCGCCGATAGCACTCACGGCTTGCCGGGCGATAGCGGCCGGAGTCATACCGGCGAGGGCCCCCAGAGCTTCGAGTCGCGCCGGAACGTCAGCGAGCGAGTTGGCGTGCAGGGTACCGGCCCCACCGTCATGGCCCGTGTTGAGTGCACCGAGCAGCTCCCGAATCTCGGCCCCGCGGCATTCGCCGAGCACGAGCCGGTCAGGGCGCATCCGCAAGGCTTCGCGTAGCAGTCGGGCCAGCCCGAGCTCGCCCGCCCCTTCGAGGTTGGCCTGCCGGCTCTCGAGCGCGAGAAAGTGAGGATGGTCAACGCGCAGCTCCGCGACATCCTCGATGGCGACGATGCGCTCGAACGGGCTCGCCGCACCGAGGATCGCCGCGAGCAGGGTGGTCTTACCGCTGCCCGCGGCACCGCTGATCAGCAGGTTGGATCGCTTCACGACGAGTTCGGTGAGGCGGGATGCTGGCACGGCGTCGAAGAAGCCGCCCTGTTCGAGGTCGGCGAGGCTCAGCGGATGACGTCGAGCGACGCGGATGGAGATGAGCGTGCCGTTGGGCGAGATGGGCGGTAGCACGACGTGCACGCGAACGCCGCCCTCGAGGCGCGTGTCTACGCAGGGGTTCGCTTCGTCGATGTGCCGCCCTCCGAGCGAGATCAGTCGCACAGCCAAATGCCGGAGGTCGGCCTCCCGAAAGCCGATTCTCGGTTCGTGTTCGAGCCCTCCGCCCCGATCGACCCAGACATCGCGCGGGCCGTTGACGAAAACATCGGTGACCGCCGGATCTTCGAGCAGCATCGCCAGCGGGCCGAACACGGCAAAGGGCACCGGGCCGGCGAGCACCTCGGCCCGGGGAGACCCCGTCACCCCGCGCCCACTGGGCGAGTGATCGAACTGCTGCGTGGGGACGGGCGTTATGGCTCGGTCGGGGCGGACCGGATCATCGCGTGCGCCCGGCCCGACAGGGTGAGCCGTTCGAACGTGCTCATCGGGGATGACGGTGCGGGCTGGGCTCCCCGACCGACGGGCCACGAACCGCTCCCGTGGTGCCCGCTCGCCTGCATCGATCGACCCCACCTGGGCACGCTATTGCGATTGAACCCGCAAGTCGGCCCGAGGAACCATGTGAGAGAAACAAGACCGGCAAAAAAACTTGCTGAGGAGAAGTGAAGCCCGAAGTGGCTGGGGGAATCGCGCTGAAGAGGGGAGAAAGCAGTCCAGCGCACCTGCGCAGCTCACGGGCCCAGCGCACCGGCCGCAATGGACATCGATGCAATGAACACAGGTGCAGTAAACACAGGTGCAGTAAACACAGAGGGGCGGCGCCTATTGGGGGAACAGGCGCCGCCACAGCAGTGCCGGATTGGGGGGAATCGCTGGCACTGCACGCCGAACTTTCGCCCGGCTTTGGCAGTCTACCGTTCGAGCCTGAAGGTGCAATGGGGCCGCGTGGAGTGATCTGAACAAATCTCACCAGCGCGAAGGTGCGGTTTCTCAGGTCGGAGAATGCGCTCGGACGGGGCAATCCGCACGCGTGAGTGAGGTTCTAGTATCGAAGGGTCCAGCCGAGGAGTCGCATCACCGCGATGCCAACCCAGGCGGCTCGGGATACCGATGAGGATGCCATGCCGCCCGATCCCTCGACCGCCAACTCGATCGACAGTCTGCTCGTAGAGACCCGCCGGTTCCCGCCCGATCCCGCCTTCGTGGCGGCATCCGCGTCCGACCCCGGCATCTACGACGAGGCCAAGGCCGACCGGGTGGAATTCTGGGCGCGACAGGCCCGCGAGCGTCTCACCTGGAGCACCCCGTTCACCCAGACGCTCGACTGGTCGAACGCCCCGTTCGCCAGCTGGTTCGCCGATGGCCGTCTCAACGTGGCGTACAACTGTCTCGACCGCCACGTGGAGGCCGGCCACGGCGACCGGGTCGCGATCCACTGGGAGGGCGAGCCCGGCGACAGCCGTTCGATCACTTACGCGGAACTCACCGCCACGGTGAAGCGGGCGGCCAACGCTCTGGCGGCGCTCGGCATCGGGCAGGGCGATCGGGTGGCCATCTACCTCCCCCTCATCCCGGAAGCGGTGGTGGCCATGCTCGCCGTTGCGCGCCTGGGCGCGATCCACTCGGTAGTTTTCGGGGGGTTCAGTGCCGAGAGCCTGCGCAGCCGCATAGACGACGCCCGCGCGAAGCTCGTCATCACCGCCGATGGCGGCTGGCGCAAAGGCCGCGTGTTCCCCCTGAAGCCGGCGGTGGATGCCGCACTGGCCTTCGTCGGCGATGATGCCACGGCCGCCACGAGCGTCGAGCACGTGCTGGTCGTCAAGCGCGGGGGCAACGAGGTCGACTGGGTGGACGGCCGCGACCTGTGGTGGGGGGATGCCCTCGATAAGGCACCTGCAGAGCATGAGGCCGTGGGGTTCGAAGCGGAGAGCCCGCTCTTCATCCTGTACACATCGGGCACAACCGGGAGCCCCAAGGGCATCCTGCACACGAGCGGCGGTTATCTGACTCAGGTGGCATTCACCCATCGGGAAGTCTTCGACCTCCGCCCCGAGACAGACGTCTACTGGTGCACCGCCGACGTCGGCTGGATCACCGGGCATAGCTACGTCGTCTACGGTCCGCTCGCGAACGGCGCGACGCAGGTGATGTACGAGGGTACGCCCGACACGCCGCACCCGGGCCGCTGGTGGGAGATCATCCAGAAGTACCGGGTGAGCATCCTGTACACCGCGCCGACAGCCATCCGCTCGTTTATGAAGGCGGGCCGGCAGATTCCGCAGGGCTTCGACCTGTCCAGCCTGCGGCTGCTCGGATCGGTCGGTGAACCGATCAATCCCGAGGCCTGGATCTGGTACCGCGAGATCATCGGCGGCGGACACACTCCGATCGTCGACACTTGGTGGCAGACCGAGACCGGAGCGATCATGATCTCGGCACTGCCGGGACTCACGACGCTCAAGCCAGGCTCGGCGCAGGTTCCGATCCCGGGTATTCGCATCGACATCCTCGGTGAAGACGGCACCCGGGTCGACCCGCCGCAGGGCGGCCTGCTCGTGGTGAGCGAACCGTGGCCGTCGATGCTGCGCGGCATCTGGGGTGACCCGCAACGTTTCATCGACATTTACTGGTCGCGGTTCTCCACCGCGGAGAAATTCAAGTATTTCGCCGGTGACGGGGCCCACGTCGATTCCGACGGTGACATCGTGCTGCTCGGGCGGGTGGATGACGTCATGAACGTGTCGGGCCATCGGCTCTCGACGCAGGAGATCGAGTCGGCGCTCGTGTCCCACCCCATGGTTGCCGAGGCCGCGGTAGTCGGTGCCGCGGACGAGACGACCGGGCAGGCGGTGGTTGCGTTCGTGATTCTGCGGGCAAGCCAGGAGCACGTGCATACGGCCACCGAGGCATCCCTTCTATTGCGAGCGCACGTTCAGCAGCAGATCGGAGCGATTGCGCGGCCGCGCGAGGTGTTCGTCGTCGCAGAACTGCCGAAAACGCGCTCCGGCAAGATCATGCGTCGCCTGTTACGGGATGTCGCGGAGGGTCGCGCGCTCGGGGACACCACCACTCTCACCGACACCACCGTCATGCAGATCATCTCCGACACGCTGCGCTAGCCGCTATCGCGGCAGAATCGCGGCCGAATCGCGGCAGAGCTTGACCCGGTGGCTGACCGGAGAACTGCGCCATCTCGCGGAACGCCGACCAGCGCCTCGCCGCTACGACCGGGCCACGTTGCCCTGTGCGTGTTCTGCGGTGGATCGACCTTTCCGGCACCCCGCCTGACCTACCGACGCGCGGAGCGCTCCTGCAGCAGGCGCCGGGCGGTGTCGAGGTCGCTGAACGGCACCCGCGCATCGCCGATGATCTGATACGGCTCGTGACCCTTACCCTGTAGCAGAACAACATCGGCGGGGCCCGCGGCGTCGATTGCGTAGGCGATTGCGGCAGTTCGGTCGCGGATCTCGACCACGGCCTCCGGGTGGTGGAACCCCCGCCGGATGTCATCGAGAATGCGATCACCGTCTTCGTTGTGCACATCGTCGTCGGTCACGATCACGAGCTCCGACCCCTCCTCCGCGATGCGCGCCATCTCGGGTCGCTTGCCGGGATCGCGATCGCCGGTCGCACCGAACACGGTCACAATGCGCGCATAACCGGATTGGCGTAACGCCGACACGGCCTGACGCACGGCATCGGGGGTGTGTCCTGCGTCAACGACCACCAGCGGAAAAGCGGGATCGGGATGGATGCGCGTCATCCGCCCGAGCACCGGCGGCAGCGCACCCAGTACCTCGGCGATGCGGTTCGTGTCGAACCCCTGCCCGTGGAGAACCCCGGCAACCGCGAGAAGGTTGTCAACGTTGAACCGTCCGATGAGTTCGCTGCGCACGGGTGCCGTGATCCCGTCGACCACGAGGTCGAAGCTCAGACCCGCGGGATCGAACCGAACGTTGTGGGCCTGCACGACGGCATCCGGATGCCCGTTCGAGCTCAGGCCGATCCAACGCACGCTCGCGGGCCCGGCGCCGAAATGCTGCGCACCGAAGGGGTCGTCGAGGTTCACGATCGCCGTTCGCGTGCCCGGGAGTGTGAAGATCTTCGCCTTCTGGGCCGCGTACTCCGCCATCGTGCCGTGGTAGTCGAGATGATCCCGGGTCAAGTTGGTGAAAACGATGATCTCGAAGTTGACGCCGGCGACCCGGCCTTGGTGCAGAGCGTGCGAACTGACTTCCACCGCCACAGCCTCGACACCGGCTGCAAAGAAATCGGCAAGAAACTGCTGCACTGTCGTGACTTGCGGTGTCGTCATGCCCATATTGATTCGGGGCTGCCCGGTGATGCCGGCGCCGAGAGTGCCGATGGTCGCACCGACGCGCCCGAGGGCTTCCCACGCTTCCGTGAGCAGATGGGCGGTCGAGGTTTTACCGTTGGTACCCGTGATACCCACCACCGTCATTGCCGCCGACGGGTGCCCGGCGAAATCGTCCGCCATCGCCGGCAGCACGTTCGCGAGATCGGCGATGCGGTGGACCATGGTCGGGTTGCTATTGACAGCATCGTCACTCACGAGCGCAGCGGATGCTCCGAGCGCGATCGCCTCGTCCACATGGTCGAGCGCGGGGTTGCCCAGCGCGACGAAGATGTCGCCGGGCTCGAGCTGTCGGGTGTCTTGGATTAGGCGACGCCCGGTGACGACCACATCCACCAGCGCGGCATCATAAACACCGAGATCCAACGTGCGCGGGATGGCGGTTGCCCCGGCCTGCCCGTCCGACCAGACCTCGGTCACGCGCCGCGGCCGCTCATGCGAGCGCCTCGGTCACAGAAGCGTCCGCGTCACGCGAACTCGAAGACGAA
>Ga0209512_1002909_pt1 | contig 17124 bp, 15 predicted proteins | sample frozenSSSSmetaG_FD_184142 | JGI IMG/M metagenome (GOLD analysis project Ga0209512, IMG submission 184142) | Glacier valley bacterial and archeal communities from Borup Fiord, Nunavut, Canada, to study Microbial Dark Matter (Phase II) -... | ecosystem: Environmental > Aquatic > Freshwater > Ice >... | reverse complement strand
GGCGGCTGGGATGGTAAGGGCTGGTTTACTTGTTCATGGGTTGTTTTTGGAGAAGGGTGGGGAGGGGTTACGCTCGGGATCTCTAGGATCGGATGGGTTTATGTGGGATGTTTGGGGAGAAAGACTTGGAGGATGCAGGACAGAATTGCGTTAATTCGATATCTCATATCTCAACTACAGAGGCATCTCTCTGGACACTGTATTCAACATCGTCTCTGCACCGCTGTCCCAGTCTCTCCGTATCATGGATCTCGCCTGTCTTATTCCTACAAGCAATCCATCCACGTAACCCATGACCTCTCTCCACTGTCCTCTAACCATCCATATCCACATCCTCCTCCCCCTCCTCGTCCTCATCCTCATCCTCCTCATCATCCCCATCATCCCCACTCCAATCATCCCCATCATCATACTCCTCATCCTCCTCCTCCTCATCCCCATCCCCACCCACCTCAACCCCAAACTCCCGCGGCCTCCTCCACCCACTCGGCCCAATCGCCCCGCTGTCGCGCACATCGTTGAACAGACTCTCCATCGGCAGATCCTCGTCGTCCGTCTCCCACACCGTCGCCGGGTCCATCTCGATGCCCTCCCACTCGTCGCTGCTCTCTGCGCTGCTGGCCGACGAGGACGTATCGTCGCCGTCGTCGCCGTCATCGTCGTCCGCATCGCCCGCTCTCCGCGCCTGCTTCAATTCCCTCCTGCGCTGCTTCAACGCCTTCTGCTGCGCCACCCACTTCCGCGCCTCGTCCTCCGTGTCGCTCATGTACAGCTCCTCGTCCGTAGCCTTGATGTCCTCCTTCGTGACCGGATCGACGTGGCCCCACAGCATCATGTACAGCAGGTGATCGTCGAGGTTCAGCCTCCTCCGCACCGACTCCCGCATCACCAGCTCGTCGATCCTGAAGAGATGGATCTTGCCCAGTCCCCACCCCTCCAGGTGGCCCCTGCCCACATCCCTCGCCCGGATGCCGAAGATGTTGTGCTGCATGTGCTCCGGCTTCGCCTCGTAGCAGTACCTTATCGCCAAGCGCAGGACGTCCTTCTCGTGGAAATACGCCTCGCGCTTCAGCAGCCTGCACAGCGGCGTCAGCCCCCTCTGCCCGAGCATCACGCGCGTCAGCCCATCGTCGCCCACGCCCGTCAGCGGCTCGTTGAACCGCATGTTCAGCTTCATGACGAACAGCTGCGCATTGTAGCAGTCCTGGTCCGTGAACCACGCCTCGTTGTGCACGACGCAGATGCGCTGCGCCGTCGTCGCCACGTCCATCACCACCCACACCTTCTTCAGCGTCAGGCTCATGCCGCGCGGCGTGCGGTGGCCCTCGCGCGCCAGCGCCGCCAGGATGTCCCGCACCACGCGCTCCCGGTGGCACACCATCTGCAGCCAGCGCAGGCCGGGGACGCGGCGCGCGACGGCCCAGTTGCGCGGGTCGGGCCGCCGCGCCGGGTCCGCCACGCACAGGCCCTGGTACATGGCGTGCGCGAAGACGGCGGCGCTCTCGGGCGCGTGGTGCCGCGCGCACGACTTCATCGCGTGCGCGAGGTGTCCGTTCAGCGTCTCGTGGAAGTCGCGCTGGATCGCGTACAGGCTGAGCAGGTCGCCGATGCGCAGGTGCTTGGCCAGGTCGAGGTACAGCTCCGGGTAGGTGGCCAGGCTCTCGAAGAAGGAGAAGAACGCCGTGGTGCGCGGGCGCTTGGGCCGCGGGAGGTTGGGGTTCGAGAGCGTGGGCGGGAGGAGGTCGGGGTCCGTGGCGGAGAAGCTGCGTTTGAGAGACTTGGCGAGGAGGGAGGGGTCGGCGTGGATGCCGAGGGCGTCCAGGGGCGTGGAGGGTTGCTGCGCAGGGGGACGGGCCGGGGGGTGGATGGACTTCAGGGCTTCGGCGTCGGAGTAGCCCGTCGGGTCGTCTTCCCAGTCGGAGTCGGCGTCGTCGTCGACGATCTCTTGGTCTGCAGCATCGGTGCGGTCTAGATCGAGAAACTGCGGCTCGTCGATCTGGCCCGAAGCGTCTTCGTCTGGTGCTTGTGCGGTCTGTCCTGGATCCCCAGAGCCCTTGCGATCACCGTCACCATCACCATCCAACTCTTCGTCGTACTCCCACTCGTCATCCTCCGAGTAGTCCTCCACGCCATCACGCCACTCCTCGGGCAAATTCCTCCTCTCATCATCGCCATCACCGAATCCCTGCCACTCCCCCTGCGCACCCCCAGCCTCCCCCATCTCCACATCCTCGCCCTCCTCCCGCTCAACGCTCGACGTCGGAGGCACACTGAGCCCCTCAATGCCCAGCCCGGCCAAACTGCCGCTCATCGCCTGCTCCTCCTCCAGCCGCGCCTCCGCATCCTCCTGCGCCGCGTAGAAGGCGGCTGGGTTGGCGAGGTTGGCGATGGTGTTGTGAGGGTTCTGGTAGGCGCCGAGATGTGGGTTGGGGGGCAGGATGGGGCCGGTGAAGGGGGGGAGGATGATGTTTGGTGCCGCTTGGTGTATTTGTGGTGGAGGAGGTGGGAAGGGTGGGATTTGTGAAGGGTGGAGGGGCTGAAAGCTGGTGTTTGGCGCTGCTTGGTGTATTTGTGGTGGAGGAGGAGGGAAGGGTGGGATTTGTGAAGTCTGGAGGGGCTGAAAGCTGGTGGTTGGTGTTTCTTCTTCTCCTTCTTCTTCTTCATCCTCCTCCTCCTCTTCTTCTTCTTCGTCTGACATTACCGGAGGAGGGGGGAGGTGGATTTGTGAAAAATAGAAGGCTGCAGTCATGGGGTTCGGTGGCGGATTTTGGTTGTTGGGAGGTAATGCGGGAACGGTAATATCGTCCATGTCTTCGTCGTCGAAGTCGTCATTGTCCCCGTTCGAAGCCATGTTGATAGTGAGATTGTATCGTCGATGCTGATCTTGATATCCTCCACGGTGGAGGTGTTGACAGGGAGAGTAACGAAACGCGATTTATGAAAGCACGTCTTTTCGATGTATCCGAGCACAGCAATCGAAGATGCCGTTTCCTGGATTTAGAAAGTAGTAATCATACGCAAGAAAGGGAAAAGGAGAAAAACAGTTGCAGTCGAGTTGTTGTTATGGTGACATGTTGGGATTGCGCCCTTAGCGCGGTGTGCCTCAATAGCTATTGTCAATGTAACAATTCTCTAAGCGCGTTTTAGCGCAGGTATCTTGTTATTGTTCTGATGTTTAGCGCGACAGTTTTATAGAAGGTGCTCGAAGTGGAAATCCAGGAGATTATAGCGCTTGCAATAGCTGAGGGCCAGAAATTTACTCGTTGGTTGGAGCACGACTGTACAAAATGGAAAGACTTACCACCGCTGTGAGAGAACCATATCTCACAGTATTCCGAGTTAAGAAGACGAAGGCCATCTTTAGAGACTCGAAAATAAATGCCCTCACTCGAGAAGCACGAAAATCGAGCAGTCAACAATTCACAAAGCAATAGACACTAAACCATCCCATCTTTTCAATATATCACCGTAATCCTCATTATGCCTTATGTATCTGTACGCCAGACCAAGCAGCATGCTATGCAAAGAACTCCATAAACTCTTTTGCCCCTGATATACACTTGGATATCCCCTCCCTGCTGGTATCTCAATACACTCATACATACCTCCTTCAACGCTAACGCTCAACCTCCTCAACTGGTACATCCTCCAAATCCTTGCCCACAATCGCTTCTGAAACTTTCCAGATCTGGATCAGATTGTCCTCAGCAGCACTGCAGACAACCCATGGCTCGTTCTGGTTCCAAGAGAAATCGGCAAGATGGTTAGTGTGGCCGCCATGCATAAACAGACTGCAATCAATGTGTCAGTATGGCTCAAGTAGAGATGATGCGGTCTGACAAAAGAACGGGTGGAAGATGATGAAGGTCGACTAACAGCTCTGGCGGTCCGTCCTCAATATCATCGGGAAGTTGCTCCTCGCCGACACGGCTCAGGTCCCAGAAAATGACGCGTCGATCGTAACTGCCACTGCCCAAGATTGCCTCTTCGAATGGGTGCCAGGCGAGAGATGTGACTTGATCGTTGTGACCTTCGAGTATATGAATCGTGCTGCTCAGGTTGCGTAGATCCCAGATGCCGATCGTCTTGTCGGCGGAGCCAGTGGCAAGAATGTGGTCGGAGGCTGGAGCAAAGGCGATTGCGTTGATGGCATCGGTATGGCCTGTGCCTTTGATTGCAGACCTAGTGGTGTCCTCTTGACGGGTGTCAAGAATCTGGAGCGTCAAATCATCCGAGACGGTTCCGATTAATGACTTGTTAATTGGATGATATTGCACATCATTGACGATGGCTGTGTGATGTGTGTATGTCCTCCACGGCTTGACAATCTTATTGGTAGCAGTAACGCCCTTCAGATCCCTGGAAAGGTAAGCTTATGCATATTATGATGTGCCAATTCTCTTACCATAACCGGACAGTCTTATCTTCGCTACCTGTCACCAATTGGCCTTTTTCATGCGGGTTCCAACAGAGGCCAAAGCCTTCCTTGGTATGACCTCTCAACTCTGCTTCGGGATTAACAGTACCGCTTGGCAAACTGCTGTGCCTGGTCCTATCGAACACCAATACTCTCCCATCAATGCACATCGTAGCAATAATATTGGCGTTTTGTGGCTGATATCTCGCTTTATTCACCTCTCCAGGATGATCGATCTTTTGCTCGATAGTCATCTTGATGGTCGGTGATTCGCCAGATGATGAGTTTCCGTAGCCTCCAATCTCTCCTTTTTCTTCGTCATAGTCGCGCTCGTTTGGAGTGATGTTCTTGGGGAGTTCGACGTTTGCGATTTGAAGGTAATTGGGCGCGTCGTTTGACGTATGGGTGCCGATGAGGAGTCGGTGAGTAGTAAAGTTCTTATCGGGGAGTCTGGAAGGTTAGAGAAGAGTTGAATAGACGACATGAGGTCGACCTACGATTTGACGTCGGGAAACCACTGAGTTGTCAAGGTCGGCCATTCCAGAGCAGTGCTAATCAATCACTTTAGTTTCCTTACGGAAATGTAATCGCAGGAGCCTCATACCTCAGAATCATGTCATAGAGAAAAGGGCTGTTTTTCTTCCATGTCTTATATTCTGAATCTCAAATCAGCCGTGATGCTGCTTGTTTGCTCTCCACTGCGAGACATACCCTCATTGATAATCTTGGCCTCGGTGTCTTGGTCTTCCTCAATATCTCTTTGGTCGACTATAGAGAAAGTTAGCCATTGCTGGTTCTTTCCAGACCTCCACCCAAATCGTGGCTGAGAGAGTCATTTTGCATAGCAAGTGACGTTTGTTTGAGAATCACGTACTGTCCATTTCCTCCTTCACATCTGCAGATAGAGGCGCCATGTTGTTTGAGATCTGGCTGAGATCAAAATCTAAAACTGAAAAGGTGATGGTCTATCACGACGAGGATAGGACGATTGTGAGTTCGAAGATACGAAGGTGGTCGTCGAATTGGTTTGGTTCACTGAGATGAGTGGAATGCAATGTCTGGAGTCCGTGGTTGACGCGAATTTGGTGGAGGAGCGCGTCTAAAGTGCTCTGTTCCGTTCGCAGACGCGGAACGCCGCTATTAGCGCCAACCTTAAAATATTTGCATGGATCCAAATATCATGGTCGTTTTGTCCTGACTTGTGAGGCAGTAATTCACCTTGGCCTTGCCTCCTTCGGTGGCCGCCCCGAGTCACCTTCGCAGTAACAGTCTGAACTTCTCTACTCTCCTACAAATAATCACGAACAAAGCCACAGCCACAGGCTTCCTGCATCATCTACATGTCTACAATCTTTACGACTTTTTGATTTCTTCAGGAGTTGTATATTTATAGTCCTTTCTACCGTGGCCCTATTCACAGTCCTTACATCTGTTTATCGCCACTTTCAGCCGCCTGCGCGCTCAATTCGATATCAGACGCTACCCCACGATCGCCCCTCTACAACACCAACAACATCACCCACCTTGATAGCAGGACTATCTTGCCACAGTCATTATGGGTGTGCCAAAGTTCTTCCGATGGATGAGTGAGAGGTATCCCGCGATATCTCAGCTCATCGCTGAGAATCGCATTCCAGAGTTCGACAATCTTTATGTATGGCCTTCCCACGCGGCGCATAACGGCGCTGTCAGTTTCCAGGTAACTCACTAACGTTGTATCAGTTGGACATGAACGGAATCATCCATAATTGTACCCATAAGGATTCGGACGATGCGACCTTTCGTATGACTGAGGAGCAGATGTTTATCTCGATATTCAACTACATCGAGCATCTCTTTGGGAAGATCAAGCCGAAGAAACTTTTCTTCATGGCCATTGATGGAGTCGCTCCAAGAGCAAAGATGAACCAGCAGCGCGCACGACGATTTCGAACTGCTCTCGATGTTGAAAATGCTCGAGAGAAGGCGATTCGTGAAGGCAAGGAGATGCCCAAGGAGGAGGCATTTGACAGCAATTGTATCACTCCAGGAACGGAGTTTATGGCGAAGTTGACGCAACAACTGAAGTATTTCATCAACAAGAAGGTATCAGAGGATACCGACTGGCAGGGTGTGGAGGTTGTCCTCTCTGGTCATGAGGTGCCAGGAGAAGGAGAGCATAAGATTATGGAGTACATCCGGTTGGCGAAAGCACAACCAGAATACGACCATAACGTCCGTCATTGTTTGTACGGTTTGGATGCGGATCTTATTATGCTGGGTTTATTGAGTCATGATCCCCATTTCTGCCTTCTGCGAGAAGAGGTGACTTTCGGACGACAGAGCAAGACGAAGTCGAAGGAGTTGGAGCACCAAAACTTCTACCTCATGCATTTATGCATTGTACGAGAATATTTAGAGCTCGAGTTTCAGGAGTTGAAAGAGCCTGGTGTTATGGGGTTCCCTTTCGACCTCGAGCGAGTTATTGACGACTTTATTTTGATGGCGTTTTTCGTTGGAAACGATTTTTTGCCTAATCTGCCCAACCTTCATATCAACGAGGGGGCGCTGGCATTGATGTTCAAGATCTACAAAGCTGTTCTACCTAAGGCAGGTGGATATCTTAATGAGGGGGGAGTCATCAATATGCCGCGATTGGCCATATTACTGGAGGAGCTCTCCCACGTAGAGTATCGTTTCTTCGAGTCTGAGAACTCGGATGCAAAGTGGTTCAAGGGCAAGCAAATGGCGAAGATCGATGTCATGGAGAAGGGCAAGCCCAAAGGAAAAGTGGTGATGACATCAGAACAGAAGGAGGTTTGGAAATTGGTGAAGACTTTTGTCAACAACAGGTCTCCACTGCCACTTGATTTACCTCCCAGTCTGCCCGCTCGGGATAGGAAATTTGTTGAAGAGTTAGCGGACAGCCTTCGCCTGGGTTGGAAGACAATTGAGGATGAAACCGGAATGCGCCATTTGCAGTTGTCTTTCCCTGAAAAGATTGAGTTGGACGATGACAGTGAGGAGGAGGAGGACGAAGAGTCACAGTTGGCAATTCTGCGCGTTGTGAAGCAGTATGACAACGCCAAAATCGTGGATGTGACTGCAGAAGAAGTACAGGCCGAGATGGACAAGAAGTACGAAGAGAAGTTCCAAGAATGGAAGGACAAGTACTATGAGGGAAAGTTTGAGTGGAAGCGCGACAACGAGACGGAGCTGACCAAGCTCGCCGAGAACTACGTCCAGGGACTGCAGTGGGTTTTGTACTACTATTACAGAGGCGTTGTCTCGTGGCCGTGGTACTATGCGTACCACTATTCCCCAATGATTTCAGGTATTCACACTCTCAGATGCATTGCAATATTCAGGCTAACATTTTTCAGATGTTATCAAGGGTCTGAAGGCGGATATCAACTTCAAGCTTGGCCAACCTTTCCATCCATATGAACAGCTCATGGGAGTTTTGCCTGACCGCAGTAAGAAGATTGTACCAACAGTCTATCATGAATTGATGACGGACCCAAAATCACCAATCATTGATTTCTATCCTCGAGACTTCGAGCTCGATATGAATGGTAAGAAGATGGAGTGGGAGGCTGTCGTGAAGATTCCTTTCATCGACGAAAAGCGACTTTTGGCAGCCATGGCACCGAAAAACAAGCTTCTCAGCGACGATGAGAAAGCTCGCAATGAATTTGGCGTCTCGCTGAAATTTTCACATGCTCCGGATTTGGATTTCACATATCCATCGTCGTTGGTCGGGATATTCCCTGATATTCACCATTGTCATTGTGTTGAGAATATCTTTGATCTCCCTACCATCGAAGGATTGGAATATTATGTTGGTCTCATGGAAGACGCGAAGCTCGGCGAAGCTGCTTTGGCAGGTTTCCCTAGCTTGACTACATTGCCATACAATGCCAGTTTGGGCTTCCACGGCGTGAACGTCTTCCAGCAAGACAGCCGCAATGAAAGTATGGTTGTCACGCTTTTGGATACAGAGTCCAGAACCAAGGTCGAGAATGCCAAGGTAAAACTTGGCCAAAAGGTACACGTTGGATATCCATTCCTCCAGGAAGCGAAGGTTATTCGCGTTTCGGACGAATTATTCGACTATACTCTCCCAACCGATGGTTCGCAGCATGTTGTTACGACACCTCACGGTCCTCGCGAAATCGATGACTGGCGCAGAAAAGCAGAGAGAATCGAGAATGTTTATAGCAAGCGTCTTGGTATCGTCATTGGACAAGTTGAGTCATTGATGCACGTTGATATGCTCAAAGGCATGAAGAAGACCGATGCTGGTGCAACGGTGAAAGAATACTCATATATTCCCGGAATGGAGACAGACTATGCTTCGCAGGTTGTGGTCGACGAAGTTCTCAGCGAAGACCAGCGATTCGTTGAAAAAGAGGCATTGCCTATCCAGGAGGAGTTCCCCATCGGTTCCAGGGCTTTCTTTTTGGGAGAGTTCAACTACGGTCGCCCACTCGAGATTGTCAAGCACGGCGAGAACAAGGCCGAGATCTGGCTATCCACTGTCCAGGGACGTGAGCCAGAAGTTGGACGTGAAGTCGTCCTCAAGGCCGAGAGAACGACGCCATACATGCCTTCATATGCTGTGGCGAAGCGCTTGCAGCTTCACCCCCTGGTCCTTAGCAAATTGACCTCCTCTTTCACAGTCAATGTGAGCGGCTTACGAGTCAATCTTGGTCTCAACCTCAAATTTGAGGGTAAGAAGCTGAAGGTTCTTGGTTACTCTCGCCGAGCAGATAATGGATGGGAGTTCAGTGATAAGGCTGTCAACCTTATTTCGCAGTACATGATTAAGTTTCCAGAATTTATTGCTGGAATCCAACGCAAGCCTCAAGGCAACGAATACGACGCTGGAGACTTCTACCCTGCTGAAATCGCCAAGGCGAAGTTGGCTGAGATCACGGCTTGGCTGAAGTCTATCGAGTCGAAGAACTTTGATAAGGTTCCTTTGGATGCGCAGCAACTCGATTCCGACACCGTTAAGGCAATTGAAACCGCAGTCGATGCCATGCTTATTAGCAATCCACCACCAGTTGGCAAGAAACTGAAGAGCGTTCCGCGTAACGCGCTCATGAAGCCATCTGATGCCGAGCATCGTCTTGGTAATCAGAAATTTGCTCTCGGCGATCGTGTCGTTTACGTTCAAGACTCTGGTCGAGTCCCAATCGCTACCCGTGGCACTGTAGTGGGCATAAGCCGTACCTCGCGCACCACGCTCGTCGATATTGTCTTTGACAACACCTTCATTAGCGGCACCACTCTTGACGGCCGCTGCGAGCCTTTCCGCGGCTCTACTGTGCCAATCACTTCTGTACTGAACTTGACGAACAAACAAGTCATCGCTGGCTCCAAGGCAGCAGTTGAGAAGCGTCCAGTGTCGACGTCGCAGCCGCTGAGATCCAACGGTTACGGCGCACCGACAGGACCAGGCGGTCGTGGACAGTATCATGAGGCTGGTACACCACCGCCTCTTCGTGGCTCTTTCCGTGGCGCCGTTGCGAACCAGTCCAACGGCTTCAGCAGGGGTGGAGGAAGAGGTGGTCGTGGTGGGCTGGGCTTTGATAATGCTCCTGCGACACATAGCAGTATGCCTTTCCGACCAGCCCAAAACGCCTATTCGCCTCAGACCAATGGACAGCAATTTGCTCCAAGAGGTCGCGGTGGATTTGTGAATAGAGGAGGCAGAGGCGGTGCTGCTGCACCAACAGCTTACAATGCCATGCCACCACCACCTAGCCTGGATACTCGTGGCCGCGGTAGAGGACGAGGTGGTAGAGGAAGAGGAACGGATAGAGGCCGTGGAGGAACGTCTGAGCCACAGGTGCAGGTTCAACAGAATTAGGGGCAATAGTGCGCAGGATCTATTTGTGTTGGTATGATACAAGGAAGTCGACACGGTTTGTTTAGGCTTGATGACGATATGAGGTCTTTATGACATTGCATTACATTTAGCATAGCGTAGCTGGAAGGCTCTGTTGTCTCTGATCACATATAGAGGAATAGAAAAGGGAAAGAAAAGGGAATGGGAATAGAAATAATTCAGCTCTTCCCACTCTGCTTTGACCAGTCTGACATTTGAAGACATTTCAGAGTGATAATGGCTAAAGAAGTCATGCTCGGAAGTAACTATTTTTTATGAAAATAAAGAATAAATTAGATATAAATTAGATATAAATTATAAATAAACAGTATCTAAACAACTTTATTCCCAATCTTCATGGAGATTTTTTTAGAGGCAACCGGATGTTTCAGACCACCACAGGCTCAAAGAATCAGCGACACCATTACTCCGTTTCGGCAACCGTAATCATTAAGCGAAGCATCCCAATCCACCTTGCTTCTCTTCCCGCCAGCCATTATTAACCTCCTCACTCACCGAACCTTCATCAGAAGAGCGAAGTGGAACATGGGGATGTGGCTAACATGGAGGAACGCTTGACTTTAGGCATGAATGGCAAGAGAAGGAGTGTATATCTATGTCTGGAGATATGAACGGAGGGCACGGCTTGGACAACAGCAATCCTGGCGGCAGGAGGCAGAAGACAATGGCAACAATCCACCTCGGCTGCGACAACACAGCTGGCTATTGCTTTTTTGCACCACTACGACATCGACTTCGAAAATGGCAAGGAGATGCTTTGTTCGTCTGCCGTTCGTTGTTGACATAGCAGTCCATCGTGGACACTGAACGGCGAGATCGATGCAGAGGGAGGTGCCCGGTTACATGCGATCTCATCCGATATCCCGATGGTCTCGTCAACATCTCGGCATGATCTCAGGCAATTTACAGTCGCAGACATTCGAGTCACATTCCGAAGAGCATATATTTGACTGCCGGCAGATTTGGTGATGCTGGTGATGTGTTTTCTGGATAGTCTTATGGGTCGGAATTGCCGCCTTTGCCATGGATGGCGTGTCGGCGGATGATGGGCGAATGGGCCATGTCTCACTAACCCCACTGCTGCTGACGAGCCAGATCACTTGAATCTCATATGCAAGACCCCTTGGATTCAATCTCACAGCAGAATGATGGAATGATGGCTCATATAAATGAAGTCTTGTCGGACTGGCGGCGCAATTCGGAGGCCAGCATGGCCTGAGATTATCGTCCATCATCGTCGCCAACAGCAACGATGTCAAGCTCCCTTGGAGTTCTGGGCCGTACGGAATACCAGGCATGTGCATCGACTTGTCAATGGACCGTTGCATCGGTCCGCTGTCAGATGTTCTGGAGCCAGGGTTTGAACGAGCGATTCGCTTCGTCGCCGCCAGCAATTGAATTTATCCCAGCGTTGCGTTACGTCTACGACATGCTGAAGGGCGAAGGAGCATCAAGTGCAGGATACGTACAAGAGCAGAGCATGCTGGGCACAGCATCGGCGCAAGCAATTCGACATGACTATTGCTTGAAGGTCTCATTCAGCATGGCCAGGATTCGCGATTCGCGACTTCTTGCATGGTGGAGAGTGATCGGGTTTGTTTGCTGCGGTTCTTTCGTTGATGCCTCCCACTGTTGATCAATAGTGTGCGAGGCTCGATGTTAGACCTCTCAATGCCGGCATGAAGGACGGGACGACTGTAAACTTGTAGATAGATCTATGCTCTGTGACTTGCACTATCGACGACAACAACGTTGAGAGGGGGTTGGGCTTGGGGGTGAAGAAGAAGGCTGAGCTTCACATTGCAGCCAGCACCCAACACAGCACACTTGGTCGCTAAAGCCAATGCGACAGGACAGGGAGACAGGCACCCGATGCGCCCGCACCTCCCACCCTCACAAGATTGACGCCCCTTACCCTCTGTCTGACCTCTTGTCTACACAACTACTGAGCATCAGGTGAACCAACAGTAAGTTTGACTTGCTGGAGGATTCGGTCTCGACAAGAATTCTTTTCTACTTTGTTTGCTCTGATAGAGTACATACAGTACTACAGTACCTCATACCTATACCTTCCTTCTTCATCCGCTCTTCGTTTACGGTCGGGCATCGGTCATCAGCGGCCTCGAGATCTCGGTTAGTGCAGAGCCGCGCCGCGCCAGATCTTAGGTAAAACTCTCATTGACTGACTGACTGACATGCCTCTACCACATTTCACCTCGCGAGATGTTGCAATGAAAGACAGCTGGAGCCACGGAGACGACCGCAGAGATCGAGGTAGACTTGATCGAGGAGTGACACGTTCGCGAAGGTCACCATCACCCGTTGGAAGGCGACGCGACACAGAGAGGGACCGAGAGAGGGAGAAGGGAAAGGAAGCTAGCTCGCGCCTCGAGCGCAGACCGAGGAGCAGAGAGCGCAGCAGAGACCGAGAACGAGAACGAGACCGTCGACGACCAGTATCTCGATCGCCACCGAGGGACAAGCAGGAGGATATTCGAGAGCGGAATCGAGGTCGCGAATTACTGCTCGACTCTCGCAGCTCGGGCAAATCCAGGAGGGACGGCCATCAGGATTCATCGATTGTGAAGCGTCATAAAAGCAGGAGCCCATCAAGGGATCGAGATCATCGCAAACGGTCAAAGAGGGAATCGAGCAGGAGTCGTGATCGCCATCGTTCAGATTCCAAGGCTTTGCCCAACCGTGGCGAAAATCCGCGGCGTGACCTCTCCGCAGCCCGAGCACGTTCACCTCACGCCAGACGGTCATCAACACATACATCTGAGCACGACAAGTCCAAATCCACAATCCACGACAGACGAGATCGATCTCCGCGTCGTGAGAGGCCCTCTTCTCGAGGTCGAGGGAGTCCGCCAAGAAAGAGTCTCGAGACCCGTAATCGGAGTCCTAGTGATCGAGGTAGCAGTCATCGAGAGCGACACCATCACAGATCAGCGCCTCCAAAGACTTCAGAGGAAGCTCCACCGGAGGAGCGTTCTGGATCTCGTGAACGGAGGTCACCAAAGCCTTCGAAGTACAAAGCATCCCGTGCTGACGGTCGGGACTCACCAAGGCCTCCAAGAGGACCCCCAGAACCAGCTCCATCCTATAGCCGTACCAGGCGCGGTAGACAACCCCGTGACGAATACCGACCAGGGAAACCGTCGGAATCTGGGGATAACAAAGAGGACCTCAAGGACGACAAGATGAATGGGCATGGCGGTTATGGATATGAACCAGGTTACCATAATCCAAACCAGATGCAAGCAGCCTTTCCCTTAAAGCCACAATTTAACCAGGGTTCATATCCACAAGTCGATCCCGGCCAGTATTCCCAGTCGCCTCAGCACATGTCTGCGAATTCTTCATATCAAGGTTCTCCGCAACAATCACAGTATGGGGCAGGTGGAGGATGGGGTCCTCCACAACAACAATTTTCTCCACAACAGTTCGTACATTCTTCTTTCATCGTATTTCTTTGCATGCTGACAAACATAGACAATATCCACCGAATTACAATCAGGGTGGTTTCCCTCCCCAAGGTGGACCCCAAGGTCAATACTATCCTCCTCAAAACCATTCGCCACAATACCCTGCAGCAAGCGGTCCAATGCAACATAATCAACAACATATGCAACATCAGCCACAACAACAACAACAACAAAATTTCCGCGGCGGTCCCCGAGGAGGGTTCCGAGGTGGATTTAGAGGCCGTGGTGGTCACTTCCAAAATCTGCACTGGAATGCCAACCAACAAGGAGCAGGTCGAGGCCAGAACACACATTCTGGCAGTGTAACGCCACAACACACGTCTCCTGGGCCTCCATCTCAAGTGCCACCTCCGCCGCCTGATAGCGCGCAGACGAACGATGCAGTGGATGAGGAAGAAGACCTGTTCCGGCCTTCCAAAGATCTCCAAGTTGAAGATACCTCGAAAAAGATCAGCGATGAGGAGGAAATGCCTCCACCGAGCAGGCCGACGCCCGCTGGTCCACAGTCGAATAAATTCAGCTTCGCTTTCAAAGCCTCCCAAAAGGCCGCTGTAACCGCGCCGAAACCTGAAATATCACAGAAACTCGATAAGATTCCAGCTCGCGCACCTGCGAGGATAGATCCGGCACACAATGCGTCGCGGCATATTCCAACTGCGCCTGCATCATCGAGACGCCATGACTATCGCGATTCCCGCGGCCCTCGTGAACGCGATTCCCGGGACTTCCGCGAAGCTCCTCCCGCGCGTGAACCCCCTCCGCCGCGGGAGCCACCTGCTCCTCGGATGGTCAAGAAGATCATGAAACGATTGAAGCCGAAGCCGACTCTTCCGGCCGAGTTCAAGGCATCTGACTCTGTCTACTTCAGGAAACCAGGCAACGAGTCTGTCGTAGGATCAGGCACTTACGGAAAGGTCTTCAAAGCCATCCATGTCTATACGAAGAAGCTGGTGGCTTTGAAGAAGATCCGTATGGAGGGTGAACGAGATGGGTTCCCTGTGACGGCAGTGCGAGAAATCAAACTGCTGCAATCCCTGAAGCATCCGAATGTGGTCAGCCTTCAGGAAGTTATGGTGGAGAAGAACGATTGCTTTATGGTTTTCGAGTATCTCTCTCACGATTTGACTGGTCTATTGAACCATCCTACATACAAGCTCAGCCCAGCGCAGAAGAAGGATCTTGCGAAGCAGATGTTTGAGGGCTTGGACTACCTCCACCGTCGTGGCGTTCTCCATCGCGACATCAAAGCTGCAAATATCCTCGTCAGCAACGAAGGGCAATTGAAGCTGGCAGATTTCGGACTCGCCCGCTTCTACGCCAAGCGGAGACAGCTGGACTACACCAACCGCGTCATCACGATCTGGTACCGCTCGCCCGAGCTCCTGCTCGGCGAAACGCAATACGGCCCCGCGGTCGACATCTGGAGCGCAGCGTGCGTGCTCGTGGAGATCTTCACGCGACACGCGATCTTCCCCGGCGACGGCGGCGAGATCAGCCAGCTCGAGAAGATCTACAACATCCTCGGGACGCCGAACTCGCGCGACTGGCCGGGGCTGAAGGACATGCAGTGGTTCGAGCTGCTGCGGCCGACGGCGCGGCGGCCGAATGTGTTTGCGGAGAAGTACAAGGAGAGGGTGACGCCGGCGGCGTACGAGTTGCTCGAGGCCATGTTCCAGTATGATCCGGCGAAGCGGCCGACGGCGGGGGATGTGCTGGAGCATCCGTACTTCACGGTGGAGGAGCCGGCGCCGCAACGGGCTATTGAGTAAGTCGCCTTCCCCAACCCACCAACCCCCCTTGTACCCTGCGACCTCTTCCATCCGTGAATTCCGGGCTAACGCGTCCCAGACTCCAAACCCTCGAGGGCGACTGGCACGAATTCGAGTCCAAGGCGCTGCGCAAGGAGAACGAGAAGCGCGACAAGGAGGCGCGGCGCGCGAGCCAGAAGGAGGCAGCGGCTGCGCACCGCGAGAAGGAGCGGAAGCGCGCGTCGGAGGGGGATGCGGGGGAGCGGGAGGCCAAGAGGGTGCAGACGATGGCGCCGCTGGCGGAGGAGAAGGGGAAGGAGAATGAGCCGAGTGCGGTGGTTTGATGGTCTGCGGGATTTGGCATTGCATGGCGTTCGTTGCATAGGGAGCGTTCAGGGCGCGGCGAGCGTTCAGGGCGCGGCGAGCGAAGGGGATGGTTGGATGGATGGATGGATGGGTATATTAGTCTGCTGCATGGGCGAGCGATCGATGCATCGGGTGATGGCGTGGTTGCCTGTGATAGACGGCAGGTTGTCGGCTGTTGGGGGGGTATTTATCTACATATGCACGCACATACGTGCCGTGCCGACTTTGGGCATGGGAGGAGCCTCCGGTGGTTGTGGGGGGTGGAGATTATGTAAAATGGAAATGCTGTATCATAGCGTGCGCTGGTGGCCTGAGAGTTGCTGGAATCTGGGAATGGAGAATGCGAGATATTCAAGATGTGATGAGCCTTGCCCGTTACTGCGTGCGAACATGGAGATGGATGGTTGAATCTAGATCTGTGCCGGTGTATTCTAGGATACATGATACAAGCATTGTGCGGATTGCGAGGTTATGCTATTGTTGGATTCAATTAGCGGAGACACAACCAATAATCCGTCATCGTGCCAGAGTGGTTAATGGGTATGACTCGAATCCTCCAGGAATGCGATATCATATGGTTTCGGCCGCGTAGGTTCAAATCCTGCCGATGACGATCTTTTGTTTTCTTTTTTTCCTCTTTCTATTATATTTGTTTTTGGCTTACTTTGAAGTTCTAGAAAGATTAGGAAAAAGTATCTCTCCTCAGTTTCTCTCCATCCGAGTCCTCTTTTCCTCTCGTCTCCGTGTAGTACTGTAAAGAACACCGTTCGTTTACTATCATATCATCAAGGATTAAGGCACAATACCACAATTCACAAGCACCAAAGATCAGATTCGCAACATACATGAGGTGGGTAAGATTTTCCCATTTTTTTTGGTCTGGGAAGATTTATCGTCAAGTTACGAAGGAGAGCAAGCAAAGACCTCAACCCGGAGAACCGGCTCCCTACCTACCTCGTCGTCTCCATCATAATCCTCGAGCCGAGCTGGCTCCTGAGCCAGACAAGGAAGAGAAATAAACCGTAAAAGTAACAAAACTCCGTCTCCCTCCCTATCTCTTTCGTACCTCGCGTACTCGTTCGCGTCCCCTAGCCATCCCTCTACCACCTCCCCACAAGCTTCTGCACCACCCACCGCCCCTCCACCCCCTCCTCCTCCCCTCCTCCCTGCACAACATCCCACGCCTCCCCCTCCCCCTCCCTCCCCCAA
>Ga0209512_1002907_pt1 | contig 17138 bp, 17 predicted proteins | sample frozenSSSSmetaG_FD_184142 | JGI IMG/M metagenome (GOLD analysis project Ga0209512, IMG submission 184142) | Glacier valley bacterial and archeal communities from Borup Fiord, Nunavut, Canada, to study Microbial Dark Matter (Phase II) -... | ecosystem: Environmental > Aquatic > Freshwater > Ice >... | reverse complement strand
CAGCTTGCGCTCCACCGGCTGATACGCGTCGGTGGCCGAGCCGATGTTGAGCGAGCTGGCCTCGTAGCCGCGGCTGGCGAGAGCCTCGCGCAGCTTTTCTGCAGCGTTGACCTTGGCAATGATGCGGGTCTCGAAATCGAGCCCTGGCGAGAGATTCAGGTAGCTGTGCGTCGGCCGAGCGAAGCAATACACGCAGCCGTGCTCGCAACCGCGATACGGGTTGATAGAGAGATCGAACGAGAGGTCGGGCGAGTCGTTGCTGGCGAGGATCGACTTGACGTGCTCCTCGATCACCACCGTTTCGGGGGCGAGCCGCTCTTCGGTGGCCAATTGATCCAGGGTGCCCCAACCGTCGTCGTAGCTTTCGGCCGACCGGCTGGCGTAGCGGTGGTCGATGGCCCACACCGTCCCACGGCCCCTGCCCGGAACGATGCCCACGTGTTCATCGCGAGGCGCTTCGTCGGGGGAAATATTGCGAGTGCCACTCCACGTCATACTGTGAATGTATACAGTCCGGTGCGGCAACGCAACCGCGTTGACGCAGACCTTGCCTCAGAATTGGCAGCGCGCACCGTGCGCGGGAGAAGAAGACATGAAGCACGTCTTCACTTGGGTGGGACTGGGTTTGGCGCTTTTGTTCGTCGCCGTGTTTTTCACCGGGCGCCTCGACTCCAAGCACTACAGCGCGGTCGCGTCGCGCGTCGGCATGCAGGCGACCGATCTCGACGCCATGGCGCCGCGTATCTCTTCGCAGACCGGCGCCACCATCGGCACCTCGCGTCGCGTGATCTACCTGCTGGCCTGCAGCGGTGTACCCGATCGCACGACCATGGAGGCACATGCCGTGCGAGCCGCGGCGATCACGGAATCGGAGCGCCTCTCGGCACGTCAGGCTGCGGCCAAGGTGCTCACCGGCAACAAGGACACGGAATCAGCGGCCTTTCGCGACTGCTGAAGCCGCAAAGAAAAAGGCCCCTGAGGGCCTCTTCAAAATTGCTTGGCGGAGCCGGAGGGATTCGAACCCTCGATGCAGGTTTTGCCCACATACTCCCTTAGCAGGGGAGCACCTTCGGCCACTCGGTCACAGCTCCGTTGTGGGCAGATTCTAACGGCTCGCCTCCTCTAGCCTGCATGGCAGCAGTGGCCTCCTGCTCACACCGGCACAGGCGCCTGATCCAGATCGAAGGCCTTGTGCAGGGCGCGCACCGCGAGTTCCATGTACTTCTCGTCGATGACGACGCTGGTCTTGATCTCGCTCGTGGTGATCATCTGAATGTTGATGCCCTCCTGGCTCAACGACGAGAACATCTTGCTGGCCACGCCCACGTGCGAACGCATGCCGATGCCGACGATCGAGACCTTGCAGATGCGGTCGTCGCCGGTGAGGCCGGCGGCTCCGGTGTGCGGGATCACAGCGGTCTTCATGAGCTCCATCGTGCGTGCGTAGTCGTTGCGGTGCACGGTGAACGAGAAGTCGGTGCGGCCGTCGTGGCTCACGTTCTGGATGATCACGTCGACGTCGATGTTGGCCTCGGCCACAGGCCCCAGGATCATGTGCGCGATGCCGGGCTTGTCGGTCACGCCCATCAGGCTGATCTTGGCTTCATCGCGGTTGAATGCGATGCCGGATACGACGGCTTGTTCCATCTGCAGGTCTTCCTCGAAGGTGATGAGCGTGCCGGAGCGGGATTCCTCGGCGATGTCGATGTCCCACGGGGTGAAGCTGGAGAGCACGCGCAGCGGCACTCGGTACTTGCCGGCGAACTCCACCGAGCGAATCTGCAGCACCTTCGAGCCGAGGCTCGCCATCTCGAGCATCTCCTCGAAGCTGATGGTCGTGAGCCGGCGCGCATCGGCCACGATGCGGGGATCGGTGGTGTAGACGCCGTCCACGTCGGTGTAGATCAGGCATTCGTCGGCCTTCAGCGCCGCGGCCACGGCCACGGCAGAGGTGTCTGAGCCGCCGCGCCCGAGCGTGGTGATATGACCGTGCGGGTCGACGCCCTGGAAGCCGGTGATCACCACCACGCGGCCAGCGGAGAGATCGGCGCGGATGCGCGCATCGTCGATGCTCTGGATGCGTGCCTTGGTATAGGCCGAGTCGGTGGCGATGGGTACCTGCCAGCCTGCGTAGCTCACCGCTGCCAGCCCCTCGGCCTGCAGCGCCAACGAGAGCAAGCCGGCCGACACCTGCTCCCCCGTGGCGGCAATGGTGTCCAACTCTCTCAAGCTCTCAAGCGTGCTGTGCTCGGGCGCAACCTGCCTGGCCAGGCCCAGCAGGCGATTGGTCTCGCCGCTCATTGCCGAGGGCACGACGACCATCGAGTGCCCTGCGCGCGACCACTTGGCGACGCGCCTGGCAACGCTCTGGATGCGCTCTGCAGAGCCCATCGACGTGCCGCCGTACTTGTGAACGATCAAGGCCATGGGAGAGGCGCCAGAGTGCAACGCGAGCGGTTGCAGGCGTGGGGTGCATGAGACGGGCCACAATTCTAGCCAGCGTGCGCCGGTGTCATCGCGCGGGCTAAACGCGCCGTCACGCTTCGGACGCGAGCCACGTGAGCGCGATCTGCGGTTCGCCGGCAGCGGCCAAGAAGCGTGCGTCGATGCCGAGGCCCGGCACAAACACGATGCGGCCTTCGCAGCAAAACACCGGCCCCTCGCGTTCGTGGGCTGGCACGCCGGCCGACTGATACTGAAGCTTGAGACTGCGCGAGGGACGCCGCGAGCCGCTCTGAAAGCGATCGCCCGGTGCACGTGCGCGAATCTGGAGCGAGGTCGCTACCGCGATCGACACTCCGCCCACGTCGACGGCCTCGACCAGCAACACGCCCTTCCACGGCGCAACGACGTGACGGCCGGGTCGGTGCGCATCGAGCACAAGCGTCGCGGTCGGTGCGTCGCCGATGCGCTCGGCCGTCCATCGCAGCGTGCCGCGATAGCGAACCACCCGGCCTCCCGGGGCGGGCCACTCGTGCGCGCCGGGAGCTTCTGCTTCGAACATCAAGCGGTCGACGAGGGACGCCGGCGCCGGCCGGTTTGCCGCGAGATGCAGCCACCAGCGCAGGGCGTTGCGTCGACGTTCGGGCGGGATCGATCGCCAGGTCGCGAGATCGAGCTTGTCGCCGGTGCTGGCATGCAGTACGTCCGCGGCGGCGATTTCGTCGTTCGCTTGCCTAGCTTGAGCGGCCCACCGTGCGGCGGTCGCGAGGTTCTTCGCCGCATCGGGGAAAGCTTTGGCGAGCGCGGGCCAGACCTCGCGCCGCAGTCGGTTGCGCGCGAAACGCAGGTCGGCGTTGCTGCCGTCTTCCACCCACTTCAGCTCGTTGTCGAGCAAGTAGGCCTCGATCGCGTCGCCGTCCACATCGAGCCACGGCCTCGCCCAAGTGATGCCGGCGCGTTCGATCGATCGCGGCATTGCGGCCAGCCCAGCCACGCCACCGCTGCGCAATGCCTGCAGGAGAAACGTTTCCGCCTGGTCACGACGATGGTGGCCGAGCAGCACGATGCCGGCGCCATGGACCAGCGCCATTCGGCGCAACGCGCGGTATCGGCCGCGACGCGCCCATGCCTCGATGCTCTCGCCGGCGATCGCGTCGGCTGGAAGTCGCTCGGCCTCGAACCGCAGAGCATGCCCTTGGTGGGCCCAATCGCGGCACTGATCCGCGCAGTGCGCGAGCCAGGAGTCGGCATCGGCGTGCAGGCCGTGATGAACGTGCAGGGCTGCGACCTCGATGCCGAGCGGGCCGCAGGCAGCGAGCGTAGCGTGCAGCAATGCCGTGGAGTCGCGGCCGCCGCTGTAGGCCACCGCCACCACGCTGCGCGGCTCGGCTGCTCGAAGCTTGGGCGCGCTAGCGCTCGGTGGTGTCGCTGAAGCGGCCGTACGCCTGCAGCCGCTCGTAGCGGCGGTTCATCAGTTCCTTGACCGGCAGGTCGCCCACCTGGCGATAGGCGTCGTTCAGCGCGCGCTTGAGGAACGCGGCCATCTGCTTCGGTTCACGGTGCGCTCCACCGACCGGCTCGCTGACGATCTTGTCGACAAGCCCGAGCGCCTTCAAGCGGTGCGCGGTGATGCCCAGCTGCTCCGCGGCGTCGGCTGCGCGCTCGGCCGTCTTCCACAAGATGGAAGCGCAGCCTTCCGGCGAGATCACCGAATAGATCGAATACTGCAGCATCAATAGCTGGTCGCCCACGCTGATCGCGAGTGCGCCGCCCGAGCCGCCCTCGCCGATGATGGTGACGATGATCGGCACCTCGAGCTGTGCCATCTCGAAGATGTTGCGGCCGATCGCCTCCGCCTGTCCGCGCTCCTCGGCACCGATACCCGGATACGCTCCCGGCGTGTCGACGAACGTGAACACCGGCAGGCCGAACTTCTCGGCCAGCTTCATCAGCCGCAAAGCCTTGCGGTAGCCCTCGGGGCGCGACATGCCGAAGTTGCGCAGCCCGCGCTCCTTGGTGTCGCGGCCCTTCTGGTGGCCCAGCACCATGCAAGCCTGGCCGTTGAAGCGAGCCAGACCGCCGACGATCGATTGATCGTCAGCAAAGGCACGGTCACCGTGCAGTTCCTGGTAGTCGGTGAAGACCTCGTTCACATAGTCGAGCGTGTACGGGCGCTGCGGATGCCGCGCGATCTGCGTCACTTGCCACGGCGTAAGCCCGGTGTAGATGTCTTTGGTGAGCAGCAGACTCTTCTTGCTCAGGCGATCGATCTCTTCCGAGATGTCGACGGCCGACTCGTTCTGCACGTAGCGCAGCTCTTCGATCTTTGCCTCGAGCTCGGCGACGGGCTGCTCGAATTCGAGGAAATGTCTTTTGCTCATCGGGACGCCAGTGGCAATGGATCGAGGCTGCGCCAAATGTACCAAGTGGCCACCGAGCGGAACGGCACCCAGGCATCGCCCACCTCCCGCGCTTCGGCGCGAGAGACCGGCTCGCCACTGAAGTAGTTGATGCTGATGCCCTTGATGAGGCCGAGATCGTCGAGCGGCAAGACGTTCGGCCGCAGCAGGTGAAAGATGAGGAACATCTCGGCCGTCCAGCGGCCGATGCCCCGAATGGCCACCAGCTCGTCGATGATCGCCTCGTCTTCCATCTCGCGCCACTGGTCCACATGCACCGTGGCCGACTCGAAGTGCTGCGCCAGGTCGCACAGGTACTCCGCCTTGCGTGCCGAGAGACCGGCAGCGCGGATCCGTGGTGCGTCGAGCTGCAATACCGCAGCCGGGGCCAGCAGATGCTTGAGCCCTCCGGTCAGCGCTACGAAGCGATCCCAAACGGCCTGCGCCGCGGCCACGGAGATCTGTTGCCCGACGATGGAGCGCGCCAGCGTGGTGAAGGCATCGCCGCGGCTCTCGAGGCGGCCTTCGCCGATGCGCGGGATGAGCTTTTTCATCACCCGGTCGCGCTTGCCGAGGTGCTTGCAGGCGACGTCCCAGAGCTCGGGGGTCGACAGGCTCGTATCTGCTCCCGCCAAGCTCATCCTCGCGCCCAGGTCGGGCCCTGGGGCGTGTCATTGAGCAGCACGCCTTCGGCAGCGAGCTCTCTACGGATGGCGTCGGCCCGTGCGAAATCGCGATCGCGCTTGGCCTGCGTACGCGCTTCGATCAGCGCCTGGATGCGGACCTCGTCGATGCCAGCTCCAGCCTGCAGAAAGCGTTGTGGCGGCTGTTGCAGGAGGCCGAGCACGGCCCCCAGACCCTTGAGCAGAACAGCGTCGCCCATTCGGCCATCACGGTTGACGCTGCCCGCCAGATCGAACAACACCGACACCGCGATCGGCGTGTTGAAGTCGTTGTTCATCGCGTCTCGGAAGGCCGCCGCGCGCGGATCGGACCAGGCACCCACATCGCCGGCAAGATCGGCCGGCATCCGCGCCAGTGCGGTGTAGATGCGGCGCAATGCATTTTTCGCGTCGTCGAGATTGGCGTCGCTGAAGTTGAAGGCGCTGCGGTAGTGCGCGCGCAGCATGAAAAAACGTACCGTCTCGCCGTCGTAGCGCTTCAGCACGTCACGGATGGTGAAGAAGTTGCCGAGCGACTTCGACATCTTCTCGTTGTCGATGTTGAGCAACCCGTTGTGCATCCACACGTTGACGAACGGGCCGCCGCTCGCGCCCTCGCTCTGGGCGATCTCGTTCTCGTGGTGCGGGAAGGTCAGATCCTGGCCACCGCCGTGGATGTCGAAGTGTTCGCCGAGCAAGGCCTTGCACATCGCCGAGCACTCGATGTGCCAACCCGGCCGCCCCGGGCCGTAGTGGCTCGGCCACTTGGCATCTTCGGGCTCGCCGGGCTTGGCCGACTTCCACATCACGAAGTCCAATGGATCCTCCTTGCCGTCGAGCACCGCGACGCGTTCGCCGGCGCGCAACTGGTCGAGCGATTTGCCGGAGAGCTTGCCGTAGCCGGGAAACTTGCGGACCGCGAAATTCACGTCGCCGTTGCTGCTTTTGTAGCCCAGGCCCTTGCGCTCGAGCGTTACGATCATGTCGAGCATCTGCGGCACGTATTCAGTGGCGCGCGGTTCATGAGTCGGCGGCTCCATGCCGAGCGCCGCAGCGTCGACATGGAGCGCCTCGATCATCTCGTCGGTAAGAGCGCGGATGCCGATGTTGCGCTCGAGCGCACGGCGAATGATCTTGTCGTCGACGTCTGTGACGTTGCGAACGTACGTCACCCGATAGCCGATCGCCTTGAGCCATCGCTGGGCCACGTCGAAGGCCATCATGAAGCGCGCGTGGCCCATGTGGCTGTGGTCGTAGATCGTGATTCCGCATACATAGAGGCGTACGTGGCCCGGCTCGATCGGTGTGAAGACTTCGGTCGCCCGCGTCAGCGTGTTGTGGATGCGAAGTGTCATGCGGCGCGGTCCGGAGACACGCTGCGCGTTCGGATACGCAGGCAGCGTGAAGAGCTGCGCAGCGTGTGCGTACCCTTACAATCGGATCAGTATAGCGGGGCCATTTCGGTGCTTCCTCGTCTCTGCAAAGGCCGGTGCCGCGTGTGTAGATCGCGGTCCGCTTGCCAACTTCCCCGATGCACGCTTTTTTTTCATTCGCTGCTGCCACGTTGCTCGCGGCCGCTCTCTGCGGGCCCGCCCACGGCGCCCTGGTCGATGATCTGAACGAGGTCACACGATTGCATCACGCTGGGCAAAGCGGTGCCGCGCTGGTGCGAGCGGATCGCTATCTCGCCGCCAATCCGAGAGACGCGCAGATGCGATTCCTGAAATCCGTGGTTTTGAGCGACAGCGGCAAAAGCGCTGAAGCGACGGCGCTGCTGCTTGCGCTCGTGCAGGAGTATCCCGAGTTGGCCGAACCGCACAACAACCTCGCCGCCATTCATGCGGCAGCCGGCGAATACACAAAGGCCCGTGCCGAACTGGAAGAAACGCTGCGGCTGAATCCTTCCTATGGCCCCGCTCACGAAAACCTCGGCGACGTCCAGCTCATGCTCGCCGGCCAGTCGTACGCACGCGCGTTGCGGCTGGAACCGGCCAGTGCTTCATTGCCCAAAAAGCTGACGCTCGTACGCCAGCTGATACCGGTGCCGGAGCCCGCGCCGAGCGCGTCTTCTCCCGGATCTGCACCGCAGCGTCCCCCGCCATCCCGCTAGACCCTTTCGGAGCCCTTCGCCATGCAATCTCTCTTTGTCCGTTCTCTCGCCGCCGCCGGCGTGGCTGCAGCCGTTCTTTTCGCCGCGCCGGCGCTGGCGCAGCAGGTCAAACTCGTGACCACCGAAGGCGACATCGTGCTGGAGCTCGACGCACAGAAGGCACCGAAGTCGGTCGCCAACTTCGTTCAGTACGTCAAGGCCGGCCACTACGACGGCACCGTCTTCCATCGTGTTATTCCCAACTTCATGATCCAGGGCGGTGGCATGACGGCCGACATGAAAGAAAAGACCACGCGCGCCCCGATTCCGCTTGAGAGCGGCAACGGGCTGGTCAACGAGCGCGGCACGCTGGCTATGGCACGCACCAGCGACCCGGGTTCGGCCACGGCGCAGTTTTTCATCAACGTCAAGGACAACGCCTTCCTGAACAAGGCCCAATCGCGAGACGGCAACGGCTACGCGGTGTTCGGCAAGGTCATCAAGGGAATGGACGTGGTCGACAAGATCAAGGCCACGCCCACCGGCGCAGGCGACGTGCCACTCTCTCCCATCACCATCAAGACAGCCACCCTGGAGAAATGAACGTGACGAAGCAAGTCGACCTGAACACCAGCCACGGAACCATCCGCCTCGAGCTCGACGAAGCCAAGGCGCCGGAGACGGTGAAGAATTTCATCACCAACGTCGAGAACGGCCACTTCGACAACACCGTGTTCCATCGCGTCATCAAGGGCTTCATGGTCCAAGGTGGAGGTTTCGAGCCTGGCATGTCGCAAAAGCCCACCGGCTCGACGATCCAGAACGAAGCCTCCAATGGTCTGAAGAACGACAAGTACACGGTGGCCATGGCGCGCACCTCCGATCCGCATTCCGCGACGGCGCAATTCTTCATCAACGCCTCGAACAACGAGTTCCTCAACTTCAAGTCGGAAACGCAGCAGGGCTGGGGCTACGCCGTATTTGGCCGCGTCGTCGCGGGCAATGACGTGATCGACGCGATCGAGCAGGTGCGAACCGGCAACCGCGGCGGCCACTCCGACGTGCCGCTCGAAGACGTGGTGATTACGAGCGCCCACGTCGTCGGCTGACCTCGCAAACGGCTCCGGGCCGCGAGTTGAAGCCGGCCTCGCGTGTCATGCCGCCATCCGCGGCGACGCCGGAGTTCGAGGCACCTGCCGACTGGTGGGCGATCGACTTCCTCTCCGACCTGCATCTTTCGGAACAGTCGCCCGGCGTGTTCGACGCCTGGGCGGCTCATATGCAGTCGACCCCGGCAAACGCAGTGTTCATCCTCGGCGACCTGTTCGAGGCCTGGGTCGGCGACGACGTGCCCGAGCGTTCGTTCGAAGCCAGGTGCGTGTCGGTGCTACGCGATGCGACGAGCCGCAAGACCGTCGCGTTCATGGTGGGCAATCGCGACTTCCTCGTCGGAGACGCGATGCTGCGATCGGCCGGCGTGTTGCGCCTCGCCGATCCGACCGTCGTTGCCGCGTTCGGCATGCGTGCCCTGCTCTCGCACGGCGACGCGCTGTGCCTGGACGACGTGTCGTATCAGCGCTATCGAGGTGTCGTGCGCCAGCCCTGGATCCAGAGTGCCTTCCTCGCGCTGCCTCGGGCGGCGCGAGAGAGTGTCGGGCGCTTGATGCGCTCGCGCAGCAGCAGCCGCCTGCGGCCCGTGCAGCCGGCTCCGATCATCGACCTCGACGATGCAGCCACCGCGAGGTGGATGCGCACCGCATGCGCTCCCGTGCTCGTGCACGGCCATACCCACGCACCCGCGAGCCACGCCGTGGGCGAAGCGGGGATTCGGCACGTCATGACCGACTGGCACGTGGAGGCAGGCGGAGCGCAACGCGCTGGGATCCTGCGCTGGAGTGCGGCCGGCTTCGCCCGCGTGGCGCCAGAAACCACAGCGCGGGCGACGTGAGCTGGTGGCAGCGCTGGCGCCGAGAGCGAACTCTCGCGCGCCGCCCTATTCCCGAGGCGCTCTGGCAACTGACTCTGGCGCGCTTTCCGTTCCTCAAGGCCCGCAGCCAAGCCGATCTCCGTGAGTTGCGCGAGATGAGCACGCTCTTTCTCGACGGCAAGCAGTTCAACGGCGCCGGCGGCTTGACGGTCGACGATGCGATGGCCGTAGCGATCGCGGCCCAGGCGTGCCTGCCCGCGCTCAAACTCGGCCTGCATTGGTACGACGGCTTCGTCGGCATCGTCGTTCATGCCGACGCGGTCGTAGCGAGCCGCGAGGTCGAAGACGAGGATGGCATCGTCCACGCCTACGACGAAGAGCTCAGTGGCGAAGCGATGGGCGGCGGGCCGGTCATGCTCGCGTGGCGCGATGTCGACGAAGCGGGGGAGTCGGCGGCATCGGGTTACAACGTCGTGGTGCACGAGTTCGCGCACGTGATCGATATGCGCGCAGGTTACACGCGGGGCGCGCTGGAAGCAGACGGGGGCACCGCGCAGAGCCGCTGGAAGCGGTCATTGGTGGGCGAGTACGAAACCTTCGCGCAACGTGTCGACGCCGGCGAGGAAACCTTTCTCGACCCTTACGGAGCGGAAGCGATCGAGGAGTACTTCGCCGTCGCCGCCGAAGCCTTCTTCGTCGCGCCCAAAGACCTGCGAGACGAGCAGCCGCGAACCTACGCGTTGCTCTCCGAGTGCTTCCAGCAGCAGCCTCTGACAGAGGCCGCCGACCGCTCGATGCCCGGCTACGCGTCTTAAACGGTCGTTGCCGGCTCGGCCTTCGGTTTGTCGCTCTTCTTCAGCGGCTGGATGTCGAGCAGAGGTTGCCCGTCGGCGTCGACATCGACCGTGAGCCGGCCGCCGTCGACCAGCCGACCGAAGAGCAACTCGTCGGCCAAGGCACGACGAATCGTGTCCTGGATGAGGCGCTGCATCGGGCGTGCTCCCATGAGCGGATCGAAGCCTTTCTTGGCCAGCTGCTGGCGCAGCGCGTCCGTGAAAGTGGCCTCGACCTTCTTCTCGGCCAGCTGGCCTTCGAGCGCCAGCAGGAACTTGTCGACGACGCGGAGAATAATAGTTTCATCGAGCGCCTTGAAGCTCACGGTCGCGTCGAGGCGGTTGCGGAATTCGGGCGTGAAGAGCCGCTTGATGTCGGCCATCTCGTCGCCGGCTTCCTTCGAGTTGGTGAACCCGATCGACGACTTGTTCAGCGCCTCGGCGCCGGCGTTGGTCGTCATGATGATGATGACTTGGCGGAAGTCGGCCTTGCGTCCGTTGTTATCGGTCAACGTGCCGTGGTCCATCACCTGCAGCAACACGTTGAAGACATCGGGGTGCGCCTTCTCGATCTCGTCTAGCAGCAACACGGCATGAGGCTTCTTCGAGACCGCTTCGGTCAGCAGCCCGCCCTGGTCGAAGCCCACGTAGCCAGGCGGAGCGCCGATGAGGCGGCTCACCGCGTGGCGCTCCATGTACTCGCTCATGTCGAAACGGATCAGCTCGATGCCGAGAATGAACGCCAGCTGCTTGGCGACTTCGGTCTTGCCGACTCCCGTGGGGCCGCTGAACAGGAACGAGCCGATCGGCTTGTCGGGCCGGCCGAGTCCCGAGCGCGCCATCTTGATCGCGGCGGCGAGCGCATCGATCGCCGGCTCCTGGCCGAACACCACGCTCTTCAAATCACGGTCGAGCGTCTTCAACTTGGATCGGTCGTCGTTCGAGACGCTGGCCGGCGGGATGCGGGCAATCTTGGCCACGATCTCCTCGACCTCGGCGCGTGTGATCGTCTTCTTCTGCTTGCTTTTCGGCAGGATGCGTTGGGCGGCACCGGCTTCATCGATCACGTCGATCGCCTTGTCGGGCAGATGGCGGTCGTTGATGAACTTGGCTGAAAGCTCGGCCGCGGCCTGCAGCGCGGCCGGTGCGTACTTGACGCTGTGGTGTTCTTCGAAACGCGACTTGAGACCCTTCAGGATCTCGACGGTCTGCTCGACGGAGGGCTCGACCACTTCGACCTTCTGGAAACGGCGTGACAGAGCAGCGTCTTTTTCGAAGATGCCGCGATATTCGCTGAACGTGGTCGCGCCGATGCACTTCATCGCGCCCGAACTGAGCGCCGGCTTGAGCAGGTTGCTGGCATCGAGCGTGCCGCCAGAGGCAGCGCCGGCGCCGATCAGGGTGTGAATCTCGTCGATGAAGAGAATCGCGTTCGGCTGATCCTTCAGCTGCTTCAAAACACCCTTCAGCCGCTGCTCGAAATCGCCACGGTACTTCGTGCCCGCGAGCAGCGAGCCCATGTCGAGCGAATACACCACCGACTCGGCGAGCACTTCGGGAACATCGCTCTGGGTGATGCGCCAGGCCAGCCCTTCGGCGATAGCCGTCTTGCCGACGCCAGCCTCGCCGACGAGCAACGGATTGTTCTTGCGCCGGCGGCAGAGAATCTGGATCACCCGCTCGACTTCGTGTTCCCGTCCGATAAGCGGATCTATCTTGCCGTCGCGTGCGAGCTGGTTCAGGTTCTGCGTGAACTGGTCGAGCGGCGAGCCTTTGCCATCGCCTTCTTCCTTTTCGTTCTCGCCGGAGGAACTGCCGCTCTCGCCTGGCTTCACCGGCTCAGGCGGATCGCTCTTCTTGATGCCGTGGGCAATGAAGTTCACCACGTCCAGGCGGGTCACACCCTGCTGATGAAGATAGTAGACGGCGTGCGAATCCTTCTCGCCGAAGATCGCCACCAGCACGTTGGCGCCGGTAACTTCTTTTTTGCCGCTGCCCGTGGACTGCACGTGCATGATCGCCCGCTGGATTACGCGCTGGAAACCAAGGGTCGGCTGTGTGTCGACCTCATCGGCACCACCCACCGTGGGCGTGTTTTCCTTGATGAAACCGAGCAGGCTTTTTCTCAGATCATCGAGATTGGCCGAGCAGGCGCGCAGCACCTCGGCTGCCGAAGGATTGTCGAGCAGCGCCATCAGCAGATGCTCGACAGTGATGAATTCGTGACGCTGCTGCCGGGCCTCGACGAAGGCCATGTGCAGACTGACTTCCAACTCTTGCGCAATCATGCGGTCTCCATAATGCATTGCAGCGGGTGGCCGCCGCGGCGTGCGGCAGCAAGCACCAGTTCAACCTTGGTGGACGCGACGTCTTTCGAGTAGACGCCGCATACGCCGCGACCGTCGTGGTGAATCTTCAACATGATCTGGGTCGCCGTTTCGATGTCGCGGCTGAAGTATTCCTGCAGCACCATCACGACGAACTCCATCGGTGTGTAGTCGTCGTTGAGCAACACGACCTGGTACATGCGCGGTGGCTCGGTCTTCTGCGTCTTGCGTTCGACGACGACCACCCCCTGACCGTCATCTGGCTGGGGCCGGATGATGGGGAGCTCTGGCTTCTCGTCGGGCATGAATTCATTCTATCGATTTGGCGTATTGCTACGGTATGGAGTGGCATATTGAACCCCGGGACCATTTCACAAGGGACCGAACGCACTGCAGGCACTCTCGATACTGCGCGCCTTCCGCAGCTCGTGCCGACTCGACGCCGCCAGTCCATGAAAAAACCCGCCGAATGGCGGGTTTTGTTCCGGGTCGCTTCGACGATCACATGTGGTCGATCATCACTTGGCCGAAGCCTGAGCACGAGACCTGCGTGGCGCCGTCCATCAGACGGGCGAAGTCGTAGGTGACCTTCTTCGAAAGGATCGACTTCTCCATGGAGCTGATCACGATGTCGGCTGCTTCTGCCCAGCCCATATGCCGCAGCATCATTTCAGCCGAGAGAATTTCGGAGCCTGGGTTCACGTAGTCCTTGCCGGCGTACTTGGGAGCCGTACCGTGGGTCGCTTCGAACATTGCCACAGAGTCGCTCATGTTCGCACCGGGCGCGATGCCGATGCCCCCAACCTGCGCAGCCAACGCGTCGGAGACGTAGTCGCCGTTGAGGTTGAGCGTGGCGATCACCGAGTATTCGGCCGGGCGCAGAAGGATCTGCTGGAGAAAAGCATCGGCGATCACATCCTTGATCACGATCTCCTTGCCCGTCTTCGGATTCTTGAAGGCACACCATGGCCCGCCGTCGACGAGTTGCGCGCCGAACTCGCGCTGCGCCAAGCCGTAGCCCCAGTCGCGAAAGCCGCCTTCGGTGAACTTCATGATGTTGCCCTTGTGAACCAAGGTCACGGAAGGCTTGTCATGGTCGATCGCGTACTGGATCGCCTTGCGCACCAGGCGCTCGGTGCCTTCGCGCGAGACCGGCTTGATGCCGATGCCCGAGGTGTTCGGGAAGCGGATCTTCTTGACGCCGAAGTCGTCTTGCAGGATCTTGATCAGGCGCTTGGCCTTCTCGCTCTCGGCCTCGAATTCGATGCCCGCATAGATGTCTTCGGAGTTCTCGCGAAAGATCACCATGTTGGTCTTCTCGGGTGCCTTCACCGGCGAAGGCACGCCCTTGAAATACTGGATCGGCCGCAGGCACACGTAGAGGTCGAGTTCCTGCCGGAGCGCGACGTTGAGTGAGCGGATACCGCCGCCCACCGGCGTGGTCAGCGGCCCCTTGATCGAGACGACGTACTCGCGCAGCACTTCGAGCGTCTCGGGCGGCAACCACACATCGGGACCGTAGACGCGGGTCGACTTCTCACCCGCATAGATCTCCATCCAGTGAATCTTTTTCTTGCCGCCGTAAGCCTTGGCCACGGCAGCGTCGACCACCTTGATCATCACCGGGGTGATGTCGACGCCGATGCCGTCGCCTTCGATATAGGGAATGATCGGCTCGTCGGGCATGTTCAACGAATAGTCGGCGTTGACGGTGATCTTGTGGCCGCCTTCGGGAACCCGGATGTGCTGGTACATGGACATGTCGCTTGCGCGCTTCGCGTGTTGAAATGCAGTCAGAAATTCTAAGTCGGATGACTCAGCATGAAACAGGCGACCAGACAGAGATCGAGAGCGGTGGCGACCTGGGTGCTCGCACTCGTTCTAGGGGTGAGTGCTTCGGCGCAGGAGGCGCCGCAGCAGCTGCCGTCAATTCGCATCAATGCTGGCATTCACAACATCACCGCGCAACTCGCGCAGACGCCGCAGCAACGCGAGATCGGCCTGATGTTCCGCACGTCGATGGGCACCAACGACGGCATGCTGTTCGCTTTCGAGCAGCCCGGTCAGCAGTGCTTCTGGATGAAGAACACCCTGATCCCGCTGGCGATCGCCTTCATTGCGGACGACGGCAGCGTCGTCAATATCGCCAGCATGAAGCCGCAGACGCTCGACGGACACTGTTCCGACGCGCCGGTTCGCTTCGTGCTGGAAATGAACGAAGGCTGGTTCGCCAAACGCGGCATCAAGGCAGGCAGCAAGTTGCGCGGCGCGCCCTGGAAGAGCTGATCCCGGCCGCCCTCAGCGGCCAGACGAGTCCGATGGCTCAGGCGAAATTCTTCGCCGCGAAATCCCAGTTAACGAGCGAGCTCAGGTAAGTCTCGACGAATTTCGGGCGCGCGTTGCGGTAGTCGATGTAGTAGGCGTGCTCCCAGACGTCGATCGTCAGCAGCGGTGTGTCGCCAGTCGTCAGCGGCGTGCCGGCCGCGCCCATGTTGACGATGTCGACACTGCCGTCGGCCTTCTTCACCAGCCAAGTCCAGCCCGAGCCGAAGTTGCCGACGGCGCTCTTGGCGAACGCTTCCTTGAATGCGGCGAAGCTGCTCCACTTGCTCTTGATCGCATCGGCCAGCGGGCCGCTCGGTTCGCCGCCGCCATGCGGTTTCATGCAGTTCCAGAAAAAAGTGTGGTTCCAGGTCTGGGCAGCGTTGTTGTAGACGCCGCCAGTGGCCTTCTTGACGATGTCTTCCAGCGCCATCGATTCGAACTCGGTGCCCTTCTGGAGGTTGTTCAAGTTGTCGACGTAAGCCTTGTGGTGCTTGCCGTAGTGGTATTCGAACGTCTCCTTGCTCAGTTGGGGTGCGAGCGCATCCATCGGATAAGGAAGCGGGGGCAGCGTGTGTTCCATGCGAAATCTCCGGAGCGGTTGCTAGTGTGTCGGCGATTCTAGGCAGCTTGGCCGACCCTCTCAGCGGCGCTGGCGTAGCGACTCGACGCGCAACGACACGGCACCATCGTGAAGCCGCGCTTCGACGCTCTCCCCCGCCGCCATCTGCGTGACCGACGTGACCGCGTGACCATCGCCTCCGGTCAGCAGCGCGTAGCCGCGCGCGAGCACCCGATCGGGGTCGACCGACCCTAGTCGCGCTTCGATGCTCGCGAGACGGGAGGCAGCGCCGGTGCGCGCAAGCGTGACCGCATGCAACATGCGACGCGCCGACGACGCTTGCTGCGACTGGTTCGCCTGCAAGGCCGCAAGAGGGCCACGTGCCAGCCGGGCGCCGGCCATCGCCAGCAGATGCCGGCGGCGCTGCAAACCATCGCCCGGCCGAGCCATCAGCAGACTCAGCCGGTCGAGGCGTTGCTCGTGGGCATCGAGCGCAGCCATCAAACGTCGTCGGGCCGCGGCTTCTGCGGCATCGAGTATCGCGAATTGCGCGCCCTGCTCGGGTGCCACCAGCTCCGCAGCGGCGGTGGGCGTCGCTGCGCGAACGTCGGCGGCCAGATCGACGAGGGTCACATCGGTTTCGTGGCCCACGCCGCTGAGCACCGGCATGGGCACGGCGCGCACGGCGCGCACCACGCGCTCATCGTTGAAGGCCCAGAGGTCTTCGATCGACCCGCCGCCACGGCACACCATCAGCACCTCGACTTCGAGTCGTTGCGCTGCCATGGCGATGGCTTGGCAGAGCGCGGCCGGGGCGTCGGCGCCCTGCACCAGGCTCGGATAGACCACCACTTCGACTTGCGGAGAACGCCGCGCCAGCGTGATTGCGATGTCGTGCAACGCGGCACCGGCCAACGAGGTGACGATGCCGATCCGGCGCGGGTAGCGCGGCAGGGCGCGTTTGGCATCGGCAGCGAACAGGCCTTCGACTTCGAGCTGCGCGCGCAAGCGGAGGAACCGCTCGTACAGCGCACCCGCGCCGCCCTGCAACATGCCCTCGACCACGAACTGCAGTTCGCCCCGCGGCTCGTACAGCGCAAGCCGGCCGCGCACCTCCACCGTCAGGCCGTCGCGCGGCGTGAACGGCAGCAAGGATGCCGCGCGGCGAAACATCGCGCATCGGATCGATGCACCGCCGCCGGAGTCCTTCAGGTTGAAGTAGCAGTGGCCGCTGGCAGCGCGCGAAAAGCCAGACAGCTCACCGCTCACGGAGCAGGCTGCGAAATCGTGCTCGAGCACGCCGGCCACGGCACCGAGCAAAGCCGCGACACTCCACGTCCGCGACCTGGCATCGGCATTCGACGCGTCAAACATCGGCTGAGGCAGGCGTCGGGCCGATCGACAACTCCACAGGCGCAGCCACGCTGGCTGTCGACCAGTGTTCGGCCGGCAAGCCCGCAGGCAATCGAGACAAGACGTTGATCTGCATGATGTTTTTGCTGCCTATTCCAGAGGCACACAAGAGAAGACCCGGATTCCGCGCACGGTTGCGACTGCGCAATTCACACTTGTCCA
>Ga0209512_1002904_pt1 | contig 17156 bp, 10 predicted proteins | sample frozenSSSSmetaG_FD_184142 | JGI IMG/M metagenome (GOLD analysis project Ga0209512, IMG submission 184142) | Glacier valley bacterial and archeal communities from Borup Fiord, Nunavut, Canada, to study Microbial Dark Matter (Phase II) -... | ecosystem: Environmental > Aquatic > Freshwater > Ice >... | reverse complement strand
CATCCGGGCGGCGTTCGTGATACAGGGCCACGGCCTGCTCGCCGTCGCAAGCCTCGGCCACGATTTCAAGATCATCCTCGATGGCCAGCATCGAGACGATGCCCATGCGGACCACGACATGGTCATCGGCGATGAGTAGACGGGTCGGAGGTGCGTTCATAAATTCGGTTGCCAGCATAAGCGGGTGATTCCGGCCGTGGCAACCCCCTCATTCGAGGGAATCGACACGTCGCCTGAATGCGAAATGTTTCTAACTCCAATCTGTCCTTGCCCATCAGGATTCTTTTCGCCGGGAATGAAACGCTTCTGAATAGTCGGTCCTTCTCCCAAGCATCATGGACAATAATTTCAAAAGGAATGCGAAACGACAATTCCGAAACTGCCTTCGAGGCGGTGAAGCATTCTGTCATGAAACACGAGTGTGGACCATCGATGCGGTTCCGATCCCTAATGTGTAAGGCGGGAGATGCCGCAGATAAATATCGCAAAGAACGGATGCGGTTTGACAGATTGCGCCCGTAGATTCCGAATAGATAGTCATCAAGTCAATTATGAACCAAGAAATCTCGCCATCCCGCCGTCACTTCATCAAAACCACTGCCACCGCCGCATTCGGTTTTCAATTTGTCCCCCGCCACGTTCTCGGCGGGCCGGGTTACACTCCGCCCAGTGAAAAAGTGACGATCGGCTGCATCGGTATTGGCGGACAGGGTGGGGGAGTCATCAAGGATCTTGAGGCATCCGGTCTCGCGAACATTGTCGCCTTGTGCGACGTCGATCTCGATCGTGCGGCGGGCACCATCAACAATTTTCCCAAGGCCAAACTTTATCGCGACTACCGCGAATTGATCGGAAAACAAAAGGACATCGATGCGGTGATGATCGCCACTCCCGATCACATTCATGCACCTGCCAGCATCATGGCAATGGGGGCAGGGCGTCATGTTTATGTTGAGAAACCCCTCGCTCACACGATTGCCGAAGCGCGTGCCATGCACGATGTGGCCATCGCAACCAAACGCGTCACCCAGATGGGCAACCAAGGCCATGCGGGCGAAGGCATCCGCCTGACGCGCGAATGGATCCAGGCAGGTGTGATTGGCCAGGTCACCGAAGTGCATGTTTGGTCCGACCGGCCCGGCACATTTTGGAACACACAGGGCAGCAGTTATCCCACAGGAGCGCCGGAAATCCCAACGAATCTCGACTGGGATCTCTGGCTTGGGCCAGCGGCGAAACGCGCGTATCACCCGGATTTCTGCCCTGTCAAATGGCGTGGTTGGTGGGATTTCGGCTGCGGTGCCCTCGGTGACATGGCGGTCCACAATGCGGACCCCGCCTTCTACGCACTTGATCTCGGCGCTCCCGATTGGGTGGATGCTCAAAGCGGTCCCAACAACAACGAATCCCATCCGGCATGGAACATCATTACCTATCACTTTCCGGCGCGCGGAGAAATGGGACCCGTGAAAATGGTCTGGTACGATGGCGGCAAAATGCCACCACGACCGGCAGACCTGGCTGCGGAGAAAAATCTAGCGGACAACGGCATCTATTTCGTCGGTGAGAAAGGCTGCATCCTCGCCGGTGGCTGGTCGGGCGCTCCCCGACTGTTGCCCGAAGAGCGTATGAAGGGCTTCGTGATGCCCGAAAAAGTCATCGCCCGCTGCACAAGCGGCCATCGCAAGGAATTCCTCGAAGCCTGCAAAAGCGGCGACCCGAAGGATGCGAAATCCGGTTTCTGGTATTCCGCGCCATTCACCGAAGCCCTGCTGGTGGGACTTCTCGCCGTGCGTTTCGGCAAACGGGTGGAATGGGATGCCAAGGCCATGAAATCCCCCAACACTCCGGAGGCGGACGCGTTCATCCACAAGGTCTATCGCGCAGGCTATGGCATTTGATCAATGCTGGGAAAATCGACTACAAGCAGAAATCACTAACAATGTTGCTGCGGGTTCCTGTAACCTGGAACCTAGCAGGGAGATATCCATCGCTGTCGGGTGTGAATCCGGTGACCTTTCCGGATTACACCTGCAATTTAGAAGTTCCCGATTGCCTGAACATATAGGTGTAGCCGGACCCGATACGGAATGGATGCTGCTCGGTGCCATCAGTTGAAGCTTTCCCTACGAAAAATTCCTGGAGAATGGCAGGAGGCTACGCTTCACCAACCGTGAGAAGGCTGGCGAGTTCATCAAACCCATCTTCCGCAAGGGCGGGGAACTCAAAAACATCATCTGACTCGCCGGACACACTCCTCGTTTTGGCGAAGGCTTCGCTCCCGCATGGGGAGTGGCGATTCAGCCAGTGGTATCGATCCCGGGATCTCCGGGTTATCGGTCTGTGTAGCGTGCGCGCCAAGCTACCTGCCGTGGCAGCAGTCATGCGCCCCGCTCAAATGGGGGGATTGACGGCTATCCGGAAAGTAGGGATCGTTTCACTAATCGTGGCGTCCGGGTGTCCGTGCTGACCGCCTCATCGATTGTGAAAACCTGAAAACCTGAAAGCCATGAAAATCTCACGAATCAGCCGAAAAATCGTATCATGCGCTGCGGCGGCTTGGTGCGCAATGTCATCCGCACAAGCTGATATCAGCTTCACTCCCACGCGACTGCTGCAAGGATTCGGTGCTCCATGGGCGGGATACAGTTTCCCCGCAACTCATAATGACCTAACGGCTCTGGGTGAGTTCGACTGGGCCTACTATGGGGTGAGTGGCGGCAGCATCCTGGAGCTGAATTCCAAATCCGGAGGAACAGGCCTCGGCCTGCCCACCTTCAGCAATCCGAATCGCGACGGCAACCTGCAAAATGGCACGGGCGGTTACGTCGGTACACATTTTGCATATACAGATGGTGCCAGCCCGGTGAGTGATGCCGATGTGACCGCTGCCGGAGCCACAGGCATGCGTGGCGGTTCCATCACATACAACAATGATCCCGGACCCAGCTTTACTGTTTCAGCACCGGTAGGTGAAGAAACAAAAACCCTCTACGTTTGGCTTTCCGCTTTTAAAGCCTCTGGTGCAAACGCCTTCAATATATCCTTGTGGGATGGTGCCACTCAGATCGGTTCTCCGGTGTATTTCAGTGGAGCTCCCCAAGGAGACACGCCGTCTGCCTACATCTACGCGATCCAATATGGCGGCGGAACCACCGTCTCTGGAAATTTGGATTTCAAATTCCACATGACAGGCGGAAATCAGGATACCACCACATTCACATTAAACGCGGTGGCGCTCGGCAGCATGGTCTCCTCCCCGGTCTTCAACCCGGCGACCGGAATCTATCCATTGGCCCAGTCCGTGGCGATCAGCACGCCTACCAGTGGAGCCAGCATCTATTACACTACGGACGGCGGCACGCCGACGGAGAGTTCCACCCTTTACTCCGGACCTGTCAATGTGAACAGCAGTATGACCCTTAATGCCATCGCTTTCAAAAGCGGTGTGACACCCAGCCCTCTTGCCTCCGCAAGCTACGTCATTGGTGATCCGCCTGTGGTGGAAATCCCGGTCTTCAGTCCGGTGGCCGGCACCCATGCCTTGCCCCAATCAGTGGTTATCACCACGGCGACCAGCGGTGCCAGCATTCGCTATACCACGAACGGCAGCGAACCAACCTCCACCAATGGCACCCTTTACAGCACCCCAGTCAGCGTACCCGTCACCACTACCCTTAAAGCCATCGCCTTTAAGTTCCTGATGGGCGACAGCGCGGTCGCTTCCGCTGAGTATGTCATTACCATCGCCGCTGACCCAATCCCAGGCAAGATTGAGGCGGAAGCCTACTTCGCCATGAGCGGCATCCAGAAGGAAAATACCGGCGACACCGGCAGCGGACAAAACGTCGGCTTCGTTGATACAAATGATTGGATGGACTATAAAGTGAACGTGCAGACACCCGGCACTTACAACGTGGAGTTCCGGATAGCCCGGGAACCAAGTGGCAGCGGAGAATTGCAGATTAAATCCGATGCGAATCTACTTGCCACGGTTGCTCTGCCAAGCACCGGAGGTTGGCAAACATGGCAGACGGTAACTGCAACTGGCGTCACCTTGGCTGCTGGCAACCAGACATTGCGAGTTCATGTCAGCAATGGCGGCTGGAACCTCAACTGGATGAACTTCATACAAAACACCTCCAGCGGCTATTCTGCTTGGAGTACAACTCAGTTCGGCGCGTCCTCCAACGATCCGCTGGTTGCAGGTGACCATGCCGACCCAAACTCGAATGGCATCGCCAATCTAATGGAATACGCACTCGGCGGCGATCCGACCGGTAATAGCACAGGTCAGGCGATCCTCCCTGAATCCGGCACCTCCGTCGGCAACCGCATGACCCTGACTTTCCAGCGCGGTCCTTCGCTGACGGATATCAACTACATGGTGGAGGTTTCCGAAAATCTCACCGGCTCATGGACCCAACTCGCGAGCAGCACCGCCGGGTCCGCTACAGTGAACCTCGCTGCATTCAGCGTCACCGAAACCGGTAGCACCCTGAAGACCGTGGTGGTTGAAGATACATCCGTCATCAACTCGACTTCCAAGCGTTTCATCCGCCTTCGAGTCGTCAGGCCCTAATGCTCGACATCATTGTCGGAGGGCCATGCCCGGCATGGCCTTCCCGCTTTTCGGTTGTGAGGCAAGCTTCTGAATTAAGAAACATTTGTCCCGGCAATCCAAAAAACTCTCAAAAAAAATAAAAAACCAATAAAACCCAACAGACAAAAAACCATGGATTCCATTAAAAGTCGCATTTTACAGGGCCTGTTCCTTATCATCGGATTACTCACCTCCAATGCGGAAAGCATCAGTTTCCCGGCTGCAGCTGGCGTTGTGAACGTCAAGAATACGCCATACAACGCCAAAGGCGATGGAGTCACCGACGATACAGCAGCAATCCAACAGGCCATCAAGGACACCATCCACAGTTCCTGCAACCTGTATATTCCTAATGGGACTTACATCGTCAGCAACTCGCTGGTATGGAAAAACAACAGTAACAACTGGGACACTCAATTGAGCATGCAGGGGCAGAGCCAGGCGGGAACCATCATCAAGCTCAGTAATAGTGCCAGCGGATTCACCAATGCCGCCTCTTATAAGGCGGTGATCGTCACCGCCTCCCAGAACTCCAATGACACCTATGGCAATGGTAACCAAGCATTCCAGAACAATATCCGCAATCTGACGGTGGATGTGGGCACAGGTAATCTTGGTGCTGTCGGGATCGATTACATCACGAGCAACGTCGGGGAAATCCGCGATGTCACCATCAAAAGCACGGACAGCGCGAAACGCGGCAAGGCGGGCATCTGGCTGAAACGTGGTGAGTGCGGGCCCGGCTACATTCGCAATGTCACGATCGACGGTTTTGATGTTGGTATTGAAAGTGCCCTTTATCAATACGGTTTCACCATGGAATACATCACGGTTAGGAACCAGCTTGTAGCTGGAATACGCAATGTGGAACATCCCGTCAGTCTTCGTAAACTTACCAGCGTCAATACGGTGCCGGCTGTCATTGCCACGAGCAATGATGGACTCATGAATCTGATCGACGCCAGTTGTACCGGTGGAATCTCAGGCAATCCCGCGGTCATTGCGCGGGGCGGGATGATTGTCCGCAACCTTACTTCCAGCGGCTACGGCAATGCCATCCGCAACGACAACAATTCGACCAACGTTGTCGGACCGAGTGTCACTGAGTGGTTTTCCCACGCGCCCAAGACTGAGTTCAGCCCATCCGGCACCGGAACTCTTAAGCTACCTGTCGAAGACGCTCCAATCTATCAAAATGAGGATCTCAACGACTGGGTGGTGGTTGATGACACAGCCGCAGATGACACTCAATCGATCCGTGATGCCATCACCAGCGCCAACAGCGCTGGAAAGAAAACGATCTACTTCAAGGCTAGCGGCAGCTACACCATTTCCGACACCATTGTCGTCTCAGGCGGTATCCGCCGAATCGTAGGAACACAGGCGGGTTTGAGGCTGGGAACCGCGTTGTTAAGCGGCGACACGCGATCAATATTCCGGTTTGAAAACCTGACTGGGACGGATATCGTTTTCGAACGTTTCTTTTTCTACCTATCCAAGAAAGACTACAACATCCAAGTGACTTGGCTGGAACAGAAAACTACCACTCCTTTGGTGATCCGGGATGTCGTCAGCTTTGGCGGACTCGCATATAAAAACACCACGTCCGGTGGTAAACTCTTCATCGAAAATTGCGCTGCCAGCGGCTTTCGCTTTGATAACCAGAAAGTCTGGGCACGCCAACTGAATCCCGAATTCCACTATGCGCCCTATGTATTGAACTCTGGAACCAACGGCCGCCTTTGGGTCCTCGGTTTCAAAACTGAAGGCAAGGGAACCCTCATCACCACCCAAACCGGTGCCTATACTGAAGTGCTTGGCGGCTGCCTGTTGGCTATCGACAATCCTAACAGTCCAGTGGTTTACCCATTCATCATCAACGAGGCAAATGCCTTCCTATCCTTCACTAACGTCAACAGCAATCTGTTCAACCAATTCGTGCAGGAAACCCGCGGCGGCGTCACTCAAGTTCACACTCCCAGCGAAAACAGTGGCTACCCTCGTGCCGGTTGGATGCAGGTGGGTTACTGCGGTTATGCGACCGGCCCCGCCAGTGGGTCCGCAATTCCCGGCAAAATCGAGGCAGAGTCCTATTCTTCCATGAGTGGAGTTCAAACCGAGAGCACTACCGATACGGGTGGCGGACTCAATGTCGGTTATGTCGATACGGGTGACTGGATGGATTACAGCGTGAATGTGGCAATCGCAGGCACCTACAATGTCGAATTTCGTGTTGCGAGCGCGATCAGCGGGCAATTGCAGTTACAAAAGAGCGGCACCACACTTGCGACGGTCAGCGTCCCGAACACCGGAGGCTGGCAGTCTTGGCAGACGCTGACAGCGACAAGCGTGTCTTTGACAGCGGGAAGCCAAACTCTTCGTGTACGGGCTAGCACTGCAGGTTGGAATCTCAATTGGCTGAATTTCACCACGGGTGCGAGTGCCACTCCGACGCTGGATCTGACGGTGCTTGAAACCCTAGCGGATCAGAATCGCAGCCAAACCGTGCCAAAGGTGGCAGTGGCGAACCTCACCACGTTGGGAATTCTTGATTGGGCGATCTTTGGGTGGAACGGCGCGACGCCGCAGGTCGTCAATGGCAAGAGCGGAGCCACTGCGATCTCTGAGCCGCTCATCGCACTTGGAGCGGGTGCTTCGGATAGTGGGTTTGGACGGATGAACTGGACCTACACCAATGGGACCAGCCCTGTCTCCGCGACTTCCGCAGACACAGGCGGACTGGGCGTGCGCGGCAACAACAGCATTGATCATTCCACCACATTCCAAGTCAACGTCGCTCCGAACACCACGGGATCGCTTTACATCTGGTATGGTGGATTGCAAGGAGGCCATAGACTTCGCACGACAATGGGCTCGCTCGTCAAGGACGATACGATCAGCGTTGGTTACGAACTGTTTACTATCAAAAAGGTGCGGATCAATTATAGCTCGGGAAGCTCCACTTTGATCAACGTCAACCTCAGCTCTTACGAACGCTATTCTTGGAATCCGACAGCCGTGATCTACGGAGCGGCGCTCGGAAACTAGCATCTATATATCACGTACACCATCCACATGAAAGTCATCCCGCTCCTTATAGCAGCCCTTGTTTTACCTGCCGCCGCACAAGTTAAAAATGCCAAGATTCCCGAGTGGCATTTCGTTCCACCTGCTGGAGCGGGCTTGGCAAACGTCAAGGATTACGGAGCCAAAGGAGATGGGGTGACTGACGACACCGAAGCCATTGCCAAGGCGATTTCCGAAAACATCGACAAGAGCCGCTACCGCGCGAATCCGTTCATCTGGTTTCCCAACGGGACCTATCTGGTTTCCGGGCCAATCGAAGGACGCATCACGGGAGAGGGTCGCGATCAGGGAAAAGTCTGGTCAGCAGGCTGGCGTTCGATGCTTCTCCTCATCGGCGAAACCCGCAAGGGAGTAGTCATCAAGCTCAAGGACCAGGCTCCGGGATATGGAGATCCGACAAAGCCAAAATGGCTCGTTGCCACTGGTTCCGAGCACGATAACGGGCAGAACCAGCAGGGCGGGGGCAATCGGGCCTTCCGCCACAACATCATGAATCTAACGGTAGACGTCGGCGAGGATAATCCCGGCGCCATCGGCATCGATTTCATCGCGAACAACCGCGGTTCGGTGGATGGTGTCACGGTCCGTTCTGGCAAAAACAGCGGCCACACTGGCATCAGCTTCACCCGCAGCTGGCCCGGGCCCGGGATGATTCACGATGTCGCCATTGAAGGATTCGATCACGCCTTCAAATTCGAGCATTATCAGTATGGGATGACCTTTGAAAACATCAAGCTTCGCAACCAGCGCAAAATGGCAGTGATCAATCCCGACAACATCGCGGTGATGAGGAATGTTGATTTCGAAGGAAGCGCTCCGTTTTACCAATCAACGGGAGGTCACAGTTTGCTTTGTCTGCTAGACAGCACCTTGAAAGGCACGGGCCCGGCAGCCATCATCACCTCGGGGCTGATGAATGTTCGCCGTGTCAGCGTCACGGGCTATGCCAAAGTCGTCGATGACACGAGCAAGGCCGACAAGGATCTCGTAGCCAAGGAAGGCGTATCATCAATCGTTTCGCAGTTCGACCAAGGATTTACGCTCAACGCCAGCGGAGGTCCGGTCAAAGCCTTGGATTTGCCCATTGAGGAAATTCCAACCATCCGCCCGCCGGAAGGAGCCTCTTGGGTTGACGGTGGTGAAACCGCAGAAGCCCTCCAGGCCGCCATTGATGGCGGAGCCGAGTGGATTTTCATAAGGCCTGTCATCACCGTGAAATTTGCGAAACCCGTCATTCTTCGCAATAAAGTGAAGCTCATCATGGGCATGCACGGCTGCATTGACGGCCCCGGAGCCAAAGGCACACCACGGGAGAAAATGCTTCCAGCATTCATCATGGGGGCCAGCGGAGCCGATGCTGTTTGTCTGGAACATCTCTTTATTGGCGGACGTGTTGAGAACCCGTCGTCCCGCACGCTTGTCTTGCGCCATGTGGACATCGAGGAACACGGTCTGCTCGCCAATGGGGCAGGAAAAACTCATGTCATCGACACCATCGGACGCAATTACAAAATCGGCCTGAAGCACAAGTTCTGGGCGCGCCAACTCAACGCGGAGTTCGGGGCCGATCCGCTGTTCACCAATGCCGGCACCTCCTGCATCCTCGGATTTAAAATGGAATCATCAACCGCCGGTGACAAGGAAGCACCCTTGAGCACGCCATCCCTGCTGAACCTCAGTGGCGACCTCGAAGTGCTCGGTGGCGTCCTTTACACGCTGGGCAACGGGCAGAGCGAAGCCCCGCTGGTCCCCGCCTTCACCAACGAGAAAGGCAGACTTGGCGTCTCATGGAGGAATAACGGCAGACCGGGCACCCACTATCCCATCATCCTCCGTCAAGGCAGCTTCAAGGACGGCAAGGATATCCCTGCCAGTGTCATCCAAGGCCCTGGCAGTGCGCTGCTGCTCGATATCCGCTGAAATCAAAACCATACTTTTAAGCTAATCACTCCATGAAAAACACAGGATTCATCGCGGCGCTTTTTGTCTCCGCTCTCTATCAAACTGGTACGCTGAGTGCCGGATCAACAGGGCCATACGCGCACAATCCCGAATTCCAGGACAAGACGCTTTGGCCCGCTCACGTTCCCAAAACCGCTTACTTTAAAGAGACGTGGAAACCCGCTAGAGTACTGGTTTTCGTCAAAGGTGGCGACTTGGAAAACGGAAACTGGCGCAATACGAACATCAAGGAAATTGACGCTGTGGAAAATTGGGAGGAAAACGGCAAGCCCGCCACGGAGGCGCCGGATGAAAACACCGATTTGATTTTCCCTGAATCAAAGAATGTCTATGTCGCGGGGTATTACGAAGGTGGTCCATTGACGGCACGCCACATCACGGTCGGGAAAAACGCCCGTATCGACTGTTCGCGTCTCACCATTCACGGCAATCTGTGGGTGAAGGGCGGCGGCAACATCTTTGGTGGGAACGTGCAGTTCGTCGGCAGCAGACACACCTTCATGCGCAACGACGGCAACCCGAAAGCGGAGGAATTTCTAACCAACAAACTGGATGTCCTGAAGGCTCCCAATGCTTCTGTGGAAACCTTGGGCCGATGGGCGCAGGATGATGAGATGCGCATCCGTAGCGGCACGCTTGTGCTAGGACCGGACACCCTCTTTCAACCCGGAGACCGTGGCGGCCACCGTCTCTGGCCCAAGGCCAATCTAGTGTTGATGTCGGGTTCGCGGCTGCAATCCATCGGCAACAAGTATGAAGATCGTGATTGGGTGATCTCGGGCAATTTGCTGGCAGGCACGGCGGACCGCCCATTGACTGCTGATACGACTTTCGGGCTAAGTTTCAAGGTCCATGCGGAGCTGGAAGGCACCAGTAATGTGGGTGGAGCAAGCACGGTCAATGATACCGGATTGGCTCTCAATCCTACCGGACGCATCGCCGTGACGAGCGCGGATCCGAAGAAAGCCCGCCTGATCTTCTGTTGGAGTGGACGGGCGCATCGTTTCGGCGGAGTTCCCCAAGGGCTTGACGGTTACGCGCGCAAGGAAAAGATCAAAGTCGTCCTGCTCGGAAAAACCGATTTCAACGGCGTTGAGTTCCGGGATTTCCGTCTCGGCGGCATAGCGATGAGTCAACCGTCCGAGAGTGCACAGTGGAAAAACACTGTTCTTGGCGAGAAAAACGAAGGGCCGCTCAGCAAGCTGATAGTACGGCATGAAGGGCCGACCGAGTATGGCATGGATCGTTGACCGGTCTTCTATCAATATTTCCTCATGATCCGACACCCGTTTCTGTCCTGTGTGCTCGCGCTTTTCCTGCTGGCTCCCTCCACTGTTCTCGCAATTGTCAATCCGAGCCTACAACCCAACGGCATCTACGACCGTTATGAGGTCGTGGCATTGCTGCGTGTGGATGAGTTGGATGAATCGAACCGCACGGCTTCCCTGAGTGTCACCCAAGTTATCAAAGGTGATTATGCAGGGGGGAAAATCCGCATCGCCTTGGGCGAGTCAAGCCTCACGCCAGGCGAGTCGGTTGTCGCTTTCTTCAAAGGGAAAGGCCGTGGTGCGGCGGCGAAGGTGTTGATCTATCCGGGGGCCGGACGGTGGAAAACTGCGGAGATTCAGGAAACCGGAGATCCAGCGAATCCGCAATGGACCTGGACCTCGGATCTACCGCGGACCGAGATGGGCGGCACCTTCAATGGCCGGGTGGACCGACTGGCAGAAATGATGACGGACGTGGGCGCCGGTCGATATTTCTTTCCCGCAGTTCCGGTCGCAAAGTTCCGCACCGATCTGAAGGTGGATCAATTGCCAAAGCCCGTACGCGGAGTGGCGATGTTTGATGTGAACGGCGACGGCAAACCCGACCTTTACGCCTGTTCTGAAGGGGGCGACCGCCTGTATCTACAAACCGGAGCAATGGAGTTCAAAGACTGCACGGATTCGCTCGGACTCGGCGGATTGGGCAGCGAATCGGTTAGCTTTGCCGACGTAAATGCCGACGGCCGGGCGGACCTGCTGGCGGACGGCACGATATTCCTCCAACAAGCCAACGGATCGTTTCTAAAATCCAATGCTCTGCCAGAAGAAAAGAAGGGGCTGGTCAAAAGCTCCGCTTTTGCCGAACTCAACGGCGATGGCTACCCGGACGTGGTAATTTCCAAACAGGATGGCGGACTGACTGCTTATTTGAATCCAGGAAAATCATCCGGAAACTTCACCGATGCGACAAGCAAGATGGGACTAAACCGGGAGGAGTGCGGCGCGAAACAGAGCGGATTCTTCTCGGTTGGCGATTGGAATGGCGATGACCGCGCGGATCTGTTTTTCGCGGTCGGCAAGGGAATCCTGCTGCTTCAGGATGGCAACAACCATTTCGCCCTCCTTCCGTCCAAACTTCGTCTCGATTTCACGACCTACGGTGAAGCCAAGGGCCTAACGGGTTCCGGTTGTTTTGCCCCGCTGTGGAATTCCGGCAGCAGCGACCTGATCGTTTCGACCGACGGGAATGTGAAGTTTATTTCCAATGTGGCAGGAGAAACCGTCGATTTCGGGCCATTTGGCAATGAAATCGAGGAAGGAAGTGACGCCCAACTGGCGACCGTGGCCGAGGATCTGGATGCGGATGGGAATGTGGATATTTACTGTGCAAGTCGTGAGGACAACATGCACATGCTCTACATCAACCGCGGCTATGGTTCGTTCACGGTCCCCACCAAATACCGGAAAGGCGATGATGCGGTCTTTCTGGGCGAGGCGAATCGTCGCGCAACTTGGGGAATCGCGGCGGGCGATGTCAACGGCGATGGTGCGAATGATCTCCTGCTGGGCGGGTCCGATGGTTCGTTAAACCTGCTGGTCAACGACGTGCTTGCCAAACGAGTCGCCAAGGAAAATGCGAATTATCACGAGCAGAAATTAGCCGGCACCAAGATTGTCACTGTTTCTGTTGCTGGAAAAAGCGGCATTCTGGGTGCCCGGATTGTGCTGGTCGACGCCAAAGGCCGCATCGTGGGAAAACGCATGATCGGTTCCAACATCGCTACCGGTTGTTGCGGACCGAATACCGTGAATCTGGCCGTCCGGGAAACAGCCGGGCCGCATACCCTGACTGTTCTGTTTTCCGACGGCACGAAACAGGACTGGCCGGTGGGTTTTTCAGGTGAGGCAAAACAAATCACCATTTCTGCGGTGAAAAATCCATGATTGCGGCGGCAGCAATGTCCAAAAGTGAATTCCAGGAATAATTCCCGTAAGTCGACTTTTGCGGGGGCGGACGGTAACGAGTACTCTACAACCCACTCCGCTGGATGACACATTACGCCTTTATCAATTTCCATTCCGAGTTATCCTGAAAACGAGGCCGCCCTTTCATGGATTCCCACAGTCAGCACCCCGAAAATCAATCCCCAGCGGTTGCCGAAGACTTGCTCGCCATTGTCTATGATGAGTTGCGGCGTCTTGCCGCCACCCAGATGAATCGCCAAGGAAATGCATCCCTTACCCTGCAACCCACCGCTCTGGTGCATGAAGCCTGGCTCAGACTAACGTCCAATACGCCGCGCAGGTGGAATAACCGCAGCCACTTCTTCCGCACCGCAGCCATGGCCATGCGCTGTATTCTCGTAGATCGGGCGCGTGAAAAATCCAGCCGTAAACGGGCGGGTTTCCGGGTGGACGTGAGTTTTGCGGATAACGTTGCAACCGATTCAGATCTGGAACGTCACATCCTTGCCGTCGATGAATGCTTGGAGCAGATGGAAACGGAGCACCCAGACTGTGCCAAAGTTGTGCAATTGAAATTTTTCGCCGGACTTACCAATGAGGAAACAGCTGATTTGCTGGGGGTAAGCCTGCGCAGAGTCGAGCGCCATTGGGCGTTCGCCCGGGCGAAACTTTATCAAATGATCCGCAACCGCGATGCGGCGTGATACCAAAGAGCCATGATCCCGGGTCCAGATATCGAGATGGCGGTTTTCGAGACTGCGAGATTGATTGAGAACCCACAGGAAAGAGATGCGTTTCTCGATTGGATTTTCCGAGATTCCCCACACGACGGCGCGGACATGCGGGAACTCCTGGCAGCGGAAGGCGAATCTCGAACTTGGTTTCAGAGCGCCAGGTCAACCCGCAGGCGTTTGGCGGGAGAAATCATGGAAATCGGTCGGGTGGAACTGCCTCAAAGCACCGGAGAAGACATTGAGTCAATCGGTCTACCAAGATCCATCGCTGGTCGGTTTCAAATCATTCGGCGGCTTGGTGGCGGCAGCGGCGGGGTGGTCTTTCTAGCCGATCAAGTAGAGCCCATCCGTCGCCCGGTGGCTATCAAGGTACTCCGCGTCGGCATGGATACTCCGGCATTTCTCGCTGCTTTCCAACGCGAAAGCCAGGCACTCGCCTTGATGAACCATCCGAATATCGCAGGCATCTTAGATGCCGGCACGACGGAAAGCGGCAGGTCCTATTTCGTCATGGAGCTGGTTGAGGGCGAGAGAATCACCAAGTTCTGTGATGAACGGCGCTACACTCTCCACCGGCGCCTCGGACTTTTCTTGCAAGTCTGTTCCGCCATCCAACATGCCCATCAGAAAGGCGTCATCCACGGCGATATCAAGCCGTCCAACGTCCTCGTTTCCGATGGCGGCGGTCATGATTTGCCAAAAGTCCTCGATTTCGGAATTTCGCTGTCCATCACTGAAATCTCCTCCGGCGAGGCGGATCGGCTCTTTGCGGGAACACCCGCTTACATGAGCCCCGAGCAGGTTGGGGCCAGCAATTCAGACATTGATACACGAACGGACGTTTTCAGCCTCGGTGTGCTGCTCTATGAACTGCTTGCCGGTGATCTCCCATGGAGTCCGGGAGCGATGCCCCACTCTCGAAACACTCTCATGCCCTCTGAGCAACTCACGCGTGTTGACTCAGAAAAACTTGCGACTCTAGCCAATCAGCGCCAATCCCGCCCCGCAAGGCTCATCGCCTCTTTGCGTGGGGATCTCGACTCGATTATCCGCACGGCCACTGCGGAGGACCGCCAACAGCGCTACGAAACCGTCAATAGCTTGATTGCTGAGATTCAGCGTCATCTGTCAGACCTTCCCGTTTACGCGCATCCGCCCGGCCGGCTTTATTTCACCCAAAAATTTGTAGCACGGAATAGGCTGATCGTGCTTTCGGGAATGACGGTCTTTATCATCTTGCTACTGGCTACCGGACTAGCCTTCCAAGCGTTCCTGAGCGAGCGCGAGGCTCTCCGCGAAACCAAGCTTGCCCGTGCCAAGGAATCCGAGCTGCGCAGACAAGTCCAAGCCCGCGAAATAGTAGGAAAAGCCGCCATTTTACTCAGCCAGAACCTCATTCTGGAAGCCGACGCCTTGCTGCTGGACACTCCGATTTCCAGCATCAAACCTTCCGCCGAAGCGACCAGCGTTCTGCGCTTCCTGGGCGAGCGCAACGCCATCCTCGGACGCTGGAAGGAAGCCTCCGAGTGTTTTGTCGGGCTGATGGAGTCGAACCAGTTGGAGCCGCCGGAAAAAACTGCCGTCGGCATGGACTTGCTACTCGCAGCTCCCAGTCTGCTCGAATACGGCGACGAGACCGCTTACCATCGGATCCGTCTCGACATGCTCCGGCGCTTCGCTTCCACCCAACACCCCATTGCGGCGGAGCACATGGTCAAAATGTGCCTGCTTCGTCCGGCCCCCCCGGCGATCTTGCGGGACTTGGAACCGATGGCCCTGCTATTGCAGAAAACCTTGGATCATCCCAATCCCGAACAGGGATCATTTTCCGGTTGGAATGCCATGGCTCTCGCCCTGTATGACTATCGCCGCTTGGATTTCAAAAAAGCGCTCACCCAATCGGAGAAATGTCAAAGCTACCCAGAAAACCGCCCATCCCGTGTCGCCGGTGTCAAGCTGGTCTCCGCCATGGCATTCCACCATCTCGGACAGAATGAGGATGCTCAACGGGAGCTTGCCTCCGCCTCCCGTTTGATCGCAGAGGCAACCCCGAACGAAGTCGTAAACCATGCAGTTACATACAATCCGGGGACAGAAACCTGGTATGCCTGGGCCGTCGCACGCATCCTGTCGCGTGAAGCAATCGCGACGCTGGGGAGCCACTCCTCAGCTAAAAACCCCGATTTTTCGGATTCTAGAAAATAGTTGGCGGGTTTATCCCCGGCTTTTGCGTTTCTCTAGGTGAAGGTGGTATGTCAGGTCTCCACCTCGGCTCTTTCCGAGCATTCCCAAAACCCTATTCTTGCCACAAATTATGAACTTTTGTCTCAATTTTTCTTTGATCCTATTGTCTGGAAGTTATCTCGCCCATGCTGACATCGCCGCGAATTTCACCGACGGCAGCGGGAATGCCGCGGTGGATCAATATCAAGGCATCGCGGGAGCCGGTTGGGCAAGCCCGTGGGGAACCAGCACTCCGGGTGGAGGAAATGCAGTAACCGTTGCAGTAGCAAATACCACTCCCATCAATGCCTCTGGAAATTATTTGAAAGCCAGCTCGTCATTCGTGGGTGATAATGCGGTGGGCCGTACCTACGTCACGACCGGAGCACCTGGTGTCAACTCCGCCCTTACCACGACCACCACCCTGAGCCTTCGTGTGGATACGCTCGCAGGATTTGATTCCAACGGCGATTACCTCACCGTCCATGGTACCAGTAGCGTGACTCCGGGATTGGAATACAACGTCAGCAGTGCTTCATCCTTCATTATCCGAGCATTCGGCGCGGCCCCCTCGGGGACTACCAATGGCAGCGAATGGCTGCTATATAACGGCGCTTCGGACGCTGGGCTTTACAGCACGGTCAATTTTGTCAATTCGGGAATGCCAATGGTCGCTGGCACGACGTACACCTTTACTATCGTCAGCAATCCGACCACCAAAAAATACAGCGGCTCTATTTCGAATGGCACGACCTCTGTCAATTGGACCGATCTGGGGTGGCGCTCGAGCGCGGCTCCTGACAAGTTGGGATTCAACCAAAGGGTCAGTGTGGAAACGGATGTCATTAGCTATTCGCTGGACAATATCCTCATTTCAGACGGCACGACCACGACTACGGACTACTACGACTGGGCTGGCCCCTCCGGCTTCAATCTGACTGGGGGACCGAGCGAGGATGACGACAATGATGGTATCTCGAATTTGCTCGAATACGCACTTGACGGGCTCAATCCCACCCAGCCGAACGCCAGCCCCGGAACTTATGCCGGCAGCATCTTGAGTTTCAATAAACGCCCATTGGCAAACACGAATGGTGACGCCCTTTACAGCATCGAAACTTCCACGGATCTCGGCGTTTCTGATTCATGGGAGGTTACAAGCAGCACGCAGGATGCGGATAGCATCGAGGCTGCGATACCCAATGCATCGCTAAAAAACTTCGCGCGTCTTCGTGTCAATCTGACATCCGTTCCTTAACCTTTATCCTACGCTCCGCAACAATTCCCTGAAAATTCTCAGATTATCATGCAATC